>ENA-ORXD01001902-ORXD01001902.1-sediment-metagenome-genome-assembly--contig:-NODE-1902-length-15343-cov-57.010022_pt1 | contig 15343 bp, 11 predicted proteins | sample MGYA00237862_ERZ511471 | MGnify/ENA metagenome assembly ERZ511471 | reverse complement strand
CTCAGACTTCGCCCTCCGCATACCGGCGATTTCGGGTTACAGGTGACGCCGAACCACCCGGGCTAGTCCCCATATATGATGAGGCTCACGGGATAAATGCCTTCCCTCCCCCGCTCTTCCGCCACTGCGCAAGCGCCGCATCGCAGGCCGCCCGGTCTTCTTTGCCGAAGAGGTCGAGTGCCGCAAGGCTCCGGTCGATCCCGGGGACCAGGGGGGGCAGGCGGGCGAAGTCGCCCTGGTAGACGATGAGGCGCTGGTCGCCTTCGGCCTCGGCGACGACGACGGGGTCGGATCGCGATACCGGGAGGTCGCGGGACGGCAGGGAGACGCTTGCGACCAGGAGAGCGTCGCGGTTTACGGCGATGTTGAAGGCGGTCCAGAAGGCCGCCGGGCCGTAGGCGTCGTTGAAGACGACGACCGGCGTCCCGGCAAGGGCGGCCGCAAGCCCGAGGGTGCCGGCGCCGCAGCAGGCGTCGATGAAGAGGCGAGGCGCGTGCCGATCGATCTCCCGCTCGACCGAGCGGATCTTCGGGTTGAACGGCCTGGGGAACTCGATGTGCATCCGGGAGAGTTCCTTGTAGACGACGATATCGCCGTAGGACGTTGAGAAGACATTCGCCTGGACGTCGCATCCGGCAAGGAGGGCGTGAGCGGCGGCGCCGCCGTCCGGGCCGATGCCCGGGGTGGCCGGCACGGTGCGCACCACGCCCTGCACGGCCGGCACTTCTTCGACGATCCGCTCTGCGGCGGCCCTGTCGGGGTGGGGGCTGAGGAGGACGAGGGCGTCTTCGGGGAGATGCGGCGGGGCGGCCATCGCGAAACCCGGGTTCGTGACCGGGACGCCGGCCGCCCGCAGGGGTTCGGTGCCGGCCAGGGCGCCCTCGTCCAGGAGGATCAGGTATATGGCGGCGAAGACGTCGTCGATGAACTGCCGCCCGCAGGCGCAGGGCCCGCGGGGCTCAAAGCCCGGCGGCAGCGGGGCGGCCTTGTCGAGGTTTGTCCCGCGACAGGCGTCGCAGGGGGCGAAGACGTCGGGGAGGGAGGCGAGGAGAGGGCCGGCCTCGCCGATATGGTCTCTCCCGCAGACCGGACAGTGCATGAAGAGAGATCAGAAGAGAGGGGGGATAAAAGATGCGGCCTGCCGGGAGGGAGGAGTTCTCTCCCTTTCACCCGACCAGGATATAGTCGTACCTGATCTCCCAGTACGAGGCGCTCAGCCCCTTATAGACCGTGAGCCCGACGTCATAGGTGCCGTTTTCGGTGTAGACGTGAATGGGGTGCTGCTCCTGTGAGGTGCTGTCGTCGCCGAACTGCCAGAACCAGGCGGTGATGTTCTTCACCGTACTTTTGTCGGTGAAGGCGACGGCGAGCGGGGCGGCCCCGCTGGTGACGTTCGCCTCGAAGTCGGCGCGCTCCTCCTCCTCTTCCTCAAGAACGGCGATATAATCGGGTTTGGTCACGGCGTAGGTGGTGTTGGTCCCGTCGGTGACCGTGAGGCCGACCGTGTAGAGGCCTGGCGTTTCATAGACGTACGCGGGGTGCTGATCTTCGGAGGTGCCGCCGTCGCCGAACTCCCACGCCCATGCGGTGATGTTCTCGACGGTGCTTGTGTCGGTGAACTGGACGGCGAGAGGTGCGGTCCCGCTGGTGACGTCCGCCTCGAAGTCGGCGCCTTCCTCCTCCTCTTCCTCAAGAACGGCGATATAGTCGGGTTTGGTCACGGCGTAGGTGGCATTGGCCTCGTCGGTGACGGTGAGGCTGACCGTGTACAGACCGGGCGTCCCGTAGGTGTAGACAGGGTGCTGCTCCTCGGAGGTGCCGCCATCGCCGAACTCCCACGCCCACGCGGTGATGTTCTCGACGGCGCTCGTGTCGGTGAACGTGACGGTGAGCGGGACATAGCCTTCGGTGACATCGGCGGTGAAGTTCGCCTCAGGCACGACCGGCGCCGTCACGGTGATGTATCCTTCTTTCACGGCCGTCCAGGTGTATCCCTCGTCGTCGGTGACGGTGAGGGATACGTTGAAGACGCCGGGCGTATGGTAGGTGAAGAGCGGGGCTTCAAGGGTGGACAGGAAGCCGTTGCCGAAGTCCCACCACCAGGCGGTGATGTTCTCGACGGCGCTCAGATCGGTGAACTGGACGGTGAGCGGGGCGGTGCCGGCGAGGACGTCCGCTTCAAAGTCCGCCCCGGGCTCATCCGGCGGGAACAGGGGCAGATCGATGGCGTGGATGACGCCGTTCGAGCACTCGATATCGGCCACGATCACCGTTGCATCGTTCACCATGAGGGTCTGGTTCGCCTCGTCCCAGGTGATCGCCACGGTCGGCCCGAGCAGCGTCTCGACCTCGTCCAGCGGGATCAGGTCCGCCGCCCGGTAGGTCTCCCCGGCGACATGGTAGAGGAGGATCACGGTGAGGGCGGCGGTGTCGTTGAACATGGGATCGAGGAGTTCAGGCGGAAGGGTGGCGATCGCCTCGTCCGTCGGTGCGAAGACGGTATAGGTGCCGGGGGCGTCGAGCGTGGCGTTGAGGCCGGTGGTGTCAAGGGCGGCGACGAGCATCGTGAAGTTGCCGTCCGCTGCGGCGGTCTCGTAGATGCTCATGCTGTCCGCGACGGTGATATAGTCCTCCCGCACCAGGGTCTCGTCCGCGCCGGCATCGTCGGTGACCGTGAGCGAGACCGTGTAGGTACCGGGCTCCTCATACGTGTAGACCGGGTTCTGCTCCTCAGAAGTGGCGTTGTCGACGCCGAAGTCCCACCACCAGGCGGTGATGTTCTCGATCCCGCTCGTGTCGGTGAACTGGACGGTAAGCGGCGCAGGCCCCTGTGTGGGTTCGGCGGTGAAGTCCACCCCGTCGCCGGCGAATTCGACCGTCATGTCGATGACATATTTGCTATTGCCGACGATGTAGTCAAAGGAGTCGCCGGTCCAGTTGCTCGGCACGTCCATGGGTGCATAGATGAGCCGGATCCACTCGCCGTCGGAGAGGGATTTGAAGGTGGCGTTGTTGGTGATAGACTGTCCTCCGATATCGTAGAACCACCAGATATGGATCTCGCCGTCATCGGCCGGGCCTATCTGGATGTCGTTGACGCGGGAGACCAGGACGCCCCAGCCCACATCCCAGACGCCATAGGTGAAGGTGTCCAGGGCGGAAGCGGCGTCGAGCGCCCCTATCGGGGTGTTGCGGCTGACTTCGAGCGGTATTCCGGTGTTGAGCGGGACGAGGGCAAACGTCCCGTCGGGATCGATCTCCACGGTGCCGCTCCATATGACGGTCACCCCATCGGTTGCGGCCGCCATCGCTGCCGCGGCCGGGTCGTCCGGCGGCGCTGCACCGCCCATATACGCGATCTCATCGGTGGGCTGCGCCCATGCAGGCGCGGCGACGAGCAGCAGGAGGAGCAGAACCGCTCCTGCTGTGATTGTTCGATACATTTTTTATCACCTTCCCATTTCTGGCTGAAATCACGGGAAGGCCGGTGCAGGCCTCGATTGTGTTGTCATCTCAGCACGAACGACCCTCGAACGGGGCGTTCAGGCGGTTCGTTGAAGATTGTCCCCCCTGTTTTCACGGCAATCCCGGTGATCCCCGGCAGAACGATGACGATAAAATATAATAATATTTGCACAGTCAAATTTTAGAGAAGTTTTGGCCGAGATTAAGAGCCACATATGACAAATACCGACACCAAAGGTTTTTCATCCCATCGTCGTGCGCCAGAAAAAATCAAATTTTTTTCGGAGGGGGATGCGATCGCAGGGCCCGGCCCTGGTGCCGAAGAGTTATACGTCAGGGCCAGAACACATAGAACCGGGAGGGCCTGGAGGTGGAGACCGAGATCGTCCTGATGTTCCTCGTCATCGCAACAGCCGTCGCCCTCTTCGTCACCGAACGGCTCAGGGTCGACCTGGTCGCCCTCATCGTCCTCCTCATGCTCTTCTGGTTCGGGCTGGTGACCCCGCAGGAGGCGATCTCCGGGTTCGCCAGCAACGCCGTGATCGCCATCATCTCGGTGATGATCCTGGGCGGCGGGATCGAACGCACCGGGGTGACCGGCCACCTGAGCCGGTTCATCGTCGGCATTGCCGGGAAAAACGAAAGGCGGCTTCTGGTAACATTCTCCGCCGTCGTCGGCGGCCTTTCCGCCTTTATCCAGAACATCGGGTCGGTCGCCCTCTTCCATCCCTCGCTGATGAGGATCGCAAAAACAACCAGGATCCCGCCCTCCCGTCTCGTCATGCCGATGGGGTTTGCGGCGATCACCGGCGGCACCCTCACCATGATCGGTTCCGGGGCCCTGATCATCTTGAACGATCTCCTGGTCGCCAGCGGGAAAGAGGCATTCGGGTTCTTTGCGGTGACGCCGGTGGGCCTTCTCCTCCTCTGCACGGCAATCCTGTATTTCCTCTTTCTGGGGCCATACGTCCTCCCCGTCGGCCACCCTGAGGCTCACCGGCCCGGAAGTCAGGAGGACCTCGTGGACACCTGGAACCTCCCCACCGGGATGCACCACTACTACATCCCGGCCGCGAGCCCTCTTGACGGCAGGGAGCGTGAAGATGTGCGCCTGAAGGCCGACTACTCCCTCATCCTCCTCGCCATCACCGAGAAAAATGACGTCTCCTATGCGCCGTGGCGGCATGCCACCCTGCATGCCGGGCAATACCTCACCCTCCTGGGCAGAGAGGAGGACGCAGAACGGTTCGCATCCGACTACTCGCTCCAGCGCAGCCTCTACCAGGAGCGCCTCTCCGCCGAGGTCGGTGGCGTGTACGCCGGTTTCGCAGAGATCGTGGTCAGACCGCACGCCCCGTTCGCCGGCAGAACCCTGCGGGAGATCGCATTCAGGAAGACCTACGGCATCGAGCCCATCATGTTCTCCTCGCGGGGCGCCGAGATGCGCATGGGCTTCGTCGACACCCCGCTCTCGGCCGGCGACGTCATCGTGGTCTTCGGGCCGTGGAAGAACATCCACGCCCTGGCCACCGACCCGAACTTCGTCCTCTCCACCAGGGTCGAGGAGCCCGCAGTGCACAGGGAGAAGGCGCCCGTCGCCCTCCTCTGTTTTGTCGGGGGGATCGCCCTCACCCTGACCGGGATCCCGATATCCATGGGGCTTCTCACCGGGGCGCTCGTCATGATCCTCGCGGGCGTGCTCAGCATCGACGAGGCCTACCGCTCGATCGACTGGAAGACGATCTTCCTGCTCGCAGGCCTCATCCCGCTCGGGACGGCGATGATCAACACCGGGACGGCGGCCCTGATCGCCGGCACCGTGCTCCCGCTCATCGGGGACGCCCACCCCATTCTGCTCTTCATCGGCATCGGCGCACTCACGACCCTGTTCACCCTGCTCATGTCCAACCTCGGCGCGGTGGTCATCCTGGTCCCGATAGCCCTTCTCATCGGCGCCGAAACCGGGATCGACCCCCGCGGCCTCGCCCTGCTCGTCGGGCTCTGCGCCTCCAACTCATTCCTCCTGCCGACGCACCAGGTGAACGCATTCCTCATGTCATCGGGCGGCTACCACACCGCCGACTACCTGAAAGCCGGCAGCATCCTGACCGTTCTCTTTCTCATCGTCGTCTCGGGATGGATTTATATGGTCTTCGTATGATCATCTCGTCCAGAGAAGAGGGGAGTGGATGAGAGAATGGTAATCCAGCAGTTTTTCATACCGGGGATCGCGCACAGCTCGTACCTGATCGGCGCCTCGGGGACATGCGCCATCATCGATCCCGCACGGGACGTCGACCGCTACCTCGAGGCCGCAAAAGACCTCGGGCTTATGATCACGCATATCCTTGAGACGCACCTCCACGCCGATTTCGTCTCCGGCCATATGGACCTGGCGGAGAAGACGGGCGCCCGGATCTATGCGCCGAAGTCCGGGTCATGCTCGTTCGAGCACGAGCCGGTGGGCGACGGGACGCAGTTCTCGGTCGGCGGGATCAGGTTCGATGTCCTGGACACGCCCGGGCACACCCCGGACGGCGTCACCTACGTGGCCACCGACCTCTCCCGCGGCGAGGAACCCGTCGCCGTCTTCCCCGGCGACACACTCTTCGTCGGCGACGTCGGTCGGCCAGACCTCTTTCCCGGACAGGCCCGGGACCTTGCAGCACACCTCCATGAAAGCCTGCACACGAAGATCCTCACGCTGCCCGACCACTGCATGCTCTTTCCCGCGCATGGCGCCGGGTCGCTCTGCGGCCGGGCGATGGGCTCGATGCGGTCCTCCACCATCGGCTACGAGCGGCGGTTCAACGGAGCCCTGAAGATCGCCGATCGCGAGGAGTTCATCCGCTCGCTCACCGAGGGGATGCCGCCGGCGCCTGACCATTTCGCCCGGTGCAGCGAGATCAACCGCCGCGGCCCGGCTCTCGTCCGCACCCTCCCGGCGATCAGGCCGATGAAGCCGGCCGAGTTCAGGGAGCGGGCTGCACGGGAGGACACGATCGTCCTTTCGGTCAATGACTATGCCAGCTTCGGGGGGCAGCACGTCCCGGGGAGCTACCACATCGACCTCGGCGGGAACTTCTCCACCTTTGCCGGGTGGGTGCTCCCGCCGGAGAGCGAGATCCTGCTCGTCGCCGACGGCCCGGCACAGGCGGAGGCGGCGGCGGTGATGCTCCGTCGCGTCGGGCTTGACCTGACCGTCGGCTATCTCGAGGGCGGGACGCACGCATGGGCGATGGCGGGCTATCCCACCGGCCATGTCCCCCAGGTCTCGCCGGCCGAGGTGCACGGGATGATCGCAGAGGGAGGGGCGGCGCTGGTGGACGTGCGCACGCCCGAGGAGTACGAGGAGGACCATGTGGCCGGTGCGGTCAACATCATGGTGACGGACCTGAGGGAACGCGCCGCCGGGCTCGACCCGGCGCGGCCGGTCGTCGTGATGTGCAGGACCGGACACCGGTCGAGCCTGGGGTGCAGCATCCTGAAGCAGAAGGGATTTCTCAACGTCTACAACGCCGCGGGCGGGATCACCGCCTACCGTGCGGCAGGATATACCTGAGGAGGGCGGAGATGGACTGGACGCCTTATATCGCCGGCGCCGGGATCGGCGTGCTCTCCTGGCTCGCATTCCTCCTCTCAGACCGCCCGATCGGGTGCTCGACGGCCTATGCCAGGACGAGCGGGATGATCGAGCATGCCGTCCGCGGGAAGGCGGTGCTGGACCGGGCCTATTACAAACAGTTTGCCCCGAAAGTCGACTGGGAGTGGATGCTCGTGCTCGGGGTGGTGATCGGCGCCGGTGCGACGGCCCTCCTGACGGGAGCGTTCGCCCTCGTCTGGGTCCCCCCGTCATTTGAAGCGGCGTTCGGGCCGTCTGTTCCCCTGAGGCTCGCCGTCGCCCTCGCCGGCGGCGTGCTGATGGGGATCGGGTCGCGGTGGGCCGGCGGGTGCACGAGCGGGCACGGGATCTCGGGCACCCTCCAGCTGGCGCTCTCGAGCTGGGTGGCGGTCTTCGTCTTCTTCGCAAGCGGGATCCTCTTTGCCTTCCTGCTCTACGGGGTGGCGCCATGAACGAGGCCCTGCAGCGCCTGCGCGGGAACGCCCCGGTGCAGCTCCTCCTCGGGCTGGCGATCGGGGTCGGCTTCGGCGCCTGCCTCCAGATCGCCGGGGTCACGCGCTACGACGTGATCTTAGGGCAGCTCCTGCTCACCGATTTCACGGTGGTGAAGGTGATGCTCAGCGCCGTGGCCGTCGGGACGGTGGGGGTCTACCTGATGCGGGGGGCCGGGCTTGCCGATCTCCATATCAAGCCGGGCTCGGTCGGGGCGACGGTGGTCGGCGGGATCATCTTCGGCGCCGGGTTCGCGGTGCTGGGCTACTGTCCCGGGACGGTCGCCGGCGCCGTGGGGTCGGGCGCCCTCGACGCCCTGGTCGGCGGGGTGACCGGGATCCTCATCGGGGCCGGGATCTTCGCGGCGCTCTACCCGCGGCTGGAGGCGTCGGTGCTCGGGGTGGGGGCGCTGCCGACGGCGACGATCCCGGATCTCCTGCGGGTCAACCCGTGGGCGGTGGTGGTGCCGCTGGTGCTGGCGATCGCGGTCGTCCTGTACGGGATTGAACTGGCCGGGCTCTGAGGGGGCTGTCATTCAGCGTGCGGAGAACGCCCCTGCCAGCGCCTCGATGCACCCGGCAGGGAGGTCGTCCCTGAGAAGCCCGAGGAGGACGCGGTCGTGGCAGCCGCCCCGGGCGTGCCAGTAGCCACGCTGGAGCCCCTCGCGGACGAAGCCGCACTTCTCCATCACCCGCAGCGATGCCGTATTCCCGGCCACGGCGTCGCCGTTCAGCCGGTAGCCGTCGAGGACGGCGAAGGCGACGTAGACCAGAAACCTGCAGGCCAGGGTGCCGTAGCCCTTTCCCCAGTGCGTGTCGTCGATCTGGTAGCCGACGAGATACGACCCCGGACTGAAATCCACCGGGAAAAGGGCGCACTGCCCGACGAACTCCCCGGTCCGGTGCAGTCTCAGGGTGAACACATGGTGGTCCGGCGTCCTGCCCTCCAGGAGCGCCGCCTGCATCCCCTCGATCAGGGGCAGAAAATAGGAGCGGGTGACCTCCACGGCGTTCGGCCCGAAGAACAGCCACCTGCAGACCGATTCCTTCGAGAGCATCCGCGAGATTTCGGGCAGGTCGCCATCGGTGCAGTATGAGAACATCAGGTCGCCGCCGGTCCATGTGTGCTGCATGAGAGGAGCGTTTGCTCTCACCCTATATGCGGGGTGCGGTGGGGGATCATCACCCCGCATTATTGGAGGAAGAGTTCCGATAAAACGATATCTTGATTGGATCCTCTTTTCCTTCAATTAAACTTAAAAATTTTATTTTTGGTGTGGTTAGAAGAGTGTAACCATCAATTTTAAAATTGATTGCCCGGTCGCTTATACTATGGCAGGCAGAGCCAGATCTCTCTTTATATTCTCTACCTCTCCAAAATTCAACTTTATATATTGTTGCTTCTCCCTCCTCATTTAACAATCGAGGAATATCTCTTGAATAGATCACATAAGATATGCCTGATTTTTCTTCAGTTTCAGCGTTTAATATAATTTTTAAATCTTCACCCTCCGTCATTAGCGCTCCAACGGCCTGAAAACCGTTGTGGCTTCCTTCATATAGTCCCTTTTCATTTTTAACAAAATCGACATTATCCGTCATTATTTCACTATTGGTGCTATCAATGGGAGGCATTAAGAAATTTTCTGCCGGAGCGTGAAAGTGTGCGACGGAAGAACAGGAGTTACCAGCAGGATATCATGTGTTAAACCATCCATTGTAAAGCGTATTTGCTATCTCGCCGAAAAACTGCCGCAACCTCTCCCTCTCCTGCGTACCACATGAATTTTCGGGCATTCCGAAACAGTATAGACAAATACATAACTGTTCATACAGAAGAAAATAGACGATTAAAATAGATTAAATGGCCAAATAATCGGCATATAAGCCCAATTGGAAAAGAAGCGCCTTCACATGGTCACAAAAGGTGCACGAACCCCCACACAAATAGGCCGAAAATAAGCCACAAATTTTCTAAAAAAAGACTAAAACACCATAAAATTTTCATTTGTAGTTAAAAAATCACGTATTATCAAAACAAGAACAACAATAAGTGGGCCCGGAGGGATTCGAACCCACGGCCACCCGGTTATGAGCCGGGAGACAAACCAGAGCCTAATAATTCACTGATGGAAAATTCAAGCGAAAAACCAAGAGATAAACCAAGTGAGAACATTCAAGAAACAGACAAGAACGGAGAACGCTTCTATATCTTCAATCTGAACGATATTGAGACGTTTATCTCTGAAACCCTCTCCCATGCCAGGGAAAAGACCACCAAAGAGAACAGAACGGCCGTTAAACAGTTTTTAGGATTCGGTGAAGAGATTAAGAAGAAGGTTGAGAAAAACAACAGAATCAGCGAATTAGAAGCAAAAATCACCTTCTCCTCAGTGAGAGCCTATAACAACCACATGAACACGCTGAAAAAGAGCCCCTATGTAGGATATGTGCGCTCATTTTTGCTCTTTTTCGGAAAAAAGAAGGGAGATCAAACCTTAAGGGATTGGTCAGAGTCGATCAGTCAGATCCTTAACGAAGAGAAAGCCCTCTTCGCAGAGGAGGGAGAGAAGGCATCGATCACATGGGATCAGGTAGCCGCCGATCTGATCACTTACTATTCAGTGGTGATAGATCCAGCGATCCCAGCCTCCAACCAGAAGAAGAAGGCCAGCGCCTTTAGGACTATGGCAACGCTCCTTTTCGGCATCTCTACAGGTATGCGCCCTGAAGAGATGAACCGCCTTACATGGGATGAGATCAACGAGGAGAGCCTATCTAAAGGATCTTTCATCATCCCGGCCGATAAGACAAAGACGAACGCGAAGAGAGCGATCCCTATTCACCCGGCCGTTAAGCCCTATCTGGAGATCCTCGCCCGCCTCTTTGATAACAAACCCTTCGACATCAACAACTATCGGAAGTACAGAGCGAGAGACGGCGGCACGCTGAATATCGGACAGGCGCGCAACTTCGCCGCGAAGTATTGGAGGAAGTACGGAGTAGATGAGAAGATCCGTATTGCCATTATGGGGCATGACGAAGGGGAGATCCTCAAAGAGATTCAGCAGGAAGAGCAGGAGGTTAAATCGACCGTCACCGACACCCATTATCGGAAGTACGGAGTAGATGAGATCGTGAAGCACTACCAGGAGACGGTAGGAGCGAAGTTTAACCCGATCCCGAAAGGGATCGACATCAAGAAGATCATGGAGAGTCTTAAGCCGTTGATGAAAAACTAACAAAATCGATCACTTTTCAAGAATCGAGAGGAGGGGGAGGAACACCTCGCCTATAAAATTTTTGATAAAATGCTATTTTTCATCTAGGGGATATTTTAATCGATTTTTCTCAATTTTTCTACAAATTGCCTCATTTAAATCGATTTTTAAATCATAAGCCAGAATCATTGAGTAAATTAAAACATCTGCAAGTTCGTCCGAAATCTCAGAAATTTTTTGAAAATTATTAGTTAGGTAGTTGCTGTCTTCCAAATTGTCCCAAAGAAAAACCTCTTCTAACTCACTTGCTTCAATGGAGATTGCACTTGCGAGATTCTTAGGAAAGTGAAATTTTTTCCAGTCTCTCTCATCTCGAAACTCGATAATTTCCCTTACACATTCAGAAAAATCCCATTTAGATTCCATTTTGGACTGCCTCAAGCACGTCGATAATATGTTTATGTGTTTCTTCATCTAGACAGAGTATTCTTGTTCCTTTTATTCCGCGGGTGAGGAGAACACGATACGCATTACGCAATAAACGCTCGGTATCTGCTTTTTTTGCCTTTACAGGACTATCTTTTGAGTATTCCCTCTGTGCTACCCACTGATCTCCTCTCCAGACCAGGTCTTTCCCCCAGATTACACCAACTCTATCAAATTCAAATCCCTGTGCACTGTAAATACATCCAATCTGATTCGCTCCCTCTGGCGTCTCAGCCCAGATTGTGTAGGGATGGTTTTCTGGGAGATATGTCTTTTTTTGAGGCTTTGCATTCCATGGCCTTCTCCAGTCTCCTATTATTACATCGTTGATGAGGCTGCCATCAGGGTTCTGATCACTCCAAGGCCAGCAGAAACCTGCAACGATCCGTGCAGTTTCACCGTTTGTAATGGATTGATTGAGAAATAACTCAAGATCTTGTGGTTGGGTAGCAGAATCAAAACTGTACTGGTTTCCCCATGGCTCTGGCCTCTTCCCACCGAATCCGAGAAGATAATCCACAAATTGCGTATATTGCGTACATCCACCGCAACGGAACTGAACATCCAAGTCATAGATGCTAAGATCAATCCCTGCCTTTGTCGTCTCTTCAATAATTAATTGCGTGCACCCGATCTCATCTGGTCTAACATACTGATTTTCATCAAGTAAGAAAACGACAACTTTTGCGGCATCCAACAATTCCTCCATCTGAGAATGTTTGTTGCGTTCTGATGCGGGTGTATACTGAGTATCACTTGTATATCTCACTCTATGCGCTTCATCGACCAACAACAGATCCAAACCCATTGTTGGCGCCTTTCGCATATTCATGTTCCATTTAAAGAGATTCTTTGCACCTTTGAATTGAGCCTGTAAATTGAGGGTAAATGCTTTGCCACCTGTGCAATGCACTGCTGTGAAGTTATTCCTGTTTGCATCTGCCAGAATTTGTGTAGCGATAACTGATTTTCCTGTGCCAGGCCCTCCTCGGATCAGGATAGCAGAATGAGGAGATTTCTTCCCTGCGCGATGTGTATTTACGACTTTTCTCCAGATTGCATTGTAAGCTAGGCGTTGCGAGTCAAGGAGATGCCACCGCTTGTTCTCATTTAAAACCTTGTCTAGAGCATCAAGCAATTTTTTATTGGGTTTGAATACTCCCATCGTGAATAGATTCATTAATTTCTCGCCATCTCCAAAACCAACCACACTGTTGAGGTAATTTATGAACTCTGGGAAGTCATTCTCTCCAAAAAGTGGGGATTTTTGAATTATTTCACAGAATCTCCCATTACTCAGCAGATCTTTATTTTTGAGGTTGTGGCAAAATGCACAAGGATAAGTATCTATTGAGTATTCGGTTATTGCACTCTGTATTTCAACAATATGTTCAGCATAATCCAAGGCTTGCTGTGATGGATGTACATGCTCCTGGTTCTGTACGACGACATTCAATCCATCATCGTCCAGAAGATCAATATGGCTCCACTGTTTCAGCTCAATTATTGCGGTGGCATTCCTTCCACTGATATTTTTTCCAAAAAACATTGCATCTATTCTATAACCAGAGTAAGGGAGATGATATTCAAGAACAACCCCAATATCTTTTGTTTGAAGTTTTCTTACGCATTGAGCAAGAACAGCGAGAGAGTTCTCCCAACTCCGTGTTTCGCTCTCACTGGGTTGATATCCGTGATGATTGTAGAAATTATGGAGCATATTTCCAGATATTGCTCCCGATTCACCATATTTTACGAAATCAGCAATATTTCCAGACCATAAATCCATATATGTTCTCTATATTGCATCATTCTAAATAAGTGTCGAAACGCGTCCTCTTATAGCGGGTTTATTAATCACTTGACAAAAACTTGGAATAACAAATTTCCGTCCATTAAAGTCTCAAAAATCCGTTTCTCCCTCAGATGTGCACCGAGTTCAACATCTTAAAAAAGTTATTTAATAGATTTAGAGAACACAGAGTGCCAAAATATCAATATAATTGAAAATTAAGGGCTTAAACCCTCGTTTTGCTTATTAAAATGACCCTATCCTCGTCTAAATCTAATATGTGCATTTTTTTGTGGCAATTCGGGCAAAGTGCCACAGTGTTTTCGATGCTATCTTCTCCACCATTTGATAGCCACTCAATATGATGTGTTTCAAGATACGGGGAATCATTCTTATCCTCAAAGGGAGCAGGCTCACCACAGAGTTGACAAATTCCCTTTGCCCTTCGTTTTGCATACTCTGCAACATATTGATCTCTTTCATATCTCGTTGTCATGACTTCACGTCTCCCCACAAATTTTCTGGAGAAGCGCGCCATTTTTTCTAACTCAGAATCATCATCAAATCTCCTCGCTTTTTTCCGTTGTTCTTCTTCTTTTCTCTGAATGATTTCCTCTCTTATGAGCGGCTTATTTTGATCCGATTTGATTTTTAAGGGAAAAATATACACTCGTCGAGGTTTTTTATCCTTATCAAGTTGTATCTCAGGATATGGCTCGCCAGAGCGATTTACTTCGCCCATATATACAAATTTCCCCTTTTCAAAAACCTCGAATAGATGGACATGTACTCCATTTTCACGAGATTCATTTAATGTCTCATTTTGATCAAAATTGAGACTCTGATCCCCTGAACGGCCCATTCCTGTGAAATGAAATGTATCATCAATCCATTTGTCCTCATAAATTGCCTTTGTATGATCTGAAACTAAAACGAGAGTGTTTGTTTTAAGTGAGCGTCGCATTCCCCCTTGGTATTTACAACCGAAGATCCTGCATAGTTCCTCGTTGTCTATAATCTCGCCTGTTTTAAGTGAGTTGATGAAGAGAGATGGACCATTTTCATTTTCGTCAGAAATAAATTCGATTTTGTAAGTATTTTTCTCTGAAGTCTTCTCAAACCTCATTACGGGAGTATCTTCTGAACTTTCTCCTTCTTCTTGGAAGTATCCAAGCCACTTGGGGAATTTACCTTCAATTATTGAATTAAAGTCTGTTTTCCAGATCAATCTGCTACGTGGAGGAACATTTACTGTCATCTCAATGTTAGCCGAGTAATCGTGATTATGAAAAATAAGAGTGATGGACCTTTTTTCACCCTTTTTCATATCATCAATATCAAAGAAATGACGAATTTCAGATGGAATGCCAGTCTCATTATGGATAAATATCGTTTTGTCTGTTTTTTTAAGTGCAACTGCATTAGATACCAATTTCCAAGAATACGAATATATTGGATATCGAGGGTTATTCTGGTTTTTCGGGGCGATTTCAAATCCTAACGCACGCAATTTATTATTTGCTTCTTCCCCTCCAGAAAACTTACTGACATCCAACACTTTTCCATTTGCGTACTTATTCGCCATACTGATAACATATTTTGGAGGATACTGTTTTCCTTTATAGATCAAATCAAATCCCGTGGATTTATTCTTGGAAGGATATCTTTGATGGTCAATTACCTCTATTGATTTTATTATATGTTCTCTTTCGATATTATGCGGGATTTTTTCTCTCATTTAACTCACAGACGTAAGATATGTGACTGAACAATTAATATTATCGAAATTAGTGCTTCATCGATTATTTGGAGAACATCTGGGATATAGGGCAATTTCTCTAGGAGAATGGAGGAGAAAATCAGGAGAAGAGAAGAGCAGATGGGGAGAAAAGGGGAGAATTACTACTCTCTAATCACAATTTCTCCTCTACTTTCCCCACACCTCCCGGCAATACGCGATCGTCCTGATGAATGCCTCACCCCGCAACGGCAACTCCTCATCGGCAAGGAAACCCTGCTCAAGAGCGATCAACTTGAAAATATTGCCGGACTTTCCCTTTTCATTCCCCCCGTGAAAAGACGTCCACGTCTCGCCGTCTCTGGATATGGCAAAGTTATCGCCATGCGTCGATCCATACACCGGGTGCGATCCCCTCTTGCCCGGTGCAATCCCGGTGTACGCGGAGAGGGAGGGCATACGGCGTTTCAACTCCTCGATCTCATCATCGTCCTTCTGTGGCTTCCCTGCTCTCCTCTGCCGGGCGAG
>ENA-ORXD01001901-ORXD01001901.1-sediment-metagenome-genome-assembly--contig:-NODE-1901-length-15347-cov-3.391552_pt1 | contig 15347 bp, 15 predicted proteins | sample MGYA00237862_ERZ511471 | MGnify/ENA metagenome assembly ERZ511471 | reverse complement strand
GCTGGCATGGATGCAGCTTGGACGCATAATCTCAAACCTAATCATCCTAATCTTAGCCGCAGGTTTTATCCTAATTGAATTCTTTTTGCGTTTGGCAGAAAAAGCTACCTTCCACTCTGATGAAACGATCCATGAATAACCTGCAAGCCATTCCTTCCATTGACGCGTTCTTGAAGCATTTTGAAATAAATGACCTGATACAACAATATGGCCGCGAATTGACTTTGAATGCCTTGCGGCAGGTTCTAAATGAACAGCGTCAAGCGATGAATAATGGGGAGTCGCTCTCATCACAGAAGGATTTGATAATCCGTACCTCTTTGACCATCAACGCTTGGTTGCAGCCATCTCTTGTTCCGGTTATCAACGCCACTGGCATCATCCTTCACACAAATTTAGGTCGTGCCCCACTCAGTAAAGATACTTTTATTGCCATGCAGGCGGTCTCAAGAGGTTACAGCAACCTTGAGTTCGATCTGAAATTTGGCAAAAGAGGAAAACGCTGGTCGCATGCCGAAGCAGCCCTTTGCCATTTGACTGGAGCACAAGGTGCATTAGTGGTAAACAATAATGCTGCTGCTGTGCTCTTGGTATTGAGCGCACTTGCGAACAGAAAAAGGGTCATCATCGCAAATTCACAACTGGTTGAAATTGGGGGGGGGTTTCGTGTTCCGGATGTTATGCGTCAATCTGGTGCAAAACTTGTTGCTATAGGGACAACTAATCGCGTACATCTCAGTGATTATGAAGAGGCATTACGCGAACCAGCCGCAATGGTTTTAACCGCTCATCATTCAAACTTTCGTATCATAGGATTTGCCAGCGAGCCGGAGTTTTTTCAGATAGTTGAAGCAGCTCACCGAGTCGGATTACCCTTAATCAATGACTTGGGTTCTGGAGCATTGCTGGACACCAGCCAATTCGGCTTGGGTCATGAACCAACCATTCAAGAAGCCTTAAAAGCCGGTGCGGATCTGGTATGTTTTTCAGGAGACAAACTATTAGGCGGTCCTCAAGCTGGAATCATCCTCGGGCGTATGGATTTGCTTGAAAAAATAAAGCGTCACCCGCTAGCACGGGCATTGCGGGCAGACAAACTTTGCTTAGCAGGAATCACTGCAACACTCAACCATTACTTGAAAGGAGAGGCTACTGAAAAGATCCCTGTCTGGCAAATGATTTCGATGCCAAAAGAGCAGATCCGTCAGCGCGCTATGTCCTGGAAAGAGAAGCTTAGGCAGGGAAAGCTGATTGAAGGTGAATCTATGGTGGGAGGAGGCAGCCTGCCCCAAGAAACTCTATCAACTTTCCTGTTAGCTTTATCAGTCAGAAACCCAAACAAATTCCTGTCATCTTTACGACTGCAACCCTCACCTCATGTTATTGCCAGAATTGAGAACGATTGCATCGTTCTGGATCCTCGCACTGTATTGCCCGAACAGGATGAGGAGCTGCTGGTTAAAATTCAATTACTGCTCAAAAAGTAGTTTGATAGCATGGGAAGCAAATGAAAGAAAATATTGATCAATTTTTGTATGAAGAAAAGGTTGATGCACTATGGGTGATGGGTGCCATGATGAACAATCCAGATATGGTGTACTTTACAGGCATTCACCATGTTAGCCAAGCTGATCTAATTAAAATACGAGGCAGGCAACCAATTGTTTATCATTTTTCCGCCATGGAACATGAAGAAGCCGCTCAATCAGGTTTGCAGACCTGCGTTTATGACCAAGATTTTCCACTTCCCAGTTACTTGAAAAAATGCGACAACGATTTACCTTCTGCTCTAGCGGGCAGAATAAAAGATGTGTTCACAAAGATAGGTTTGACCCACGGGCGGGTTGCAATTTCAGGATTTGAAAACTTGGCTTATGCCTTCTCGTTATTAGATAAGATTAAATCATCCCTTCCTGAGATCAATTTCCTCAGCTTCATGAATAACAGCCCCATCCGTCAGGCACGCATGACTAAAAATGCTGAAGAAATTGAAAGAATACGCCGAATGGGGAATTTAACCATTGAAGTAGTGAACCGTACAGCAGAGTATCTCACCTCAAGGAAACTTCAAAATGATTATTTGCTAGATGAGAATGGTAATTTTTTAACTATTGGAGATATGAAGAGACGAATCAATCTTTGGTTGGCTGAGCTCGGCGCTGAGAATCCCGAAGGGACCATTTTTTCTATCGGAAGGGATGCTGGGATTCCGCATAATACTGGAAATCCACAAGACTTTCTCCGGCTAGGCATACCCATCGTATTTGATATTTTTCCACGAGAGAAAGGCGGGGGGTACTTCTATGATTTTACCCGTACTTGGTGTCTGGGTTATGCAACAGATGAAGTACAAGCTTTGCATGAACAGGTGCTGAAGGTGCATCATCAAATCCTCCAAGAACTTCAGCCTTTGGAACCCTTTGCAAGCTATCAGGCCAGAGCGTGTGATCTTTTCCGACAAATGGGGCATGCGACCATTGAAGATCAAACAAATCTTAGCCAGGGTTATGTGCATAGCATAGGTCACGGGCTTGGATTGGAAGTGCATGAGAATCCTTTTAGCGGTGTAACTGCTTCAGAGACCGATATTTTTCAGCCTGGCTCTGTGTTTACCATCGAGCCGGGATTATATTACCCTTCCAGAGAAATAGGGATAAGAATTGAAGACACGATTTTTTTAGATAGTGATAATCGATTTAAAGTCTTTGTCGAATACCCTTATGATTTGATTCTACCGACAAGAAGTTAATATGAATCCGAAAAAGGTATCAAAAAACAACGTTCGTATTCTTGCGATTGAGACCTCCTGTGATGAAACTGCAGCAGCTGTATTATCGAATGGCAACCAGGTTCTTTCGGATGTAGTTGCGTCTCAGATAGATTTGCATTCTAAGTATGGGGGGGTGTTTCCTGAAATGGCTTCGCGGCAGCATATTTTGACCATCTATCCGGTTGTCGAAGAGGCTCTGATTCAAGCACACCTTGTCTTGAGCGAGCTGGATGCGATTGCTGTAACGCGTGGGCCTGGTTTAGCTGGTTCCCTGGTAGTCGGCATGAATATGGCTAAGGCGCTTGCATTGGGTAGTGGATTGCCGCTTGTCGGCATTAACCACCTCGAAGGACATTTGTATTCTGCTTGGATACAATCGGAAAATAAACCCACTGACCAGCCAGTGTTTCCACTGATCGGATTGATTGTGTCTGGCGGACATTCCACCTTGATCCTCATGGAAGACCATCTCAAATATAAAATTTTAGGGAACACACTCGATGATGCTGCGGGGGAAGCGTTTGATAAAGTTGCACGCTTGCTCGAGTTGCCCTATCCAGGCGGACCTTCCATACAGATAGCTGCTGAGCGCGGAAATTCCTCCGCCTATAATTTCCCGCGAGCGCGGCTGGAGGGTAGCTGGGATTTTTCCTTTAGTGGTTTGAAAACCGCTGTCCTAAGAGAAGTACAAGCAATCAGAAATTCGGGAAGTACTGTTCCATTCGAGAATCTCGCCGCCAGCTTTCAAGCTGCGGTGGTTGATGTCCTTGTTGAAAAGACCTTCAAAGCCGCTGAATTCTTCCGTGCACAGCACATTATTATCGGTGGAGGAGTATCTGCAAACCGTGCATTAAGAAAAGCTTTCACTGAGCAAAACAGCTTCCAGATTCACATTCCACCATTGAAATATTGCACTGATAATGCAGCCATGATCGCTGCCGCAGCCTATCAGCATTTCATTCATGGAAGAAGCGACTCCTTGGATATTGATGTATTACCAAATTGGCCAATAACAAGTTTTTAAGAATGTTGGATTATCTTGATCAAAAAATCTGTAAACAAGACGAGAATGCGAGTCAGAAACCTGTGCCTATTTTCCAAGTCAAACTTCAGTCGATTTGTCCAAATTGCAGGAAAGCAAGATTGGAATACAACAATCTGTTAAATCTATACTGCCCAAAATGCGGGTTTGAAATCAATGGCAGTTTTACCTGATAAATTCTATATCCTCGGTGAGGATTATTTCATGCAAGAAATGAAAGGAGATTAATGGAAGCTAAAGTAGTCTGGAAAAAAAACATGAGTTTCGAAGGAACGGCGGATTCTGGTTTCAAAATTGCATTAGGCACAACACCTGATGTGGGTGGCGAAAATGACGGATTTCGTCCAATGGAATTGCTGGCAATTGGTTTAGCCGGTTGCACTGCAATGGATGTAATCTCCATTCTGACAAAAAAAAGGCAAAAAGCGAAAGTTTTTGAAGTGAAAGTTCTTGCTCAACGTCACGAGGATCATCCGAAGGTTTTTACTCACCTGACTCTCGAATACATTATCAGCGGCGATGAAATATCCAGAGAGGCGGTTGAACGGGCTGTTCAACTTTCTGCAGAAAAGTATTGCCCCGCTCAAGCAATGTTCAGGCAGATTGTGCCGATGGATTTAAAAATTACGATTATTTAAGGATTTAAAAATGATTGCGAAACAAGCACACTTATAAGGTACAAAAAATCTGCATTTCATTCAATTTTTATTTTTATTACAAACCTTATTTATATCAATGGTGTGATGCAACAAGCGGTGTACTTCAATATTTAACATTGCTTTATGCACGGTTTATCGCTGTTATATACCAATTCAAATCTAATAACATTTGCTTTTATAGGTTTAACCATCTTACAGTTTCATCCGGTAGATTTTCAATAGAACTCTCAGCCAGATGACAAGCTGGTAATGACCTCAAAAAATACTCTCCGTATTGCTTTGAACGCACGCGGCGATCAAGAACCGCTACAACACCTCGATCAGATTGGGTGCGAATCAGGCGGCCAAATCCCTGGCGAAATCGCAGAATCGCTTCGGGCAGTGTATATTCGCTGAAGGCATTTTCGAACGTTTCCGCCCGGGCAGCGATGATAGGGTCATTGAGGACATCAAATGGCAATTTAACCAGCATCAGAATTGAAAGCGCTGGCCCTGGCACATCCACTCCCTCCCAAAATGAGCGCGTTCCTAACAAAACCGCCCGTTCTGTATTCCGAAAAGAATCCAATAATGCGCTGGTGGAAGCCCCTTCACCCTGTTCAAACACTTGGATATTGTCTTTGGACAATAAAGGTGAAACCACATGAGAAGTAGCTTTTAGTTGTCGGTATGAGGTAAAAAGCACTAACATACGACCGCCCGTCGCACGTGCTGTCCGTAGGATTGCCCTTTCAACGGAGCGCTGGTAATTTGTCGAATCTATGGGCTCGGGTATGTCAGTAGGTATAAAGAGTAAAGCAGAATTTTCATAATCGAATGGCGAGCCTAACCGCAATTCATCGGCTTCGTCCGCATTCAATCGTGTGCGAACATAATCAAAATTATTGTTGGTCGTCATGGTTGCGGAAGTGACCACAATGCTTTCTTTTGTGTGCCAGAGGTAATTTTCCATTAGTGGACCAATCTCAAGAGGTGCGAAATTCAAAGCCAAGCGGTTATATTTCGGATCCAGCTCAATCCAATATATCGTGTTGTTATCCAATTCCAACACCATGCTATTGATATTGCTGTGCATGAGCTGTAAACGCTGATGGATGGCAGATAAATCTCCCCATAAGCTCTCTGATTCATCCTCTTCTGAAACTTCCATGTCAGCTAGATCATTGATCAGGGCTGAAAGCAAACGCTGCAGGTTATCTAATGGTTGAGATACCTCTTCCCAACAAATACTTACCTCATCCCATAATGGCTGATGCTGTATCGCAGAAGTGACCCTGATCTGTTGTCCATAATCCCCCACATCATTTTCATTCCTCTCCTGTAGTAAGAATTCATCAATCTTTTGAAAGAAATCATAAATTTTCGTCTGCACCCGAAAAGCCAAATCTGTCATTTTTTCAATAGCTTTTACAGCTGCTGAGTATTCAGCTGGTTTAAGAGCTCTCGAAAAACCTGTTGCGACTAGTCCCAGCACACCATTGTTGCTGCTGCCCAATTCTTCAAACAAGCGTTCAATATCGCTGCGTGATACTTTGTAACTTAATGCATTTGTTGAAGCATCTTCTAAATGATGAGCTTCATCCACAATGAGGTATTTGTATTCTGGTAAAACACGATTGTTTGCCACAACATCAGAGAGCAGGAGTGCATGATTAACCACAATGATATGCGCGCTGAGCGCCGCTTGCCGCGCTCGGTAATAAGGGCAAATTCCCCCCATCCTGCTCAGACATACTTCGGGTGTACATGCTTCATCCTGCGCTGAAAGCCGATTCCAGATTTCATTTTCGGCCGGACCTGTCAAGTTGATTTCGCTCAGAAGTCCGTTTCCTCCTTGTTCCAGCCAGACTAGTATTTTTGCCAATAATCGCAATTCATTTGCATCACGCGGTTTACGATGCCGTAATCCTTCCAAACGGCGTGGGCAGAGATAATTAGTACGCCCTTTTAGAACGCATGCGCGCAAGTCAACACCCAAAGCATTTTTTAGATCAGGAATATCTTTGTGGATCAGCTGGTCCTGCAAATTAAGCGTGTTTGTAGAAATGACCACCCTCAAATTGTTGCGCGTTGCCCATAGAGCGGCCGGCACCAGATAAGCGTATGACTTCCCAATACCGGTACCAGCCTCAACCATTAGATGGTGACTGTTTGATAGAGCATTGGATATTGCTTGAGCCATTTCGATCTGTTCGTCTCGGCTTTCAAAATTCTTGAGGTATTTTGAAAAAAGACCACCTGGGCTGAGCATCGCAGTTGTTTCCTCCGCATCCAATGGCAAAATGGTCGCATTTGGTTTTAGTGGTTGCGCAAACAACTCAGAAGGTTCTGAAAACAGAATTCCATAATCTGTTTGTTTCACTTTTCGAGCTTCAACAGGCTCTTTTATGCATTCATGCAATACTTGCTCGAAGAACCATGCAGCATCCCAATGGATCTTCTGTGAATCCTGTACAATTTCAGAAAGCAGTGAAACCGGTAAATTCTTGGCTTTATCGATCAGCTTGATAAACACAGCTAAGGTAGCTTCAGCATCCTCCTGAGCGCGATGCGGCTGGAGATTCTCCACTTGCAGGAGATCTACTAGAGCACTCAGGCTGTAGCGGGGAGCTTCTGGCAGCAATACTGCTGCAATTTCAAACGTATCACTCACAGGATTTTGGGCAAACGCGTTATGGATTCTTAGGAATCCGAGATCAAAATTCACGTTATGTCCGATAACCGGCAGATCTCCAACGAAATCGACAAAATCCTGGAGGACAGCTTTGATAGGGGGAGCATCGCGCACCATTTCATTGGTGATGCCAGTCAATTGTGTGATCGCAGCTGGAATCAATCGTTGGGGATTGATCAGGGATTGCCAGCGCTCAATAATATGATTTCCATTATATTTAACCGCGCCAATTTCCAGGATAGTATCTTTCAGAGGATCCAAACCAGTGGTTTCAAGATCGAGAGCTACAATGGGGAACATGGCTCGGATTATACCAGAGCGGTTTTCAGAATAAAGAAAACCCTGCTAATGAATCTTTCGCTCCTCCTTTGGATCACACAAGCAGGGTTTTTTGTATAAAGATTATAACAAATTCGTTTTTGTTATTCAATCCCTTTGTTCTAGACAACAGGTCTTTTATGTATAGTTATTTTGTAATAGAGAATTCAACAACTCCAGCCGAAGGGGCTGATTCTGCAAGAATTATCTCGAGTATGTAATCCCCAATCATGGGTTCAGATTCTCCAAATTGACCGCAATGCACTGGCTTCCCAGAAAGATCGGTTTGAAATTCGGGTCCGAACTGAACCTGGCTTTGATCCGGCAAGGTTAAGAGCAATTCAAATGGAATTGCTATTCCTTCCGGTGCGCGAACCCAAAAATGGATCTCCGCATAGTCAGCTGACTTGAATGCGCTGATATGTTCAGAACTTGGATCATCCCCATCGGTCAGAAATACTTCTAGCTGCGGAACCTCACCTGAAAAGCTTTGGTCTATTGAACCATTGCCCCCAATTAACTTCCCCACAAGATTCTCTGGAACTGATTGAACAATAGCCTCAAGATTGGTGATCAATTGTGGACCAAAGATCAGTGTAATTATTAAACCAAGTCCAAGTAAAAGTGTAATTGCCCCCAAGCAGCCAAAACAACCTCCAAAAAAGGATTTTAGAAAAAATTTAAATCCTTCTTTCATCATAACCTCCTTCGAGTTTTCAAATTCATTATTAGGTTTGGAAAAACCTTTTGTTTTTTGAAGTATATGATTAAGTAGATTGCTTTTCAACCAAGGTTTCTTTATACTAACAATAAGAATAATGATTATTAAATAAAAAGGAAGGCTGATCAATTCATGTTCAATATCATGAACAAAAAAAATGATTATCAATAAGGAATTATGGACAAGGATATTCGAAAATACCACTTTAACTTCATCAAAGATCGGTTTTGGATTTGGGCTATTGTCCTTCCGATCGGTTTGATTTGTTGGTTTTTGCCATTTTTTATCTTCCAGGGATTACAAAGCACTGGTTTAGAAAGAAACACATCTATAGCAATTGCTTATCTTTTCCTAGGTTTGCCCTCGTATTTAATCGGATGGATTTTCGTTTATTCCTTAATGGAGGGACTAATAACACGCGTGACTTTTTCAAGTACTCAAATTACACTCAGGACTCCCTGGAAAATTTTCCCTCTATTTTGGGCAATAAATAGAGTAGGGATTGATAAAATTGAGAGCATTAATATGCAAGTACCCTATGGTACACGTTATGCAATTTTTTTATACTATCGCAGAAAGAATAAAGTCCGGAAATTTTACTTACCTCGTTTCAATAATCAACCGAACTATCTCAAGGAGTTTGACATCTATCAGAGTTTACATCAATAGACTTCTTTTTTCATTTTGAAAATCTGGCAGGATATCTAATTGTCATAAAGTAACGTGAATTACTAATAGTACCTTTTTTGATACTCTTCTCAAATAATTTCCCAAATCAATAATCACAATGCTATAAAGATACTGCTTATGAATAAATAAATTAAGATGGTCATTTCATGGAAAAATACAAATTATCAGTTTGTCTTTTAGATGGACTATTTTGTTATTCTTTCTAACGATAGTATTAACAATTGGTTAGTTGAGACAAATCGATAGCTACCATCTTTAGAAAAGATAATTCTTTTACGAAGCTTATTCTCATGATTCTTTTAATAGGGATGTCGCCCAAGCAACAGCTCTTTCTAATTCACCATCTTCTAAAGGACCTTCGGATTCCTTTACATAGAATCCCTGAGTAGGCAATAATACTTCCGCTCCCTTTTTCTGTAGTGTCTCTACGATGCGTTTATCAGCATAACCACCTTTACCAACAATAAACCGAAAAATGGGTGATTTTATTGTATCTAAACGGATACGGGTATCAAATGCCGACGCTCGAATTCCTTTTAGCGCGTTTGGGGGCAGATTTTTCAGAAAATTTGCGATCCCTTCTGTAGGTCGGAAACCTCGCGTCGGTGACGCAACGATCAAAACATCCAATCCTTTCAGTTGGTTTGCTTGTGCATCTTTGACATTGATAACCTTTACATTCTTTGAACTTCCTAACGCTTTGCCGACAGCTTGGGCAATTTTTTCTGTGTTGCCAAACACCGAATCATAAATTACCAGCGCTTTCATTTTTTTTCCTCCTCGAATAAGTTTTTTTGCCTTGTCATGCTATATAAACGGCATTGATATAATCGATTCGTAACTCAAGTATATAATGCTTTTTGGTTTCAAAATCAGTATCCCTGACAGTGCCATTGAAAAATAAGAAAGAATACAATATTTAATAAGGAGTTGAAATGGACATCATGCAAGCGATTCGAACCAGGAAAAGTGTCCGCAAATATCTCGCAAAACCAATTGAAGAGGAAAAACTGCAAAAGATACTCGAGTCAAGCCGTTTAGCGCCTTCAGCATCCAATCGTCAAGAATGGCGTTTCGTGATCGTAAAAGATGAGAAGACACGCAAACAACTAGCAGGTGCAGCAGGTTCGCAGATATTTGTAGGTGAAGCACCTGTCGTGATCGTGGCTTGTGCAGAGACAGATGGGCACATTATGCGCTGTGGTCAACCCTGCCATCTTATTGACGTAGCAATTACGCTCGATCACATCAGCCTGATGGCAGTGGAACTGGGCTTAGGAACTTGCTGGATTGGGCATTTTGACGCCGATAAAGTAAAACGCATTCTCAGAATCCCTGAAGAAATTCAGGTTATTGAATTGATGCCATTAGGCTACCCAGTAGATGCCAGCCCTCAAGATAAAAAACGTATGAGTCTGGAGGAAATTGTTAAATATGACCATTGGTCATAGATTATTATTCTCCATCGTATATAATATAAGTAGTTGAAACAAAACATCTGAACAGGGGAGCATTATGTCCTCGTTGCACACCTGAACCATTCTTGAAAGGAGAATGAGAAATGGCAATGATAAAGTTTTATTCATTAAAAGCAAAAAAAGAAGTGTGGGTGGACAGCAGCAAGGTTACTATTAGAACAATGAAGAATGGTCGCAAAGCTGCGGAAGCAATCGACCCAGATACCGGAGCGAAAATGTTTAAATTCCTCTCAAATGAGGATCTCAAGCAATTTATGTAACCATAAAATTATTTTGCAATAAAAACATATTTCTACCAATCTCTGAATGAGTAGGATTATTCTGTCAGTACCACTTTAAAAAATTTCTACTTTCTCTATTACTTATTGACAGAATTAAGGTATTTAATATTTAATTAATTAGGGATCAAATCCAACCGTCCCAGGGAGGGGACTAATGACAGGAATTGATTTATATGAAAAATTAATCCACTATTACGAATTTCAAATTGGGCAAATGCCCCGTCGCAGGGAATTTAAAAATGCCCTAGAACAGACTTTTTCCGAAGATGATTTAAACATCTTCTTTCAGCTTCCTTACTTAGGTTTTATCAGTGAAGAAAAATTGCTAAAAAAGCTATCAAAAACTGCTATTTCCAAGGAAAACTTGGTTGAATCACTGGGTCGATTGATTCCCAAAGGATTGGTAGATAAATTCCAAAAGAACGGAAAATGGGGCTACGAACGGGCACCCGTCATTGTTGTATTAGAGATGGCTGTTCGCGAGAAAGAAAATTCATTGTTTCGCCAAGTTACTGCCGAAGTCATGAATGACCTGATCGAAGGTGCAGCTGAGACCATCCCCACCAAAACACCTTATTACCGCGTGCTGCCGGTTGAACCAACCATTCATAGCGGATCCCAATCAACAGTGATTGAAGTGAATGCTGTTATTCCGGATCCGCGTCAGATCCTGCCCTTGGACATCATATCGGAAATGTTGAAAGAGGTAAATTTAATTGCTCTCTCCAATTGCTATTGCCGCAGCGCTAAAATGGTCATTGGTGAAGCGTGTAAACATCCTCTGGAGACTTGCTTCTATTTTGATGAATTAGCACAGATGAAATTGCAAACAGATTATGCACGTCAGCTGACTTATGACGAAGCTATGCAAATATTGTATGAATGCGAAAGACATGGATTGGTGCATAATGTCAGCAATTGCGAAGGAAAAATTCAAACCCTATGCAATTGCTGTGAATGCTCATGCGCGGTATTAAAAGCCTGGAAACGTGGCATGCGGAACACAACATCACCTTCACGCTTTATGGTGAACATAAATCAAAAGAGATGTTCACTCTGCCAGGACTGTATAACAATATGCCCAACGGGGGCATTATCCATCTCCAAAGACGGACTGGTTGTGGACCATGAAAAATGTTTGGGATGTGGATTGTGTGTATCGGTCTGCAAACAAGGTGCATTATCTATGCAGCCGCGCCAAATGCAGCCGAAAATCTATAAAGACAATGATGCACTCTATCGGAATATCTATGCTGAATCTGCCATTGGATTGATCCGTCGTAGTTTGGGATTAGGTAAGAATAAGTGATTTCAATCAAGAATTAGGATTAAAATGGTTGATAAAAATAGATATATTTGCTATACAATATAAGAGTATTCAAGGAGGTACCATGAAGAAAGCATCAACTGGAATGAAAATCGCAATCTTTTCCCTTTTCCTCATTCTGTTATCCTGCACACTTCCGATTTACGTTGTCACAACTCCGTCAGAAGTAGAAAAGGTTATTACTGCAACACCAGAAGAGGTATCTGCAGCAGCTGATACAGCAGAACCAACTCTCACAGCAACATTTGAAGTAACCCCAACGGTTTCGGTTAATTTAGATGGTAATTGGACAATTTGGCAAGGTACTACACAGCAAGAGTTGGAGATTGACTTCATGCAAGAGGATTATTCCATTGTTGGCAACGCAGCTACCAATGATGGTCATAGCATGCTGTTGAAAGGAACTATCAGTCATGACGGTAAGAGCGTCAGCGGCACCTGGGAATCTACCAAGGGTACATCTGGCTCATTCACAATGTATTTGGAAGGAGCTGTATCCTCATTCTCAGGCAATATGGGCGGTGGGGTGCCATTTTGCGGAAACCGATTGAGCGCTACTATGCCATCGCCCTGCTTAAAATAAAACGTAAATCGCTTCTCTAAACTCATTCGCGCTTCCAAGCTTCACTGGAAGCGCTTTTTTTATTAGATGAATTTCCTTTTGGCTTCATATCTAACCATTCGGTTGACAAAGATATTTCTCAGTTCCTTGCCTCGAAACTGCGCAGAATCTGTTCTAAATAAATCCCTAAAAACACTTGAATTCTGTAAAAATATTGGCTATAATCAGCTAAAAGTGGATTAAAGTGGTAGAAAGTGGGACGCCGGAATCAGCCGGCGTTTCGGCTTTTATACCGGAGTAGAACTAATGTTCTTTCTTGGACAATTTGACCATAACATAGACGAAAAAGGGCGCTTGACCATTCCTGCTCAATATAGGGTTCTATTAGCAGATGGCGCCTATATTACCCGTGGATTTGAGAGGAATTTAATTGTCATACCAGCAAAGAATTTTAATTCACTCTACGAGAAAATAAAATCATACAACATCACGGATCAAGATACACGAGACCTGGAACGTATGTTCTTTGGGAGCGCTGCTCTGCTGGAAATGGACAAAGCAGGACGTATCTTGCTACCTACATTCTTAAGGGATGCGATTAGGGCTAATGGCGCGGTGAAGTTGGTTGGACTTGGAACATATTTTGAGATTTGGAGTGCAGACGATTGGCTTGGAAAAGAAACCTTGATCAACGATGATAAGTATCGCGCGACTCAATTTAAAGGTCTTAATCTTTCGTTTTAATAAAATGAAAAACCATTATTCTGAAGAGGCATCTCCTCATCAACCAGTACTTTACCAACAGATCATAGATTACCTTCAACCAAGGAGTCCAGGAAAATACGTGGACGGCACCATCGGCGCGGGTGGCCATACAGCCGCCATATTGGCAGCCAGCGCACCAAAGGGATGCCTGCTCGGTCTCGATGTAGATCAAAGTGCTTTAGAGATTGTTCGGTCTAGGATCACACAGGATGCATCCCGTCTGATTTTAAAATACGGTTCGTACTCTCATCTTTGCCAGTACTTACAGGAAATAGGCTGGGAATGCGTGAACGGAATTCTTTTGGATTTAGGGGTTTCTTCGATGCAGCTTGATCATCTTGAGCGCGGGTTCTCGTTTAACAAAGCAGCCCCGCTGGATATGCGCTTTGATCAGTCCAAAGGCATTACGGCCAGCCAGTTGCTGGATAAATTTGACCACCATCAAATTTTTAAAATATTGCGGGAGTATGGAGAAGAACCTCGCGCAGAAAGCATCGCAGCCAGCATTATCAAAAATCGTCCCATCCTCACAACTACCGAGCTAGCAAATTTGGTTTTGAATGTGTATGGCCATAAACACTACAGAATCCATCCAGCTACTCGCACCTTTCAAGCGATACGCATTGCCACCAATTCCGAATTGAATAATTTGACAGAAGGATTAGAACAAAGCATTTCTGCATTGTGCCCAGGAGGCAGATTAGCTGTAATCAGCTTTCATTCACTGGAAGACAGAATTGCCAAGCAATATTTCCACCTCGAAAGTCGTGATTGCATCTGTCCACCCCAACAAATTAAGTGCACCTGCAACCACAAACCAAAATTGAAGGTGATCACAAAAAAGGTGATCACCCCTTCCAAGGAGGAAATCGCCCAAAACCCGCGTGCGCGCAGTGCAAAAATGCGGGTGGTAGAAAAATTGTAGCAAACTAAGCAGTCAAAATAACAGGCAGAGTTATTGATGGCAAAGAAAAGCAAACAAGCATATAGACAAGCACCCTGGAGGAAACAGCTCCAATCTGCGGGCATTTCATTAATGCCGGTTATCGCATTGGCAGTCCTTATGGCAATCTATCTCATGGTCAGCGCAGAAGCGGCTGCTGCCGGTTTGGAAATCATGGAAATGCATTATGAGGAGGAAGAAATCCTGCGGATCATTGCTAACCAGCGTACTGACTTCGCATGGAGGACTTCTTTTAATGAAATGCAAAAACGCGCTGAAAAAGCTGGCTTTGAACCTGCCCCAATGGAAGCCATCCATTACATGAAAATTACAGGTTATTTGGGACAGAATACAGTGTCGCTTGCCTTACCGCCCAATGACGGGAATGACCTTGCTCCAATAGTCAACGAGTATTATCAACAATCGCTATGGGAGTGGTTCTCTTCCACTTTCTTGACAAGTACCTCATCGAGAGAGATGAATCAATGAAAGCTGTATTTTCACGCCTAACGCTTACCGGCTTGGTGCTTTCTGCTTCCAGTTTATTAATAATTTTGCAGATGTTTCATATTCAGAACAGCAGCAAACACCAGGAATTAAGCCGTTGGGCAGATGAAGAATACTCATTTGCAAAAGAAAATTACACACCCGAGCGGGGAAACATTTATGACCGTTGGGGTAGGCTGTTAGCAGGCAATGAAGATATTTACGAAGTTGGTGTGATGCTTGAATATGTCACCAATCCAGATACAATTGCGCAAACCTTGCAAGGAATAAACAACCTCTCTTTCCAAAATATCTATGAGGTAGCTTCGAAATCCTTTAACCCAGAAGATAGCGTTTACGCAGTTATCACTGACTTTCTACCTTCAGGTGTGATTGATGTGCTCAGTGATATTAAACAATCATATGAGATTGAAAATCCGTATGGCAAGAATAAAAACGAACCATCCCTACGGGGATTGATCTGGAGTTCACATCTAAAACGTAGCTATCCGGAGAACAACTTAGCATCTAATGTGCTTGGTTTCTACTCCTACCGTGATCGGAAAGAAGGCAAGGGTTTCTATGGTGTAGAGGAATCCTACAACGATCTGCTGGCTGGCAACCCAATGGA
>ENA-ORXD01001899-ORXD01001899.1-sediment-metagenome-genome-assembly--contig:-NODE-1899-length-15360-cov-9.547602_pt1 | contig 15360 bp, 16 predicted proteins | sample MGYA00237862_ERZ511471 | MGnify/ENA metagenome assembly ERZ511471 | reverse complement strand
CCTTGTATCCTTTGGCGCGGTCCGTCATGGCCATGAGGACGCAGGTATCCGCCACATTGCCGTTGGTGATGAAATTCTTCTTGCCGTTGATCACATAGTGGTCCCCCTTGAGGACCGCGATCGTTTTCTGGGCGGCGACCCCGACGATGATGCCGATGATGCCGGCCGACGCCAGGATGCTTGTGCCGATCTGCCGCACCGCTCCGAAGGACATCAATATGATTCCCAGTCCCAGGATGGAGATGGCGGCAACGACGACACGCTTGATGATCCGTATCTGGGTGGTGATCGCGCGCGCCCTGAGGTTATCTTTTGCGGAGATATCGAACTTGCCGAGGATATATTTCTCGAAGACCGATGTCATGTTGATGAGAAACCACACCAGGGAAAGTACCAGAAGAACGTTGAGGGACTGCCTGGAAAATGCCAGGGACTGCCCGGTAAGACCCGTGATGGGGGAGACATAATAGAGGGCAAGCACGATGAGAAAGAGCCGTGCCGGTCCCCTGCCATGACTGAGCACGTAATCGTCCAGAACGGATTCCGTCCGACGCGAGAGATGGATGCCGATCTTGAAGAGTATGAAGTGGATGATACAGGCCGCCAGAATGGCGGCGAGAGTAACGCCAAGGCCAAAAAAGAATCCTTCCGCGGAATGAGCGAAGTCTGCCATCAAAAAACTCCTTTCCTGAAAAGGGCGTTTTCACGGAGAACGGAAATCAGCGGGAAATTGTCTGCGTGAAGAGATGAAGCCGTGCTGCGGAACGGCACTCATCTGTGTGTATGATTTCCTTATATCGCTTTTTATTTATAGGATATTTGGGGGCCTGACGTCAAGGCCGGTTGTGGCAACTAGGTATAAAGCGCACATGGCCCCACGCCGGAAGGGCGTGAGGCCATGTGCATTTCCGTGTTTTTGGCTGCTTACTCCAGAGGCGCTCCGGTGAAATTCGCCGAATCGACCTTCAGGGCCGCCCCTTCGTTGTTCATGATGCACTCGATCCGGCCGAAGAATTTGGGAAATTCCGAGCCGATGTAGAACTGCGACGAAAGCATCCTGCCGCTGTAGTACGCCGCCTCGGCGTCTTCCGCGATCTTCTTCTTGCGGTCTTCGCCCTTGGCGTCGCCCAGGATCTCCTTCGCCTTGGGGGTCGTGATCGTCAGGCTCCACAGGTGCAGCCAGGCCAGAATGAGGGGGAACATGGCCTGCTGGAACGGCGTGGCATTGAGGACCAGGGCCATGAATTTGCCTTCACCCATCTGTCCCTTCATCATCTCGATGACCTCGTCGAGCTTCTCCATCCCGCGGACGACGGGGTTGATGTATTTGTCGTCCACGATGCCCCTGGCCTTGTCGATCGTATCGTTCATGCGCTTCCTGAGCTGCCCGTAGTTGTACATCTCGGGGTTCATGAGGATCTTGCGCATCTGGAGATCGAGGGACTGGATGGCGTTGGTGCCCTCATAGACGGAGAGGACCTTGACGTCGCGGGCGTACTGTTCGACCGGGTACTCATTGCAGTACCCGTAACCGCCGTACACCTGGATGGCTTCGGCCGTGACCAGCCAGGCCTCGTCGGAGATGCCCGCCTTCACGATGGGGGTAAGGATCTCGACGATCCCCGTCGCCGCCTTCACCTCCTCGGGGTCCTTCGACGCGTGCATGATGTCCTCGTGGTAGGCGAGGAAGAGGCAGAGCATCCTCATTCCTTCTACGGTGCTCTTCATGTACATGAGCATCCGCTTGACGTCGGGGTGTTCGATGATGGGGACGGACGGGGCGTTCTTATTCATCATTTGGGTGACATGGGCGCCCTGGATCCTGGTGCGGGCATAGGTGACGGCGTGCATATAGCCGGCGCTGGAACAGGCCTCGGCCTGAACGCCCGTATGGATGCGGGCCGCATTCATGAGATGGAACATGATCGGCATGCCCTGTCGCTCTTCCCCCAGAAGATAGCCGACGCACTTGCCATTGTCGCCGAAAGCCAGCGTCGAGGTGGCGTTCCCTTTGAGCCCCATCTTGTGCTCGACGCCGGCGCAGTACATATCATTGCGCTCGCCCAGGGAGCCGTCCGGATTGACCAGGTATTTCGGAACGATAAAGATGGAGATCCCCTTCGTCCCCGGGGGATCGCCTTCGATCCTCGCCAGCACCGGATGGATGATGTTCTCCGTCATATCCTGTTCACCGTTGCTGATGAATATCTTCTGGCCGGTAATGAGATAGGTGCCGTCGGCCTGCTTGACCGCCTTGGTCTTGAGGGCCCCCACGTCGGAGCCGGCGCCCGACTCGGTCAGGCACATGGTGCCGCCCCATGCCCCCTCGAACAGTTTGGGGAGAAACATCGCTTTCAGTTCTTCGGAACCGAAGGCCAGGATGAGGGCCATCGCACCGGTGATCGCACCGCCGTACATGGTCAGCGAGGTGTTGCCCGCGTTAAAATACTCTGCGGACGCCATGGAGATAGTGGAGGGAATGCCCACCCCGCCTACTTCCTGCGGAAAGGCCAGGATGTGGAAACCCGCTTCGACGTATGCCTGGAATCCCTTGTGGTACGATTCGGGCACGGTGACGGTGTGCTCCTTGGCATCGTACGTGAGCCCTGTCTTGTCCCCGTCGGCGTTGGACGGATAGAACTGCTCGATGGCGATCTTTTCCGCAAGCTCCAGGGTGTCTTCGTAAACGGAGCGGTCGAAATCCTGGAAGGATTCGTACCGGTTCAATTTTTCCAGTTCCAGCAGTTCGAAGAGAACAAACCGGACATCACGGGAATCAACCAATGGGTTTACCGACATAAGCTACCTCCTCTAGTTTAAATAATGTTTTCTGTTTGCCAAACAGGCGCACATATTGCCGACGGGTCTCTGTTTTCCTGCGACACCTCGATACGGAATGACCCATGTTCACCGCTGCGTATCTTCGATAGCGCCCTATCACGTTTTTCCCTTGAAAGCCACCACATATTTCACCTGTCCGCCCGGCGGCTTCCGGGGGAAAGGACAATGTCCGCGCGTTCGGCCGGCCGTGTGCCCGGGTCACGGGGGCCGGCTTCAGCCCGGACTCGGACAACGCCCATGGCGGATTCTTATGAAATCAATACATTAAGGGTCGATATCCACAAGGGGGAGCATCCGACCCCGTCTGGATTTGATCCGGGATATCGGGGTTGTGGACCCTTCGTCATCATGTTTTTTGTGCTTGTATTTTATCCGCATTTATGCGCATCTATTGTAACCGAAGCAACGAATTCATCTCTGGAACACAGGTCTCAGGTACATACGATGGTCATCGAAGCTTCAAGGGCCTTGATCGTGGTTCCATCCGGCGGAGGATTCCTTTCGCCGATTGAGCCCCTCAGCGTCCTTCGGTTTCAGAGCAGTCCGGCCCATAGACGACCGCTGCCGGGTTATTTGAGCAGGGACACCCTCCACAACAGATACGGCTATGGCGGTGACATCGACTCGGCTCCCGTCAAAGGCGTGTACATCGATATATACGTGTAGTTCTCGTCCTCCCCCCGGTACATTGCAACGGTAATATTCCTTGACAGGATAGCATAATGGAGTTAGGAAGTTAGCGTATCCATGATCATGTATTGTAATGATGAGCTGTAACCGAGGGGGGATTATGGCCTGATCATCGAAAGCCCTGTTTCTCGAAGTGAGAAATGGGGCTTTTTGTTTTTTGCGGTTAGATACAAGCAGGTTACCATGATACAAAGGGGAGAGCTTTGCATACTGCCATTTCGAGGAGCGTAGTGACGAGCTTTAGTCCCCTTCAGAGGGAAATCTTAACGAATCAGATCTCTTAAGATTTCTCCCTGCGGTCGAAATGACAAGGTGCTGCATTTGTGGAAAGCCCTCAGGGGGTATGTGATACGGATCCGCATAACACACCCTGATAAGTTGTGGAATTATGTATATTCCTTTAAATCGCAGTGACTTAATATTGTATCCTTGATGTATTTTCGAGGGGTCTTATGCGGCACAAGTTGCCGTGTTTGGGTTTTTATCAGGATCCAGATAAACATTGTTAGCTGATACGGAGTAAGAATATGAGCCGAGAAAAAAGCATATCCGCACTGATCAAAAAATGCAGAGATTCAATGACTGGTCTCAAGTCAGACTATCAGGCATCACTAGAGGCCAAATCCATATCAGAAGAGCTAAAGATCGACATAAAGAACATCCTAGAAAACCTGCGCTCTTGCCTGGATTACATTGCCAAAGATATTCATGAAAAACTTGTGCCGGGAACCGCAAGTAGACTGTACTTTCCAATAAGGCAAACGGCCCATGAATTCGCGCAGGCTATTGCTCGTGATTACATAGGTCTAGATCAAACATCAAAAGCGATACATTCGATACTTGAGCAGAATCAACCTTTCAATGACGATTGGCTTGGGAAATTCAATCGTCTGAATAATGAAAACAAGCATGAAGACCTAGTAGAGCAAACTAGAACAGAAACTCGACGAGTAACTGTTTCCTCGAAAAGTGGTAGTGGTTCAGTTTCTTGGGGGCCGGGCGTTACTTTTGGATCAGGGGTTTCAGTGATGGGCACACCGATTGATCCACGAACTCAAATGCCAGTACCGAGCCCGCATACCGAAACGAAAGTAGAGATTTGGATAGACTTTAAGTTCAGAGACAATAATGAATCAGTTATACCCTTCTTGGAGAAATCTGTTAGCAAAGTTGAGGCAATATGCTCATCCATACAGAGTCATTTGTGAGCAACCAAAACTCAGCTAACAAGGCGCTGCACCGGACGGCAATTCCCCTGCGCTCCATTGCCGCCGGTGAGCTTGGTCGTTCTGCATACATGAGATGAGGAAAATATGTTGAAGGACCTTTTGAAACTTATCCCATCTGAGGAAGTTTACAAAGACGTCGCTCAGCCAGCTTTAAGACAATTGGGCGAATCACTTGGCAAAGTTGTTAAAGCAACGCGATTCATATTGGCCCCTCTGGAGTATCTTGCTGCCCAACACGATAGATGGGAAAGATATCTAGAAAAAATATCAAAAAACGTCAATGAAGCAAACATGATCGAGGGGCATCCTCAAATCATCATCCCTGCTCTCGAAGGATTGTCCTACGCACAGGAAGGCACAATCATTTCTGAGCTCTTCATTAACCTACTTTCAAAAGCAATAGACAAAACAAAGCAAGACCTTGCTCACCCTGCCTTTCCTAAAATAATTCAACAATTAAGCCCTGATGAGGCTACAGTTCTATATTACTTGAAAAAACAAGCGTACAAACTCCGTGAACAAGCTGACTTTGATCACCCTAAGCATCTCTTTTTCAATAACCGGATTATCTTTGAAGAGTTTCCGGTATCCAAATTGATGTTTCCCAATCACATATGGCTCTATATGAATCATTTATACAGCCTAAACCTTGCAGGAACATGGCAGGTCGGAAATCAGGAAACCATTATGGATCCAAAAACCAACGATCAAATTGGTATTTATAAAAATAGCGAGCGTCGACTTACAGATTTTGGCCATCTGTTCGTAAAAGCATGCGTCCCAGACAGTTTCCCCGGATTATAAGACTTTGCAGAACAAGCGCTTCCAGTCGGACGCTCGTAAACTCACGCCGCTCATCCGCCGCATGTTAGACGGACTTTCCCATCGCTGGAGGGTTGGCTAACTGTTTCCGAGAAAACAGGGTAACCATCATGGGTGAAGAAAATAAATCTATTCACGAATTTGATTTCACACTGATCTGCGAATATTTTTCACGGTTAGAGCGACAGGGGCCCGGCAGCCCTGAGGTAACCATCAAGGCCTTGAGTTTTGTTGATAATCTGACGGACCAATCCCGCATTGCCGATATCGGGTGCGGAACCGGCGGGCAGACGATGGTGTTGGCTCGTCATGCGCCGGGACGTATTACCGGTATCGATTTGTTTCCCGCCTTTATAGATCTCTTTAACGCGAATGCTTTTAAACTGGATCTTCAGGATAGAGTACATGGTATTGTGGGTTCGATGGACAATCTCCCTTTTCAGCATGAAGAACTGGACCTGATCTGGTCGGAAGGGGCGATCTATAATATCGGGTTCGAACGTGGCTTGAATGAATGGCGTACGTTTCTGAAGACGGGAGGCTATATTGCCGTTTCTGAGGCCTCGTGGTTTACCGAAGAGCGGCCTGTCGAAATCGACGAGTTCTGGACGGATGCGTATCCGGAAATCGATACGATTGCACATAAGGTCGCGCAGATGCAGAAGGCGCGATATATCCCAGTGGCCACGTTTGTTCTGCCTGAAAATTGCTGGACTGAACATTTTTACGATCCACAGGTTCCCGCGCAGAAGGACTTCCTGAAAAAATACGCAGGCGATAAGACTGCTGAAGAACTCATCGAAGACCAACGGCATGAAGCTGCGTTGTATTACAAATACAAGGAGTTTTACGGCTATGTTTTCTATATTGGGAAAAGGATTTAACCCATGTGGCGCAAGGTTTTATGTTTTGTAAGGCTTCTAACAACGGCACCCGGCGGATGCGCGGAACGCGCCGCTGAGGCGCAGTATTGAGACTCTCACCCAAAGGAGAAACCATGAAGATTCGATCCATTGATCACATCAGTTACGCGGTTTCCGACGTCGATGCAACCATCGATGCCTGGTCCCGGCTGTACGGGATCGGCCCGTGGACCTATCAGGAAAACGGGGGCACGGACGTCAAGGGGCGGCCCTGGAAGATCCGCATGGCCTTCGCCCGGGTGGGGCCGGTGGAGGTCGAGCTGGTCCAGTGCGTGGAAGGAAGGATCTTCCAGTCGAAGTTTATCGACAAGTGGGGCGAAGGCGTCCACCACATCGGGTTCTTCGTCGACGACGTCGACGCGGAGGTAGCCAAGCTGGTCGAGGAAGGCGCCAACCTGCTGATCCATGACCCGGGGCGGTTCGCGTATCTCGACGCGGGAGGACCGGGAGGAGCCATCTTTGAGCTGATGAGCAGGAGGGGTTGAGACAGAACGGATACGAAGCGGGAATACCGTGGCAACCACCGATAATCCTGAGGAACTCTTCGACATCGTCGACGGCGGCGACACCGTGACGGGACAGGCGACGCGGGGGGAGTGTCACGCGAACCCCGCGCTGATCCACCGGGCGGTCTTTGTGCTGGTATATGATGAGCGGGGCCGGGTCCTGTGGCAGGAGCGGAGCCTCTCGAAAGATGTCAATCCCGGTTTTTGGGTGACGTCGGTCAGCGGGCATGTCAATGCCGGCGAATCATACGAGGAGGCCGCCGTCCGGGAGACCGGGGAGGAGCTCGGCGTGGATCTGCCGGTGGAGTTCCTGGGTGTGTTCCTGTACCGCTACCCGACCGAGACGGAGTGTTCCGCCGTCTTCAGGGCGGTATCGCCGGGGCCGTTCAACTGCAACCGCGACGAGATATCTTCCGTGGAGTTCATGACGGTCGCGGAGATCCTGAGAAGAGAGAGGGAAGGGCGGTTGAAGCTGTCGCCCGCCGTTCACCGCATTATCGATTCCCTGTCCCTGGGATAAACAGGCCCGGCGGGATGAGCGGTTATTTCAGTCTATATCGAGCCTCGCCCTTCTGGAATGAGTGACTGCCGTTCGGCGTCATGACATCCCAGCGTATCTCGATCTGGTCATAGATGGGCGCCAGTTTCTGGAGGACGTCCTCCCGCCTCGCCCTTGTCCCGTTACAGATGTCCTGGAAGTGCATCCGCCCGGACCAGACCCTGCCCCTCTTCGGATTCCACAGTTCATACTTGACCAGTGCGGACGCGGACCCCTCGGGACACCGCTCGCATTGATTCGAGGCGTCGGTCGATTTGTTTTCGAGAGACGTTACCAGCGTGTATCTGCCGCTTCGCTGCGCGACCGACAGGTGGGCGTCGAAATTCCACATGCCGTCCTGGCTTTTCAACGGGTTGAGCGCATCGGCAGGCGAAGCGGCAAAGAGCACGGCGATAAGGATACAGGCCACGAATCCTGAGACTCGAAGGGTCTTCTTCATGGTGCGGTCCCTCCCTGTTTATGGCGAATCATTCGATGCGATGGTTTCCCTTTTACTACGCCGCGTGCCGATTGTCCACCGCGGATATCGTCCCCGTTATAATCCTTGACAACGGCGCGCCGTTCCCGTTGAATAGAATACCGGGGCATTGCACGAACGGGAGGAGGAACGATGGACGGCGACAACGGCACGCACCGCGCATCGATAGGCTACATCCTGTGGCTCTTCGGTTTTACCGGCTCGCACCGGTTCTATTACGGCAAACCTATCTCCGGGACGGTCTATTTCCTGACCTTCGGCCTCCTCGGTATCGGGTGGCTGATCGACCTGTTCCTGATCCCCTCGCTCCGGCGGCAGGCGGATCTGCGCTTCACCGAGGGGTGGGCCGATTATTCACTTGCCTGGATCCTCCTGACCTTTCTGGGGATCTTCGGAGTTCACCGGATGTACCTGGAGAAATGGTTCACGGGGATCCTCTACCTGCTGACGGGGGGGATCTTCGGCCTGGGGTACCTGTACGACTTCTGGACGCTGAATGACCAGATCGCCGCGGCGAACGACTTCCAGTGGTCCGGCTACCTGGACAAGGGGGGATGCTGAGAGAATGAGTGCCGGCCGGGCCTACGGAACGCTTGCAATCACCCGGGGTATCCTTTAGACTTCCGCCGGTGTGGGAGGGATGGGGGCCATGTACCAGCATGTCGACGGATACCTGAATTTTCTCGCGGTCGAGAAGGGCGTTTCCCTGAACACCCTGGAGGCGTACAGCCGGGACCTGGGCCGGTATGTCGGTTTCGCCGAACAGGCGGGCGTCGCGGATATCAAAGATATCTCCTCCGACACGATCATCTCCTTTCTCGGGGACCTGAAGGGGGGCGGCCTGGCGGCCACGTCGATCAACCGGTCGCTCGCGGCCCTCAGGGGGTTCTACAAGTATCTCCTGGCCGAGGATATCATCGACGAGAACCCGGTGGCCTCCATCGAGCTGGCGAAGGTCTGGATGCACCTGCCCGACACGCTCGGCCGCGAGGAGATGGCCCTCCTCCTGAGACAGCCCGGGACGAAGACGCCCCTCGCCATGCGGGACACCGCGATGCTGGAGCTCCTGTACGCGACGGGGATCCGCGTGTCGGAGCTGGTCTCCCTGAAGATGGGAAACATCAACTGGCAGGCGGGATATCTGATCGTCGTGGGGAAGGGGAGCAAGGAGCGGATCGTCCCCATCGGGCAGACGGCCCTCGACTGTCTCAACCGGTATGCGGCGGAGGCCCGGAAAAAGCTGGCCGGGGGCAGGGCGGTAAACACCCTCTTTCTGAACCGTTCGGGGGAGGGTCTGACGCGTCAAGGTTTCTGGAAGATTGTAAAAAAATATGTTAGAAAGGCCGGGCTCGACAAGAAGGTGTACCCCCATACATTCAGGCACTCCTTCGCGACGCACCTCCTGGAAGGGGGGGCGGATCTGCGTTCCGTGCAGGTGATGCTCGGCCACGCCGACATATCGACGACGCAGATCTACACGCACGTTACGCGCGAGCGGTTGAAGGAGATTCACCGGAAGTACCACCCGCGAGGATAGGAATGGATTACTACAGCAATTCCGCAGATGAGAAGAAATCGCCGGAGGAACCCCGTCCCCCGAAACGGAGATTCGGGTTCAAGGCGGCCGTCTTTCTCGTCGTCCTGATCTCTTTCGGGGTGGGGATCGCCTTCAGGCCCCTGCTGAGAAGCTTCGGCGGACTCGAGTATCTGGAACGGGCAAAGGACACCGTCCTGGTCGCCGTCGCAGGAAGGAGCCCCCGGCTCTATTATCTCGATATAGAGAAGAACGGTACGGACTATCGGCTGGAGGAAGGGGACAGCTTCGAGGTCTCGTACCGGGATGAGTTTGTCGTGAAGCGGGTATCGACGAACGCCCCCTTCAACCGGGGGATCACGGTGGATGTCGAGGGGACGGGGGGCACGAACGACCTGGAGGCGCTTCTCAAGGGGATCGAGCTGGTCGACATGAAGATAGCGGACGATACGAGGGCCTTTGAGATCACGGTCCTGTATCACGACGAACCGATCGCCTCCATTCCCATGGAGGTGCAGGTCACGCCCCAGGACTGGCTGCGGTTCGCGAGGGGAACCACAGAGGAGCAATCTCAGATCGAATATCTCGAGCGCGCTGTTCAGATGCAGGCGGATGATGTCAACGTGCGCAAGATGCTGGCAAGGCTGTACGTGAAATCCGGCGAGACCGCCAAAGGGATCGAGGAATATAAGAAGGTCTTGAAGCAGAAACCCGATGACCTCGCCTCGCTGATCGAGCTGGCGAAGATATACATGGCCGCCAAGCAGCATAAGAAGGCCATATCGACGTACCGCAAGATTCTTGCGATCGACCCCAAGGACGATATCGCCTACGCGAACATCGCCTATTCCTATGCGCAGATGGGGAACTGGAAGCGGGCGGTCACCAACAGCGAGGCATCCCTCAAGCTGAACCCCGACAGCACCACCGTCCGCTACAACCTGGCCGAGGCGTACGCAAGGACGGGCAGGCACGCCGAGGCAATAGAACAGTACGAAAAGGTCATGAAGAAGATGCCGGGCGACGTGAATGTGATGATCGCGCTGGCGGACGCCTATCTCAGGGCGGGGAAGAACGACGAGGCGATCACCATGTATGGAAAGGTGCTGGAGAAACAGCCGAAGAACGCCTCCGCTTACGCCAACATAGGGGTCGCGCACGGGAACAAGGGGGGTCTCAGGGAAGAGATAGAGAATTACCGGAAGGCGATCTCTCTCAGCCCCAAAAACCCCGTCATCCATTTCAACCTTGCCACGGCGTACGAAAAGGGGAAACTCTATGATAAGGCGGCCCAGGAGTATGAAAAGGTGCTGGAGCTGAAACCCGACGACACCGATGCCCAGCTGCGGCTTGCCGAATATCATCTGGTGCGGAAGGACTATGCCAAGGCGATACCCCTGTATGAGAAGGTGGCAAAGGAACGGTCGAAGGAGGCGTTCCTCTACGAGAGACTGGGATTCGCGTACGGGGAGACGAAGCGATATAAGGAATCCGCCCTCAACTATGAAAAGGCCGTGCGTTACGGATCGAAGGATGGGGATGTCCGTTACAACCTTGCCGTTGCGTACGACAGGGCCGGAAACAGGAAGGGGGCGATCTCCGAATATGAGAAGTTCGCCGCGCAGAAGCCCACGATGGAGGTCCTGACCATCCTGGCGGATCATTACCTGAAGGGGGGACAGTACGACAAGGCCATCTCGACCTATCAGAGGATGATCAAGCTCAGACCAAAAGAGGCGGGTCTGTATGTGAACCTTGGGCACGCTTACAGCCTGAAGGGGAATTTCGACGAGGCGATCGCCAGTTATAAGGACTCGCTCCAGTACGACCGTGAGGACGACATCGTGTATTACCGGCTCGGCCAGGCGTATGAGAAGAAGGAGATGTACGAAGAGGCTCTGGCCCAGTATATCCACGCCTATGAGATCAATCCCGATTCGCGCGAGGCGGCGCGCAAGATACCGCAGATGCGGATCCGGATGCTCCAGCAGAAGCACCGGTAGGGACGGACAGCTCCGGCGGGAGCTCGAAACCGGCGGCGATACCATGAAGGGGGGTGATACGGGTGAAACAGATTGTTCTGAACGATACGGTGATCGGCGGAGGGGCTCCCTTTGTCCTGATCGCGGGCCCCTGTGTCATCGAGGACGGTGCGGCGGCGGAGAAGATCGCCGGGAATCTCAGGGACCTGGCGGGGGAGATGAGTATTCCCTTTATCTTCAAGGCATCCTATGACAAGGCGAATCGAAGCGCCCTCGGGTCCTTCCGGGGGCCGGGCCTTGAGGAGGGGCTCGACATCCTCCGGCGGATCAGGGAGGGACTTGGAGTCCCCGTCCTCTCCGACGTTCACCGCTTCGAGGAGATCGAGACGGCTTCGAAGGTGCTCGACGTCATGCAGGTCCCGGCCTTTCTGTGCCGGCAGACGGATTTTCTGCTGGCGGTCGCCAGGGCCGCCAGGGTTGTCAACGTCAAGAAGGGGCAGTTTCTCGCTCCGTGGGATGTCTCGAACATCGTGGAGAAGGTGACTTCCGCGGGGAACGATAACATCCTGATTACCGAGCGGGGGGTGACCTTCGGCTACAACAACCTTGTCGCCGATATGCGCTCGCTCCCGCTCTTGAGGAAGATGGGGTATCCTGTCATCTTCGATGCCACGCACAGCGTGCAGCTTCCGGGGGGCGCCGGCGCCTCGTCCGGGGGAGACAGGGAGATGGCGGCGTATCTGGCGCGTGCCGCTGTCGCCACGGGGGTCGACGGCCTCTTTATGGAGGTCCATCCCGACCCCGAGCACGCCTTGTGTGACGGCCCCAACTCTCTCCGCCTGGATTCACTTCCGGGTCTTCTCGGAATGCTCAGGAAGATAGACGGAATCGTCAAGAATTATGAAATATAGGAGGAAGAAGGGTATGGATACATCCCTTGCTGAAAAACTCAAGAAGGTTCTTCTCCTGGTCCTGGATGTCGACGGCGTGATGACCGACGGGAAGATCATCATCGATGACGTGGGGAATGAGACCAAGAACTTCCACGTCAGGGACGGCCACGGTATCAAGCTGCTGATGCGGGGCGGTGTCGATGTCGTCCTGCTGACGGGGAGGAGGTCGGGAGTGGTAAGACGCCGCGCGGAAGACCTCGGGGTCAGGGGCGTGTACCAGGGGGCAAAGGACAAGGCGCAGGTGATGGGAGAGATCCTCGCCGAGAGAGGGGTGCCGGGCGAGCACGTCGCGTACGTGGGGGATGACATCGTAGATATCCCCGCGTTCAGGATGGCGGGATTCTCGGCGGCCGTAGCGGATGCCCCCGACTATGTCAAAGAGCAGGCCGATTATGTCACCGAGAACGCGGGGGGACATGGCGCCGTAAGAGAGGTCTGCGAGATGATCCTCAAGGCCCGGGGCGAGTGGGGGGCGGTGACGGCGCGATACGGGATGGACGCCGAAGAGTGAGACTTCCGCTTTACATATTGATCGTTCGATGGTACATTTCTTGCTGAGAAAGGGGGGCCTTGAGAGGCGGGCTTCCGTTTGCGCAGCCGTGAGGCGCGAGCGAAGGCCGTTCTCCTTCGGAGGCGTACCCTTCAATTTTGTGGGATCTAACGCCTTTGCCGAAAAAAATATCTGCCAAGAAACTGTTGATAGGGGGGGGGATTCTCCTTGCGTGCGTGTTGACGCTGTATATGCTCCTCAGCGGGCACCGGGGCGGGGAAGTCCTGCGGGTCCTTTCCGATGAGGTCGATCTTCGGATAAAGGATTTTCATTACACCGAAGTGGGAGATTCCGACCTGACGTGGGAGATCAATGCGGACACCGCCACGTATGTTAAGAAGGATAACATCACCCTCTTTGAAAACGTGAAGATACGGCTCATCTTCTCAAATGGTGATGTCTATGTGATAACGGGGGAGAAGGGCTCCCTGCATACCGACACGAATGACATGGAGATACGGGGGAACGTGGTTGCCTCTTCGGACGAGGGGGAGCGGTTCGAAACGGCCGTTCTCTACTACACCCACCGGGGAGGGGACGGGCTGATCCACACGAAGGATCCCGTGAGGATGCTGCGCCCCGGTACCGACGTGAGAGGTGTCGGGATGAACCTCTCGCTCAAACGCAAGAAGGCGACTCTGCTGTCCCATGTCAGGGCGACGATAGACCGTGGTCAGAGGGGAGAGGCGGAATGATGATCTGGCGCGAATGTGCAATGAGAGGAGTGGGTGCGGCGGTCCTGCTGTCCGTGGCGGTCTTTTTCCTTGCCGCGGAGGGGGTGTGCCGGGCCGAGAATCTCACTACGCAGGTACAGTCCAGGAGTCCCATACAGATAACCTCCGACCGCCTGGACGCCTATGACGACGAGGCCTTTGTCCTCTTTTCCGGGAACGTCGTGGCTACCCAGGACGATGCGGTGATCCACGCGGATAAGCTGTACCTCTACTATGAGAAGAAGACAGAGGAGGAGAAGAAGTCCTCCTCCGTCGCGACGACCAGCGGGGGGAAGATAGAGCGGATTGAACTGAGAGGCAATGTCCATATGAAAAAGGGAGAGCGGATTGCCACCGGGGACAGGGCCGTCTTTCACAATGCCGATCAGACGGTCGTCATGACCGGCAACGCCGTGATGCGCGAGGGAGAGAATGTGATCACAGGGGACAAGGTCACCGTTTTTCTGAATGAAAACAGAGGAGTTGTCGAGAGTTCCAGTAAGGAGAAGCGGGTGACGGCTGTTATCTATCCGGAGGATGACACCCTGAAAAAGGGAAAACCTGAGGAACCTCAAAAGACTGAGGCATCCGAAAAATCCGAACCATCTGAAGAGCCCGGGAAAACCGGGAAACAGGCGGACTGAATCTGTGGAAGCACTCTTTGGGGTAGAACTGGTAAAAGTGTACGGCGGGCGGCGGGTCGTCGATAGTATCAACCTGGAAATTCATCCGGGCGAGGTGGTCGGCCTCCTGGGGCCGAACGGGGCGGGAAAAACCACGACCTTTTACATCGTGGTGGGACTGATACGGCCGGACGGCGGGAAGGTCCTGCTCAACGGCGAGGATATCAGCCGGGACCCCATGTATATGAGGGCGCGAAAGGGGATCAACTATCTCCCGCAGGAACCGTCGGTGTTCCGAAAACTGACCGTTGAAGACAACATCATGGCAGTTCTGGAGACGCTGTATATCGACAGGGGGGAGCGGGAGGAGCGGCTGCGCGAGCTTCTCAAGGAGCTGGATCTCTCGGGCCTTGCCAAGAGCATGGCGTACTCCCTTTCGGGGGGCGAACGAAGACGTGTGGAGATTACGCGGGCGCTGGTCACGTCGCCGCAGTACATGCTCCTCGATGAGCCCTTTGCGGGGATCGATCCGATAGCGGTCGCTGATATTCAAGAGATTATCCGTGCGTTACGGTCCAAGGGAATCGGGGTCCTGATCTCCGATCACAACGTGAGAGAGACCCTGAAGGTGTGTGACAGGGCGTATATCGTGAACGAAGGGGCGATCCTGGTCGAGGGCGACCCGGATACGATAGCGGGGAGCGAAATCGCCCGCAGGATCTACCTTGGAAAAAATTTCGGTCTGTAGAGATCGTCCGTAATGGGTCGATCTCTTTCCGGCGAGAGGACAGGCGGGGCAATGGTTTTTGAGTTGAAGCAGAGTCTGAAACTGACGCAGCAGCTGGTGATGACCCCGCAGCTGCAACAGTCGATCAAGCTCCTCCAGCTTTCGAGACTCGAGCTCGTGGACGCCATCAACCAGGAGCTTGAAGAAAATCCTCTCCTCGAAGACCGCTC
>ENA-ORXD01001898-ORXD01001898.1-sediment-metagenome-genome-assembly--contig:-NODE-1898-length-15373-cov-4.311192_pt1 | contig 15373 bp, 14 predicted proteins | sample MGYA00237862_ERZ511471 | MGnify/ENA metagenome assembly ERZ511471 | reverse complement strand
CCTGCGCGGGCTGCCCGATGTCCCAGATGACGCTGACCAACGGGGTCGAGCGGCACCTCAAGAACGTGGTGCCGGGCATCGAGGGCGTGCAGAACGTGATGATGTGAGTCGTCGTCGCAGACCGAAATTCCGGAGGGCGGCCGGAGAGACGTTGGTCTTCCGGCCGCCCTCCGCGTAGACGCGGCGTTTGCCGGTTCCCGGCATATACTTGGATGCGGGTCTCGCGCGGCCGAGCCCCTGCGTCGATTCCGGAGGAGGCAACGCATGCAAGGTGAGGGCGACGGCCGAGGGCGGGAGGCACTCGAGCCGCAAGCGGCAGTCTCCATGGTTGCCGAAGCGTCGAGCGCTCCGGCGGAGGAAATCGTCACCGAAGAGCTCCCAGACGAGGCGCTTTTCATCAACCGTGACCTGAGTCTTCTGGCGTTCTTCGAGCGGGTGCTCGACGAGGCGCGTGACGGCAACAACCCGCTGTTGGAGCGGCTCAAGTTCATCGGCATCGCCCAGTCCATCTTGGGCGAGTTCTTCATGGTCCGCATGGCGGGCCTGCGCCAGCAGGTCGAGGCCGGCGTGACGGAGTCGGTCGACGGCTACACGCCCCAGCAGCTCTTGCCTCTCGTGCGCGAGCGCGCCCTCGCGCAAATGATCGCCGCACGCGAGTGTTTCAGGCAGATCGTGCCCGAGCTGGAGGCGGTCGGCATTCACTTCCTCGCCTACAGCCGGCTGGACGCCACCCAGCGCGAGGCTCTGGCGAGCTACTTCGAGGCCAGGGTCTTCCCGGTGCTCACGCCCCTGGCCTTCGACCCCGGTCGCCCGTTCCCGCACATCTCGAGCATGAGCCATAACCTGGCCGTCGTCGTGCGCGATCCCTCCGGGGAGGAACATTTCGCCCGCGTCAAGGTTCCGGATTCCCTGCCGCGCCTCATTCCCGTCCCCGCGCCGGAAGGCGCCGAGGGACACTGGTTCATCTGGCTGGAGGAGCTCATCGCGGCTCATCTGAGCGCGCTGTTCCCCGGCATGGAGGTGGTGGAGTCGAGTCCCTTCCGCGTCACGCGGGATGCGGATCTCACCATTCAGGAAGCCGAGGCGGACGACCTCCTCGAGACGATCGAGCGCTTCGTGCGCCGCCGCCGTTTCGGGTCGGTCATCCGCGTCACCACGGATCACACGATGCCGGAGCACATCCGCCAGATCCTCAAGGAGAATCTCGAGCTTGAGGATCACGATCTCTACGTGGTGGACTCGCCGCTCGGTCTCGGCGGTCTCCTGTCCGTGGGGCAGATCGACGCGCCGGAGCTCAAGTACCCGCCGCTCGTTCAGACCGTTCCGGCGCCGCTCAACGACGCCGAGGGTGTAGACATCTTCGCCGCCATCCGGCAGCGCGACATCCTGCTCCACCACCCCTACGACTCGTTCGACCCGGTCGTCGACTTCGTGATGGCGGCCGCCAAAGACCCGGACGTGCTGGCCATCAAGACCACGCTCTATCGTGTGGGCCGCAACGCTCCGGTCGTCGACGCGCTCATGGAGGCGGCCGCCAACGGCAAGCAGGTGGCCGCCCTCATCGAGCTCAAGGCGCGCTTCGACGAGGAGAGCAACATCGGCTGGGCGAAGGCGCTGGAGCAGGAGGGCGTCCACGTGATCTACGGCCTCGTCGGCCTGAAGACGCACTCCAAGATCATGCTCGTGGTGCGCAATGAGGGCGAGAGAATTCGCCGCTACGTGCACCTCGGCACCGGCAACTACAACAGCGTGACGAGCAAGCAGTACACGGACATCGGCTACCTCACCTGCAATGAGGACCTGGGCGCCGACGCGTCCGCCGTCTTCAACTCGCTGACCGGCTACTCGACGGGCGGCAGCTACCGGAAGTTCCTGGTGGCGCCGCACACCATGCGCCGCGGCCTCGAGGAGCGCATCGATCGTGAGATCGAGCATGCGCGGCGCGGCGAAGAAGCGCACCTCATCTTCAAGATGAACGCCCTCATCGACAAACCGATGATCCGCCGTCTGTACGCGGCTTCACAGGCGGGCGTGAAGGTCGACCTCATCGTGCGCGGCATGTGCTGTCTCCGGCCCGGCGTCCCCGGCGTCAGCGACAACATCACCGAGCGCAGTATCGTCGGCCGCTTTCTCGAGCACAGCCGCATCTTCTGGTTCCGCAACGGCGGCGGCGAGGAAGTCCTGCTGGGCAGCGCCGACCTGATGCCGCGTAACCTCAACCGCCGCGTCGAGATTCTCTTCCCCGTGCAGGATCCGGGGTTTGTGCAGCGCTTGCGCCATGAGGTCCTCGAAACCTACCTGGCGGATAATCTCAAAGCGCGCGAGTTGCACGCCGACGGCACGTGGCAGCACATCCGGCCGTGCGAGGACGAGACGCCGATGAACAGTCAAGAGTGGTTCGTGGCGCGCGCCCGGGAGGCGGCGCGCGGCGAGGAGGGAGGTGCTCCATGAGGGTGTACTTTCTGCGTCACGGCAAGTCCGCCTCACAGCTCACCTGGACCGAGGACGACGGCCTGCGCCCTCTTACGGAAGAGGGCATCGAGGGAATGCGCCGCGAGGCCGCCACGTTCGCGGCGCTGGGCGTGAAGCCGGATGTCATCATCACGAGCCCGCTGACGCGCGCCCGGCAAACGGCCGAAATCGTCGCCGAGTCGCTGGGGATGAGCGAGGCGCTCGTCGAGGACGAGCGTCTCGCGCCCGGATTCGACAGTGTGCGCCTGGCGAAGATCATCGACGATTACCCGAACGCGGGGAGCATCATGGTCGTGGGTCACGAGCCCGACATGAGCGCCGCCGTGTCCAAGCTCATCGGCGGCGGCCGGCTGCAGCTCAAGAAGGGCGGTCTGGCGACCGTCGAGGTGGTTGAGCGGGTCGGCGACTTCGTCTTCGGCGTGCTGGTGTCGTTGATGACGCCGGCCCACTTGCGGGCGGAGTGACGCTGTGGAGATTGAGGCCAAGTTCTCACTGCCGAACCTCGCCGCGCTCGAGCGTCTCGAGGATGTGCTGGAACTCGGCGAGTTCGCCGTCGAGGCCGGCGAGCGCCGGCGCGATCACGACATCTTCCTGGACACGGCGGGACGCGCCATCCTCAAGGCCGGCTACTACCTGCGCCGTCGCGCCACGGGCGGCGCCCTCAAGATGACCCTCAAGCAGCTCGTGAGCGACCCGGAAGGTGTCTTGCGGCGCGAAGAGCTGGAGGTCGTCGTGACGGGCGATCTGCCGTACGAGGAGTGGCCCAATCGCGCCCTGCGCCAGTTCTTGCGCGGCATCGTCGGCACGGCGAAGCTCGTGCCCATGCTCGAGATCGAGCAAGAGCGGATGGCGCGGCCGGTCTACGACGGGCCGCGCGAGGTCGCCGAGCTGAGTCTCGACCGCGTGCACGTCGGCGGGACGGCAGGCGCCGACTGGTATGAGGCGGAGCTCGAGCTGCGCGGCGAGGGGACGGAGGCGGATATGGAGCGGCTGATCGCGGCGTTGCGCGCCGAGGCGCCGCTGGCGCCGGAACCTCGTTCCAAATTCGCGCGCGCGCTCGACGCCGTCGAGGGCGCCGCCGCGCCGTCGCGGGGCGGAGCGCTCTTCCCGCCGGGCGAACGCGCCCGGCACGAGGCGGAGGCCGGCAAGGGCGGCCTGCGGGCGCGTCGCGCGATGGCGCTCCTGGCGCTCGACGACGGGCAGACGCAGGTGCAGGCGGGCCTGCGGGCCGGGCTCTCGGACCGGCAAGTCCGGCACTGGCTGGCGAGCTACCGTCGTGAGGGGCTGGCCATCTACGGCGCCGTTCATGCCGCGATGGAGGCCGCGGCGGGCAGCGTCCGCGCGGCCCGCACGGTACCCGTCATCACCGTGACATGCGGCTCGCCGGACGAGGCGGGCGCTCCTCCGCCGGGCGCGGAAGCCGGCGCGTCTGCCGCGCCGCTCGCGGCAGAGCACGCGGAGACGGGCGGGCCGGTGTTGCCGGAGGCTGCAACGTCCGCCGCGGAAGCACCAGGGCCGGTTGCCGCCGGTACGGATGAAGCCCCGGCGGCGCCGCGCGAGAAGAAGCGGCCCAAGGTCCATGCCGCCGACACGATGACCGCCGCCGCTGTTGAGACGCTCCGCTTTCACCTCGACCGCATGCTCGAGCACGAGGAGGGGACTCGACTCGGCGAAGACCCGGAAGAGCTGCACGACATGCGCGTCTCGACGCGGCGCATGCGCATGGCGCTTAGAGTGTTCGCCGACTTCCTCGACCCGGCCGTCATGCGCCCCGTGCGCAAGGGGCTTCGCCGTACCGGCGCGACCCTTGGCGCGGTCCGCGACCTGGACGTCTTCTACGAGAAGACCCGTCACTACCTCGATGGCCTGCCGGAGGAACATGGCGGCGATCTCGACGGGCTGCTGGAGGCGTGGCATGGCGAGCGCGAGAAGCAGCGCGAGCATCTCGTCGCGTACCTGGACGGCACGAGCTACCGCCGTTTCGTCGAGACGACGCGAGAGGTTCTCGACAGGCCCGTGCACGAGCTGGCGCCGCAGGACGACGGCGTGCTTCGCCCGCAGCGCGTCGCTCAAGTTCTGCCGGGGATCCTGTATCAGGACCTGGGGGCGGTGTGGGTGTTCGAGGGCCAGACCGATGGCCTGCGCACGCCGCTGACGACGTTCCACATGTTGCGCAAGGCCTGCAAGGGCTTGCGGTACACGCTCGAATTCTTCGAGGGCGTGCTGGGTCCAGGCGCCAAGCCGCTCATCAAGGCGGTCAAGGGTCTGCAGGATCATCTGGGCGACCTCCAGGATGCGGTCGTGACCTGCGGCATCTTGCGCGACTACATCACCTGGGGGGAGTGGCGGCATCACGGCCACACGCTGCCGGAGCCGACGGAGCTCATCATCGCTCCCGGCGCGGCGCGGTACATGGCCGCGCGACAGGAGGAGATGGAGCGCCTGGTCTTGACGTTTCCTGATGTCTGGCCAACCGTCGCGGGGCCGGAGTTCAGTCGCCGCCTGGCGACGGTCATCGCCGAAATCTAAAGGCAGGCTCGGACCGGGGAGGCGGAGCACCGCCTCCCCGGTCCGCGACGCCTACTTCTTCTTGCCCTTCTTCTTACCGCCCTTCTTCTTGCCGCCCTTCTTGGCCTCGCTGAGGACGGTCTTGCGATCCGCCTTCAACCGCTTGAGACCGTCGCCGCGACCGTGAGCGGCAATGTACGCCTGAGCGAGCTCGCACTTGCTGCAGCCCTTCGTGCAGCAGCCCCGCCACTCCTTGCGGCTGAATTTGTTCATGAGGTCCGGCATGCGCTGTGTCCTCCCGCGGCGCTGGCCGCTTGGCTCGCGTCGCCGTAGGCGTTCAACAGAACGTCGTCGGCGACCGTGTAGTGCATCTCGGTGCAGGCCGCGATGTCGTCGAGGGTGAAACCCGCGGCCACTTCTTCCAGCACGAATCCGGCGCCGGGAAGGCGCCGGAAGAGGGCGCGCTCCGTAATGACGACGTCGCACTCCTGCGCTCCCGTGAGCGGGAAGGTGCAGCGGCGCATGAGCTTCGTGCTGCCGTCCTTGGCGCAATGCTCGGTGACGATGTAGACGGTGGTTGCGCCCGTGACGAGATCCATGGCGCCGCCCATGCCCGCCAGCATCTTGCCCGGCACGACCCAGTTGGCGATGTTGCCGTCGCCGTCGACCTGCAGCGTGCCCAAGAAGGTGGCGTCGACGTGACCGCCGCGGATCATGGCGAACGAGGTCGCCGAGTCGAAGTAGCTGCCGCCCGCAAGGAGCGTGATCGGCTGGTTGCCGGCGTTGGCGCGGTCACGGTCCTCGCAGCCCGGATCGGGCGCCGGCCCGACGCCGATGGCGCCGTTCTCGGTCTGAATGACGACGTCGACGCCGTCCGGCACGAAGTTCGCGATCATGGTCGGCAGGCCGATGCCGAGGTTGATGATCTCGCCGTCACGCAACTCCTGGGCGGCGCGCGCGGCGATCACGCGCTTGGCGTCAGACATCGAAGGCCTCCTCGCGTTGCAGGCAGTACTCGAGGTCGGCGCGCACCACGGCGTGCACGAAGATACCCGACGTGTGAACCGCATTCGGGTCGAGCTCGCCGAGCGTGTAGAGGTTCTCGACCTCGGCGATGGTGTGACGCGCGCACATGGCGGCCGGCACGTTGAAGTTGCGCGAGGTGCCGCGGTAGACGAGGTTGCCCCAGGTGTCGCCCGCGTGTGCGCGCACGAGCGCCACGTCGCACCTGACCGCCGGTACGAGGATGTACGTGCGGCCGCCGAGCTCGACGAGTTGCTTACCCTCGGCGGCGACTGTGCCGACGCCGGTGGGGGTAAGGAAGCCGCCGAGGCCGGCGCCCCCGCAGCGCAGCATCTCCGCCAGCGTGCCCTGCGGCGTCGGATCAACCTCAAGACGGCCGTCATGCATCGCCTTGCCGATCTCCGGCGTGGTGCCTACGTGACTGGCGACGATCCGCTTCACTTTGCCCTGTCGCACCAGCTCGACGATGCCGCGCTCGTGATAGCCGGCGTCGTTCGCGTAGATTGTCAGGTCGCCGACATCCATGCGCTTGAGCTCGTCGATAAGCGTGAGCGGATCGCCCTGACCGATGAACCCGCCGATGGCGATGGTCATGCCGCTCTGGACGTACGCCATCGCCTCGGTGGCCGACGCCACTTTGTTCTTGGGCATCACCGGCTCCTCTCCGGATGGGTTCAGGGCGCAACCTTGCGGGGCGCGCGTAGCTCGTATCTATCACACGCGCGAGAGTTTGTCTCACGGGTCCCTACCTGTATACTTCCGTGCCTCGTCCAGAACGTGGGGGTGACGTGGGGGCTGGCGCGAACGTAGCGAGAATAGGGGTGATCGGCGGCTCGGGGTTCTATGAGTTGCTCGCCAACGCGCGCGAGCTGGAGCTCGAGACGCCTTTCGGCGCGCCCAGCGACAGCTTCTTCCTCGGCGAGATCGACGGTGTGCCTGTGGCCTTCCTGCCGCGGCACGGACGCGGGCACCGCATTCTGCCGAGCGAGATCAACTTCCGCGCCAACATCTGGGGCATGAAGGCGCTCGGCGTGCACTCCGTCATCGGCGCCAGCGCCGTCGGGAGTTTGCGCGAGGAGATCGAGCCGCTGCACATCGTCGTGCCGGACCAGTTGTTCGACCGCACGAAGGCGCGCCCGAGCACGTTCTTCGGCGATGGGATCGTGGCCCACATCGGCTTCGCGGACCCCTTCTGTGCCCACGTGAGCCGCGTCCTGGTCAAGGCCGGGCACGAGGCCGGGGCCACCATTCACGCCGGCGGCATCTACGTCTGTATCGAGGGGCCTCAGTTCTCCACGCGGGCCGAATCTCAAGTTTATCGGCAGCTCGGCTTCGACGTGATAGGGATGACCAATCTCCAGGAGGCCAAACTCGCCCGCGAGGCCGAGCTCTGCTACGCGACTCTGGCCCTCGTCACCGACTACGATGTATGGTACGCGGGCGAGGAGGACGTCACGCTCGATCAGGTGCTGGACAACGCGCGCCGCAACGTCGAGACGGCGCAGGCGATCGTCCGTCGTGCGGTGGTCGCGCTCGATGAGGAGCGCGACTGCACGTGCCGCCACGCCGCCGAGCACGCGATCATCACGCCGGCCGAGCTCATCCCTCAGGCCACAAGAGACAAGCTCGATCTGCTGATCGGCGATTACCTCCGCTAGTGCCGCGCCTTCGCGCGGCGTTCGTGACTCAAGGACGGGGACGCTGAGGCGTCCGGAACAAACGTGGTCCGTGCGGGGCGCAGAATGGCGGACCGGATGGGGTTAGAAAGGAGTCATGCAGTGCAGTCGTTCGTGTCCAATAACGCCATGCTCGTGGCGGTTATCTGTGGGCTGATCGCCGTCGTCTACGGCATCCTGCTCATCAGATGGCTGCTGGCGCTGCCGGCTGGCGACGAGGCCATGCGGCGCGTCGCCGGCGCGGTGCAGGAGGGCGCCAAGGCGTACCTGAACCGGCAGTACCGCACCATTGCCATGGTCGGCGTCGTGGTCTTCGTCATCCTGCTCGTCGCTCTCGGCGTCGGCAAGGACTGGACCTACGCCTGGCATGCGGCCGTCGGCTTCGTCGTCGGCGCGGTGCTCTCGGCGGCCGCCGGCTACATCGGCATGATGGTCAGCGTCCGCGTCAACGTGCGCACCGCTGAGGCAGCGCGCAAGGGCCTCAACCCCGCGCTGCAGGTAGCCTTCCGCGGCGGCGCCGTCACCGGTCTCTTCGTCGTCGGCCTCGCGCTGCTCGGTGTGTCCGTCTTCTACTGGATCACGGGCGACGTGGCCGCGCTCGTCGGCCTCGGCTTCGGCGGCAGCCTCATCAGCGTGTTCGCGCGCGTCGGCGGCGGCATCTTCACCAAGGCCGCCGACGTCGGCGCCGACCTCGTCGGTAAGGTCGAGGCGGGCATCCCGGAGGACGACCCCCGCAACCCGGCCGTTATCGCCGATAACGTGGGCGACAACGTCGGCGACTGCGCCGGCATGGCTGCCGACCTCTTCGAGACGTACGCCGTGACTGCCGTGGCGGCGATGCTGCTCGCCTACCTCACGTTCAAGACAAGCGTGTCTGTCACCGGCATCAGCGAGAATCTTCTCGTCCGTGTCGAGGGAGTTGCGCACTACCAGCCGGCGGTCGTGTATCCGCTCGTCATCGGCGGCGTGTCTATCATCGCCAGTGTTATCGGTACGTTCTTCGTGCGCCTCGGCAGTGGCGGCAACATCATGAACGCGCTGTACAAGGGCCTTGCCGTTGCGGCGGTCATCTCCATCGCGCTCTTCTACCCAATCACCAACTGGCTGATGGGCGACCAGGTCGCCCAGGATGTCTTTGGTGTGCCCAGCGTCGGGCGGCTCTTCTGGGCCGCGGTCACCGGCGTCGTGGTCACGGCTCTGATCGTGGTTATCACCGAGTACTACACGGCAACGCGTTACAAGCCGGTGAAGAGTGTGGCCGCCGCCAGCGTCACCGGCCATGCCACGAACATCATTCAGGGCCTCGCCATGTCCATGCAGTCCACCGCCCTGCCGGTGCTGGTCATCGCCGCGGGTATCCTCGTGAGCTACTCGGTTGTCGGTGGCGGCACAGTTGGCCTCTACGGTATCGCCGTCGCCGTCATGGCGATGCTCTCGATGACCGGCATTATCGTCGCCATCGATGCCTACGGCCCCATCACGGACAACGCCGGCGGCATCGCCGAGATGGCCAACATGCCGGAGGAGGTGCGCGCCACTACCGACCCGCTGGACGCCGTCGGCAACACCACCAAGGCGATCACCAAGGGCTACGCCATCGGCTCCGCCGGGTTTGCGGCCCTCATCCTCTTCGTGTCGTACACGCTCGACCTCCAGGAACACTTCCTGCACGAGTACGACTTCCAGGGCACGCTCTCGTTCATGATCGACAACCCCTGGGTGCTCGCCGGTTTGTTCATCGGCGGCATGCTGCCGTACCTCTTCGCCTCACTTTGCATGCAGGCCGTCGGTAAGGCCGGCGGCCAGGTCGTCGAGGAGGTCCGTCGCCAGTTCCGCGAGATTCCGGGGATCATGGACGGCTCCGGCAAGCCGGACTACGCCAAGGCCGTCGACATCGTCACCAAGTCGGCCATCCAGAAGATGCTCCTTCCGGCAGCCATCCCGGTGCTGGCGCCGATCATCATCGGCCTGGCCTTCCGCGAAAAGGGCTACCTTGTCCTGGGCGGCGTCCTCATGGGCACCATCATCACCGGCATCTTCCTCGCCATCAGCATGACCAGCGGCGGTGGCGCCTGGGACAACGCCAAGAAGCTCATCGAGGACGGCGAGTACGGCGGTAAGGGCTCTGACGCTCATGCCGCGGCCGTCACCGGCGACACGGTCGGCGACCCGTATAAGGACACCGCCGGCCCTGCCATCAACCCGATGATCAAGGTCATCAACATCGTCGCGTTGCTGGTCATCCCGTTCCTCGTGATGTAAGGAACCGGGTACACGACGTCTGCGAACGACTGCGGCGGGCTGGCTGAAGGGCCGCCCGCCGCAGCGCGTTTCGGGCGCGCACACGTCCGCGCGCATCAGTCCGCGCGCTTCTGCGGGCGCGCCGCCGCCGTCCGGCCTGCCGAGTCGCGACGGCCGGGCAACACTTGTTGGCGCGCTCGCGTGATGGTAGCGTCAGCGCTTCGTTTGGTGCAGGATGGGGGTAGGCGCGAGCGATGCTGACGACGAAACGGATCCTCGCGCTGGCCATCGGGGCTCTGGGGGTTGCGCTCGTCGTGAAGGGAGCGTGGAACGGCGTATGGCCGCTCTCGTATCAACTGTTCGCCGGCGTGCTTCTGCTCATTTTCGCCGTGTTGCGTTGGCGCAGTCTCTAGGCGCCTGAGGCAGAGCATGCCGCGTCGCAAGTACAGAGAGGGCGAAGAACTCCACAGGGTGCTCGGTGTGCCGGCGCTGTTCAGTACGGCGTACGGCAACGTCGGCTCGTCGATTTACTACGCCCTGGGTGTCGTCGCCGCCTCGGCGATGGGCGCAACGCCCATCGTCTTCGTCCTCACGGGATTGCTGTTCGTGACGATCGCCTGGAGCTACGCCGAGGCGACCGCTGCGCTCCCGGAAGCCGGTGGGTCGGCGAGTTTCGCGCGGCGCGCCTTCAACGAGTTCGTGAGCTTCGGCATCGGCTGGGGTCAAATGCTCGTGTACACGGCCACCGTCGCGATCTCCGCCCTCTTCGTGCCGCAGTATCTGGGCGTCTTCTGGCCAATTCTCGGCGAATGGCCATACAACGCCATCGGCGGCATCGTCACAGCCCTGGTCCTGGTCGTGATCAACGTGATCGGTCTCAAAGAGGCGGCGCGCATCAACATCCTGCTGGCCATCCTCGACCTGGCGACGCAGGTCCTGATCATGGTGATCGCCCTCGTCCTTCTGCTCGAGCCGGAGATCCTCATGGAGCAAATCCAGTGGGGTGTGGCGCCGACCTGGAAGGACTTCCTCTACGGTCTGGCGATCGGCACGGTCGCATATACGGGCATTGAGACCGTCTCCAACATGGCCGAGGAGGCCACGAACCCCGGTCGAGACGTCCCTCGATCCATCAACATGGTCATCGTCGTCGTGCTCATCGTGTACATCGGCATGCCGCTGGCGGGCCTCTCGGCCATGCCCGTGAGCTCGAACGACGTGCCGTTGGATCCCAACCGGCCCGGCTGGACGCTCCCTGTGGAGGTCGAGCCGGGGGAGCCGGAGGGAACGTACCACTTGAAGGGCGACCCTGAAGCAGTCGTCTACGTCCCCGTCGAGCCTTCCGACGACGGCACCGGAGTCGTGATCCCCGCCCAGGAGCCCCCGGAGACCGGCTTCGTGGAAGTTGATGGGGTGGCGGTGGCGCGTCTCTACGGGACCCAATTGGGGAGCAACTACGCCGGGGACCCGGTGCTTGGCATGGTCAGGTTCCTACCGGATTCGATCGGTTGGGCGAAAGACGTCCTCGCGATCTGGGTCGGTATTCTTGCCGCCACCATCCTGGTCATCGCCACGAACGCCGGCCTTATCGGCGTGTCACGGCTCACGTACTCGTTTGGTCTCCACCACCAGATGCCTCCGGCGCTGGGCCGGCTGCACGCGCGCCGCATGACGCCGTACGTGTCGATCATTCTCTTTGGGCTGATCGCTTGCGTGCTCATCTTCCCGGGTCGCATCAACCTCCTCGTCGATCTCTACGTGTTCGGCTCCATGATCTCGTTCACCGCGGCGCACGTTTCGGTCATCATGCTGCGCATCAAGGAGCCCAACTTGGAGCGGCCATGGCGCATTCCGCTTAACGTGCGCATTAGAGGCTACTCGCTGCCGCTCACCTCGATCGTCGGCGGCATCGGTACGTTCTCGGTGTGGATCGTCATCGTCTGGTTCCAGAGCTACAGCCGGTTCATCGGCTTCGCTTGGATCATCGTCGGCCTGGTCATCTACGTCCTCTACAGGCGCTCGAAAGGCTACTCGCTGACGCGCTCGGTCGAACGGGTCGTCATGCCGCAGTCCATGCGCGTGGACGTAGACTACGCGCAGATCCTCGTGCCTGTCGTAGGCACAAGGGTGAGCGACATCATGATGGTCCTGGCCTGCCAGCTCGCGAAGGAGAAGAAGTCGGCTATCGACGGCCTCTATGTCATCGAGGTGCCGCTCAACCTGCCGCTGGACGCGAAGCTCACCAAGGAGCGGGCCAAGGCCGACCAAGTGATGCGAAACGCCGCCCTCATCGCCTCGCAGTTCAAGGTCGCCTTCCGGCCGCACATCGTGCCGGCCCGCCAGGCCGGCCGCGCGATTGTCGACGAGGCGAAGGAACTGCGCTCCGAAGTCATCATCCTCGGGATGGCGCGCAAGCGCCGCATCGCCGACCGCGTCTTCGGGCGGACGATCGACTACGTCATCGACCATGCGCCTTGCGAGGTGCTGCTCAACGTTGTGCCCGAGGTCCCAGGTCCGGACGCAATCCCTGCGGGCATGCTCGGGGCGAGCGCTGTCCCCGGAGCGAGTTCACGTCTACAGCCACCTACGGAGAGGTGATCGATGCAGCACGTAGTCATTGCGGGGTGCGGCAGAGTGGGCTCCGGCCTTGCTCGCGACATCGAGCACGAAGGGTTCGATGTGTGCGTCATCGATGAGAACCCGGATGCCTTCTACCTCTTGGGCGAGAACTTCCGCGGCCAGATGGTGCAGGGACCGGCGCTGGAGTGGGATGTGCTGCGCAAGGCTCGGCTGAAGGACGCTGCCGCTTTCGTCGCGTGCACGGACGGCGACAACACCAACCTCGTCATCGCCCAGATCGCTCAGCGCAAGTACGGCATCAAGTGCGTGGTTGCCCGCGTATTCGACCCCCTGCGCGCCGAGCTCTTCGCGAAGCAGGGCATTCGCACGGTGTGTCCCACGCGTGAGTTGCGTGCCACGCTGTTCGACGCGGTGCGCGCCTGCAAAGTGCCGGATTCGCCGGCCGCGCCGTCCCAGGAGGGCTGAGTCGTGTTTGTGCTCATCGTCGGCGGCGGCAAAGTAGGTCTCAATACCGCCCGGCAGCTCATCCAGCTCGGCCACGAGATCGTGCTCGTGGAACGTCGTGCCGTGCGCTTCGCGGCCATCAGCCAGGTCATCGGTGAGGAGTACCTCGTCTTCGGCGACGGCACGGAGATCTGGGCGCTGGAGCGTGCCGGCATCGGCCGCGCCGACATGGTCGTCGCCGTCACCGGTGACGACGAGGACAACATCATCATCTCGCAGATCGCGGAGCAGAAGTTCGGCGTTCCCAAGGTTGTGGCGCGCGTGAACAACCCCTTCAATCAGCCGACCTTCGACCTCCTGGGCATCGAGAATACCGTCAGCGCCACCACGGGCATGCTCAACATGATCATGCACGAGCTGCCGACGCATAAGTTCGTCCACCTGCTCTCGCTACGTCACGAGAAGCTCGAGCTGGTCGAGCTGGAGATCGGCCACTCGTCGCCGTTCGCCAACACGCTCGTGCAGGATATCGACCTTCCGGAAGGCGTACTCCTCGTCGCCATCCTGCGTGCCGGGCAGGCGCTGGTCGCCAGAGGACACTCCGAGATTCTTCCCGGGGACTACGTCATCTGTCTCTTGCCGCCGGATCAGGAGCGCGAGCTCCTCAAGGTGTTCTTGGCGGATGAGGAGGCGCTGCGCGTGCAGGAAGCCTCGGAGCTGGACATCTCTGAGGAGTAGACGAGCCCGGTGAGCGCGGTTGACCCGGGGGGGTGCCACGGGTACCATGAACCGCGCTCGCAAGGCCGCTCGGCCTTCCGTGGCGAGGTAGCTCAGTTGGTAGAGCACGCGACTGAAAATCGCGGTGTCGACGGTTCAATTCCGCCCCTCGCCACCACACTTCTCCTGCACACAGCCGTGGTTTCGGCGTGGGCGCGGAGCGGGCGCCGCGAGCTAGTCTAAGAAGGTCTCCTCGCCGACGAGGTCGCGCACGCGCAGCATCTCGAAGACGCCCCGCACGGCGGGGGAGAGGTTGCGCGCGGCAAGGGGGATGCCCTTGCCCTGCATGTCGAGGCAGAGACGCACAAAGATGCCCGTGCCGGACGAGTCGATGAAGGAGACGCGCTCGAAGTCGAGGACGACCATCTCCGCTCCCTGAGCGATGGCGTGCACCGTCTCGCGCAGCGAGTCGGCGCAGTCGAGGTCCATGTCGCCGGCCAGGTAGATGGTGGGCGCTGGGCCCGGGGCAATGGTGGTGGTCAGCATCGTGGCCCCTCAGTCGATGACGCGGTCTAGGATGAGCGTTGTGCCGAACGGGCTGGTAAAGAGCCCCACGGCATCGAGGTTATCAAGAATGATCTTGAAACCGTAGCCCATCGAGGGAGAGCTGTCGACTCCCCGCCGCCCGCCCCAGTTGAGGAAGTTCAGGCCGCGACCCGAGTCCGAGATCACGATGCGCAGGCGATTGCCGACGCGGCGCAGCGTAGCGCGCCCGACGCCGCCGCCGTGCATCAGCGCGTTGGTGGCCGCCTCGGAGACGCCGAGGACGGTCGCGTGACGCAGCGCCGGCTCAACGCCCAGGTCTCTCAGGGCGCCGTCAGCCGCCTCGCGCGCTCGCGTGAGCGAGGCCGTGTCGTCCACCGAGAGGTGACAGAGACGCTCGCCCGCCGACTCCTCTTCCGCGAGCTCGCTCGCGTCGAGAATGCGCAGCCCGCCGCAGGCGACGGCCGTGGCGAGGTCGTTGAGGATGTCGATGAGGCTTCGACGGATGTCGCCGCGGCGCGGGCGCCAGCCGTACGTATGAATGTTGAGGATGTCGCAGTAGTCGCCGCGCGGCACGAAGCAGAGCTCCTCGGCATCACAGTCGCCTTCGGGCGGCAGCGTGGAGAACATGAAGGTGCGGCGGGCGAGAGCTTCCGCGGCCGTCGCGGAGAGTTCCGCGTGCGGCAGGCGCAGTGTTGAGTGCCCGACGATGGTGCGCAGATGTTCGTCGCCCGGCCGGTACCGGAAGACGCGCAGCGTGGCAGGGGGCATCACGGGCTCCTGGGCGCTCGCGCCTATCGCGCTCAACGGCCGAGCCACCGCGGCGTCGGCGCGCGCGCTCATGAGAACCTCGCGAGCAAGAGCGTCGCATCATCGCTCTGCGCTGCCGTGCCGCGGAAGGCCGCGACGTCGGACCATACGGCCTCGAGCGCGTCGGCTGCCGCGAGGCCGTAAGCCTCCTCGAATGAGGCCTGGAGGCGCTCGACGCCGTAGAGTTCCCCGTCCGCGTTGCGGGCCTCGGTGAGTCCGTCGGTGTAAAGGGCGAGGAGGTCGCCGGACTCGGCCGGCACCTCATCCTCCGCAAAAGCGAGGTTCGCGCGTACGCCCAGCGCCGGCCCACGAGAAGGCACGTCCCGCATTCCCTGCGCGCCGATGACGCCCAGCGGGTT
>ENA-ORXD01001895-ORXD01001895.1-sediment-metagenome-genome-assembly--contig:-NODE-1895-length-15394-cov-3.617941_pt1 | contig 15394 bp, 14 predicted proteins | sample MGYA00237862_ERZ511471 | MGnify/ENA metagenome assembly ERZ511471 | reverse complement strand
GAGGTAGCCTCCCACGGCAAGGATGAGCAGGACGAGCACGGCAATCCAGGTCCCGTCAGCCCGGTACACGGTCAGCCCGAGTTCGCGGGAGAAGGTCTTTGTCTCCCAGTCATCGGTGTAGGTGACCTCGAGGGTATACTCCCAGGTCCCCGGCCGGCCCGCGTCGAAGGAGAATACTGCGGGAGCATCGTTTCCCGGCCGGATCCGGCCGACGAACGCCTCGTGCGACCCGGTGAACGGGAGGTCCAGCCTCGCGCTCACCGACCGGGCATCCGCGGTCCCGGTGTTCTCGATCCGGATGATGAGGTCGAAGGGCCGGCCTTCTGTGACCCGGTCCGGGGTGGTCTCGAGCGCCGCGATACCCGGTTCTGCCTCGCCCCGGATATTGAGGATGAGGGACTCGTTCCGTGCCGAGAGGGAACCGTCGAGGAGCTGGTACGTGACAAGTAGGGGGATCTCGGTCAGCCGGCTCGTCGCATCCCGGTCCACGGTGAAGCTGGTATCCACCGACCGGGTCATTCCCGGGTCGAGGTGATCGATCAGGAATACCGATGAACCCGTGGTTGCCACCGGGAGGCCGCTCGTGATGATCGAGAGTTGGATGTTGTCTGCCCGGACCTGGCCGGTATTCGTGACCGTGACTGCCCCCTCCACCGTGGTCCCGGGCCTGACCATGGAGGGGATATCACTCCCGAGGCTGAGGGAGGGGAGCCGCATCACCGAGAGCTGGGTGTTCACGTTCACCGGGACCGGGTACTTGACGCTCTGCCCGTTCCGGACCCGTATCCAGACCTCGGGGAAGTAGAGGCCGCTCTTTGCCGGTGCTTCGATCAGGAAGGTGAGGGGGATGACCTGGTGCGGGCCGACGTACCCCTCGAACTGCCCGTTCCCGCCGAGGACTTTGAGGTCCCGCTCGGTCAGGATCACGCTGTCCACGAAAGGAAGGAGCTCGGTCGTGGTCGCGGACGATGCGATGAACCCCGAATCAGGGTAACTGAGGCTCGATGTCTGGGACCCGCTCGCGACGCTCCGGATGGTCACGGTAACCGTCCCCTTTTCCCCGGGCATCAGGACGGCGGGGGTGACCTGGAAGGAGTCGATTATCACCGAGGACGCCTGGGCGGTGGCCGGGATGCAGATGAGTGTTGCAATGAGGAGTACGGTACAGACAGCGGGGAGCAGGTTCGTTTGCGTTTCCATGACCTTCACCTGGTGACCGGGGGTATCCGGGCATGTGGGTATCGCCACATGCAGATACAGTGACTGTTATTCCGGGGAGTATAAGAGAATTGCCCGGTGCGGGATGGGGATGGTGGTGGCCGGGCCGGGGTGATGCCCTGTCCGGGGGACCGGTATCCCTGAGGGTCTCCTGGCGAACCGGGCATACCGGGTGAAATGAGGGGGTTTAGTTACGTATGCGCACGAATCCCTGCAGGGCGTCCTCCATCCCCGTGACCCGCAGGAACTATTAAGTACCTCCCGTTCCAGAATGCTCACGTACAGGAGTGACAAACGTGCTTGAAATTTTCAAATGCGAAAACTGCGGCAAGATCGTGATGGTTATCCACGACGGTGACGGGCAGCTCGTCTGCTGCGGGAAGCCCATGGTGCAGCAGAAGGAGAACACGGTGGATGCCAGCCTCGAGAAGCATGTCCCTGTCGTGGAGAAGAGCGGTGACGGGATCCTCGTCAAGGTCGGTTCATCACCGCACCCGATGGAGGCAGCGCACTACATCGACTGGATCGAGGTGACAACCGGTCCGTACCTGTACGTCAGGGGGCTCAAACCCGGCGACAAGCCCGAGGCGAGCTTCCCTGTCCCATCCACCGGCGTCAAGGCCCGGGCGTACTGCAACCTCCACGGGCTCTGGACGAACAAGCCCCCGAAGTGATGAACCGGGAAATTCCCCTTTTTTCACCCTGATCCCTGGCTCCGGTCTGTTCTCTCTGAGTGTGGAAGTACGGGGAATTGTCCATGGCTGAGCCCGGGTTACCGGAGGCCTGTCCGATGGAGGATCCTTCTCAATTCTCAAATGGCAGGAAGGTCCCCTGCCGGGTCCCGGTGTTCTTGATGGGTAATCCATTCCTCGCGCTTTCTCTCCCCCTGCACCCGCCACCCGAATGTATCCCGTTCACCCGTGCATTCCTTCTTTTCCCGTACCCGGGATACTCTGGTGGCAACAGGATTGGACCTGCCGCTCCCCTGCCGGGATCGGGAATGGATATCCTGCCCGCCAGGCCATTCTGGTCTCCAACCACCCCCGGAATCCGGGAGACATCCCGGCAGGGGCGGGCTCTTCCGGGCCCGATAAACCTTATCTCCTCCTGCACGGAGCTGCATCTATGCATTTCGTTCACCGGGGAGGCCTCCTCCTCCTCGTAACACTATTACTCCTGCTCCCCGCCGGGGTATCAGCGCTCGTGACCTACGACGGGAGTCAGGTCTCTGTCAACCAGCCGGTCCATGACGATGTCTTTGCGTCCGGGGGGACGGTCGATATCAATGCACCGGTCGACAGCCTGATTGCTGTCGGGGGCACGATCACCATCAATGCCCCGGTGGCAGGCGATGTTATCGCAGCCGGGGGCACGATTACCGTCAACAATGATATCAAAGGAAAACTGATCGCGGCCGGGGGGACCATCATGGTGAACGGGGATATCGGCACCAATGCCATCCTCGCCGGCGGGACCGTGACCCTTGGGCCCGGGGCAACGATCGGGCGCGATGCGATGGTGACCGGGGGGCAGGTGAAGAATGCCGGGACCGTGACCGGGAACCTCTCGGTCTCTGCCCAGTCCTTCGATAACAGCGGGACGGCCGGGCACCTTGAGGTCGAGCTCTCGGAGCCCCGCGATCAGTTCTCTGCCTTCTACAGCCTCGGTCTCTTCCTCCTCTCGGTCGGGATGTTCATCCTCGGGCTCGTCCTCATCCGCGTCGCACCGGCACGGTTCCTTGCCGTGGAGGAGGAGGCCCGGCGTTCTCCCCTGGTGAAGACCATAGCCGGGTTTTTTGGAATCATTGTCGCCTTCATCGTGTTGATCCTGATCTCCATCACCATCGTCCTGCTCCCGCTGGCCATCATCCTCTGGGAAGCATTCTGCCTCGGGCTCCTCATCTCAACGCTCGTCGTCTCCCTCGCGTTCGGCCGCACCATCGCAGGATACCTGAAGTGGGAGGCCCCCCCCTGGCAGTTCTTCATCGTCGGGTTCATCGTCCTCAACCTGCTCTTCAGGATTCCGGTGATCGGGATCGTCCTCGTGGTCATAGCGGTGAGCCTCGGCACCGCGGCATTCTTCTGGACCATCTGGCTCCACCGGGACGCAATCCGGGGAGCAGCAGGGTAAGCCCCCCCGCATCCTCCACTTTTTCCCACATAACCGAAAAACCATCCGGGATGGCCAACAGGGGGCTCTCCCGTAAATACTATTGATCAACAGACTCGTGGAGGGCCACCGGAAAGAGCGACACCATATCAGAACAGTACAATGACCAGAGGTATGCGGGCTGCCTGCCGGGCTTCTCCCCCTGTCGCCGGTTTCCCTCTCCTACGGTGCCTTGTCCCGGCAGGCCGGACAGTTCCCATAGTACTCGAGGTTCTTCCAGGTCCAGGGGGTGAACTCCCGGCAGACCCGGGGCTTGACGTCATGGATCCTGCACCAGGACCGCCCGTCGTCCGATCGCCAGAAGAACGGGCAGTTCCGCAGCGCCCTGCCATGGGTGTCCTGCCAGTACCGGACCCGAACGACACGGGGGAGGTCATCGCGGGTAACGGCACTCCCGCTGACCCGCTCCCCGTCAGTGAACCAGACGGTGACGTGCTGCAGGATGTCCCTGCGATTATGGGTGATCCAGGGTACGAGGTCGTCGGCGATCCCCTTCTGGCCCCATCCCCATCGTTCGCAGCAGCGTCCGCACTGGAGGCAGTCCTGTTCCGCGGTCACGGGTCCTTCTCCTGGGGGAGTGTTTGCACGGGAGGCGGTTATTGGTTCTGCTGCCGGTTTGATCCCCTGCGGAGGGATCAGTCCGTGTCCCGGAATTACCACATCACTGATCTCCTCCGGTCTGCACATATCCTCGATGTACCCGGGCACGCGTATCTCCTGTCACCACCTGACTCTCCATTCCATGAAAACGTATAAGCACGCGTGGTTCTATCTCTCATCACGCCAGGGTGGTAGCGATCACCGCTCACGTCCCAATCCCGTTTCGCATCATCGCACTCGTGCAGGAGCAGAACAACCTCATCGGGTACCCTCCTGAACGACTGGCCGCCAGGATTGGCGAGCTGGGATTCCGGTGCACCGGATGCGGCCAGTGCTGTACCCGTGACTATTCCGGCCATGTGTTCCTGCTCGACCGCGATGCTGACGCGATCCGGAGGATAGATCCTGCAGCGCTTGTCCCTGCCCCATGTCCGGAATTCTGTGATCAGAATGGCATCATCTATGTACCGGGATACGCCCTCCGGACGAAGGGTGATGCGGCCGGATCCTGCTGGTTCCTCGAGGACCACCGCTGTCGGATCTATGACCAGCGTTCCTCGGCCTGCCGGTCATTCCCCTTCACGCTCCACCGGGTACCCACAGGAAACGGGAACCTGGAATGGCGGTGCATCTCCCTGCCTCTCCGTCACGGTGCCGTTGGCCAGGACATCCCGCCAGATGAATGCCGAACCCTCGCCCGTGAGATCAAGGAGCATGAGCATGCCGCCATCTCCCACGAGATAGCATTCCTGGAATTCATGCAGGCCTATTTTTCCGATCAGGACCTCCGGCATGACCAGCATCTCTTCGAGCTCGCGATGCAGCGGTTTTCCCGCGGAGGAGCGGTCACGGTCAGGGTGTATTGTGACCATGACCTTGCGGAGTACCGATGCAGGGGGAGCTGGCTGCCCGTGCAGGGAGTGAAGGTCTGAACGGGTGGAAACTTCGTCCCCGGGACAGGGTGGTTCCTGCTCACACTGCGGATTCACAGGATCAGGCGCGGCACCACCGGGGGGGAGACAACGGGTTCCGGATAGGTGCTGATGGAGATGTATCGACCTGGTCCTTGTTCATGTCCTCCGGCGGTTTTGCATCCTCATTCACAAACTTCTTATCCGTGCAATGAATCATGCATGAGTAATGATGCGTGCAGCAGAGAAAGGGAAGCAGGTATGAAAAAGGAGCGGGCTGATGATGGTGTCTTCCACATAACCAGTGAGAGGAAGGAACTGCTCCAGAACCTGGCAGCAGAGGAGGGAACGCCGATCTTCGTCATCGATCACGAGAAGATCCGCCAGAACTATCGGGAGTTCAGGAGCTACATGCCCACGATCCAGGTGTACTATGCGGTAAAGGCAAATTCGCATCCTGCAATCGTGAAGACACTCTATGATATGGGGTGCAGCTTCGATGTCGCCTCCCTTCCCGAGTTCATGATCGTCCACGAGAACATCAGGGATATGCCCGATACAGAACGGCTCGCCTGGATATGGGACAAGATCATCTATGCGAATACGATCAAACCGATCGAGACTCTCCAGGTCCTCGACCAGTACAAGCCGCTCGTCACCTTCGACAACCGCGAGGAACTCAAAAAGATCCAGCAGCATGCACCCCACGCGGGGCTGGTGCTCCGGTTGCGTGTCCCGAACACCGGGTCCATGGTCGAGCTCTCCTCCAAGTTCGGGGCAGACCCGGGCGAGGCGGTCGACCTGATCGCCGAGGCGTTCGAGCGGGACCTCGTCGTCGAAGGTCTCAGTTTCCATGTCGGCTCCCAGTGCAACAACTTCGACAACTACATCCAGGCGCTCCAGCTCTCGGCAAACATCATCAGCGAAGCTGAGACCCGGCTGGACCGGAAGATACGGATCCTCGATATCGGGGGCGGTTTCCCGGTCAGGTACCACCCCCGGGTGAAGTCCTTAAAGACCCTCGCAAAGAAACTGAACGCCGAGATAAAGCGGCTGTTTCCCCCCGACATGCAGATCCTCGCAGAGCCGGGCAGGTTCCTCGTGGCGAATGCCTGCACGCTCGTCTCCCGGGTCATCGGGAAGGCGTTTCGCGACGGGAAACCGTGCTACTACATCAACGACGGCGTGTATCACACGTACTCAGGGCAGATCTTTGACCACAACACGTACCCGGTCCTCGCGTTCAAAGAAGGGGAATCCCACATCTCAGCCGTGTTCGGGCCGACCTGCGACTCGTTTGATACCGTCACGCTCTCTGCACTGCTGCCGGACCTCGGGATCGGGGACCTGGTCTACTCCGAGAATATCGGCGCCTACTCCATCGCCTCATCCACGTACTTCAACGGTTTTCCCCCGGCAAAAGTGGTGCATATCAACCGGTAGAACTCTTTTTTTTCTGTGGGTTGGTGTGAAGTTCATCCCTGTTCCTGGTTCATGAATTCATGATCACCCGTGTTTGTCGCTGCGAAGAATATTCATTGAACTGTGCGGTTTAATCTCTTAATCTGCCATTTAGATCGACAGAAAGTTTTTATTTGGTGATGAGAATAGAGATGTGACACGGGGGGTCGTCAATCGACAGGAATAGCATGTTGAGCATTTCATGGCCAGGTACGTTGTGCTGGAGCCACCACAAGGGAGAGGAATTCGTTCCTTTCCCTTCCCCCAATTACCTTATGAGGAGAATATAATGACCCAAAAAAACCTAAGGATTCTTTCACGATTACTATTTGTGATGATTATCGCAGGCCTGTTCTTAGGTACTGCATCAGCTGATGGGCTTGCATCGTACAGATGGTGCCCGGGTCCGGATTCGCGTACGGGTGTCTGTTATGACTGGGACTGGATACAGGATGACGGAGTTTTGGCATTGATACACTATTACCATATCATTAATGTTCTTACGGGGTGGGGCATCCCCTTCATCGAGTTCGTGGAGAAGGTGGATCCAGAAGCTCTCGCGACCATGCCACCTGAAATGTATAATCATTTCAAGGGAACGCAAAGCAATGAAACACAAAGTTCAATGTCCTCAGGGGCGCTCTCCAGCACAGAAACAAATGGCAGGGAAACCTGGCGCCGAGAATCAATCTCACATATCTGGGTCAGCCCCGAAGGGAACATCTTCAGCGGGGATCTCCCGCCCTATCAGTACCTCGTCTGGAAAGGCTGGGAAGAATACGCCGACCACCTCCCTCCCGCACCGCCTGGAGCACCATTCCCTCCGCCGCCATACCCGGGAACCCCGAAGAACACCCTGCCCTTAGCAAGAACAAATCCGGTGGTAACCGCCACTCCCGTGACATATTACCCGATTGAAAATCCCTGCCCGGATGCCATCTCGGTAAGTCCCAGAGACGGGTCCTGGGACTGGACCCCCGAGGTGAAGGAAGCGCTCTCCCGGCTCGGCCTCGACCCGTATATGGGGAACACCCGGCTCGGGTACGAGAAGTCGGGGAACACGGTGACGATGGTGGGCATGACGCCCTCAGCGGTGATGAGGGAATGGACCCTGGTCAGGGTGAACGGGGAGTGGACCTGCAGTACTGCGAGTGAAAGCGAGCTCGCCGACCTGCTGTTCATCCTGGAGAAGATCGGGGCCATTGAGAAATCGGACACGGGATCTGTCCTGCCGCTGATCGCACAGGAACGGAAAGCCCAGTTCGCAGAGCGAATGAATATGATTTCCCGATCCGGGGCTTCTGCCAGCTCCTTCCGCGAGAGCACGTTTGCGTCGCGGTGGGTAACGACCGAGGCTCCTGCGATACCGGCCGTGTCCGGGAGTCCCGGATCAGCGTTCACCACCGATGCAGCAGGTTCTGCTGGTGCAGTCCGGGATGCATGGGCTCAGGCCGTTGAGGAGAGGACTGCCCAGGCCGCTACGGGAGATTCGGCATCGGCGTTCCGGAGCGACCTCGCTGCTGCGAGAGCAGACCTCTTCCAGGACTATGCATCGCGGCTGGATGGGACGGGGTAGGTTCCCGTTTTTTTTCAGGTCTCTCAGGTTCGTCGTTACTATGCATCGCCTGTCGCCCAGTAGACGATCGGTTGTGCATGAGGGTAATCCTAGAATACCGGTCCATAAATTCGTTTGAGATCATACAAGTGTCAGGAATTCTTCAACAGTCAGCCCGGCATCTTTAATTATAACCCGTAAGGTTCCACGGGCAACCTCAGGATGGTTGGGAACAGTCAGCGGTTTTCTGAGAGGATGGCGGAGATGTATATGACTTCCTTTTTTGATCGTTGTAGGACTTACGCGTTTCAGTCAACCAGAATAAATTGAGTTTCGCGAACAAATGGATGAAAGAAAAGGAATCGTCTTAAAAAGCAGGATCCCTTTCGGGCCCGAATGTATGAAAATTATTCCACCTCATTCCCTGCACCTTTTCTCTTCCTTGAAGAATCTTTCCAGAGATTTGACTTTTCATTGAAGATGAACAGGTATTCCCTTCCACGCTTCTCCTGGATGACGTATCCCAGCTCTGCAAGACGTAAGAGATCGGTTCGCGCCGTCTGATATACGGTATTGTACACGTGCATAATCTGGCGGATGGTGAAGTATTCATCAGAATGCTCCATCATCTCACGGAGGATCTTTGCCTGGCGCGGGTTGATCTCTTTGACCTCCCTGATGATAGCTTTTGTCGCCATTTGGACGGCCTGTTGTTTCTCGAGATAGGTAAGGAGATCGGTCAACGCTTCATTCATGCAGGACAGGTTATACTGGAGAAAATACGTCACATCAGACCCGTCATATTCGGTATGGAGGTATGCCAGGGTATACTTCTTTTTTGACCGCAGGATAATCCGCGAGATAGGCATGTACTCAAAGAGCCAATATCCCCGTGAAAGTACGTACCAGTAGAAGATGCTCCTCGCAATACGACCATTGCCATCGTTGAATGGGTGAAGGTACCCGATGAGGTAATGCAAAATTATCCCGTTAATGACCGGGTGGATGAATGTATCAGTACTCGTTTTGCTCCCTGTAAAATCGCTATTCGCAAAGGCACAGAGGTCCTCGATGAATTCCTCAATCTCGGAAAAGTCCGGGGGTGTGTGGTAGACAAGGCCCGTCTGAGAATCAGCTACAACAACTTCATTCGTCGTCCGGAAATGTCCGACATACTCATCATCAATAGTCCCTTTCGTCACGATCTGGTGAACGTCAAGGATGAACCCCGGGGTGAGGGGGTCGTCCTTCTTTTCCCGGATGAACCGCATCGCCTCATAGTTGTTTCGGACCATCCGCTCAGCATCATTTTTCGGCTTCTTCCCTTTCTGCAGCATCTCCTTGGCAGCTTTGCGGGTGGTTGCCGCCCCCTCTAACATACTTGAGGCTATGGCTTCTTCCATGAGCGAATTGATGATGTAGGACTCTTCCATGGCAATTGTCTTGTTATGGATGCGTAATGTCCCGGAAAGATACCTGTCGATGGTATGGAGGCTTCTGACAATCCCGGGGATGAACGAGTAGGTAAGGGGAAGACGCTTGAACGGGACGTGTTCATACCGTAATACCCGGAGCAATTTCATGATCGCCCAGGTCGCTTTTCTTCGCTCTGGATCAGGTATCCTGTACTTCAGTTCGTCCCAGTGGAGATAGCGGCGATTATAGAGAGCTACTTCCTTCTGAAGCTCGGGGTCTCTTGCTAAAGCAGCGTTCTCTGCTGTGAACGCCTGGTTCCAATCAGAAGGGGGTCGTTCGGGTAGTTTTTGCATCGCTTTTCCAGCTCTAACTACTAATTTAGTATATTTTAGTAGTTATTAGTTGTGATGACTATCCTCCCAGCTTCAGCATCAGACCAACTACTAATTTATTATACTTTAGTATTTTTTAGTAGTCGCTGGAAACGATATTGAGATAGTGAATTACATACATCCAAAGGATCCCATGAAAATACTCCCTGTCATCGTCAGTGCTCTGATCATCGGTACTGTTATCCTTTTCTTCTGGCTGGCCCCCGGCATTTTTGGGATCGGGAGGACGACTGAAGACAACCTGACGCTCCGGCACTGTAGTGGCGACCGCTTCGCTTTTATCCAGGGGACCTACCTCTATCCTGTAACGGAGGAAGAGATGGAAGCGGAGAGAGAAGCAGTTATCCAGCGGGTCAGGGCGACCGAAGGGCAGGGACCACGCGCCGGAGGTGCTGGTGGCGGAGGACCAGGCGATCCCCGGATTGTTGCATGGGGGTATTGTATCGATCATAACGGGGTATCGTCGGGCTTCAACTACGGTATGGGAAATGACTGCCCGGCTAGGTATGCCATCGAAGAAGCGAACCGCTGGTATCAGGAACATATTGTCAACCAGTCACTGGATGTGAATGTGACGTGTTCATCGACGAACGTTGTCGAACGGTTCAGGTACACTATCTGGGAGTCTCGACGATTAGTGTGAAGGATGGATGGTCACCACACACTTCATTCCTGCGACTGAGTGTTTTGTTTTCTCCATCTCAAGGGATCAATTGATGATATCTCTTCTCGGGTGATACCCATATCTCTCCATCGAGAAATCTGTTCCTGGTTCTCTCCCTGAAAGACTTTATCCAGAAACGTGAAATTTTCTTATAGGGTGGGACCGGTTTGAAATTTCATTCCCATGAGAAAAACATCACAAGAGGTATAGGTCTCGGGGTATTCCTTCTCCTCACGACGTATCTTCTCGCATTTGTCATTTTCGGGCGGCCTACGGGATTGATTCTTGTCCTGCTTATCGTAGAGATCCTCCTTACAACAGTGCTTCTCATCATATTTTTCCGACAGGGGCAACAGGGAAGAGCACTCGTCGTCCCTCTCGCGTCAGGCATCCTGCTCTCGATCGTGACAGTCATGATTGCGATCTTTATCGGCACAACCCTAATCCACGCTCCGCTTCCACCGCCGGAATCGCCTGCATGGAGCAGCGGGAGCCCGGTTATTGGCATGGCAGTCAGCACCGATGAGATCTCCACATCCTCTCCCGAAGCCCGTGACCTGTTGATCGGCGGGCTGACAATTGCCTCCAGGAACAATCAATTCGCTGCAGCGATCCCGTATTATGACCAGGCACTTGCAATCGATCCCGACTTCACCGAGGCCTGGATGGCGAAGGGAGTCGCCCTCCACAATCTTGGATCCTATACCGAAGCGGTCGGCTGCCTCGACCGGGCGCTTGCGATCGATCCTGGCAATCCTGCTGCCTGGTCATTGAAAGGGATCATCCTTGACAGCTGGGGCCGGCCTGACGAAGCTGCAGCCTGTTACAGAAAAGCTGGGGATCTCGATTCCAGGTACCAACCCATGTGATGATGGCTCTGATTCCGGCAGCTCCTCCCCCGGTCGTCGCCCTGCAGGTCTTCAGGTTCTCTGACACCATGGACACACCCCATCAAAATCCGAAGGCCAAGGCAGGGGTAGGGAGATCTGGTGGACAAGGGGGGATCCGAATCGTTCCTGCCACTCCGCCCTGGCTCATAAGATTTCCTATTGATCCTGAGAGTGCTGACGCCTCATCACACCCTGGCGATCAGTTCGCTCCGGGAAAACGTCCGGATCCCTGCCACGATGAGCACGGCATCGAGGGCAAAGAACCCGATCCCGACAAGAACCGCGACGAGGGGCGAGAGGAAGAGGAGACCCACGGACTGGGCGACCACCAGCACGAGGATGACGAGCACGAGCGCCCCGGAGACCTGGTACGCCTCCATGAACGTCCTGACCCGCGTGGAGATGATGACCGTCACCGCGACCCCGAGCAGGGCAACGGCGGGGACGACCACGACCATGAGCGCCAGCCAGCTCGGGGTCGGGAACCAGAACCTGCCCATGACCGGGTATCCCGCAAGGTTGGTTACCAGGGTAAAGACCAGGAAATTCACCCAGGTGTACATGATGGCCGGGATGAGGGCTGCGAGCACCTTCCCTACGAAGAGCTCGCCGTCGGTTGCCGGGGTGTAGAGGAGCGCTTCGAGGGTCTTTCGCTCTTTCTCCCCGACAAACGCTTCGGCGGCGATGATGCAGGCGAGCATCAGCGGGAGGATAAGGAAGAGCGGGGCCATCAGGTAGCCGAGGATCAGGACGATGGGGAGCTGCCGGGGTGAGAGGTCCGCGAGCTCGTCGATGAGCTGCGGGGGGATGAGGTCCTGCAGGTCATCAAACGCCGGCTGGTCGCTCTCCGGCAACAGGATGGGCATCTGGGTGATGAGGAGCGGGAAGACGACGGCGAAGATCACGGAGAGGATGACGGCGCCGGATATCGCGATGCGGTTCTGTGCAACTTCAGCGATATCCTTCTCGGCAAGCGCCCGGATGATCTGCCGGTTCATGCGGCCGTCCTCCCCTGCTCCTGGACCGCGAAATAGATCTCCTCGAGTAAGTACTCCCGCGGGGAGACCCGGACGATATCGCCGCCCTGCCCGACCGCGGCCCTGATGACCGCGGGGACCTGGTGCCGGTGCTGTACCCGCAGCGTGAGGGTGACCTCTGCCCGCTTATCGAGGGTGACCCCCTCAATCCGCAGGATCGCTTCGAGGACACCGGCCGGCGGCGGGCCCTGGAACTCCACCTCGAGGGGCACGGCATCCCAGAGCCGCTCCGAGAGATCGTCCCTGCTCCCCTGGGCAAGGATCCTCCCCGCCGAGAGCATGGCGACCCGGGAGCAGAGGTCCTGCGCCTGGCCAAGGTTGTGCGTGCATAAAAAGACCGTCTTCCCCTGGTCGGCCGCCATCTCCCGGATGATCCCGGTCACCTGGCGTGATGCCTCCGGGTCGAGGCCCGATGTCGGTTCATCGAGGAAGACGATCTGCGGGTCATGGATCAGGGCACGGGCGACCGCGAGGCGCTGTTTCATCCCTTTCGAGAACCCGCCTGCCAGGTCGTCGGCCCGGTCGGAAAGGTTCATGAGCGAGAGGATGGCATCCACGCGGCTGCCGATCTCCGCATCCGGGATACCCGAGAGCCTGGCAAAGAACGCGAGGTTTTTGCGGGCGGTGAACCGCTCGTAGAGCGAGGGTGTCTCGGTGAGGACGCCGATCCTCTGGCGGACGTACACCCCTTCGCGGGTGACATCCTTCCCGAAGAGGTACGCCCTGCCCCCGGTCGGGGCCAGGACGCCGGCGAGCAGCCGGACGAGCGTGGTCTTGCCGGAGCCGTTTGGCCCGAGGACCCCGAAGACCTCTCCCGCCTCGACCGAGAAACTGATGCCGTCGACGGCAGTGATGGTGCCGAAGGTCCGCGAGATCTGCTCGACCCGGATGATGGAGTTCATGGTGTTGTCTCATCCCGTATGTCCGCAGTCACGAAAAATACATGGGACATGCCGTGCCGATGGAGGCCGTCTCCCCACAGGTTTTATACGGGCAGACAGATATGCTCCTCATCATGGCCGCAGACAACCGGCTCCGGACGCTGCTCGGGAGCCCGTACCGGGTCGGGCTCGGGGGCGAGGGTGTCCTTCGCACGGAAGGGAGAGATACGGATGCCCTGAACATGCTTGCCGCAGCCTGGGAGGCCGGGATCCGGTACTACGACGCCGCCCCGGCGTATGCAGGGAGCGAACGGTACCAGGGCCTCTTCTGGGGACGCCACCCTGAACGGAAGGCGGAGACTTTCCAGGCGAGCAAGTCCGCGCAGCGGGACGGAGCAGGTGCAGCGGCAGACCTCGCCCGGACCCTCTCCCTGTTGCAGCGCGATCACCTCGGGCTCTGGCAGGTCCATGACCTGCGGGACCGCGGTGATATCCGGATCCTCGAAGGACGCGATGGTGCCCTGCGTACCTTTTACGAGGCCCGGGAAGCCGGGACCGTCCTGGGGATCGGGGTGACGGGGCACCACGACCCCGCCATCCTCCTCCACGCGGTCACCAGCTGGGACGTTGATTCCGTCCTCCTCCCGGTCAACCCGGTGGAGAGAGCGATCGGCGGGTTCCTGGACCGGGTCATCCCTGCGGCACGGGAACGGGGCATCGGGGTGATCGCGATGAAGGTGCTCGGTGCGGGGAACTACCTGTACCCTGATTCCGGGCTCACGGCGGATGTGCTGATCCGGTACGCCCTCTCCCAGGACGTGGACCTGGTAATCGTCGGGTGTTCGACCCCGGACGAGGCCCGGCTCCTCGCCCGGCTCGGAACGGAGCGCACCCCGATGGATGACGATGAGCAGGACCGGCTGGTTGAGACGGTCCGCCCGTACGCAGAGCGGCTTGCCTACTACCGGGGGGTCATCTGAGTTGGGACCTGCGGATGAGGGTTGTCAGGGTTGCAGCCCTGCCCGGGAACTGCCCCGGCCGTATTGACCAGGGAGGACCGGGATGCCCCGGACATGGTATCCCGGGTCCGGAACCTCCTTGGAGACGAGCGATCCTACCCGTTCTTCAACGCAACGATGTCTTTGACGCCCACGAGTTTCCATACCGATGTCCGCTCCTCGGCAACGATTGCATCAGGGGAATCCCCCGGGGTATGGCCGATGGCGGTGAGCACCTTTGGCGAGAGGCTTTTGCCGGTGATCATGTCACGGAACTGCTCCCTCACCATCAGTTTCTTTGAGGGGTCCTGCACTTCCTCGAGGAATCCCTGGAGGCTCACGAAGTGGAATGAAGAGAGGTCAGGGGCATACTCCTCGATCTCGACAGAGACCTTCGGGTCGGCACGGAAGAAGTCCATCTTCCTCCCATACTTCGTCGCGAGGAAGTAGAGGTACTTTCCATCGAACACGTACATGAACGGCGCGATATATGGGTGGCCTGCGCCGGAAAAGGCGATACGCGAGACGTACTGTCGTTTAATCAGGGCATCGTACTCTGCTTTCTGCATGGGGGGGATTTTTACCGGGTTCATGGTCAGCTCTCATCTGTCATTCTCGATTGCGAACTTATTAATCTTTGAGGTGGGGGAAGAGGACTGGCGCCCGGGAACCAGAACTCCTGATCAAAAGATGGTCATCCGGGAGCGGTGATGGAATTCCCCGGATCCCGGGTCCATCGAGGTGATGACAGGATGAATAAAATGGCGATACCCCCCTCACTCCCAGTACTTCGGCGCTGTGCCGTAACCCCGGCCGCATTTCTCATAGTACTGCTGGTGGCACTCCTCCGCTCTCCAGAACACCTGTACCGGGACAATCATGGTCGTTACCACCCGCTCCCCGAGGGATTCCTGCAGCCGGTCCCGCGAGGCCAGGGCCTGTTCCTCCTGTTGCTGCGAATGGTAGTAAATTGCGGACCGTTCGCTCCCTGCCGGTGGCTGCACCGGGTCATGGCTGTTCCAGAAGATGTCGAGGAGGGCATTGTAGGTGACGAGGTCCGGGTCAAAGGCTACCTTGACCGCTTCTGCATGGCCGGTGGTGCCTGAAGCGACCAGTTCGTAGTCCGGGTCCGGGACCGACCCACCGGTATACCCGGCTACCGTTGCGAGAACCCCCCGCTGGTGCCGGAATGCGGCCTCGAG
>ENA-ORXD01001894-ORXD01001894.1-sediment-metagenome-genome-assembly--contig:-NODE-1894-length-15397-cov-3.647520_pt1 | contig 15397 bp, 10 predicted proteins | sample MGYA00237862_ERZ511471 | MGnify/ENA metagenome assembly ERZ511471 | reverse complement strand
ACCTGCGGCTTGCCGACGTTGGCGTCGACGCCGAACTCGCGCACCAGGCGGTCGACGATGATCTCGAGGTGCAACTCACCCATGCCGGCGATGATCGTCTGGCCGGTGTCGGTGTCGGTCCGCACACGGAACGTGGGGTCCTCTTCGGCCAACTTCATCAGACTGTCGGAGAGACGGTCCTGGTCGGCCTTCGTTTTCGGCTCAATTGCCACGAAGATGACCGGTTCGGGAAACTCGATGGACTCGAGCATTATCGGCGCCGAGGCGTCACATAGGGTGTCCCCAGTGCTCGTCGCCTTGAGGCCGACAGCGGCCGCGATGTCGCCCGCGAAGACTTCGGTGATGTCCTCGCGATGATTGGCGTGCATCTGCAGAATCCGCCCGATGCGTTCCTTCTTGTCCTTGTTCGCGTTGAACACGTACGATCCGGCCTTGAGTTGCCCCGAATAGACACGAAAATAGGTCAGCTTGCCGACGAACGGGTCGGACATGATCTTGAAAGCGATGGCGGAGAAAGGATCACTGTCGTCGGCGGTGCGAGTGATCGTCTCGTTGGTCCGAGGATTGATGCCTTCGACCGCCGGAACGTCCAGAGGGGACGGAAGGTAGTCGACGACGGCGTCAAGTAGCATCTGCACGCCTTTGTTCTTGAAAGACGATCCGCACAATACAGGAATCAGCGCGATGTCGAGAGTGGCCTGGCGGATAGCCGTCTTCAGCCGCTCCTCAGTAATCTCCTCGCCCTCGAGGTAGTCGAGCATGAGTTGGTCGTCGTGCTCGGCGAGAGTCTCAACCATGTGGGTACGCTCAGCTTCCGCGCGAACCAGCAAGTCCTCGGGGATGGGCGCTTCCAGCCACTCAACCCCCATTTCGTCATCGTAGATGTAGGCAACCATTCGGACGAGATCGACCACGCCCCTAAATGTATCCTCACGACCGATCGGTAGCTGAACAACGAGGGGTCGGGCATGAAGCCGATCTACCATCATCTGTACGCCACGCATGAAGTCGGCGCCAATACGGTCCATCTTGTTGACAAACGCTATCCGCGGCACCCGATACTTGTCGGCCTGGCGCCACACCGTCTCTGACTGCGGTTCTACGCCCGCGACAGAGCAGAAGAGGGCGATGGCTCCGTCGAGGACCCGCAGTGAACGCTCGACCTCCATAGTGAAGTCCACGTGCCCGGGCGTGTCGATAATGTTGATACGAAAATCTCGCCAATCGCACGTTGTAGCGGCAGACGTGATCGTGATGCCGCGCTCCTGCTCTTGGGCCATCCAGTCCATGACCGCGGCCCCATCGTGCACCTCGCCTATCTTATAGGTGCGACCCGAGTAGTAGAGAATACGCTCGGTTGTCGTCGTCTTGCCGGCGTCGATGTGCGCCATGATGCCGATGTTGCGCACCATGGAGAGCGGATGACGGCTCGAGGCCTTCGAATCTGACTTATGTGCTGTTGCTTGTGCCAAAACAAACTTTCCTAGGCCACACGGACCTGCTCGTTACCAGCGATAGTGCGCAAAAGCCCTGTTGGCTTCGGCCATTCGCAGGAGATCTTCTTTCTTCTTCATAGTGACGCCGGTTCGATTGAAACCGTCCATCAACTCGCCAGCCAGCCTTTCGGCCATGCTGTGCTCGCGGCGAGCCCTGCTGTGGGTGATGATCCACCGGACGGCCAGCGTGTAGGACCTTCGGGTGGGAACTTCGACGGGGACCTGGTAGTTGGCGCCTCCGACCCTGCGAGACCTAACTTCGAGGGCAGGACGCACGTTCTCAACGGCTTCCTTCAGCACACCGGCCGGGTCGTTGCCTGTCCGTTCCCGAAGGATGTTCATCGCGTCGTACATGATGTGCTCAGCGGTGGATTTCTTTCCGTCGAGCATCATGCGGTTGACGATTTGCGTGACCAGACGGCTGCGGTAAAGGGGATCCGGCTGGATCTCTCGCTTTGATGCCCTTGCTCTTCTAGACATGACTACCTATGCCTTCCTGTCACTACTTGCTCAGTTTGACGCCGTACTTGGAGCGGCTCTGTTTACGATTGGCTACTCCAGCCGCGTCGAGAGCGGCGCGGATGATCTTGTAACGTACACCAGGGAGATCCTTGACACGGCCTCCCCGGATGAGCACAACCGAGTGCTCTTGGAGATTGTGGCCTATGCCCGGGATATAGGCGGTGACTTCCATCCCGTTGACCAGCCGTACACGCGCCACTTTCCGTAGGGCCGAGTTGGGCTTCTTGGGCGTGGTGGTATAGACACGCGTGCAGACGCCACGCTTCTGCGGCGCCCCTCTGAGGGCGGGGGTCTTCGTCCGTTTGGACTGCTCCTGCCGGCCCTTGCGGATCAGCTGGTTAATAGTCGGCACAAATACTCCTCGTCTGCAACTGGCCTTTAAAAAGATTCGCCGCCCGGGCACGCTTAGAGCACGCGTCAGACCGCGCAGCGGCCGCGAAGTATAGCAAAGGGCTAGCGGGCCTGCAAGGTAGTGCTTCTGGGTATCGTGCGGGCATGGGCGAAACTCATCTCTCTTTCGCGGATATTCAGAATGCCTTAGGCCGGTTGAGTCGATGGCCTTCGACGCCGCCGGACCTATTGTTCCACTACACGTCAGCCGAATCGTTTCTGGGGATACTGGATTCTGATTCTCTGTGGGCGAGCCAGCTACGATACCTCAACGACGCCGCAGAGCTCGTATACGCGAACGAGCTCATCGCGGACGTTCTCTCCGCACGACTCAAGAGATGCTCGAAGAACATGCAGAACGTGCTCCAGTCGGTCGGGGAGATCCTGCCCCAGGTGGAGTACGAATCATACCTGTACGCCGCCTCTTTCAGTGAAGACGGAGACCTCCTGAGCCAGTGGCGGGCATACGGCGATGCTGGGGGCGGATACGCAGTAGGAGTGCGAATACGCGACGTACATCCCACCGCTCTTTCTCCCCTAGTGCGAAAAGTCGAGTACGACGAGGCGGCTCAGCGCGCAATCGTCGAGGGCATGGTGTGCAGACTCCCGAGCGACGTCGAGACCCCTGATACCGTCACGCTCGGACTCGCCGGCCGGGAGCTCATGGCCGACCTCGCGTTGGCGGGAGTCTTCTTCAAGCACGGGTCGTTTCATGAGGAGAAGGAGTGGCGCGCGCTTACGATTGCGATGAAAACGGACAGGAGCATCCTGTTTCGTGCAGCCGGTGGGATCATCGTGCCTTTCGTGCCGGTTTCGCTGAGGACTCAGTTAGGATCCAATCCGGGACGGATCCCGCTCGGGCGCGTGGTATGCGGCCCCACTCTGCAGGCGACTCTGTCCCGGCGGGCCGTCTCTCTTGCATTGAACCTCCACGGGCATGAGAGCTGCGAGGTCCAAGCCTCACGTGTGCCGCTGCGTCACCGCCTGGCCTAGCCGTCCCCTTCGAGACGAGAGACGAGGGGGTCGGCTCATGCTGAGCCGACCCCCTCCAAGCCGCCATACCAACGAGTCTCGAAAAGACTACTGCTCTTCAGTACCCGCCGCTGTCGGCAGATCCCTGCCGAGAAGTGCCGCGTCTTCAATGGTGTATCCGTCGCCCTCACCGAGGAGGACCTCGCCGTCGAACTCTCCGGCGTTCTCTTCATCGCCGTCGCCCAGAAGACTCCAGCCCCGCTCCGCCAGGCGGCTTCTCACCTCTTCCAAGCTCTTCTGCCCAAGCCCCGGGACTCCCAGCAATTCTCGGCCGCTGCGCTGCAGCAAGTCGCTCACGCGCTCGAAGCCGGCGCGGGACAACACGGAATGAACATATGTAGGTAGGTCCAAGTCATCGACGAGCATGTTGTAGGCCTCTGCGTCTCCGGAGGATCCCGTGAGCTGAGCCCACTGCTCTTCTGGGGTGAGAGACGCCCCCGAGTCGAGCCGTGAACCCACTTCACCGAAGACGTCCATTGCCGCGGGCATGCCGGCCGAGACCAGCTCGATGTTGCGATAGGCACGGAGCCCGGTGGCCGCGGGAATCAGCTTGCCGATGATGACATTCTCTTTCAGACCGCGAAGCTCGTCGACCTTGCCTTCCAATGCGGCATCCGTGAGGACTTTGGTGGTCTCCTGGAAAGAAGCCGCCGACAGGAAGCTCTCGGTGGCCAGAGAGGCCTTGGTTATCCCAAGGATGATCTCCTCAGACGTAGCCGGCTCGCCCCCAGCTTCGACCACGCGCTGGTTCTCCTGTTCGAAGGGCAGTTTGTCTACCATCCGCCCGGGTAGGAAGGAAGTATCGCCGGGAGTCTCGACCAAGACCTTCTTGGTCATCTGCCGCACGATCAGCTCGACGTGTTTGTCGTCGATCTGCACCCCTTGTTTGTGGTAAACCTCCTGCACCTGCTCGACGATGTAGCGCGCTGTTTCCAGGGCACCGCGATATTTCAGCAGCTCGTGCGGGTTGAGAGAGCCGTCATAGAGCTGATGGCCGGCCTCGACGCGCTGCCCATCCTCGACCATGAGGTCGGCACGGCGGGAAATCGTGTAGCTGTGCTCTTCGCCCGCTTCGTCGGTGACGATGACCCGCTTCGCCTTGTCTGATTCTTCAACCTGCACGACACCCGCAAACTGGGTGATCTTCGCCTGCCCCTTGGGTTTGCGGGCTTCGAACAGCTCGACCACCCTCGGCAAACCGTGGGTGATGTCTGCACCCGCGACGCCACCGGTGTGGAAGGTACGCATGGTGAGCTGAGTCCCGGGCTCGCCGATCGATTGTGCGGCGATATGCCCGACGGCCTCACCGATGGCAACCAAGTCGTTGGCCGCGAGTGACCGTCCGTAACACAGCTGGCATACGCCGATCTCACTGTGGCAACCCAGCACCGAACGAACCTTGATCATCCGGGTGCCTTCTTCCTGAGCCGGATAGAGGGCCAGCAGCTTCTGTAGGAGCCTCTTGTTCAACATTTCATTTCGGTCGCACACGATCTCGCCACTCTCCGGATCGGCGATCGGAACCGCCGAGACCCGGCCAAGCAGCAGCTCGTTCAGGCGACCATCGGTCCTGCGCAGCGCGAGTTCGATGTAGTCGTCGCTACCGCAGTCGGTATCGCGGATGACCACCTCTTGAGCCACGTCGACGAGGCGCCGAGTAAGGTAGCCCGAGTCGGCCGTCCGCAGGGCGGTGTCCGCCAGTCCCTTGCGTGCCCCGTGGGTGGAGATGAAGTACTCGAGGACCCCGAGGCCCTCCATGAAGTTCGCCTTGATCGGACGCTCAATGATCTCGCCCCTCGGCGAGGCCATGAGACCACGCATACCTGCAAGCTGACGGATCTGCTTGAAAGAGCCGCGAGCCCCGGAGTTCGCCATCATGTAGACCGGATTGAGGCGTCGAAAGTTCTTTTCCATGGCGTCGGCGACCTTTTCGGTCGCGTCGGTCCAGAGATCGATGACCTTCTCGCGACGCTCGGATTCGGTCAGCCGGCCGCGCATGTAGTCTTCCTCGATCTGCTTCACCATCTTTTCGTAACCCTGGAGGATCTCCTCCTTGTCGGGGGGCACGACGATGTCGTTCTTGGAGATCGTTACACCCGCCACGCTTGCGTAGCGAAAGCCCATATCCTTCAGAACATCCAGCAAGTGGGCAACAGCGATGGCGCCAAAATACTCCACCAGATCGGATACGAAGGTGGACATCTCAGTTTTGGTGAACACCTTGTTCTGGAATTCGTAATCCTGCTTGCGGGCGGCCCTGTCGGGACCCGCTTCGTCCCACTCTGCACCAAAATAATCCTTGAGAGCAGCGAAGACAGCCGCGTTGAAGAGTCCGCGGCCAACGGTGGTCAGCAGGCGTCCGTTCTCCCACCTAAGCAGAATGGGATCCTGAATGCCGATGCGTTTCTCAGCGTAGGCATGCTCCAACTCCGCCACGTTCCCGAATGGCCGGGGCTTGAGAGCGAGCTCTCCGAAAGCCTCAACATCGAGGGGGTCGATCTTGCTTAGATCCGGTCCCTCGAAGTATGTCAGGTAGTAACAGCCCAGGATCATGTCCTGAGTCGGCACGGCGATGGGCCGGCCATGGGCCGGAGACAGAATATTGTTAGAGGAAAGCATCAGGATTCGGGCCTCTGCCTGCGCTTCAACTGAGAGGGGCAGGTGCACGGCCATCTGGTCGCCGTCGAAGTCCGCGTTGAAGGCTGAGCACACCAGCGGGTGCAATTGGATGGCCTTGCCTTCTATAAGGACCGGCTCAAACGCCTGGATCCCCAGACGGTGAAGAGTCGGCGCGCGGTTCAGCATGACCGGGTGCTCAGAGATGACTTCCTCGAGTATGTCCCAGACTTCAGTGAATTCGCTCTCCACGAGCTTCTTGGCAGCCTTGATGTTCTGAACCTGTTTGCGCTCGACGAGCCGGCTCATGACGAAGGGCTTGAATAGCTCGAGCGCCATTGTCTTCGGAAGGCCGCACTGGTGCAGTTTTAGTTCCGGCCCGGCAACGATGACCGACCGGCCCGAGTAATCAACCCGCTTGCCGAGCAAGTTCTGCCGGAACCGACCCTGTTTTCCTTTGAGCATGTCTGAAAGCGACTTCAACGGACGGTTGCCCGGACCGGTCACCGCGCGGCCGCGACGCCCGTTGTCGAAGAGGGCATCAACTGCCTCTTGCAGCATGCGTTTTTCGTTGTTGACAATAATCTCCGGCGCACCCAGGTCGAGCAGCCTCTTCAGCCGGTTATTGCGGTTGATGACACGGCGGTAGAGATCATTGAGGTCGGAAGTCGCAAAGCGACCGCCGTCCAACTGGACCATCGGGCGCAATTCCGGCGGAATCACCGGGATCGATTGCAGGATCATCCACTCCGGCCGGTTGTCGGACCGGAGAAAACCTTCGACCACCTTGAGCCGCTTGACGGCTCGAGACAGCTTCTGGCCTTTGGAGGTCTTGATCGCCTCCCGGAGTGACTTGGCTTCGTTTTCGAGGTCTACACCACCGAGGAGTTCACGAATGGCTTCCGCGCCCATGCCTCCACGGAAATACACTCCGTAGCCAAAGGGCGAGCCGTATTTCTCCTTCATCTCCCTGAAGAGGGTCTCATCGGTGATGATCTCTCTTCTCTTCAGTTCCTTGAAGGTCTTCCAGAGCTCCCGGAGCCTGGCGGCCTGTTCCTCGGCAACTCGATCCAGCTCACGGAGCCGGTGATCGGTCTCCTGCCGCAGCGACATGGCCTTCTGTTCCTTTTCTTCCTGCGACCGTTCGCTCAGTGGAATCTGGTCCAGCTCCAATGCCTCGATGTCGGCCTCGTCTGGAGTGGACGTTCCCATGAGCACGCTGATCTGTTTGTCCCTCTGGGCCATGCTCTTGATCTTGAGGGTGTCGCGAGAGGCAAACACCCGATCGATATCCCATTGGACCATCTCGGTAAGAGTGAGCCTCTTCTCTTTCTTGATCAAGCCCCTGCCGCCGCGACTGCGAGACGCCAACTGTCTGTCGACATCTTCATCAAACTCATAGTAGACAGTCGGACTGGCGCGCCACTCGCCCGCTTCGGCGACTTCGTCTTCTTCATGGTCGACCCAGTAGACGACTTTGATGGAAGCTGTGTCGGTGTCGGCCTGCCGTTTCTCTTCGTCGAGAAAGGTGACGATCGAAGCCGAGAAATAGAGAACCCGCTCCAACTGCTTGGGCGAAATATCGAGCAAGTAGCCCATGCGGCTGGGAACGCCCTTGAAATACCAGATGTGGCTGACTGGAGCCGCGAGGTCGATATGACCCATGCGCTCGCGTCGAACCTTGGCGCGCGTGACTTCCACGCCGCAGCGCTCGCAGATGATGCCCTTGTAGCGGACACGCTTGTACTTGCCGCAGTAGCACTCCCAGTCCTTGGTGGGACCGAAGATGCGCTCGCAGAACAAACCGTCCTTTTCGGGCTTCAACGTCCGATAGTTGATGGTCTCGGGCTTGGTCACCTCTCCCGACGACCAGGCGCGGATTTGTTCCGGGGAAGCGAGGCCAATCCTGATGGCATCGAATTCATTTATGTCTATCACGGAAAGCTCCTATTCCCCGTCTTCAACGAACTGAGATAGCACATCTGCGCCGGCGCCTAGGTCGATCTCGTGCGTCTCAATCTCAGGGGCCCCCTCGAATTCATCGGCTTCTTCCTCGTCGTCCATCTGCTCATCGAGCTCGGAGCCCAGATGCGTCGGTACCAGCGCCGCCTGCGCTTGTACCTCCGCCGCGCGCTCCTCGGCGCGGTAACGGGCTGAGAGGTCGATCCCCAGCTCCTCGGCCGCGCGCAGGAGATCGTCCTCCTCCTCGGCGACCTCAAGAGCCCCACCTTCTTCACTCATGACCTGAATGTCGAGGGCGAGCGATTGCATCTCCTTGAGAAGCACCTTGAACGACTCCGGGACGCCGGGTCTCGCGATGTTCTCACCCTTGACAATCGCCTCGTACGCCTTAACCCGACCTTGCGTATCGTCCGATTTAATGGTCAGCATCTCTTGGAGCGAGTACGCGGCCCCATAAGCCTCTAGCGCCCACACCTCCATCTCGCCGAACCTCTGACCGCCGAACTGGGCCTTCCCTCCGAGGGGCTGCTGGGTTACCAGGGAATACGGACCTGTGGAGCGGGCGTGGATCTTGTCGTCCACCAAGTGGTGAAGCTTCAACATGTACATGTAGCCGATCGTTATGTTCTGGTCGTACGGCTCACCGGTGCGACCGTTGAAGAGACGCACTTTCCCGGCCACGCGCGTACCCGGGTTGTTGTCCAGACTGATGGGCATCTTGACCGAGAGAGCGTCGTCGGCCTTGTTCTTGTGAGCAAGCACCCATCCCATGAGGGCCTCGTCCACCTCGATCTGCGACGCTCCGTCGAAGACGGGTGTCGCAATGGGCGAGGGACCCTCCCCCGTCGAAGTGTCCACCACTTCGTAGTACTTCAACGCGAGTTCCGCCTGCTCGCTCCAGGGGAGTTCGTCGGAATCCAGCACGGACCCGCGATCCATGGACGTGGAGTTGCGCCTCAGCTGGAAAAATCCATGGTGCGCCGCCCATCCAAGGTGGGTCTCCATGACCTGACCGATGTTCATCCGCGAAGGAACGCCCAGGGGGTTCAAGATAATGTCGACCGGAGTCCCGTCCTCAAGGAAAGGCATGTCCTCCTCGGGCACTATCTTGGAGATGACCCCTTTGTTTCCGTGCCGGCCGGCCAGTTTGTCGCCCTCGGCGATCTTGCGTTTCTTGGCCACGTATACCCGGACCAGGCGGTTGACCCCCGGAGAGAGGTCGTCGCCGGCGTCGCGCGAGAACTCCTTGACGTCGATGACGACGCCTTTCTCGCCGTGCGGCACTTTGAGCGAAGTGTCGCGGACTTCTCGGGCTTTTTCTTTGAAGATGGCTCTGATGAGCTTCTCCTCGGCAGTTAGCTCGGTCTCGCCCTTGGGCGTGATCTTGCCGACCAAAAGATCGCCCGAAGCAACCTCGGCCCCAATACGAACAATGCCGTCCTCGTCGAGGTCCGCAAGAGATTCCTCGGAGCGGTTGGGGATATCGCGGGTGATCTCTTCATCGCCCAGCTTCGTCGATCGAGCTTCTACTTCGTACTCCTCGATGTGGACCGAGGTCAGAACGTCGTCTTTCACCAGACGTTCGCTGATGACGATGGAGTCCTCGAAGTTGTAGCCCTCCCAGCTCATGAAGGCGACAAGTAAGTTGCGGCCCAAAGCCAACTCTCCACCCGCGGTGGAGGCGCCGTCGGCCAACACGGCACCGGCCTCGACTTCGTCGCCCACATCGACCATGGGTTTCTGATGAATGAAGGTCCCTTGATTTGAACGCTCGAACTTGAGCAAGTCGTAGGAATCGACGTCCCCTTCGTCGGTTTCGATCAAGATCCTGGTGGCAGAGACCCCGCGCACTCTGCCCCGCCCCTTGGCGAGGAGCACGTCCCCGGTGTCAATCGCACTCCGGTATTCCATACCGGTGCCGATCAAAGGCGTCTCGGACTGGAGCAAGGGAACCGCCTGGCGCTGCATGTTCGATCCCATGAGAGCTCGGTTGGCGTCGTTGTGCTCTAGAAACGGGATCAGAGCGGTAGCCACTGAGACTGTCTGCTGAGGGGAGACATCCATGTAGTCCACGTCGCCCGCGCGTGCGCTCACGTATTCGCCCCCCGATGCCCGCGCCAGCACCGTATCTTCCAGGAAGGCGTTGGTTTCGGGATCGACCGGCGCATTCGCCTGTGCGATGGTGTGTTTTTCTTCTTTGTAGGCCGTAAGCCACTCGATCTCACCGGTAACTCGACGGTCAACGACCTTGCGGTACGGCGTCTGAATGAAGCCGAACTCATTTACCGTCGCGTAGCTCGAAAGCGAGCCGATGAGCCCGATATTCGGACCTTCAGGCGTCTCGATAGGACACATGCGACCGTAGTGGGTCGGATGCACGTCGCGTACCTCGATGGGAGCGCGCTCCCGTGTGAGACCGCCCGCTCCCAACGCCGAGAGGCGGCGCCGATGGGTAAGCCCGGCGAGGGAGTTCGTCTGATCCATGAACTGAGAGAGCTGAGAACTCCCGTAGAATTCCTTGAGCGCCGCAACCACCGGGCGGATGTTGATGATCGATTGCGGGGTCATGGATGCCACTTCTTCAGTGGTCATGCGCTCCCGCACCACCCGCTCCATGCGGTAAAGGCCAACGCGGAATGCTTCCTGCACGAGCTCGCCGACCGTCCTCAAGCGACGGTTGCCGAAATGCTCGTATTCGTCGAGGCGGTGAACCACCTCTTTCCAGGGAAGGTTAAGTGAGACTTCCGCGAGATCCCGCATATCTTCGAGCGCGTGCTCGTGGTCGATCACGAGAGGCACTTGCACCAGCTCGCGAACCAAGGCGACCACGTCAGCTTTGGTGAGAGTCCGGACCTCGGGATCGGTGTCGAGGTTCAGCCTGTCGTTAAGCTTGTGGCGGCCCACCCTGGTTAGATCGTAGCGCTTCGGATCGAAGCAAATGCTCCAGAGCAGGTTTCGGCTGGCATCCAACGTCGGTGGTTCGCCCGGTCGCTGTTTCTTGAACAGCTCGACCAGAGCCTCCTCTACCGAACGAACGGAGTCTTTTTCAAGAGTGGCTTTGATGAACGGGTTGTTGTCGAAGAGCGCGAGGATCTCCTCGTCGGTGCCCTTGGAGAGCAGTTCGGGATCGTCTCCGGTACGCGAAGAGTCTATCCCGGCAAGCGCCCGCAAGAAGACGGTCGCGAGCAGCTTTCGTTTGCGGTCTATCCTCACGGACACCGCGCCCCGCTTGTCGATCTCAAACTCGAGCCAGGAACCCCGCGCCGGCATGAGATTGGCAATAAGCAGTTGCTTGGTCTTGTCTTTGGCCTCCATGACATAGGCCCCGGGAGACCGCACAAGCTGGGTGACGATGACCCGCTCGGTGCCGTTGATGATAAACGTGCCCTGCTCGGTCATCATGGGGAAATCCCCCATGAACACGTTCTGCTTGCGCATCTCGCCTGTCTTGCGATCGACCAGGGTGACGGTCACAAATAGGGGCGCAGCAAAAGTCTGGTCTTTTTCCCGGCACTCGCGGAGTGAGAGGGGAGGATCCCGAAATTCGTAGTCTCCAAACTCCACCGCGAATCTCGGTATTTTGCCCGCCTTTCCGCCGGAAACACGGCCCTCTATGTCCGATTCATCGAGTTGCTCGTAAGACTCGATAGGGTTGATGTCGTCGATGGTCTCGCGCAGACCTTTGGTCTTGAACCATTCGAACGACTCGGTCTGGATGGCAATGAGATTGGGAACGTCTAGAATCTTGGGTAGGGTGGAGAAGGACTTACGCGGTTTGGGAGTCTTCCTTTCGCCCAAAGGGGATCACTCCTCGTGTGCCGTGGGTTTCTGACATGGTCAATTGCGCAACCCTGTATGCTACCATCGGTTGCTCAACGAAACAAGCCTGATCGTAGACCCTTGTTATGGGCTACGATCAGGCTTGCGGGCGGGCGACCTCGTCGCCCGAATATCGCTACTTGATCTCGATCTCGGCTCCGACTTCCTCGAGTTGCTTCTTGAGGTCTTCGGCCTCGTCTTTGGTGATGGCCTGCTTGACCGGATTCGGGGAACCGTCGACCAAGTCCTTGGCCTCTTTCAGGCCCAGCCCGGTGATCGCACGGACGACCTTGATCACTTGAATCTTCTTCTCGCCGGCGGCCTTGAGAATCACGTCAAACTCGGTTTGCTCCTCTTCCTCGACGGGGGCCGCGCCGGCAGCCGGAGCAGCTGCCATTGCCATTGGCATTGCCGCGCTCACGCCGAATTCGGTCTCGAGTGCCTTGACGAGCTCGGAGAGCTCGAGCACCGACATCTTCTTGATCTCTTCGATCAATTCCTGGCTGGTCATCCTAATTCAACTCCTTCTGTTGCTAATCGGTGTCGGAGCGTCGGCTAAGCCGCGCCCGCACGTTGCGCTTGAATCTGATTCAGCGTCACAACTAAACCGCGCATTGGACCCGCCAGTACATTGGCGAGACCGCTGAGGGGGGCGGCTATACCACCCACTACCTGCGCAATCAATTGTTCGCGACCCGGAAGCGAGGCAAGTCTCTCGACGTCAGACGTGTTGAGCATCGAACGCTGCAGCTTGCCACCACGAATGGCGGCCTTCTTCTTCTCGCGGATGAAGTCCTGAATGGTCTTAGCGACACGGACAGGATCACCATGGCAGTATGCGATAGCGGTTGGACCGCGAAGCAAGTCGTCCAAACCCTCGACGCCGGCATCCGCGGCGGCGATCCTCGCCAGGGTGTTCTTTACCACCTTCAGACTGGCGTCGGCCTTCATCAGGCGCGCACGCAGATCGCGTGCCTCCCCAAAGGTCATCCCGCGATAGTCGACAAAGTAGTAAACGTCGGTAGATTTGAGATCGGCGGTGATCTCTTCGACGGCAGTGATCTTTTCCGGTTTTGGCATGCTGTTCACCTCCTTCTAAAAAAAATCGCCCACCTCCATGCAGCAGAGGCGGGCGATCGTTCAGCAGGGCTACGAAGCCATCTGTTCGGTCTGACTCTGCCTCGGCTGGCGGGTTGGTCTCACGACCTCACCGCTTCTGCCGCCGTAGCGGCACCAGCTGTCTCGGGCGGTGGCGCGGGCAGTATAACACGGGCGCCGCACAGGGGGCCCGTGCGAATCCAACTTCTTAGGATTCTTCTTCGAGCAGAGATCGGGTCTTCGACGTATCCAAGGGCACGCCGGGCCCCATGGTCGTGGTCATGGTGATGCTGCGCAGATACTTGCCCTTGGCCGCGGCCGGCTTGGCTCTGATGATCTCGCCCAACACCTCGCTGTAGTTCTCAACGAGGTTCTCGGCATCGAAGGACTTCTTGCCGACGATAAGATGAATAACACCGAACTTGTCGGTTCGGTACTCAACCTTGCCGGCCTTCATATCCTGCACGGCCTTGGCGACATCAAAGGTCACGGTGCCCGCTTTTGGGTTGGGCATGAGACCCCGAGGACCGAGGACACGCCCCAGCTTGCCGACAATGCCCATCATGTCTGGCGTAGCGATGGCGGCGTCGAAGTCGAGCATGCCCCCCTCGATCTCAGTGGCCAGATCCTCGGCTCCCACCAGATCGGCACCTGCCGCCTCGGCCTCGCTCGCTTTCTCGCCCTTGGCAAAAACCGCGACACGCAAGGTCTTGCCGGTGCCGTGAGGCAACATTACCGTACCGCGGACCTGCTGATCGGCGTGACGAGGATTGACCCCAAGCTTGATGTGGACTTCAACGGTCTCGTCGAAGTTGGCCGTTTCGAGGCCTTTGAGGAGTTTGGCGGCCTCCAGGGGAGTGTATGCGCGACCGACTTCAACAGCACGCTTGGCTTCCTTGAAACGCTTTGAATCCTTACTCATGTACGATACCTCCCGGTGGTCAGACGGACCTCTCGGCCCTCCCACCTTCAGGCCCGACGATCCGGGCCATTTCTTATTCGACTACCGTGACACCCATGCTGCGCGCGGTACCGGCCAATATCTTCATGGCAGCTTCGACATCGTGCGCGTTCAGGTCGGGCATCTTGGTTTCGGCGATCTGCCGCAGTTGCTCTTGGGTGATCTTGCCGACCTTGTCCTTGCGCGGATTGGCAGCACCTTTGGGGATACCGGCCGCATTACGGATGAGAACCGCGGCGGGCGCCGTCTTGAGGACAAAGGTGAACGACCGATCTTCGAAGACGGTGAGTTCCACCGGGACAACCTGATCGATGCGGTCTTGCGTGGCGGCATTGTACGCCTTGCAGAATTCCATGATATTCACGCCATGCTGACCCAACGCCGGCCCGACCGGAGGCGCTGGCGTCGCCTTCCCGCCCACGATCTGCAATTTGACTATCGCCCTTACCTTCTTAGCCACCTTGGTTCTCCGTCTCTATCCTTGATCCGCCGGCCGACGGCCTAGATCTTCTTGACCTGTTCAAATCCCAATTCGGTCGGCGTGTCCCTTCCGAAAATCGACACCATGACCTTGAGCTTGCTCTGCTCGATGTTGACTTCTGACACCTCACCGGTGAAGTCGGTCAGCGGTCCATTGACGACCCGCACCTGATCACCGACTGAGAACTCGGCCTTCGCCCGTGGCTTCTCCACCGTCGAGGTGTGCAGGATGCGATCGACCTCCGACGGCATGAGGGGGGTAGGCTTGTTCTCCGACCCCACAAAACCGGTTACGCCCGGTGTGTTCTTGACCAACGACCAGGAATCGTCGGTCAGGATCATCTTGACCAGCAGATACCCGGGAAAGACCCGTTTCTCGACCTGTACCTTCTCGCCGCCTTTGGTCTCGACGACATGCTCCGTCGGCACCACTATTTCTTGAAAGTAGGGGATTTGGTTCAACGATTGGATGCGATGCTCGAGGTTCGCACGAGCTTTGTTCTCGTGTCCCGAGTAGGTGTTGATGACGTACCACTTCGATTCCATAGATGCGATTGCTCCCGCCAGGATTGAGACCAGACCTCGGCTCAGCCGAGGCCGACAGCCCGCACGACGACGTTCCAGATGAAGTCGAAGAGGCCGATGAAAGCCCCCGCGATGGCCACGGCCAGAATCACGACGCCGGTGGCCTGAACAAGCTCTCTTCTTGGTGGCCACGTGACCTTGCCCATCTCGACACGCACTTCCCTGAAGAAGGTGCGGAACCGACCTTGGGGTTTGGCGCTTACGGCACCCCGGGGCGAAGACGTGAGACGCGAACCGCCGACGCGCGCAGCCGAGCGAGAAAGGGCGCCTTTGATGGCTCCCGCCTGCTTGGCCTGGGCTTTGCCTGCCGATTTGTCGCTTACACTCTTCAAAAACCCTCTATTCGTTCGCAGCGGGGACAAACAGGGCAGGAGGGATTCGAACCCCCAACATCCGGTTTTGGAGACCGGCGCTCTACCGTTGGAGCTACTGCCCT
>ENA-ORXD01001893-ORXD01001893.1-sediment-metagenome-genome-assembly--contig:-NODE-1893-length-15402-cov-15.015400_pt1 | contig 15402 bp, 9 predicted proteins | sample MGYA00237862_ERZ511471 | MGnify/ENA metagenome assembly ERZ511471 | reverse complement strand
TCCTCCGTATTCTACCGTTATTCTCAATGGATGCAGGAACGTACCGCCTTCTCCTTGATCCGGATGTGTGGTATAATTTCCGGCAGATCGAAGTGATGGTGAATAATTTCCCCCAGTATAACTGGTTTGACCCGATGACCGCTTACCCGGTTGGAAAAAATGTCGACTGGGGCCCCCTGTTTCCGGGCATATCGGCATTCCTGAGCCTTCTTATCGGGGCAGCAGAACGGGCGGAAATTATTTCTGTTTCTTCCTGGGTGCCGGTACTATTTGGCGTCCTCATGATTCCGGTGGTATTTTCTCTGAGCAGGCTTATCGCAGGATGGAAAGCCGGAGTCATTGCTGCTGTTCTGATTACCGTTGTCTCCGGAGAATATTTTTACCGGACCATGGCAGGGCTTGTCGATCACCATGGTGCTGAAATTTTATTCACTACCCTCTTTTGTCTGTTTTATGTCTATAGTTGCAGGAAGGCATCAGAACATGAGGGACAGCTCTGGAATCCGGAATCTGTGAAATTTCTCCTCATCCCTTCAGTACTCGCAGGAATATCGATTGCTGCGGGCCTGGCAGTCATGCCCACCACCCTCCTCTTCGCCCTGATTGCTGCCATCTATACACTCCTGCAGTATACGTGGAATATGTTCCATGGAAAAAGAACAGACTATCTTTTCGTGGTGAATACGGTGGTGGCGGTCTGTGCAATTGCGGTTCTCATCATGATTGGAGTTCAGTCACCAATCTACGCTCTCAGTACGTATTCAGCCGCTCCTGTTCATGCATTCATTCTGTTGTTCTGTGGAACCGCCCTCCTTCAGGCTTTTTCCATGGTTACCCGGGAGAAGCCATGGGTATTCATGGGACTGCTGATCCTGTCGGTTGTTATCGGTATCGGAATTGCTGCTGTTTTAAACCCGGAATTTCTCAGCTCGGTGCTGAATGCGATTTCACTATTTTTCGGGGAGAGTTATTCCCAATTTCCCATTGAGGAACAGAAACCCTGGTCTCTGGGTCAGATGTGGGCCAGCTATAATATTGTCATCTTCCTGGCCTTCATCGGGTTGATACTCCTCGCCTACCGTTTCTGGAAAAAGGCATGTCCGGCCCATCTGTTTGTGCTGGTATGGGGTGCGATAATACTTGTATCGACGTTTCAGCATTCGCGCTTCGAATATTATAGTACGGTTATCATCGTCATTTCTGGGGCCTCAGCCCTCGGTTATGCGTTTCTTCTTAATGAACCCGGCGAAGAGACCAAATCCAGAAAACCGCCTTCCCGCGCCCGAAAAAGTAAAAAAGAGAAAAAAGAAAGAAATCCTTCCGCGGGAAAAGAGAACCGTGACATCATACCAAGTCTGAAAGGGACCGGCACCTCATTTGTGCTGGCATGTCTGATAATATTTTGCGGTATATCCGTTCTCTCAGACTATTCTATTGCAACGAATGAAGATTACCTGATCCCGACCCAATGGACCGAAGTACTGCAATGGATGAGCGAAGCTACACCCGACCCGGGAGTATCCTATCTGGGGACATATGCAGAAAACTGGACATACCCTGATGAATCCTATGGAGTCCTCTCCTGGTGGGATTATGGTCACTGGATTACCTTTATTGCCAGGAGGATACCCGTCACCAATCCATTCCAGGATAATGTGAGGTCATCATCTGCCTATTTCTTCTCCGAATCTGAAGATACTGCAAACCTCCTGGCAGACAGACTTGGTGTAAAATATATCATCACCGACTGGAAAATGGTTGATTCCAAATTCCCTGCGATGGTCGTCTGGTACAACTCATCGCTTTCCGAGAACTATTATTATCAGGAATATCTTCTTCCTGCGGGACCGGGCAATCAGACCACCATAACTCACTTTAAAGCACCGTATTATCAGACGATGGTGAGCAGGCTGCACAATTTTGACGGATCTTTTACCGAACCGGAAATGGCAGTGTACGTGGAATATACTCTCCCGCAAAGCAGGAGTGGATTACCATCAATTACCCTGCATGAGGTTCTGGATCACTCTTCTGCCCGTGATATGCTAGCCCGGTTTGAATCCAGTCCTCATGAAGGAAAGGGAGCTGCTATAGTTAACACCGCCATCGATTCACCGGTAGATACGGTCGATGCGCTGCGTCACTACCGGCTCATCTATGAGCAGGCGGAGGTAAATGGTTCTGATGGTGTTAAATCTGTGAAGGTGTTTGAGTATGTCAGGGGAGCGGAGCTGAAAGGTGAAGGTATCATTGAAGTTACCATCGAAACAAACCTTGGACGGAGATTTGTGTACCGGCAGAACAGTGAAAATGGCACATTTGTCCTTCCCTATGCAACAAAAAATCCGGAATATCCGGTAAGAACGGTAGGGCCATACCGGATCCTCCCTTCAGGCAGGACGGTGGAGGTTACGGAACAGGAGGTCCGGGACGGGAGTGCCATTGCGGGTTGAAAACAGATATAATTCTATCGATGATTCATATCAGCCCCTGCAGAAAAACCCCCGCACTCACGGGCATCAAAATGCAAGAGAGCGGGACTTCCCTGACCGATAGGAATTATTATGCATTTTCTCGTCGAAAAATTCAGGTACTTCTTTAATTGATGGTTTTGGTTGAAAAGGCAGATAGGTGTTAGAAAATGGAAAACCCGCATACTACTCAAAACCCTGATATTTCTGTGATCCTGCCTGCCCTGAATGAAGAGACAACCATAGGGATCTGCATACAGAAAATCCAGCAGGCGTTCGATACTTTAGGAGTCAGGGGAGAGATTATCGTATCCGATTCATCGACTGATTCCACACCTGACATTGCCCGGGCGATGGGGGCAGTCGTGGTGCATCCTGAGCATCGGGGCTATGGATATGCCTATCTTACGGGGTTTGCACATGCCCGGGGAAAATATATCGTGATTGGAGATGCGGATAACACCTATGATTTTCTGGAGATCCCTTCTCTCATCGCAGGTCTGGACCAGGGGGCAGATCTTGTCATCGGGTCACGGTTCAAAGGGGAAATTAAAGAGGGGGCTATGGTTCCGCTTCACCGGTATATCGGGAATCCTTTTCTCACGTGGCTGCTGAACCGGGTATTTGGCACCCGTTTTTCTGACACTCATAGTGGATTTCGCGCTATCCGGGCTGATGCTCTGCAGAAGTTGAAGCTGCAGAGCTGGGGCATGGAATTTGCCTCGGAGATGCTGGTCAGGGCTTCCCGTGAAGACCTGAAGATTACCGAAGTCCCGATCACCTACTATCCACGGGAAACACCCTCCAAACTGAGCAGTTACTCGGACGGATGGCGGCATCTGAGGTTTATCCTACTCTTGCGGCCCATGCCCTTCCTCACCCTTCCCGGCATTTTCTGCAGCATTTTCGGGCTGATCATGATGGCGGCATTCTATACCTCTGCAGAAGATCCGAGCGGGCGGACACACTCCTTTATTCTCGGGACACTCCTCCTCACGGGAGGTTTCCAGCTTTTACTCTCCGGTGTGATGATAAAGGTCTATTCTGTCGTGCACGGGTTTGATAAGCGGGAGGGGTTTGTTGAGCTCCTGCTCAACTATCAGACCCTTGAAAAATTCCTCTTTGCGGGAGCGATTCTCATCCTTGGAGGACTGCTTATCGGGGGATTCATTCTCCAGGAGTGGATACGGTCGGGGTTTGGCCCGCTCTCCCAGGTGACCAATGCTGTCATATCCCTCTCCCTGATTATCATCGGACTGGAGATTGCCTTCAGCGCGGTGTTTATCAGTATGATGTGCCTCAATGACGATGTCCCGTCCTGAACAAGGGAACCGTATGCGGATCGCATATGTATATGATGCGGTATATCCGGAGATTACCGGCGGAGTTGAGCGCCGGGTCTGGGAGCTTGCCCGGCGGCTTGCTGCACGGGGGCATGAAGTACACCTGTTTGGAATGCACCTCTGGGAAGGAGACAGGATCATCGTCAGGGAAAGGGTTTATCTCCATGGGATCTGCAGGCCGTACAGGTTGTACGAAAAAGGAAAAAGAAGATTTTTTCCGTCACTGATGTTTGGCACCGGGACCTTCTTTGCCCTGTTGAAAGAGCGGTTTGATGTAGTAGACTGCCAGCAATTCCCCTATCTGTCAGCATTCTCAGCTGCCCTCTCCTGCAGGATCTCCGGATCACCGCTTATTATCACCTGGCATGAGGTCTGGGGAGATTACTGGTACGAATATCTTGGAATTTCCGGTTCTGCAGGAAAATTGATTGAGCGCGTCATTGCGAAGTTACCCGTGTATACTATTGCTGTTTCGGAGACGACACGGGATGGGTTAACCGGAATGGCAGGGGGCAGTGAGATATCCATCATCCCGAATGGTATCAGCAGTATTGAAATAGATGCAGTGCAGCCGTCTGAAGAGGAATCAGACCTTGTATTTGTCGGAAGGCTAATCCCGGAGAAACATGTCGATGTTCTCATCGATGCAGTTTCCCTGCTTACCGATCACTTCCCAGAGATCCGGTGCCTGATAATAGGGGACGGTCCGGAACGGAGGAGTCTCGAGATGAAAGTCCGGGCATCGGGACTTGGCAATCATGTGGTATTCACCGGAAAATTACCACACTCCAACGATGTTATCTCCTCTATGAAGTCATCCCGGGTATTCGTATTTCCATCCACCCGCGAGGGTTTCGGGATCTCCGTCCTCGAGGCGCTCGCCTGTGGTCTTCCTGTTGTTACCATCGATCACCCAAAGAATGCCAGCAGAGTGTTTGCGGGAAACGGATGCGGAGTTTTGAGCACACTTGGTGCTGCAGATCTTTCACAAAAAATCCGGGCAATTCTGGAAGGAGAAGGGACAGGCGGGTTACCATGTCGCTTGAAGGCACATCAGTATGAATGGGAGGCGATAACTGATATGGTTGAGGACTACTACCGCAGGGTCCACGAGGCGGAGCTGTTCCAGAAGGGATAACAGATTCACCCGGCACGAATTATTTGTTTCGCGTCAAATTGAGGATACCTCCTGTACACCAGCGTATAGCCATGATATAATTCTCCCAGAACAGTTTGGGAGAACCTGCAACCGGACCCCCCTTACCGGGGAACTTCGTTCAGACCCATTCATATGCAGAGACGGAGATACCCGGTAATGCAAACGGGAATTTGAAATTCCGGGGTTTTTCGTATCGGATTGCACCCGATTATGAGAGTAGCAAACAGCCGGTGCAGGTGGCAGGTCTCTGCGGGTTGCCGTTCCGACGCCTCCCGGAAATTGCACGGAACCGGAGGGAACTGTATTTATTGGTGCGGAGCAGACTCTCTCGCGGAATGTTATGAAGAGGATCCAGAAGAGCCCGGTTCTCCGGACTAAAGGGAGGAAGGTTACGAACCACCTCCGGGAGCGTGATCCCATATTCGTATCCTGGTGACCGGTGGAGCCGGGTTTATCGGGTCGCATCTCATAGGACGGTTGCTGAAGGACGGGTATGACGTGGTCTGTCTCGATACATTCGACCCCTCCTATGATCCTGCACTGAAACGGAGAAATATCGAGCCGTTCCTCGCCTGTGAAGATTTCACGCTCATTGAAGGGGACATCAATGATAGCCGCCTTCTTGCGGAGGCGGTCGCGGGCTGTGAATATGTCATTCACGAAGCAGCACAGGCCGGGGTGCGGAAATCGGTCGGGGATCCAATCACATCGCACAGGGTGAATGTGACAGGGACCCTGGCTGTCCTGCAGGCTTCTGTGGATGCAGGCGTCAAGAAAGTCATCAACGCATCATCATCATCGGTCTACGGCACGGTCCACTATCTTCCGTTCGATGAAGACCATCCGACCACCCCTGTGTCACCCTATGGAGTCACGAAACTTGCGGCAGAGCACTACTGCAGGGTATTCACCGAGCTCTACGGACTGGAAACTGTCTCGCTCCGTTATTTCTCGGTCTATGGTCCGAGGATGCGGCCGGATCTGGCAATCAGCATCTTCACCAAGAAGGCCTTTGCAGGTGAACCGATCGAGATCTTTGGTGACGGGACAAAAACCCGGGATTTTACGTATATTGATGATATCGTGGAGGCGAACATGTGTGCGATGCGACGGGGGTGCGGATTATACAATATCGGGAGTGGCCATCGCATGACCATTACCAGCCTTGCAGAGGCGATCATAGCTGCCACGGGGAGCACGTCACGGATCGAATACGCCCCGGCCGTGAAGGGAGATGCCGAGCATACCTTTGCAGATACGGCAAAAGCACGGCGGGAACTTGGCTGGTGCCCGCAGGTGCACCTGGACAGAGGATTACTGAGGTATACAGCATGGGTACTGAACTCTCGGTGGTAATCCCTGCCTACAACGAAGAGGAGAATATCGTCCCGCTCTACGGAGAACTTAAAGATGTCCTCCTGTCTCTCGACCGGAGCTGCGAAGTCCTGTTCGTGGACGACGGGTCCACCGACGCAACCTTTTCCCGCATGCAGGATCTGCACGACAGGGATCCAGCAGTACGTATCATCAAGTTCAGGAAAAACTTCGGGCAGAGCGCTGCCATGAAAGCGGGATTCGATTACGCCCGGGGCAGAATTATTGTCACAATGGATGCAGACCTGCAGAACGACCCGCATGACATCCCAGCACTGCTCGATGCAATGTCGAATGAGCGGTATGATGTGGTCTGCGGGTGGCGGTATAACCGGAATGACGCTCTCCTGAAGAAGCTGTCTTCGGATATCGCCAATCGGTTCCGCACACTCCTGACCGGGGAATCGATCCATGACTCCGGATGTACGCTCCGCGCCTACCCCCGGGAATCGGTAACGGATATCGAGCTCTACGGTGAACTGCACCGGTATATCCCGGCCATACTGTCCTGGAAGGGATACCGTATCGGTGAGATGAAGGTCAACCACCGCGAGAGGACATTCGGGAAGACCAAATACAACTGGCAGCGGCTCTTCAAGGGTTTCCTCGATTTGCTGGTCATCACCTTCTGGCAGAAGTACTCGGGAAGACCAATGCATATCTTCGGCGGCCTCGGGCTGGTAACAGGGGGAATGGGGCTCGCCATCGCCCTGTATCTGGGGATTTCCAGGCTCGTTTATGGAACAGGGCTTACCGATCGCCCCCTCTTCCTTGTGGCGATGGTCCTCATCATCATCGGAGTCCAGTTCATCGCCCTCGGGATTATTGCAGATATTCTGATAAGAGTCTACTATGGGCAGGACAGGAGGAAGAATTACCTGGTCGAGAAGGTAGTGGATGAACATCCTCATGCTCAATTATGAATACCCTCCCCTGGGTGGCGGTGCGGGCAACGCGGCGTTTTATTTACTGCGCGAATTCGGGAAGCGGAATGATATCACTATCGATCTCGTAACATCCTCGCCAACCGGTTCTTTTGAAAAGGAATCTCTTTCAGGTTCTGTCACCATCTATAAGCTGCCCGTCAGGAAGACAGATCCCCAGTACTGGCGGATGTCTGAAATCATGGAGTGGACGATATCCGCCTTCCGGTTCAGCAGGAAGCTCATCAGGGAACACCAGTACGACCTGTGTCATTGCTGGTCCGGCTGGCCATCCGGGATACTTGGGTACCTTTTCAGGAAAGAAATGCCCTATATAATCGCTCTTCGGGGAAGCGATATTCCCGGCTATAACCCACGTTTAAAAATTTTGGACGCACTCATGTTTCGTTCCATCTCCAGACGTGTATGGCTGCGTGCGTGCAGGGTAACCGTTCTGAGTGAAAATTCCTGTAGCATGGCCGGAGAAACCCTCGATCGTGACTATATTATTATTCACAACGGCGTTGATACCAGTCAGTTTTATCCGGTAAACCGGGAAACCGGAGGAATAAAAATTCTTTCAGTCGGACGTTTGATCGAACGGAAAGGTATCGAGTATGCAATCAGGGCGGTTGAGGATGTTCATGCGGAATACCCGGAATACGACCTTCATCTCACCATAGTCGGGAGCGGAATTCTTGAAGAGCGGCTGAAATCTCTCACACGTCAGCTCCACCTCACCAGTCATGTTTCCTTCTCCGGGGCCGTCAGACACGAGAAGTTGCCCGATATATACCGGGAGCATGATATTTTCATTCTGCCCTCGCTCAATGAAGCACTCGGCAACGTAACCCAGGAAGCGATTGCCTCAGGTCTCGCTTTGCTGACAACCGATACCGGGGCAGCGGAACTACTTGATAATAATGGATTTATTGTCAAAACAAATGATTTCCATGATATAAGTGATACCCTTTCCCTCCTCATTATGAATCCCGGTCTTCTCCGCAGGTTCAAACAGAGATCGGCGGAAATCGGCCGCACCATGTCATGGAAATCCTGTGCGGATTCGTATATCCGGGTGTATGCATCCTGCCGGAACGGATAACCTTTCCGCACAGAGGAGAATGTTGAAACCAATCCGGAGGGGAAACGAATACCGGGAACGTTTTCTTTCCTTTAATCACCAGCAAAACGTCGAACGACCAAGAATTCATTTCCTGATTAGTTTTTTTATAAATCGCAATCCCCGTGAAACAGGAACGTCCTCTCCCGTCTCATACCGTCTTGTATTGAAAATACTTCAGGTTCAATGTCATTTTTCAGGCTGGCCGGCTGGAAGAACCGTGAAGATGAGGTACGGGTCACCGATAATCCGTCTGATTGTTTCAATACACCGGACTTTCCGGGAACCACGATGGCATCGGAGATATGAATACACTGGTCTTCAAGGATAATTTTCCGGTAAAGATACATATCACCGGTGTGCCCGGCAGGCTGCGCAAGTATTCTTTTCACCAGACGGACCGCGTGGAATCCGAAGAGAGAGGACAGCATCCGGAGGAACCACAATTTCACCGGAGTCTGCCGGATAAAAACATGCCGGGTGAAGGGAGCTGATATTTCCAGTGTATCTCCGGTGACGGCATAGGTGGTATTTCCCATCAGTTCCGTCACATAGCAGTTCTTACCGGTGAAGAACCGATAGCCGCAGTCGGTACTCATCGCAAGGGTATTCTTGTCCATTACTTTGAATACCCCTCCTTTTCCAAGACTGGCAATGAAGTAGTAGTCATCCGTACTTTTGATAAATATCCCCGATTCGTCAAAATATCTGCCGAAATTCATTTCGCAGGGCAACTTTTCAGTACAGGGTTCATGGGAATATATGAGCAGCGCTTTCGCAAAAGAATGACTGAGATAGTGGAGATAGTACCGCTCATCGCAGTTCAGGTTAAGATAGGTGTCCTGGTGAATATACCCCAGTAATGCATCGATAATGGTATGTGAAATGTTCCAGTGTCGTTTCAGGTATTCTATCCCGTACGGTGCAAAATACTCGGTATTTCTCGTACCGTACTCACCGCCGAAACTCCCGTCGGGATGGACAAAATACTGAATCAGGTTCAGGAGCTTTCCGGCCGATTTGAGCGCTTCCGGATTGTTGCTTTGTTCATAATATCTAACCATATAATCGAGATTGACGGTTGAATACGCGGGATCAAATCCACCCAGCTCTGAAAACCAGCCTTCCTTTTTCTGCCGGAGTACCAATGTATCAAATGTATTGTCGGCCAGGTCCAGATAGTCGTCATTTCCCAGAACTTTGCCGGCATGATGGATTGCGCACACCGATGCCGTCAGCTGGTTCATCGCTTCAAAATGTCTGGGTTGTTCATGATGTTCCAGGAAATGAACAGCTTTACCGATGCATGTTCTATCAGGTTCTATTCCCAGAACTTCGCAGACCTCGCACATGGCGGATAAGGTGAATGCGGTTGCCGGGATACTCTGTTCGCCCTTCCAGTACTCATCAAAAGAACCATTGCGATGCTGGATTTTCTTCCAGAATTGTATTCCGGAAATCGCATATTCCCTGATTTTTTCCTGATTATGGTACATATTGCCGTGAAAAGGATGCGTATATACCAGAGCCAGCGTGAGTGAACACTGCTGGAGAATGGCACTTGCGTAATCATGGACTTTATAGTTCCAGAACGCCCTGTCAAAACACCCATAGGTTGGGGAATCGCGGTCCCTGTCCAGATTGGTTAAAATACGCGGAATTAAATGGAGAACTATCGGGCAGTACGGATTTTTTCCGTTTCCGGGGTCCTGATCACCCATATGGCAGGTTGTCATGCATTCGGCCTTTTTCATACTCCAGGAATGTGGTAGTACCATCTTGTATGGTACCAGTTAATCTGAGTCTCATGGTTTAAAGTATACGAAGGCAGTACAGATGAGAGGGTATCCTGTAAAAATTTAAAAAGAGACAGCCCAATCCCGTGAAATGCACCACGCCGGTTGATGAAAGAGGATGCAGTTAAGGAAACATTAAACCGGCATCCCTGCATCCTCCGAAGGCCTGCGATTTCGGGATTGATCACCACCACATCCGGTACCAGCCGAATGAGACGGAATGGCCGGATGTATGGCCCGGTTCGTGCCTGTCTGTCCGGAAGATGGCAGGTTACACACGGCATCACCATGACATTCAACTGGAGAAAACCGGTTATCCTTGCTGCCCTCCACGCAACAGGCAGCAACATCCCCCGCTACCTCAAGGAAACAGAGCGGGTCGCCCGTTTGTCACGGGACGAGATCGAACGGTACCAGGCGGCACGACTCGAATCCCTGCTCCTCCACGCGTATCAGAAGGTTCCGTATTACCGAAGGATTCTCCCCGAATCGGGGGTGATTTCCGGCGGGAAGGTAATTCTCGAATGCTTTGAAAATATTCCAATCCTGACCAAGGAAATCATCCGGAAGGAGGGCAAGAACCTGTATGCATCCGATTACCTCTCCCGGAAACCCCACAGGAATGCGTCGGGAGGATCAACCGGGGAGCCGATCGAGTTTATCCAGGATAAAGAATATGACGAATGGAATACCGTCTCGAAACTCTCCTTCGGCCGCATGTTCGGAAAAGAGATCGGCGAAAGGGAAATTAAATTCTGGGGATCTTATCGGGATATTCTGGAAGGAACAATCGGGGTCCGGAATAAAATTCAGAATTTTTTCTATAACCGTGAGTTCATCAATACCTACAAGCTCGATCACCAGAAGCTTGAACGCACAATCGACCAGTGGAACAGGTTCAGACCCGCATTGGTATGGAGTTACGTGAGTTCAGTACATGAGCTGGCAGACTTCCTGCACAAGACTGACAGAAGACTGGCACATGTGCCCGGAGCTATTGTCGTCACAGGAAGCGTCCTTACGGACCCCGTAAGAAAGTATCTCGAAGAAACCTTCCGGACCGGGGTATACAACCAGTACGGGTCACGGGAAGTGGGAGCTATTGCCTGTGAATGCCGGGAGCAGGAAGGACTGCACGTCTTTGATTTCTTCCAGTATGTCGAGTTGAAAGAAGTTGTGAATCAGACAGGCGGGGAACTAATAATTACGAACCTCCGCAACTACAGCATGCCCTTTATCCGGTACCAGATCGGCGATATTGGTGAGGTGAAGTCTTCATACTGTTCCTGTGGACGACAATCCCATATGCTCGGTGGAGTAACCGGGAGGACCACGGAATTTTTTATCCGGGAAGACGGGACGAAGATTGGCGGGGGATATATCTACCATCTGTTTGATTTCAGGCCCTGGGTAAAAAGATTCCAGGTTATTCAGAAGGACTATTCAACAATTGTCTGCAGAATTGTGCCTGAAGGCGAGATCAATGACCGGGATATCAGGGATATTGAGGAAAAAATACGACAGGTGATGGGGAGTTCCTGCACGGTCGATTTTGAATTTGTTGAGGAGATAGAGCCGACACAGAGCGGTAAATACAGGTTCGTTGTCACCGAAGTACCGGATGTATCATCATAGAATCCTGCATTTAACAAGGGAATAGAGAAATATCCGATGAATACGAAGCTATAACCGATCGTTTTGACATCAGTGCGGCTGCATGATGGTGTGAATCAGGAGGGCGCGGTAAAACTCGCCGTTGCCGGTGACTGTTCGAACTGGAACCAGACTCAGGTAACTCAGGATGATATTCCTGCTGAAATCCGGAATACGATAAGAGACTGTGATATATTTATATTCAATCTCGAAGGACCGCTCATCAACGATACCCTGCAGCCGGAAAGTTTTGTGAAGAGCAGGATACTGACCTTCATCCTGAAGAAATGCGGCAAGTTCCAACCGCTGGTGACAAATACGGACCAGATCCTGGATGTGCTCAATTTAACGGACAGGAATGTTGCCTGTCTTGCCAACAATCACATGCTGGATGCCGGGGCTGAAGGTCTTGTGAATACAATGGAAGTCCTTCAATCGAGGAACTACCTGTGTCTGGGAGCCGGGAAGGACAGCAGGGAAGCTTCACGACCACTGATCCTGGAGGTCAGAGGGAAGAGAATCGGAGTACTGAATTATAATTTCATCGGATGGAGGAAATTCGGATTTTTCATCGATCCCTTTGCGGCAGGCGATACACGACCCGGGGTCAACCACGGAACCAGGAAAAAGGTCGTCCGTGATATCGATGCCATGAAAAGCGATGTCGATTATCTCATCGTCGGATTCCATATGGGGAAGGTCCTGCACCGTTCACTGTCCTCTGCCGATCAGAAATTCGTACAGTCCCTGAAGGCGGATCTGGTAGTCATCCACCATCCGCACATTTCTCAACCGGGCAGTTCCTCCCATGTCTTTTCATTGGGAGATTTTCTATTTATGAGTCCTCGTTCGCTCCAGAACAGAGATTCAAAATATCTTGTCGTCACTGTGGGAGAAAAACCAGGCGAGCGGGGAATCGCCATCGATCATGGACTGCCGGCCCCGGTGAGGGAATAGGAGAAAAGAGAGTCGATCATGAGGTTCGTTTGAGCATGAGGGAACCAAGTGAACCGAGGATGAGGGTAAATATGATCAAGATAATATGCCAGCTGAATGCCGATATAATTGCACCGTCGAGGGTCATCCCCAGAGGGACATAAATTATCGTCCATATTGCCTGTCCTGTTCCGAATCCGGCAATTCCGGGAGTCGGCAGAATTCCTGCAAGGAGAACCAGTATTGCCCCGAATATGACGTTTTGAGGGGGGAGATAAACTCCCATTCCCAGAAGAATGGTGTAAAATCCACTATACATAACCCCCCATTGTAAAACTGAGACGATAAGGATTGGAATTGCATGTTTCCTTACGTCAATCTTCTGAAAACTATCGACCGTCTCCTCCGCTTTGCTCATTACATACCTGCCTGGTTTTGTGACATCCCACGCGAACCAAACCATAATGCCGGTCAGGAGGTGCATGAACCGGCGGCCACAACATATCAGAGCAATAAGGGTTCCTACAAGACAAATGAGAAAGATATACACGATCCACAGAAAGTCCTGGAAGCTCAGGGGAACATCCTGAATGAACAGTCCCGCTGTAAAGAGGAATATGATGACCACGATGAAATCAAGGACCCGTGCTACCACCAGGGTGGCAATACCTTCGCCGGTTGTTCGTCCATGAATTTTTTTCAGGAGGTAGACATAGGAGACCTCTCCGGAGCGTGCAGGAAGAATGTTAATCATCATGGTATGAATACAGATAATCGGCACGAGATCCCGAAAACCAATGGTCCGGTTTAGCAGGAGCGAGAACCGGAATGCTCTTAGAAGATAGGTGCAGGAGTAAAGGGCGAACCCTGCCGCCAGGTAGAGTGGGCTGATTGAAAGGATGGTGTCGATCACCTCGGAGATGGAAACCTGTGACAGGAGAATGATGACGAATGCAAGGGCTATGGCGATCGCAGAGATTTTGATTAGAGTTTTGGATTGTATCATCTCTCAAGCGACCTGTACTTTTAAAATATTTTATCATTCAGCTCTATGAAAACCACTGTCCGATCCCGCAATCATACGATTGAATACATAATCTGTTAATAGCGGGCATCAAACGATATCCAGGAATGAAAAACCGATATTCATACGCCTTCATCGGAACACTATCACTTTTTTTTACCTTAGCACTGCTCCGGATTCTTACATTTCCTCTTAATTTTTGGGTTGATGAAATATTCCATGTATTTGCGGCCCAGGGCATCCTCACAACCGGACAGCCCATCCTTCCCTCAGGACTTTTATATACCCGATCCCTTATAACAACGCTCCTCGTTGCAGGGTCGCTTCATATTTTTGGAATTTCAGAGTTTGCCGCACGTCTCCCCTTTGTTCTTGTTGGCGCGGCTGCCATCGGTGCTAGTTATTTTCTGGCAAAGGAAGTCTTTGATCAGCGTGTCGCACTTGTTACAGCCATTCTTCTTGCCATCTCTCCCTGGCAGATCTACTGGTCAACGAATGCACGGATGTATATCCTGCTGCAGCTCGTGTATATCGTCTTCCTCCTTCTCATGTACCGCGCCTGGGATGAATGGAGGCTGGAGGGCAGAGGCAGCCGTGTCCGACTGCTCATGTATGCAATGTCGGTCCTCGTAGTAATCGCTCTCGCCTTCCAGCTGCATGAATTTGGCATTTTTTTCGTCCTGGTCGGTGTGGCCTTCCTGATTTATCTCGGGTGCGATGATATTTTGGAGAGAATAAAAATTCTCAGGAACGTCAACACTACGATACTCTTTATCGCTGCTGTTGCCGGTATTGCAATCCTTGTTTATCTTGCAGGGGTCTTCGGGATAGTACCTCTGGAACTCGCACCTACAGGAATGAGATGGGGAGAGTTGTTCTACCTGTACTTCATGGCGAGATTTTTTCCGGTATTTGTCCTTTTTTTTGCTGTCGCCCTTATCCTATTCGCGAAACAGAGAGCAGGAAGAGAATCCCTCCTGCTCCTGGGTTTTTTCATCCCGCTTATCCTGCTTTCACTGTTTCTTGACATGAAATATTTCCGCTACATCTTTTTCATATTCCCCCTGCTTGTGATAGGAGCATCCTATGGTATCTGTAAGGTATGGGACTGGTATCGGGCACACCGAACCTCTCCTCTTTCATCAGCAATTCCGGTCATCATCGGGCTTCTGCTGCTCTATGTTGGTGCAGGCCTCGTCGGGTCAATTACTGACGATTACCAGCCCCTTCCCTACGAAGCTCCGCATCCCCACTGGGAATTCGCTGCAGACTACGTGGAGCACAATCTTCGGGAAGGGGAGGTTGTCGTAAGTACGATGCCCATCTGCACTCTACACTATCTGGGGAAGACAGATTACTGGCTTCGGCAGAACGAATACTATGCGTTTACCGGTGAAGATGGCGTGATCAGGGACCGGTATTCCGGGGCAGTCATTCTTACCGACCATACGATGGTTGTGAACGAATTGTCAGGAAAAGACGGCTGGCTTATAGCAGACAAAAGACTGGAGTCATACTTCACCGACCCGGATGTGCTGGCATATGTGGAGGATACGATGAGTTTGGTACCGGAAGGCTCTGATCATACCATCCGTGTCTA
>ENA-ORXD01001891-ORXD01001891.1-sediment-metagenome-genome-assembly--contig:-NODE-1891-length-15414-cov-7.893069_pt1 | contig 15414 bp, 13 predicted proteins | sample MGYA00237862_ERZ511471 | MGnify/ENA metagenome assembly ERZ511471 | reverse complement strand
GGCGTCAGGAAGATCTCGTACGAGGACATCGGCGGCCTCAAGGACGAACTCCAGCGGGTGCGGGAGACGATCGAACTGCCGATGCGCCACCCGGAGCTCTTCAGAAAACTCGGGATCGACCCGCCCAAGGGCGTGCTGCTCTACGGGCCGCCAGGCACGGGCAAGACCCTGATCGCAAAGGCGGTCGCCTCCGAGTCCGGGGCGCACTTCATCTCCATCGCCGGACCCGAGGTGATCTCGAAGTACTACGGCGAGTCAGAACAGCGCCTGCGCGAGGTCTTCGAGGACGCACGGCAGAACGCACCCTCGATCATCTTCATCGACGAGCTCGACTCGATCGCTCCCAAGCGCGAGGATGTCACCGGTGAGGTGGAGCGGCGGGTCGTCGCCCAGCTCCTGACCATGATGGACGGGCTCGAAGAACGCGGGCAGGTCGTCGTGATCGGGGCGACGAACCGGCTCGACGCCATCGACCCGGCCCTCCGCCGGCCCGGCCGCTTCGACCGGGAGATCGAGATCGGGGTGCCGAACGAGCGCGACAGGACCGAGATCTCCAGGATCCACACGCGTGGAATGCCGCTCGCCGACGACGTCGACCTCGGCCACCTCGCCCGGCAGACCCACGGTTTTGTGGGCGCCGACCTGGCGGCGCTGGCGCGTGAAGGAGCGATCAGGGCGCTCCGCCGCTACCTGCCGGAGATCGACCTCGACGCCGAGGAGATCCCGCCCGAGGTGCTGGAGCACATGGAGGTGCAGGAGGCCGACTTCCGCGAGTCTCTCAGAGACGTCGCCCCGAGCGCCATGCGCGAGGTGCTCCTCGAAGTCTCGCACGTGACCTGGGACGACGTCGGCGGCCTCGAATCGGAGAAGGAAGAGGTCAGGGAAGCGGTCGAGTACCCGCTGACGAGCAGGGCGCGCTTCGAAGACCTCGGCATCAACCCGCCGCGGGGCGTCCTTCTCTACGGACCGCCGGGCACCGGAAAGACCCTCATCGCAAAGGCGGTCGCCTCCGAATCGGGCGCGAACTTCATCCCGGTCAGGGGGCCGCAGCTCCTCTCGAAGTGGGTCGGCGAATCAGAACGGGCTGTGCGCGAGATCTTCAAAAAGGCGCGTCAGGTGGCGCCGGCGATCATCTTCTTCGACGAACTCGACGCACTCGCCCCGGCGAGGGGCGGCGGGACCGAGTCGCACGTGATCGAGAGCGTCTTAAACCAGATCCTGACCGAGATGGACGGCCTCACCGAACGCGGGGACGTCGTGGTGATGGGGGCGACAAACCGGCCGGACATCGTTGACCCGGCTCTCCTCCGCCCCGGCCGCTTCGACCGGCTGGTGTACATCGGTGCACCCGACCGAAAAGGGCGGGCGAAGATCATGGGGATACATACGCGGTACATGCCCCTCGAGGGATCGAGCCTGAACGAGGCCGTCGCCGCCACCGAAGGGCTTGACACGGCGGCGATCGAGGACATTGCAGCGTCCTTCTCGAAAGACGAGCCCCTGACGATCGCGGCCTTCAAGAAAGCGGCTGAAGGGGTCTCGAAAGGACAGGGAGAGGTGCTGACTATAGGGGCGCGACGGCGGCTGATCGTCGACCTGCTCCATGCCCGCAGCATCTCGCTCGGCGACCCCGCAAAGACGGCGGTCGTCGAAGCCATCGCAGGGAACACCGAGGGCTATGTGGGTTCCGACCTTGAGGCCCTCTGCAGGGAGGCCGGGATGTTTGCGATGCGAGAGGGCACGCCCGTCGTCACCAGGAAACACCTTGAAGCGGCGGCGCAGAAGGTCCACCCCACGATGAACGAACGGCTCACCGATTACTATCGGCGGGTGCAGGGTTTCTTCAAGGGCGGGCTCCCCGAGCAGGTGCAGCCCCCAGAATATCAGTAACCATTTTTTTTGTCGAATCGCCCATTTTTAGCCCGCAGAAGAGAAGGAGCGCCATATATATATGGCGATGTACGTACCTATCCATTATAGTCGACACATGTATATCAGGAGAATAACATGCCGAATATCACCACATTTCTCGACGTCAATGCCCGGTACCTCAAAGGCCCGGCCTTTATCTTCGCACGCGACGGGCGGACCCTCACCTTCCCCGAACTGAGGGACGCCGCCGCCCGCCTTGCCGGCGGCCTCGCCACCCTCGGCGTGCGAAAGGGCGACCGGGTCTGCATCTATCTCGATACCTCCCCGGAATATCTCCTCTCCTATTTCGCCATATGGCGTATCGGCGCCATTGCCGTCCCGACAAACGCTGTGTACCAGCAGGAGGAACTCCGCTATGCGATAGACGACTCCGGGGCGGTCGCCGTCATCACCGACGAGAAAGGCGCCGGCAACGTCAGGGCGGTCAGGGCGGCATGCCGGACGCTCGACAACGTCTGCGTCGTCGGCACTGCCGCCCCGGGCGAGACTGCCTGGGACGACCTCGCAAAGGCGGAGCCGATGGAGCGGGCGGCCGACTGCTCGTTCGAAGACCTCTGCCAGATCCAGTACACCTCCGGCACCACCGGCAGGCCGAAGGGGGCGATGCTCACACAGGGCAACTGGATGTCCGCCCTTGCGACCGAAGCCGAGGTGCTCTCCCTGGTCGAGGGCGATGTCTACCTCGGGATCTATCCGATGGGGCACGTCGGCCTCTCCTGGGGATTTGCCGCCCTGAAAGCCGGCGGCACCTTCGTCTGCATGGACCGCTTCGATCCGAAGGAGTACCTCCGCCTCGCGGAGACGCACGGCGCCACCGTGCTCGCCGCAATGCCGCCGGTGATCCACACCCTCATCCGTGCAAAGCCCGATACCGAGCAGATGCTCAGGACGGTCAGATGCGTCATCAGCGGGGGAGGACCGCTCTTGCCTGTCATCTGGGAAGAGTTCGACCGCCGCTTCAAAATCCCGGTCGTCAACGCCTACGGCCTCTCCGAGACGATCGTCGTCGGTTCGGCAAACGTCGTCCTCCCGCGCCATTACGCCCTTCACCGCGGCTACCTCTCCGTCGGAGCGCCGGTGGGCTACGGCGAGGTGAAGATCGTCGCCGAGGACGATCCCGACCGTGAACTCCCGCCCGGCGAGATCGGCGAGGTCGCCCTGCGCGGCCCGTCGGTGGCGAAGGGGTACTGGGGCATGCCGGAAGCGACCACAGCGGTGTTCCGGCCCGACGGCTGGTTCCTGACCGGCGACCTCGGATACCTGGACGAGGAGAGCGTGCTCTTCATCACCGACCGGAAAAAGGACATGATCATCATGTCTGGCTGGAAGGTCTATCCGACCGAGGTGGAGAACGTGATCATCGAGCACCCGAAGATCGCCGACGTCGCCATCTTCGCCCGCCCGGACGAGCACAGGGGAGAGATCCCGGTCGCTGCCGTCGTCGTGAACGCGGGGGAGGAGATCACGCAGGAAGAACTGATCGCCTACTGCAGGGAGAGGCTTGCCGGCTACAAGGTGCCCAGGGAAGTGGTGATCGTCGAGAGCCTTCCGCGCGTCGGCGGCTGGAAGCTCCTCAGGCGTACGCTCCGCGAGGCCTATGCAGAAAGCCCGAAGAATTAAACACTCATTTTAACAGAAAAAAACATTTTTTTTATCAGGAAATTGCAATGCCTTCGTCATCAAAAAAGAAGACTTGAAATATTACGATCGTAAAAGTCAGGTAAAGATTTATTATCTGGGACCGATATGGATATTCCGGTGGGAAGGGTGGACAGAAAAAATCGGCGAACGACAGGACTCGTAGGGCTGGATCTGGCACTCGAGGGGGGGTTCCCGAAAGGAACGACGATCATCGCCACCGGGACGGCCATAAACGGCCTGGACCTTTTTGCCGGCCAGTTCTGGAGAGGGAACCTCGACGAATCTGAAGAGGGGTGCTATCTCATGCTCGACGCCGAGCCCTCGGAGGGCATGACCGATCTGCGGGGCGCCGACCCCGAACAGTTTCCTGACCTCATACACGGACAGAAGATCGTGATCGATTCCCTCTCCACCGTGATCCTGGAGCACGGCATCGAAAAAGCCCTCAGGCTCATCGGCAGGGTATCGGTTTTCGCCGCAGAGAACGAGGCGAACGTGATCCTCCTCCTCTACAACGGCATCCACTCGCCAGAAGAGGAGGTCAGGGTTTTCAGAGCGGTTGACGGCATCCTCGATCTCAGACAGACGATCGAGGGCTCTGAAGTCGATCGCAAAATGGGCATATTCAAGATGAAGGGGCTCGAACTGCCGCGCCAGCTGGTGCCCTATAATATCACCGCAGAAGGACTCGAGCTCTCGACGACAAAGCGCGTGGTGTGAGAAAAAATCGTTTAGAGTTCGGCCCGAACCGCCGCGGCCGCCTTCACCATATTGGACAATTTTTCGAAGGCGACGTTCCGCTCATGCATCCGCAGTCCGCAGTCGGGATCGACGAGCATATTCTCGGCGCCGAAGATCTCGACCCCTTTCCAGATCCGCTTCTCGATCGTCTCCACGCTCTCAACGCCGGGGTCGGCCGAAGCGACGCAGCCGTAGCCGATCAGCCGGCCTTTCAGGTCCTTTTTTGAGAGCACTTCGAGGTTCGCCTCGTTCTCCGAGAACTCGAAGTCCAGAATGGACACCTGTGTCTTCAGGATGTCGTCGATCACCTCGCCGATCGTGCCGCAGACATGCATGCACGAGGGGATGCGGAGGACAGAGGTGATCATGTTCACCGCCTGGCGCCCGACCACCAGGTCGGCGGCGCCGGTCGAGAGGATCGGTTCGTCGATCTGGACGATGGCGGCTCCGGCCTCTTCGAGCGCCCTGGCCTCGGAGGCGAGGGCCTGCGCAAGGTCCAGGACCAGTTCGTCGCGCCCGCGGTAGAGGGGGGTCTCGATCCGCAGGCCGTGGGCGAGGGTGGAGGGGCCGGTGATGATCCCCTTCACCTTCGGGTGCCTGGAGAGAGCATATTTCGTATCGGCGACGGTGAGCGGCCGTTCCGGTGCTTCGACACGGCCGATCACCTTCTGCGCCCTGATGCCCGGGAGGCGGGAGACAAAAGCGGTGATCATGTCGCCACGCACCTGCCCGTCGGAGATGATGTCGATACCGGCCCTGATCTGGTCGGCGACCGCGGTCTCAACCGCCCCCTGCAGGGGGTCGAAGAGCCCTTTGAGGCCGCCTGCCTTCACGACCGGATAACTCCCGACAACCGTCGTCGGCAGGAGGCGCGTGATGACGGTCATGGGACGACTCTGTGCCGGTCACGCGGGAAGAGAACGGCTTCCCTGATGTTCTGGAGGCCGAGCATCGTCATGACGAGCCGCTCCATGCCCAGGCCCCAGCCCGAGTGCGGCGGCATGCCGTATCTGAACGGCTCGAGATAGAACTCGAAGCTCTCCGGGTTCAGTCCCTTCGCCTCGATCTGCCTGACCAGGAGGTCGTGCTGGTGGACGCGCTGGGCGCCCGAAGAGAGTTCCATCCTGGGGTGCATCATGTCGAAGGCCTTGCAGATGGAGGGGTCGTTCTCGTACGGCATCGCGTAGTACGGCCTGATCGCACTCGGCCAGTCGACGACGAAGTAGTGTTCCCCCATCTCCTCGCCGATCGCCCGCTCCGCGGGGGTGGAGAGGTCGTCGCCGTAGGCGATCGGCTCCTCGATCTTCCCTGCGGCGATCTCGATCGCATCGGCGTACGGGATGCGCGGGAACGGCGCCTTCGGGACCTCGAACTCGACGCCGAGATCGGCCAGGGCATCGGAACAGCGGTCGGCGACGGTGGCGTACTGGTGGGCGACGAGCTCCTCAAGGACCTTCATGACGTCGTTGTGGTCGGCGAACGAGACCTCCACGTCGATGGATGTGGCCTCATTCAGGTGCCGGACGGTGTTGTGCTCCTCGGCCCGGAAGATCGGCCCGATCTCGAAGACCTTCTCGAAACCCGCGGCCATCATCATCTGCTTGTAGAGCTGCGGGCTCTGGTTGAGAAACGCTTCCTTCTCGAAATAGGCGATCGGGAAAAGTTCTGTTCCTCCTTCTGTCGCCGCAGCGACGATCTTCGGCGAGGTGATGTTATAAAAGCCGCGCTGCGTGAAAAAGTCATAGGAGGCGGCGGTGACCGTGCTCCTGACCTTGAAGACCGCCGCCACCCTGGGTTTTCTCACGTCGAGGAAGCGGGCGTCGAGACGGGTGTCGAGGTCGGCAGGCACCTTCTCGACCACGTCGAGGGGGAGGGGGCTCGCACAGGGGGCGACGATCTCGAAGGTTTCGGGGTTGAGTTCCCGGCCGCCGGGCGCCTTGTCGATCGCCTTCACGGTCCCGGCGATCCGGACGACCGACTCCCGTGAAACCGCTTTTGCGGCTTCAAGAACCGCAGCCGGGGCCTTCTTCTTGACGATGGTGACCTGGATGATCCCGGTGCGGTCGCGGATAATGAAGAAGGTGAGGCCGCCAAGGTCGCGGACCTCATGGACCCAGCCGGCGACCTCGGCACGCTCAATATCGGGTGTTACCTCACTGATTGGAATACGCATGTACAATCCCATACTTATTAGAGGGAAGGGGATATGGGTTTTATGTATGAAGAGGGGAGGGAGCGCCCTTCGGGTGTCGGAAGATCGTCCGCGACACCGGGATCATCTGCCGAAATTCTCACGGCGCCGCAGGAACTGCCTGACATTCTCCGAGTCCACCCAGCCCCGGTCGAGACGGGTGATGATCTCGTCGATCTGATAGGATATCTTCAGGATCTCCTCCCCCACCGGGTCGTCCATCATCCCGGCAAGACCGACGATCACCTGCAGCGGGTTTCTGATATGGTCGCCGAGGACCGCAAACTGCTCGATGTTGCGCTCCAGCTGCTCGTAGGCCAGGCGCTTCATCTCCTCCACCGCCTTCTGATCACTGATGTCCCGGCAGATGAGCATCAGGCAGAGCAGCCGGCCTTTTTCGTCCCTCACCTGAGATCCTGAGATCTGGAGATCAAAGACCTTCCCGTCCGGGGTCCGCCCCTGGAGTTCTGTGTGGAGTGACGGTTCGAGGGTCAGCGTCCCCATGATGCGAAGCGCCTCGCCGGAGCCCTTCAGCAAACGCTGAATATCAAGGCCGGTCAGTACCTCGGGGGATGCGCATCCGAAGATCTGTCCGGATGCGCGGTTCCCGTAGATGACCTTCCCCTCAAGGTCCAGGATCAGGATGCCGTCGGTCGACGATTCGATGGCGCTTTCCTTTATCCTGAGTTCACGCTCCGCCTTCTCGCGCTCGGTGATGTCACGCGCCACGGCGACGATGTAGAGATCCCTGCCGAAATGAACATACTGAAGGCTGATCTCCACCGGCATCGAACCGCCCTCGGCACGCCTGAATCCGGTGATCAGAGAGGGCGGCGTCTCACCGGCCCGGTGGCTGCCAGAGAAGAGGGGGGCAAGGCGCTGACGTTCGGCCGGGATGATAAGGTCGATGAAGTAGCCGCCGACAACGGCTTTTCTGATGAAGCCGAGGTATTCCCAGGTGGACCTGCTGGCATCCACCACGACACCCGAAACAGCGTCGATCAGGAAAATGGCGTCACGGCTCTGGTCGAGAAGCGCCCTGAACCGTTCGAGATCGCCCATCCGCGCCTGAAGTTCCGGATAATAACTCTTGTGAACGGATCGCTCGCCAAGCCCGATAATCCGCTCCCTGAGCGCCTCATGGTCAGGGGGTTCAGAACGCCGCTTCATAGATCGTCTCGATGTCTTCCAGAGTCATTTCCTTCGGGTTTGTCGCCAGGCAGGGATCGGCCATCGCCCTGACGGCAAGCGACGGTATATCGGAGAAACCGCAGCCGGCGTCGGCGATCGTGCCCGCAATCCCGAGTGAACACCTGAACGCCCGAAGCCGCGAGATGAGAGCTTCTTTCCCGCCGCCTTCGGGCACCTGCATGATCCGGCCGATATCGTCGTAACGGGCAGACGCTGCAGAATAATTGAACGCAACCACCGATTCCAGAAGAAGGGCGTTCGCCATTCCGTGTGAGAGGTCGAGGTAGCCGCCGAAAGCGTGCGCCATTGCGTGGACGGCGCCGAGACTGGCATTGGAGAACGCCAGCCCCGCATGGAGAGAGGCCATCATCGTCCCGTATCTGATCCCCGAGTCGTCCGGGTGTTCCACCGCAGACGGGAGGGAGTGCACGATGAGGTCGATCGCCTTCCTGGCGTGGAGATCGGTCACCGGCGAACTGGCATTGGAGACATAGGCCTCGACCGCGTGGCTGAGAACGTCCATACCGCAGGCCACCGTCAACTCCTGCGGGAGCGTGAGCAGGGGGAGGGGGTCCAGCAGAGAGATGTCCGGCACCAGCGCCTTGCTGATGATGGCGATCTTGCGTTTCTGCATCTCGTCGTTGATGATCGCAAACTGCGAGACGTCGGCGGCGCTTCCGGCCGTCGTGGGGACGCAGATGAGGGGGGGGCCGGGCACCCTGACCTCATCGACGCCCTCAAAAGAAAGAATGTTCTGTTTATTGGTGGAAACGATCCCGATCCCCTTTGCGCAGTCCATCGGGCTCCCGCCGCCGACGGCGACGATCCCGCTGCACTCTTCGGCCTCATAGATCTCCGCACCCCGCATCACCTCCATGGACCGGGGGTTCTCCGATACGCCGGAAAAAAGGGTCCATGAAACCCCGGCCCCATCCAGGGACCTGCAGACATCCTCGAACCAGGAGCAGGAGACCACGCCCGGATCGCTTACGAGAAGGACGTTATGTAACCCGAAATTACAGGCATACCTTCCGGCAAGGTTAGACGCACCCTCGCCGAAGACAAACTCGGGAGCGACGAATTTTCTCAGTGCATGATCCGATTCCCCCAACATCCTGACACCCCGAGATAAGAGTTACAGAGTAATCGCCACAAGAAATGATATAGTTAGCCTTGTTGCCGACGGACTATTTAACGTATGTATGGGATTTTCACCGGCCCGGTATTCCGGGCGAACGGTTCGTGCAGTCTGGAGCGATCGTACCTGACCTGCCGGGAGGAGGGCCGGACGCGAGCAGGGTCCACGGTTTGAGAGGGTCTTCGGGCGCGCTCCTCCGGTTCAGGGCACAGGATCACCCGGGAGCAGGCTGCCCGACGGGTTGCCGGTCATGAAGGGCCGCAATATCGCCCGATAACACAACAGAGCGTATTGAAACACCATTTCACGATACTACCTCCATTCAGGACATACTCCGGGAAATCGCCTTCACCGTACAGACAGAGGAGCCGCACCGCAGGATGCCATCCGGGAATGCCTTAATACCCACCGTCGATAACCAGATGGTATGCAGAAAAAGAGCATCATGGTCTGCCTCCTCCTCATGGCCGCAGCCCTGCTCGTCTGCGGGTGTACGGAAGAAGGCTCTTCTGCCGGCGAAACGCCGGTGGTCACACCCGAACCCACCGAGACGACGGAGGCCGCCGTCGGACAGCCGGCACCGACGCCGCCGGGAGACTGGGGCGGGACCGAGCCGTACGAGGTCGGGTTTGTCGACCCGGCCACCTATCACCTGCCCACGCCCGAGCCGACCGTCACGTTCACGCGGCCCCCCGACGATCTCAACGTGGAGTATTCGACGGGCGGCCGCGGCAGCGACGCCGTCCCCTCGATGATGAAACCGTACGCCGCGTTCTCGGCAGAGAAGCCCGTCGGAGTGATGGCATCGGCGATCTACCACGTTCCGTTCCCGTACTGGGCGCTCAACTACACGGTCGAGGCCTACAACAGCGAATACTCCCGTTTTTCCGTGGAGATCATGGATGCGAACGACCCGAACCGCGAGGTGGGCGGGATCAAACTGAGCGGCCCGGATTTCATCAACAACGCCTCCGAGTCCGAGAGCAACTTCACCCGCACCGACACCCTCCTCCTGCGGGAGGGGTTCAGGGACTACTATCTGGTCGTCGAACCTTCGGGGCTCAAGTCGTTTTCCATCACGATTCTGGCGCCGGCAAAATATATGATCTAATTTCTCTTTTTTTTTATCCGCCGGCGGCGAGACGCCTGTAGTCCGCCACCGCCTGCAGATAGGCCTGCCACTGCCGGTCGGCTTCGTCGATGGACGCCTGCGCCCCGTCGTAGTCGTACCTGAAATAGGCGTCCGCCGCAGCACCCCATGAAGCAAACGCCTCGTTCAAACGGTCGAGCGCTTCGAGATAGGCCCCCTGTGCAGCGGCGACGGAGAGCGGAGCGTCCACGCCGGCGACCTCGGAGCGGTGCACCGCCGTCAGCACCACGCCCTGATCGGCGAGCGCCCTCAGCCTGAGCATGTAGGCGTCGCATGCGGCCGGCGAGGGGCGATCGGAGAGAGAGTTCAGGAGACCGGAGATGTCCGTGTTCAGCGGGAGCAGAACGGCCTGAGACCCGGCGATCGCATCGTTTAACGAGGTGATCCGCGCCGCCCGGTCCATCTCTTTGTACAGGCTCCACCCGGCAAAGATCAGCAGGGCGACGAGGACGACGATCCCGATACCGACGAGCACTTTTCGCGGGATCTTGAACTTTTTGGGCAGAGATAGGTTCATGGGACTCACACCTCCAGGGACGTCCCGGCGAGAGTGGGCACCGGGTAGATGGTATGATACTGGGGCCTGACGACGTAGCGCAGGGGTATGATCTCGGGCTTTTCCTTCTGGACGCTGGTGATATTGACGTCTAGCGTGTCGCCGATCGACCACGGCCTCCCCCAGCGCTCCGGGACCACGGTAGAGTTGCTGGAACTGCTGGAGTTATCTGACTCGAACTCGATGATCCTCAAGATCTCGATGTAATTCGTGGTCTCGACGTAGTAATACCGTTTCCCGTCATAATCATAGTATTTCGGGGGGTAATCGGCATAGAACGGGGCGAACTTTGTCATCTCCATGCCGAGCGCCATGTGATCGGAAAAGCGGAGGAGGACGACGTCGTAGCCCATCCGGTCAAGCATGGCGGCGGCCAGGATCGAGGTGTCCTCACAGTCCCCCTTACCGTCGACGAGGGTCTCCACCGGGTACTTCGGGTACTCGCCGTTGCTGCCGTAGTGGGGGGGAAGGGCACCCTCGTAATAACTCGCCGGACTGTCGTCGTAGGCGTAGTTAAGCTGCTGGACGAAGAAGATGATGTCCATCACCCGGTAATAGTCGTCGTCGGGCGTGTTGAAGCGATCAGACGTCACGGCTTCTATGAGTGCTTCCAGGTACGGCCGGTCCCCGTCAGAGAGGGCATACCGTCCCCACGCCGAGGCGTACGGGATCCTGGGCATGTCGCGGTAGTACGCGAAGAGATTTTCAGGGACTGAAAACGTCCAGGTATGAACACCGCCGTCGATGCCGGTCCACCGGTAGCCCGTCTCGATCATCTCCGCGTTCTCCGACAGTGCAGGGGGCGTCGGCGCCGTTCGCGTCTGCCAGGGGGAGAGCGGGGGCAGTGGGCCGGGTCCATCGTCCGATCCCCAGATAAGAGTGGGTTTCATGATTATGGCAAGAACAAAAACGATCACAATCGCCGCACCAATAGAGATGAGATCCTGCCGCTCCATTACGTCTCCGGACCGGATCTCAAGAACGGATCCGGTAGTACAAGTACTGCTCAGACGCGCCTGATAACCATACCGATAGATGCAGGTGCGAAACGGCGACTGCGGCGATGATCCCGGCACCTACAGGAGGGGCCGGACGGACGGATCCTGGGAACCGTCTTCGCCGACGATATTTAAAAAAAGTGCATAATTTCAACCTATAAATAGCGGGGGCACCAGAAAATAGTTCAACAAATATCGAAGTTCCGGGGCCATCGGAAGACAGGAGTGATAAGCCATGAACACAACGGGGAAAACGACCATAATCTCTCAGGACCGACCAGAGTGTATGAAGACAGCAACGAGCGATCGCCGGATCGCGGAGGCGGCCTGATGACCGAGCAGACGACCTGCACCTGCGGGTGCGGCGGCGAAGGGGACGGAAAGAAAAGGCTCATCTTTCCGTGTGCAGGCGCCTCGAACGTCGGGCAACTCACCAATATCGCCGCCCTCGAACTCGGGGACGAAGGATACGGACAATTCGCGTGCACGGCCCAGCTCGCCACCGGTGCCGCTGGCCTGAAACAGCGATGCGGAGAGGTGGACGAGATCGTCGTCCTGGACGGCTGCCAGATCAGGTGCGCCACGAAGATCGCCGGGGCGCAGGGGATCGAGCCCGACCAGACGGTCGTCGTCACCGAACTCGGGATCGAAAAGTCCCATGATTTCGAGATCTCGGACGAAGAGATCGAGATGGTTCTCGGCGCCGTCTGGGACGGACAGGGCAGAGACGGAACGGATCCCGAACCCCATGAAGCAGGCTGCACCTGCGGGTGCGGCAAAAAGTGATCCGGGCGGCCGGGCGCGTGCAATAAGCCTTACGTTCAAACGGAGATGACAGATACATGAAACAGAAGGTACTCTTCATCTGCACGCACAATGCCGCACGGTCCCAGATGGCCGAGGGATACCTGCGGGCGAAGTACGGCGACCTCTACGAGGCGTTCTCGGCCGGGATACAGCCCGACACCCTGGACCCGAGGACGGTCAGGATAATGGCCGAGATCGGGATCGACATCTCGGCCCAGCGGGCGAAACCCCTCACCGAGTATTTCGGACAGCAGATGGACGTGGTCGTGACGGTCTGCGAGGGCGGCGTCTGTCCGATGTTCCCGTGGGCGACGACGATCGTCCATGAGGAGTTTTCCGATCCGAGATCCCTCGCCGGGGACGACGAAGAGGCGCTCGCCGGGTTCAGGACGGTCCGGGACGATATCGCCACCTGGATCGACGGATGGTTCGGAAAAACCGACTGAACCTCCGCCGCACTTTTTTTAATCCGCCTCGATCCTGCAGAGGTCTCCGCATCCGGGGCATGGCTCGGCCTCGAACTCGAGCGTGCTGTACTTCACGTCGAAACGCAGGAGCCGACGTCTGATCTCCCCTTTGATCGCCTCGACCGCCGTGCAATCGGAGACGCACGCCACGACGTGGGCGTCGAGGATGTTGATATGGGAGCAGAGGCTCCAGAGATGAACGTTGTGGACGCTCTCCACCCCTTCCACCCCTTCGATCGTACCGACCACCTCGTCGAAGTCCATGCCGGCCGGGGTGTACTGGAGGAGAACGGCCGCCGTCTCGCGCAGGAGAGGGTACGACGAGGCGAGGATGACGACGGCGATCGCACCCGAGAGGAGGGGATCGACGATGGTCTGGCCGGTGAGGGCGATCCAGAGGGCGGCGACGATCACCGCCACCGAGGAGAGGGTGTCGCCGATCACGTGCAGAAAGGCGCTCCGCACGTTCAGGTCGTCGCGCCCGTGGAGGATATAGGCGACGACGACGTTGGCGGCGAGGCCGACCGCCCCGACAACCCCCATCAGCGGACCGCCCACGGCGACCGGAGCGGAGAGGCGCTGCGCCGCCTCCCAGAGGATCGCCCCGGCGAGGACGATCAGGAGGAGGCCGTTGACGAAAGCGACAAGGACCTCGACGCGGTGGTAGCCGAAGGTCCGGGTCTTCGTGGGCAGACGCTCCGCGATGATCACCGCACCGAGTGAGAGGAGAAGGGCGAGGACGTCCCTGAACATGTGCCCGGCATCGGAGAGGAGGGCAAGCGAACCCGAAAGATAACCTCCGCCAACTTCAACGGCCATCACCACCGCCGTCAGCAGCACCGCCGCCGTCAGGGCGGCCCTATTGCCGGTCCTGTGACCTTCCATGAACGGATTTCAGCCTCAAAGGGTATGAACCTGACCCCCTCCGGCAGGGTTAAGAGTCGGCGCGGCCTACGATTTCCCATGGACCTCACCGTCCTCTGCGACAACACGACCCTCATCGACCGATATCTTCTGGGAGAGCCCGGGCTCTCCTTCCATATCAGAGACGGCAAAAAGACGGTCCTCTTCGACCTCGGCTACTCAGACGTCTTCCTGAGAAACGCCGCGGCGATGGGGATCGACCTCCTCGCAACCGACGTCGTCGCCTTCTCCCACTGCCACCTCGACCACACCTGGGGGCTCCATCCCCTCCTCAGGCGCCGCAGCCTCGCCGCACTCGAGGGGCAGGAACTCCCCCGCCCTACCTTCCTCGCCCACCCGGCGATATTCAGGAGCGTCTCCGCAGGCGGCGTGCCCGAGATCGGGATGCTGGTGGACGAAGAGGCACTGGCGAGACAGGGCGAGGTGCGCCTCTCCCGCGAGCCCGTCTGGATCAGCGACGACCTGGTCTTCCTCGGCGAGATCCCCAGGCGCTACCCCTTCGAGGGGAAGACGGCGATCGGGACGTCCGGCGGAAAACCCGATTATATCCCGGACGATACCGCCCTCGCCTACTGCTCGGAAGAGGGCCTGGTGGTGATCACCGGGTGCGCCCACGCGGGCATTTGCTCGACAATCGCCCGTGCAAAAGAGGTCTGCGGCGAGGGGAGGATCGCAGACGTCATCGGCGGCTTCCACCTCTTCGATGCCGGGGCGGAACAGATCGATGCGACCTGCCGCTACCTCGCCGGCCTCGACGCCGGGGCCGTCCACCCCTGCCACTGCACCGGGTTTGCCGCCACAGTCGCCCTTGCCGGGGCGGCGAACGTCCGCGAGACCGGCGTCGGGCTCAGGCTCTCTTTTGCCGGGCGCTCCTGACGATCGCCATCAGTTCCCAGGCGAGGGCCTCTGCCCTCTTCTCGTTCGACATCAGGGTGTCGAGGCGGAGGCTGCCCGGCACCTCGCAGCTGTCCCGCACGTCCTGCACGAAGACGTCGACGAAGTCCCGGTAGAGTGCATGGGTCCCTGCCGACGAGGGTTCCATGCCCCATGCCTCCATCAGGGCGGCGGCCGGGCCCGAGACCGGTCGATCACCGATGAACGGCGAGATCGCAATGACGAACTGCTCCTCCAGCGCCTCTCGCACGCCCCTGCACTCCAGGATCGGGGAGATGCTCGTCACCGGGTTGGACGGTCCCAGGATCACGGCGTCCGCATTCCTGATCGACTCGATCACTGCGGGGGTCGCCCGAGGGTTCGCCTCGCCCATTCTGACGACGCCGTCGATGTCCACCTCGCCCCGGTGGCGGACCCAGTACTCCTGGAAGTGCATCGGCCCGCTGTCGGTCTCCACGTAGGTCGTCACCTCGGCGTCGGTCATGGGCAGCACCCGCGCTTCCACGCCGAGCGTTTTCGCAATCGCCGCCGTCGCCCCGGTGAGGGTGGCGCCGTTCCAGAGCAGCTGCGCACGCGCGATGTGCACGGCACGGTCCTTGTCCCCGACGGCGATGAACTCCCCGTCGCCGAACTGTTCGAGGAACCGGTGGGTCGCAAAGGTGTCGCCCCTGATCCCCCACCAGGTCTCGGTGTTGAGCAGGCCCGCAAAGAGATAGAGCACCGTGTCGATGTCAGGGGACATGTGGTTGCCCGAGATCCACATGTCCTCGGCCGTATTGACGAC
>ENA-ORXD01001890-ORXD01001890.1-sediment-metagenome-genome-assembly--contig:-NODE-1890-length-15419-cov-8.693651_pt1 | contig 15419 bp, 13 predicted proteins | sample MGYA00237862_ERZ511471 | MGnify/ENA metagenome assembly ERZ511471 | reverse complement strand
TCCAGCGGAGCCTCTCGACGCGGGACTGCGCCGGGGTTTGGCGGAGCGCCTGTTGTGTACCCATGGTATGCCTCCTTATGTCAGACTTTAATACGACAATAGGGTCTGAGAGTTCCAGGGGCCGAGGGTCCCAGGGATGGACTTTTACATGTTTTCACTTGAATCCTTGACCCCTTGGATCCTTTTTCATGCCTCGTGGTGTCAGACCTTTATATTCATGTGGTTGACCAGGATCGCGTCCCGCATCCGCCGCGGGAGGAACTGGTTGAGCCACAGGAAAAAGGTGCTCATAAAATCGATCTGGTTGAAGATCGACGGTTTTTCCGATTCGATGATCTTCACGATCTTCTCCGCCGCGAACGGCGGTGTGGGTGCCGTTTTGATGAGTTCGCAGTCTCTGTCGATAAAGCACCGGGCGCGATCCCGGTAGGCTGAGCCCTCGGGCGGCAGGACGTGTATCTTGGCCGCGAAGCTCGTGGAGACCTGCGCGGGCTCGATGAGGGCCACCCGGATCCCGAAGGGTTCCACCTCGTACTTGAGGGAGAGCACCATTCCCGTGACGGCGAATTTGCTCGCCGAGTAGATCGATTCGAAGGGGAAGGGAATGCGTCCCACCAGCGACGACATGGCGATGAGCTTGCCGGACCGCCGCTCGCGCATCGACGGTATGAAGGCCTGAAAGATCGCCGCCGCCCCGATGACGTTGATCTCGAGACATTTGAGCGCCTTCTCGAGATCCACCTCCTCGAAGGGGCAGAAGAACCCGATCCCCACATTCGACAGGACCGTATCGACGTGCCCGAACCGATCGAGGACACGATCACGGAATTTCGTGATCGCCGGCCGGTCGGTGATATCGATCACATCGAGGAGGTGATCGCCCCCGATCTCTTTCAGTTCTTTTTCCAGAGAGGCGATCCCCTCGGAATCGCAGTCAAAGCCCGCCACGCTGTGGCCCTTCTCGGCAAGCATCGCGGCGACATGCCGCCCCATTCCATCGCCACAACCGGTAATCACGACAACCTGTCCCATATCATTCCCCCCTTGTATTTATGCGGACGTGACCTTCCCTCCTTCCGCGCGGTACCATTCCCCCATCTGCCTCATGGATTCCTTGAAATCCGGATAGATCATCCGGTATCCCGTGGACTTCAGTTTGCCGTTGTCGACCACGTAATCGTCATACAGGTATTTCACCGCGTCCAGCTCCAGGTCCGGTATGCGACCCCTGCGCGCCGATATGGCGCCGTCCACCCGCGCGACGATCTTCACCAGCCAGAGGGGCAGGTGCATGGCCGGTGGCTTCGTGCCGAAGGCCTCGGAGGCCATCACCAGCGCCTCTTCCAGGGTCGGGTGGGTATCCTCGGCGATATTGAAGGTCTCCCCGACGGCATCATCGATGAAAGAGAGGTGGTAGACAGCGGCGGCCACGTCTTCCGCCCGGACGTTGGAGAGGAGCTGTCTGCCGCTTCCCGGGATCGCGCTGATGCTCGAGGGGCGCGAAAAGGCCTTCCCCGCGCCGTCGTTGCAGCGCGGACCGTACACGGTGCATGGACGCGTGATGGTCGCCGGGAGGCCTTCCTTGATGCGGCCCCGGACGACATCCTCGCCGTCGCGTTTGCTCCTTCCGTAGGAATCCCGCGGATCGCGGGGGGAGTCTTCCCGAAAGGGCTCTCCCAGGTAATACCCGTACACGCTGGTGGAGCCGACATGCACGTAGCGCTTGACGTTGTTTTTCAAGGCGAGTTGGGTGGTCAGCTTGACGCCGTCCACATTGGTGGGGCGGAGGGATTCATAAGGGGTGGAGAAATTACAGATGGCCCCGAGGTGGAATACCCGGTCGACGCCGCCTTCGAAAAGCCGGGGAAGCGTTTCCGGCTTCGTCAGATCGGCGGCGACGTATTCGACGCCCAGGCGGTCGAAGAAGGACGTGTCCTTCCGGGGACGGGCGGAGGCCCTGACGCGAACCCCCTCCCGGGCGAGGAATTCAACCAGGTGACTCCCCATGAACCCGGCTGCGCCGGTGACAAGAGTAATGCCGCTGTACTCCATGATCCCCCCTGTTGATGCCGGTAATCACAAAAATACTGTGTCTTCTGCTGAAGTACTCCCTTTGATCTGTTTTTTGATTTCGGTGCGGGCACGGCGGAGCCATTTCAGATACATCTCTATCTGAGTTATGCCGAGATCGATGATGAGACGGACGTACACGCTCTGCCGCTCCCATCTGCCGCGGTTTATCTGCCGCTGCTTCAGTTGCGCTTCGTACACTTCTATTTGCCGGTCTATAACCTCCAGAGCCCGCTCGTCATCCCCGAATCCGAAGAACGCGAACTTGAGCAGGAACAGATCCCTGATGAGGATGGGTTTCTGGGGAAGCTCGGCAAGCCACCGTGAAAACTCGTCCACCCCTTCTTGAGTTATGGAATACCGCTTTTTACGGGGACCCCCGTTGTCCGACGGCGCCTCTTCGACCATATCGATGAGGCCTTCTTTTTCCAGTTTTTTAAGGCTGGGGTACACCTGACCGAAATTGATCGACCACATATGGCCGAAATTCCGTTCGATGTGCGTCTTGATCTGGTAGCCGTGCATGTCCGAGTAGTTGAGGAGTCCAAGGATGGCGTATTTGATCGACATGGTTTTCCCCTGTCTATGCCCGATTGACTATGTATATTTTATATACGTCTCTACAGACAAGTCAACCTTTTTTTGAGATATAAAGAAAACTGCCCGGTGACGCCCGGCCGGGTTGAGGCAGGGGCCTGTTGGCCGTGGCGAATCGTGTGTAATCGCGAACCGCCGTACCCGGGGAAGGATGATCATCTGATCGTCAGGAAGTCCTGCTCTCTGGGGAAAGGGAGGATTTCTTCCAGAAAATAGTTAAGAAAAAGACGAATTCAGCCTGAAATCGATGATTTTCTCTTGAAAAATATTGCGTGTAAAAATATACTCAGTAAATGTTACAGACAACACATTGTAATAGCATCACATCCTGCACCATTATGCTGCAAAAAAATCCAGACGCAAGGAGGGTCCTTACATGTTGAATGCTCGTAAAAGCAGGTTCTTGATGTTCATGTTAGCAGGGCTTCTGGGGGTGGCAGGGGGCTTTGTCCTTACCGGTTGTTCGGCTGCGCCGCAAACCTTTAATTCTGAGATTTCGGGTCCCCAACTGATTGTAAACCCCCAGTCCGTCAGCCTCGGCACTGCTGCATTGATGGGAGAAAAGATTGTGTTCGAGGGATTGGGATTCACACCTGAAGACTCCGTATTTATTACAGTGTTCGGTCCCGCTGAAACCGAGGTGGTCGTGGCTGACGGAAAAGTCGATGCCGGCGGGAAATTTGCCGCCCCGATAGGAACTCTCGCGAAGGTCACGGGAATCCTGAAGGGGAATGTCAGCGGCACCTATGCGAAGGATGGAAAATACAATCAGTTTGTCGTCATTACCCAGCCGCCCATTCCGGCTGGTGTCTATACCGCCAAAGTCACGTCCATGAGTTCCGATAAGACGGCGGAGACGGCGCTCACTTTCGAAAAACCGTCTATCGTCGATAGACTGAAAGACTGGCTGGGAAAACGGATGGGAAAGATTCAGGACAAGAGGCCTGCAAAGTAAGGGCTTGTCCGTACCTTTCTTCACCGCCTCTGGTTTGACTTCGTTACATCAGCGGATTCTCTCGCTCCGGCGGGCAACGGCTCGCCGGAGCTTTTGTGTGATCTCACGTCTTGCCCGCGAGCATCGACTCAGATGGCCGGCGTTCCCCGGCCGCAGCACCTTTTGAATTTCTTGCCGCTTCCACACGGGCACGCCTGGTTCCGGCCGACCCGGTCGAACTGTCCGCTCAAAACCGATTCCCTCAGCCGTACGGTGCGCTCTCGTATCTCCGCCGTGACCGGCTCGATGTGCTCAAGGAGCGTGGACCACGCCTCGCAGTACCGGCTGACATCGGTGTACGTTTCATTTTCGTCGCGCCGGAATCTCGTGCAGTCCCCGTGACAAAAATCGAACCACCGGCATTCGAGGCAGAGGGGGGGTACGTGCGACTTCATGACACTGAACTCGGTTCTTTTCCGGCTGTGTACTATGGATGTAAGGTCGTCCCGGGTGATATTGCCGAGATACCATTCAGGATACACGAAAAAATCGCAGGGATAGCAATCGCCGTTATGTTCGACCACCAGGTACGAGGTACAGGTGTCGTGCCAGCAGCAGGATGCCGGAGCGCCGCCCACCAGATACATCAGGATATCCTCGAAGAGTCGTACCGATACATAGGGGAATCCGTCATCGTACCACCGGTCAAACAGCCGGCAGTAGAAATCTCCGAGCTCTGTGCCGCCGACAGAGAACGGCAGCACCTCCGATCCTTCATCAACTTCGAAACAGGAGATGAACTGGAGGTAATCGAAGTTGTGCCGGCGCATGAAATCATAGAGCCGGTCGGGTTGTTTCACGTTCCCGTCGTGCAGCAGGGTCAGGATATTAAAATCCACGCCGTGATCCCGCATTCCCTCGACGGCACCCATGACCGTGTGGAAGGTGCCGTTGCCCCTTGTATTCACACGGTATGCGTCGTTCATATCGGCGGGACCGTCAAGGCTGATACCCACCAGGAACCGGTTGTCGCGCAGGAAGCGCAGCCAGTGCTCATCCAGCAGCATCCCGTTCGTCTGGAGCAGATTTTCGACCCGTTGCCCGGCACGGGTGTATTTCTTCTGCATCTCGACCGCATCCCTGAAGAAATCCACGCCCAGGAGGGTCGGCTCTCCTCCCTGCCAGCAGAAGGAAACGAGCCCGGCGCCGGACTGCATGACGGTCCGTATCATGGCATCCAGGGTGTCATGGTCCATGAAGGGTGACGGCTGTTCATACATGCCGGCCACCCGCTTGTAAAAACAGTACGAGCACTCGAGGTTGCAACGGTACGAGGCGGGCTTTACAAGCAGGGACAGGGTATTCATAGTCATTCTTCGAAAACGGGAATCGGCTGCGCAATCAATATGGAGGAGTCTGTTACTTCTTGGAAACGGCGTGTCCGATAAATCCCCTGGGGTTTTTCCCGATCTCGTTCCTGAACGCGTTCAATGCCGTATCAAGCCGTTCGGCCACGTCGGGATGGGTGTTGATGACGTTGTATGACTCCCCCGGGTCGCGCTGGATGTCGTACAGGAGCGGCCATCGGTCGCCCATCTGTTCGGCGCCCAGCGCGTTAGGGATGGCCGCCGCGTCGAGCGCTATGGGCCAGGTATAGCGGTTCATCTGATCGAAGTATTTCCACCGGCCGGCCCGTATTCCCTCCAGGCGGTCGTAATGGAAGAAGTAGAGAGCGTCATGCGGCGATGTCCTGCTTTCCCCCGTGAGGAGCTCGGTGATATTCTTTCCATCCACGATCCGGTCTTTGGGCAGACCCACCCCGGCAAGAGAGAGCAGGGTGGGGTAGAGGTCGATGTTCATGGCGGTGGCGGGATTCACATCGCCCCGCGGTATCCGCTCGGGCCATCTGGCGATGAAGGGGACCCTGAAGCCGCCCTCGTAGCTCTGCCCCTTCCGTCCTCGGAAAGAGCCGGCGCTGCCCTCGTACCAGGGGCCGTTGTCGCTGGTGAATATCACGAGGGTGTTGCGCTCCAGTCCGTTTCGCTTCAGGCACTGCAATATCTCCCCCACGCTCCAGTCGAGCTCTTCAACGACATCGCCGAACTTTCCCGCGTGGGACTGCTTCTCGAATCTTTCGGACGGGAACAGCGGCTGGTGCGGGAAGGTGTGCGCCACGTACAGGAAGAAGGGTGCATCCGCTGATTCCTCTATGAATCGCACCGCTTCCCGGGTATAGAACCCGGTGAGCTTCGCCTGGTCCTCGTCCTGGCCGAGGTCGGCCTCGATCTGTGTCTCGTTGCGATAGAGGGGGAACGGTTTCATGTCGTTGCTGTAGGGAACGCCGAAGTAGTAATCGAAGCCATGACGGATGGGATTGTATTTCGGATCGGTGCTGTAATCACCCAGGTGCCATTTGCCCAGCATGCCGGTGCGGTACCCGGCGACTTTCAGTGCCTCGGCCAGGGTAATTTCGGCGGCGTCGATACCGCGGCCGATGTACTCTTCCCGGATGTCCATCACCCCGAGATGCTTCAGCATCCCGCCGAAATTCCGGGCCATCACCCTGCCGACGGGCTCGTCTTCGGGATAGGTGTTGCCGATGATCCCGGTTCGAATGGGGTATCTTCCGGTGAGCAGCCCCGCACGCGACGGGGCGCATATCGCGTTACAGGAGTAATACTCGGTAAGGCGCGTTCCCTCGTCGGCCAGGCTGTCGATATGGGGTGTGCGGATGACGGTGTTGCCGAAGCAGCCGATATCTCCGTAGCCCAGGTCGTCGCAGTAGATGAGGACCACATTCGGCCGCGGCGCGGATGCGTTCACTGCGTCGAGGGAGTATTTTTCAGCCCCCTCGGGGTAGCCGCCGATGAGTTCCCGTATGTCGTTGACCCGGAGAAGACGGTACACACCGTTTCCTACCAGTGCCGCCCCGCCGATGCCGGCGCCTATCCAGATCGATCTCTTGAGAAAACTGCGCCTGGATATATCGTCTCTAGCCATGGCATCCCCTCGTTCTGCGTCGAAAGAGTCGAGAACCGGTATGGCCTCTTACTGTATTCTTACACAATGACAGTCATACTAAGCAACTGAAGCGGGAAACACAAGATAATAAATATATCGGTATCACGTGTAGTTGAATGCTCATATCCCCCTCTCAATCGCCGTTACTCTGATTTCTTTCCGGATCGCAGGTCCTCGATCGCCAGGTAGAAGCAGGGGACCAGAAGCAGGGTGATCAAGGTTGCGAAGAGGATTCCAAAGCCGAGAGATATGGCCATGGGGATCATGAAGCGGGCCTGCCGTGAGGTTTCCAGCATGATGGGGGCCAGGCCGCCGAATGTTGTCAGCGATGTCAGGAGGATAGGGCGGAAACGGCTGATCGCCGCCGTATAAATCGCGTCGAGGAGGTCTTTTCCCTGTTCACGCTGCCGATTGGCAAAGTTGATCAGCAGGAGAGAATCATTGACCACCACTCCCGAGAGGGCGACGATCCCGAAGAGGCTCATCACACTGAGGGAGTAACCCATCAGGAGGTGGCCGAAGACCGCCCCCACGATCCCGAAGGGAATGCTCACCATGACAATCAGCGGCTGGATGTAGCTCTTGAAGGGTACTGCCAGGAGGGCGTATACGGCCAGCATGGCCAGCATCAGTCCCATGAAGAGGCTCTTCATGCTGTCCAGGAGGTCCGCCTGCCTCCCCTCGAATCCGTAGTTGAGACCGGCATGCTTCTGTTTGATCTCCGGCAGCACCTCCACCATGAGGGTGTTGAGGACACGGCTTGCCTCACTGGGAGGATTGATATCAGCCGTCACCGTGATGACCCGCCGCCCGTTCCTGCGATCTATCTCCGTATAGGCCCGCCCCCGCTTCATGTCGACCGCGTCCCGCAGGGGAACCTCCCGGCCGGAGGGGGTCCTGAGCATCAGTTCCTCGAGGCTGTATTCCGACACGCGCTCGCTCTTGGGGAGACGCACCATGACCTTGACCTCGTTTCGGCCCCGCTGCTGGCGGAGGACCTCGCTCCCGTAGAAAGAGTGACGTACCTGGATCGCAACGTCACGGGCGGTCAGGCCGAGTGCCCGGCCCTCGGGGCGGACCGTAAAGTCGATCTGTTGTTTCCCGGGGGCAAACCCGTCGTTGATATCCGTTACCTTGGGGAAATGGCTGAATGCTTCGGCCAGTTCCGCCCCGGCAGCCTCCAGGACCGAGAGATTCCGGTGGCTCAGTTCGATGGACATGGCCGCCCGCGAGCCGGGCCCGCCGGCATCGGACTTGAATGAGATGGTTTCCAGGCCGGCAATCGACCCGACTTCCCGTCGCCATGCCTTCACGAAATCGCCTGTCTCCATGGGGCGCCGGTCGGCCGGGGTGAGGAAGACGCGCACCCGGCAGGTATGGCTCCCAGCCGTACCGTTGACCGAGGCGCCGATCTCGGAAAAGATCCCTTGGACTAGTTTCTCTCCCCCGTTTTGAGCTGCGATCTTCTGGGCAGTTTCCACCAGAGTTACCTGGATCGCCTCGGTCTTTTCCACCGCCGACCCGTAGGGGAGGGCGATTTCCACCTGGGCAAAGTCCGACTCGATCCGCTCCATCAGGGTGATCCCCATCCGTCCGCTCTTCACGTAGACCAGGGTCATAAGCAGGACCGCCAGCCCGACGGCGATGGTCAGGTACCGCCAGACGAGGGCCCGGTCCAGGAAGGGGCCGTAGCGTTCTCTGACCAGCCGGCTGAATGTGTTGCTGAAGCGTTGCTGGTTCCTGTGCAGCCAGGCCATGACCGCCCGGTCGGGTTTCTCGCTCCGATGTCCCAGGTGGGCCGGCAGGATGAAGAGACTCTCCACCAGGGAGATGGCAAAGACCGTGATCACGACGATGGGGATTGCCTTGTATATCTTCCCTGAGATTCCCGGCACGAAGAGAAGGGGGGTAAAGGTGACGATGTTGGTCAGTATGCTGAAGGTGACCGGCATGGCGACCTCGCGCACCCCTGCGACGGCCGCCTTACCGAAGGGATACCCCCGTTCCCGATAGGTATAGATGTTTTCTCCCACCACAATGGCGTCGTCCACGACGATCCCCAGCGCCACGATAAAGGCGAACATCGACATCATGTTGATGCTGACCCCGAGGGTGGGAAGAAAGAGGATCGAGCCGAGGAAGGAGATGGGGATCCCCATGGTCACCCAGAAGGCCAGGCGCGCCTCCAGGAAGAGCCCCAGCAGGATCAGGACCAGGGCGAGCCCCATGTATCCGTTGTTGAGGAGAAGGGTGAGGCGCTGGCGGTACACGTCCGACCGGTCTCTCAGAACATCGATGCTGATCCCCGGCGGCAGGTTTCGACGCCATTCCTCCATGTACTTCAGGGTGGCGTCCGCCACCGACAGGGGTGTCTGGTCGCCCACCCGGTAGACATCGATCATGATGGCGGGTTTGCCGTTGTACGTGGCGTAAGTATCCGTGTCCTCGAATCCGTCGATCACCGTGGCGATATCTTCAAGCAGGACTCGTGTGCCGTCGCTGGAAGAGATGGCCGGGATACGGGCGAATTCTTCACCGTAATCGCGGCGTTCCGTCATGCGTACCAGGATCTCGCCGCTGTCGGTCTTGATGCCGCCCCCCGGCAGTTCAACGGCCGCCTGCCGCACCTTTGCCGCAACGTCGTCGAGGGTGAGATTGTAGGCGCGCAATTTGTCCTGCGGCACCTCGATGCTGATCTCCAGGTCGCGGGTTCCGGAGAGATCCACCTGGGTGATCTCGGGATCCTGGAGGAGCCTGTCCCTGATCTCTTCGGCCTTCTCGCGAAGGACACGCTCGCCCTGATCCCCGTACAGGGCCAGTGATATGACCTGCCGCCGGTGGGCGATGATCTCTATCCTCGGGTCCTCCGACTCTTCGGGAAAGGAAGTGATACGATCCACCTCGCTCTCGATATCGCGGGCCAGCTTCTGGATGTTGTACCCCTCGATCATCTCGACCTGCACGATCCCGGAGCCCTCCCGTGCGCTCGAGGTGATCTCGTTGACCCCCTCCAGGCCCGAGACGGCCTCTTCTATGGCGAGGATGATCCCCTGCTCGACCTCTTCCGGACTTGCCCCGGGGTAGGAGACGCTGATGTTCACATAGTCCAGATCGAAATCGGGGAAAACCTCCTGCTTGATCTGCATGGCCCAGATGAGGCCGCCTATGAGAAAGACGATCATCAGCAGATTGGCGGCGACGGAATTGCCCGCCATCCAGGCGAGAGGGCCTCTTTTTTCGCTTCGTTCGTCCATCGGAGTCCTTATTTCGCCGGTACGTGTTTTTCTTTCTTATCAGGGGTTGTCACGGAGGGTCCGTCCGCCGGTTCATTCACCCTGACCTTCATCCCCTGGACCGGGGCCGAAAGGCCGGTCGTAATAATCCACTCGCCGTCTCTCAGGTCGTTCCTGACCAGGACGGTCGTCTCTCCTCTCCAGGCAATATCGACGGTCCGCATATCGAGGGTGTCATCATCGCCTGCCACCCAGACGCTTCGTCCGTCCCGCAGGGCGGAGCGGGGAAGGGCGACGACGCCGTCCAGTACGGGCCCTTCGATCTCGACGCGTACATATTCACCGATCAAGAGGGGAGGTCTGGTGTTTTCAGGGGATTTCAAGTCGAGCGGATCATCGACCGCGATGAGGATGCGGGCCATCCGTCCTTCTTCTTCAAGGTCGCTCAGAAGCCTGACGACGGTGCCCTTCCGCTCGTAGCCGGACGCATTTCCATAGAGGATATGCGCCTTCGATCCCTGGTCATTCCCGCCCGAGGGGATAGAGATCCATTTGAGACGGTCGACCGGCACGGACGCCCGTACCTGGTACTGATCCGTCCCCACCAGCTCGGCGAGTTGATCCTGGGAAGAGGCGCGGGAGCCCAGGTCCACATTCTTTGTTCGAACGATGCAACTGAAAGGGGCCCGGACGACGGTGCGGGTGAGGTCCAACTCAGCTTTCTGCAGGGCGGCGCGGACCGCCTCAAGATCCGCCTGCGCCTTTTCGAGGTGTGGCTTCCGCAGGGCCAGCTCGGAATCGAGCGACTTCTGCGGCGAGGCCTTGTTGAGCAGTTCCCACTCACGCTTGGCGACATCCTGCCGGCCCATCTCCAGTTTCAGCGCGTATTCGGCATTGACGACGGCGCTCCGCTGCTCGGCCACGGCCAGCCGGTAGTCCCGGTCATCAATCCTGAGGATCTCCTCGCCCGCCTTGAGCCGTCCCCCCTCGGTGAAGCGGGGGTTAATCTTCACCACATCCCCGGCAATCTGCGATTTGAGCATGATTTCCCGGGCCGGGATGACACTTCCCATCGCCGGGACGGTGACCCGCTCCGATGAGTGCCGAACCGTAAGGACCTCTACCAGCGGCGCCTCCCGCACGGGGGGGGTCCTGCGCGCCTTGGGAGCGGTGCTCGCGAGATAGAGGGCGACGACAACGGCAACGATCAGAACCGCCAAAGGCAGCACGATCTTGAGTGACTTTCGCCCGGTGAGGATATTCGCCGGTTTCTGTTCTTTCATGGGAGATTCATCCTTCAGTATCGCTTGAAATGCTCGTTTCCTTCAAACCGCCGTCGGGGGTCAGCTTGTCGGCCCACGTTCCGCCCAGGGCGCGATACAGGGCTACCCGGGCGCCCAGCAGCTCGGCTTGCCGTCTGATCAGGTCCACATCAAGGGCCTGAGCCTTGAGGACCTGGGTCAGGACGGGGAGGTAATCGTCGATCCCCTTGAGGTACCGCTCCCGGGCCTCGTCGAGGGCCCGGCCCGCCGCCTCGATCTCCGCCTCCAGGGCCTCGATATGCTCGCGTTTCTTCACCTCGCTGAGGAGCGCGTCTTCGACCTCCTTGATCGCCGTGTAGACCGTTCGCCGGTAGGCGGACAGATTCTCGTCGGCAGCCGCCCGCAGGCGGTCCACCTCCGCCGCGCGGTAGCCCCCGTCGAAGAGAGGGGCCGTCAGGTTTGCCGCGAGGTTGACCAGCCAGTTGTGGAAGATGAGGTCGATGTTGGATGACTGATAGGCCGCCGAGGCGCTCAGGCTGATGGTGGGGAGACGGTTTGCCCGTGCCGCCGCAACCTGCCAGTCCGCCGAACGCAGTTTCAACCCCGCCGCCCGTACGTCCGGCCGTGCAGCCAGGAGGTCTGCGGGGAGACCGGTCCCCGGGATTTCAGAAGATTCGGGAAGAGAGCTTCTGCTGATCGTAAGCGACGAGCGCGGCGGTTTCCCGAGGAGGAGGGCCAACTGGTGCATCAGGATCTGTTCCTGCTCCTCGACGAGGGGGATCTGGGCCTTCACCTGCTCGACTAGCTGCCGTTGCTGGTAGACATCGAGCGAGGATACCATCGATTTGCGATACCGGAGCTCTATCAGCTCCAGGTAGGTCTCGTTGATCTCCAGCTGTTCCTTGAGGATCTGTTTCTGCCTCCTCTGGGAGATGATGCCGATCCAGTTCTCCGCCACTTCGGCGGCGAGAGTCATGGCCGCCGTGTTCAGGTCTTCGCGCGTCGCGGTCGCATCAAGGATCTTTGCCTCCTGTTCGGAGCGGATCCGTCCCCACAGATCCAGTTCATAGCTGCTTGACAGACCCAGCGAGTACGTCTCGGTGGATATGGTGGTCCGATTGCCTGAACTGCTCTCCGTCCGCTGGCGTTTGTACGAAGAATCACCGGTCGCCGACAGGTCGGGATACAGGTCCGCCCCCGCCTGGATCGCCAGGGCCTTCGCCTGTCTCAGACGGGCCCACGCCTCCTTGATGGTGAAACTGCCCGCCAGGGCCTCCTCGATCAGATCGTTCAGTTCCTCGTCATTGAATTCCTCCCACCACCGCTCCGGGCGCTCGGGCCCCGAGGGGTAGAGTGCGAAGGTCCGGGGGACGTCGCCTGCCGGGGACGTCCTGACAGGCGGTCTGAAGAGGGTGCATGACGACAGAAGGAAGAGCACAGCGACGATCAGCAGGCCCATGTTCAGGTTCCGATGTTCCATTCTTCCATCCTTGCACCCGTTCTTGGGCGATGTTTTAGTACAGTAGTTTCAATCTACAGTCGTTTCAATCGCACAAGTGGTTACAAAAAAGTTTTCCGGCGTGAAAACGCAAAAAAAATTACTATATAATGTCTGGAATTTATTGCAAGACATCTTTTTCTTGTAACCTTTCTGACCCGCCATGCGACTAACAGAGCAAAGGAAAGTTTTCCGCGCAAAAAAAACGAAATGGAGGAATATCATGAAGTCAATACAAAAAAACATAGTGATGATGGCGGTTATTCTGGCGGTCCTGTTTGCCTTTTCGTCGGTGGTGCTGGCCCACGGATACTGGAGAGGCGGCGGAGGATACTACGCCGGGAAGGGATTCGGTGGGCCGGGATCGGGCGCGTGCTTCGGCCCGCTATCGGGCGGACCGGGCCTTCGAGGGTTGCCGGGGCTGGAGCTTTCGGATTCTCAAAGGGATCAGGCCCTGGAGATCATGGAGACCTACCAGATCGAAAGGGTCAAGGCAAGAGGAGAGCTGCTGAAGGCGCATGACACCCTCAGAAAGGCCATGCACGCCGACACGGTCAACGAACAGGCTGTTAGAGACGCCTATAAAAAGGTGTCTTCATTGCGTGAAGACAGACTTGTCGCACGGGCGAAGATGATGAACGAAATGAGGGCGATCCTGACCCCCGAGCAGGTGAAACTGCTCGATGAGCGTGCGGCCGGGTTCGATTGGAAGTCCCCGCGGGAGGGTTACGGCAGACCATCCGGCGGCGGATGGTCCGGTGGCTGCCCGCGCTGGTAGGAGCGTCCTTTTGAAGGCGGGAACGGATGGGTGCCGCACGTTTTCCTCCCCGGCCCCGTCCGTTTCCCGTTTTTTTTGGTGTGCCGTATCGGCCCCGGGGTTGCACGGATGATTATGCGTTGCATGTTGCGCCCCTTTGTGGTTACTATATCGACCGGTGGAACCAACCAGAGCGCGTGAATCGATGCATAATACTCCCAGCAGGCCCAGTGATCGAGAGATCATCAGACGGATTATTGACGGAGACACTGACGCGTTCGCGCAGATACTGGCACGATACAAGGATCATGTGATGGGGATTGTGAGCAGGCACGTGCCGTATGACCACATAGAAGAGATCGCTCACGACGCCTTTATCCGGGCGTATCAGTCGTTGGCGACCTTCAGGGGAGAGGACAACTTGAGGCCCTGGCTTGCCTCCATCGCCGTGAGATCCTGCTATGACTTCTGGAGGGATCGATACCGGTCGAAGGAAGTCCCCATGAGCTCCCTGACTCAAGCGCACCAGGAATGGCTGGAGAACGTCGTATCGGACACGTCGGACCGGGCATTCGGTGAGCATGGATCGCGTAAAGAGGCCCGGGAGGTGCTTGACTGGGCACTGGCGCAGCTTTCCGCAGAGGACCGCATGGTCCTGGAGATGGTATACCTTGAAGGCTTGACGGTGCGTGAGGCCTCCGAACTGCTCGGCTGGACCATGGCCAACGTCAAGGTCAGGTCGTTGCGGTCCCGGAGAAAACTGCAGAAGCTCCTTTCGGGGCCGATCGGGGAAGGGGTGGTACAATGGAAGACAGGATGACAAAGATCCGAGAAGCGCTCAGCGCGGCGTATCGCAATAAGGAAACGGTTCCTGTCGGTGAGCTGTGGGAGACGCGCGTGATGGGTCACGTGCGGAGTCTCGGCATTCCCCTGTCCCCGGCGGCAGCCTTTTCTGCGCTCTTCGGCCGGTTCGTGTGGCGTCTCGCCCCGATCGCCTGTGTGCTGATTGTGGCGCTGGCCGTGGGGATGGCACATCTGGATTACACGCCGGAGTATGAGATAACCGCGACTTTCATGACCGATCCGATCGGGAGCACGGTCGACCAGATCTGGGGGATATAGGGAGAAGGGCCATGAACAACAAAATGAAGGTGTCTATCGGGGTGCTCCTTGTGTTTATTCTTGGAATCCTCGCGGGGTCGTTCGGAACGCAGGCCTATATGAAATACCGCACCTCCCGGTTCGTCCAGAGCGGTTACGAGGCACGGGCGGAACGGTTTCTGGGGAGGCTTTCGCACGATCTCGACCTTACAGCAGAGCAGCAGGCCGAAATCGGCACGATCGTCAGGGAATCCCACCGGAGGCTGGCCCAGATCAGCCAGAGATGCCAGCCCGAGATACGGGGGATCATCGAGCGCGATTTTGAGATGATCCGGCAGATCCTCACCGATGACCAGAGGGAGAAATTCGACCAGTTTCAGAGAAGATTCCATCAGCGAGGCAGACACCGGATGTTCCGGCAGCCGCTCCCGCCGTTGTCGTCCCCTGGGAACGACAGGGAGTAACCGGGACCCTTTCTTTTGTGCCATGTTGCTGCAGCCGGTACGATTGGCGGTGCGAGCAGATTACCGACGCCGTTATCTGTCTGATTTCAGAATCTTTACCAATCCTTCGACAGAAATATTCGCCTCTTGTTTATAATTCTTGAGATCAAGGCCGATTTCGTACATCCCGCTTTCGCTCGACACGTTGTACCACACGATTTCGGTCGTCAATTCCAGAACTCTATCCGGCAGGGAAATCTTCAGTTTTAATTCGGGCCTCGTATCTGTAATGACCAGGTGCTGGTTTCTTACGGTAAGCCGTTTGGAGTGAAGGAGGGCGCCTCCGGAGGAGAAATTGACAACGGTGACATCTATCTGATCGTGGAAATCGGGGAATCTCACGTCGAGGATGGCGTTCCAACGAACAGTATACCTCTTGCCACCCCTCCGCCCCTTGCCCTTATGAACAAAGCTGAGGTCTTTCATACGGTTTTCCCTTTCTC
>ENA-ORXD01001889-ORXD01001889.1-sediment-metagenome-genome-assembly--contig:-NODE-1889-length-15421-cov-2.965459_pt1 | contig 15421 bp, 17 predicted proteins | sample MGYA00237862_ERZ511471 | MGnify/ENA metagenome assembly ERZ511471 | reverse complement strand
TTACGTATAACATGAAGGGATCTGCGCGATCAATGGGGAATATCCCGCGGATGGAAGAATGCACAGGGACTTACACATAGGGTGGAAGCATCTCTTAAGGCTGGTTGTCATTTTCATACTGTGCTCGTATGGATGCCCTATCGACCGCGCCAGCAATAGAGGCACAGTTGTTCTTCCGGCAGCCCGATGGCTGAAATCATGTCCTGAAGATGAATGTACTTGAGGGAAGTTACGTTTAGATCCTGCCGGATCCACTCAACCATCCTACGGTAACGTTCGGAATTGTGATCCAGGTATTCATCGATGTGGCCTGTGGCTTCTCCTTCAAGGGCGCGTATGGCCCTGTGGGAAGCCAACTCGGCTGTTGTTCTCGTCGAATAAGAAAATTTGCAGGGGAACATCAGCGGCGGACAGGCCGGTCGGATGTGGATCTCCTTTGCCCCGTTGTCCCAGAGCTTCTTGATGGTGAAATTCTTGAGCTGCGTGCCCCGGACGACGGAGTCGTCGCATACGACCATGCGGTTGCCGCGGATCACGTCCCGCACCGCGATGATCTTCATCGTGGCCACCAGGTCGCGTATCTCCTGGGAGGGCGGCGTGTAGCTTCGCCCGTAGCCGGGCGTGTACTTCACGAGCGGCCGTTTGTAGGGGATCCCCGATTCCTGGGCATAGCCGATGGCGTGGCCGATCCCCGAGTCGGGGATGCCCGTGACGAAGTCCGCCTTGAGCCTGTCCTTGCGCGCCAACGCCCGCCCGCAGCGCTCGCGCGCGATCTCGACCGACTTCCCCTCGTAGGACGAGGAAGGCTCCCCCGTGTAGATCCAGAGAAAGGCACAGACCTTCTTCTCGGCCATCACCGGCCTCTGCTGGCGTATGCCGGAACGGCTGAGCTTCACGATCTCTCCCGGCCCGAGGTACTTGATCATGTCGTAACCCAGGTTCTGCAGGGAGCTGGCCTCGGTGGCGACGACGTATTCCCCCTTCTTCTCCCGGCCCCCGATCACAAGGGGAAAACGCCCGTAGAGATCCCGCGCCGCGTAGATCCCGTCGTCCTTCAGGATGAGAAGGCAAAGCGACCCCTCGATCAGCTTCTGCATATTCACGATACCGTCGATCAGGGTCTCGCCCCGGTTGATGAGCCGCGCCACAAGTTCCACGGGACTCACGCCGCCGCCGGCCATCTCGCTGAACGACACTCCCTGCCTCAGCAGCCCCTCGGCAAGGGAATCCTTATTGGTGATGAGTCCGCTTGCGGCAATGGCGTACGTTCCGAACTTGGAGCGGACGATCAGGGGCTGGGGCGCCACGTTGTTGATGGAACCGATCCCCATGATCCCGTTCATTTCCTTGTAGTCGTTTACGAATTTCGACTTGAACTGGGTCTGGCTGATGCTGTGGATGGTCTGATAGAATCCGTTCTGGCCCCAAAGGGCCATGCCGCCGTTTTCAGTCCCCAGGTGGGAATGATAGTCCGTCCCGTAGAATAGGACCTTGGAGCAGTTCTGGTTTGATACGACGCCAAAAAGTCCTCCCATTTCCCCTTCCTTCCTAGCCGTGATAGATGAACCGCGGAACCCCGCGTTCTAATCGAGTTTTGCGACGGCCCCGGCAATCCGCTTCATACCCTCGACGATAAGTTCCATCGATGTGGCGTAGGAAAGCCGGATATAGTCGTCGTTTCCAAACGCTCCCCCCGGCACCACGGCCACATTGGCCGCCTCCAGGAGAAACTCGCTGAAATCGTTCGAGGTCGAGATCGTTTTCCCCTGGTATTTCTTCCCGTAGAGGGCGGATACTTTGGGGAATACGTAAAAGGCGCCTGGCGGCGTCGCACAGGTGATCCCCGGGATGCCGTTGAGCGCTTTGACGATCACATCCCTCCTCCTCTTGAACTCCGCCACCATCTTCGGGATGAAGGACTGATCCCCCAGGAGGGCTTCGATCGAAGCCTTCTGCACGATCGACGTCGGGTTCGACGTGCTCTGGCTCTGGATTTCCGTCATGGCCGCAATCACGTTGTTCGGGCCCGCCGCGTAGCCCATCCGCCATCCCGTCATGGCATGCGACTTCGACAGCCCGTTGACGACGATCGTCTTCTCCTTCATCTCCTCGCTGACATTGGCCATGTTGGAGAACCGGAAATCGTCGTAAACCACCTTCTCGTAGATGTCGTCGCTGATCACGATGATGTCCCTGCCCTTCAGGACTTCAGCCAGGGCCTTCAGTTCCTCAAAGGCATAGGCCGCCCCCGTAGGGTTCGAGGGGCTGTTGAGGATGAGGGCCTTCGTCCGGGCCGTGATGGCTTTTTCGAGCTTTGCCGGCGTGAGCTTGAAGCCCTCCGACTCGCCGGTGTTCACGAACACCGGGGTCGCATCGGCCAGGAGCACGATGTCGGGGTAGGATACCCAGTACGGCGCCGGGATGATCACCTCGTCGCCCTTCCCGAAGAGGACCTGTGCCATGTTGAAGAGAGTGTGCTTCGCCCCGGTGGAAACGATGATCTGGGGGCGCGTGTAGGCAAGGCCGTTGTCTTTTCGGAGCTTCTCGATGACGGCGTCCTTCAACTCGTCGATGCCGCCTACGGGCGTGTACTTGGTGAAGCCTTCCTCGATGGCGCGGATGGCCGCCGCCTTGATGTTGTCGGGCGTGTCAAAGTCGGGCTCGCCGGCCCCGAAGCCGATGATGTCCCTTCCCTCCTTTTGCAGGGCCTTGGCCTTCATCGTGACGGCGAGCGTCGGCGACGGCCTGAGAACTTTGGTCAGAGGTCCCAGATTCATATCCTTCACCCTTTCTTGAAGCTGTCTGCGTATTTCTCCTGGAGTCTCTGGAGAACGATTTCGGGAACGAGCCCCCGGACGGACCCGCCGTGACCGGCCGCCTCCTTGATCAGGTTCGAACTCGTGTAGAACCACTTGTACCCGGTCATGAGAAAGACCGTCTCGATGTCGCGGTTGAGGCGCCGGTTGATGAGGGCCATCTGGAACTCGTACTCGAAGTCCGACAGGGCCCGCAGGCCGCGGAGAATGACTGCGGCACTATTGTCGCGGACATAGTTCACAAGAAGCCCCGAGAAGCTGTCCACCCGGATCCGCGGGTCGTCACCGACAACCTGTCGGATCAGCTCCATGCGCTCCTGCACGGAGAAAAGACCGGACTTGTTCGGGTTGTAGGCAACGAGGATGATGAGCTTGTCGAAAAAACGCAGGCCGCGCTTGATGATATCCAGATGCCCGTTGGTGATCGGGTCGAATGACCCGGGATATACCGCCAATCTCTCCATGCTCTCCTCCCCATGCGAGATTTCGGATAACCGCTGCTTTGTATGGCGCCTGTTATCCGTCAGGCCCGGCAGAACGGTCACCAGACCGCTTATGCTCAGGTTCCTCCTGCCGTTGCAGCCTGAGAAAGCTCAACGCCGTCTCCCCATACCGACGGCTGTCTTCGATTTGATACCCCTCACGCCCCGCCGGGATTTCTTCCCGGGAAGAGTGTTGTACGACGAGAACCCCGCCCTGCTCCATCAGCGCCAGAGTCCGGACAAGACGCAGCGTCTCATCCATCAGGTTTCGCCCGTACGGCGGATCGGCAAAAATGACGTCAAAGCGCTCCTCCCTGCGGCCAAGAAGCCTGAGTGCGCGCTCGACGGGGCAGTCGATTATCTCGACGTTCTGCCCGCCAGCTTCCCCCGGGTCTTCCAGAGGCATATTGAGGAACCCGCAACGCTCGATGTTCGTACGGATTGCATTGACACAGGCCCGCTGACTCTCCACAAGGATCACCCGGGAGGCCCCGCGGCTCATGGCTTCGAGGCCGACACTGCCCGACCCCGCAAAAAGATCCAGAAACCTTTTCCCGTCCACGGAGAGGATATTGAAAAGGGATTCCTTCACTCGGTCTGTCGTCGGTCGGAGGATATTCGCCTTCGGCGCAATCAGCGTCCTCCCCTTCGCCTTCCCCGCAATGATCCGCATAAACAACCAAGGGCAGGGCTGAAGGTGACCGGCAGGACTTTTCCCTATACCCTATTCCCTATACCCTTATTTTAGATAGTCCCTCACAAAGATCTCGGCGATCTGGACCGCGTTCAGGGCCGCCCCCTTGCGCAGGTTGTCCGAGACGACCCACAAATTGATCCCGTTTGCGACCGACTCGTCTTCGCGGATCCTGCCTACGTAGGTGTCATCCTTGCCTGCGGCGTTGATGGCCAGGGGGTATTCCTTTTTCCCCGGGTCATCGACGACGACAACACCGGGCGCCTTCCTCAGCAGTTCCTTCACCTCGGCCGCGGTGATCTTCTTTTCCGTTTCGATGTTGACCGACTCGGAGTGGGCGCGAAGCACGGGCACCCGGACCGTTGTCGCCGTCACGGCGATGGACTCGTCGCCGAAGATCTTCTTGGTCTCCCAGACCATCTTCATCTCTTCCTTGGTGTAGCCGTTCTCCAGGAAGATATCGATCTGGGGAAGACAGTTGAATGCGATCTGGTACGGGTACACCTTGGCTACGGGCTCCTTGAAGCTGAGCAGGGCCCGCGTCTGGTCGATGAGCTCGTCCATGGCTTTCTTGCCCGTCCCCGAGACGGACTGGTACGTCGACACGACGATCCGTTTGATGCGGGCCGCGTCATGGATCGGCTTCAACGCGACGACCATCTGGATCGTAGAGCAGTTCGGGTTCGCGATGATCCCGCGCTTCTTGTAGTCGGCGATTTTCTCCGGGTTCACCTCGGGCACAACGAGCGGGATGTCCGGCTCGTACCGGAAGGCAGCCGTGTTGTCGATGACCACGCAGCCCGCCTTCGCGGCGATGGGGGCAAACTTCTGGCTGATGCTCCCCCCGGCCGAGAAGAGACCGATCTCGATCCCCCCGAAGGAATCCTCCTTGAGCACCCGGACGGGATAGGACTTGCCCTTGAACTCCAGTTCCTTCCCCAGGGAGCGCTCCGAGGCAAGAAGGGTGAGTTCGCCCACGGGGAAGTTGCGTTCCTCGAGGATGCTGATCATCTCGTTTCCGACGGCGCCGGTGGCGCCGACGACCGCTACGTGATACTTTCTCATGAAATCCGACTCCTTTATGAACCAATCGATTTTCAATACCGTGGGGTTTGGCCGTCAACGGTCTCGGGTCCGGTCACGGAGCCTCCCCGGTTTTCGTTTCCGTTTTGATCTCCCCTCCCGGCGCCGGTTGTTTTTTCCCCGGGCTGAAGAGACCTTTGACCAGCTTCAGGATCCACCAGACGGGACCGGAGACGGCGTAGCTCACGGCGAAGGTGAAAACCATGACCTGCGGCTCCGCCAGAACGATGATCAGCAAAATGACGGCCAGCACAACGGTCATGAAGGGTTCCCGCGTCAGGAAGTGCAGGTCCTTGAAACTGTAAAACTTGATGCTGCTCACCATGAGAAGCGCAAGCGTCATCATTCCGACCAGGATCGACAAGTGCGGGAACGTCCCCTCGCCTCCCAGGTAGTCATAGAGGAGCACCGTCGAGGACACGACGATGGCCGCCGCCGGGATGGCCAGCCCGTTGAAGTACCGGCTGTCGATGACGCCGACCTGCACGTTGAACCGGGCCAGCCGCAGGGCGCCGCAGGTCACAAACATGGCCGCGGCGAGCCACCCCCACTTTCCGAACGCGGACAGCGACCAGCTATAGGCCAGGATGGCCGGCGCCACGCCGAAGGCCACCAGGTCGGAGAGCGAATCATACTCCACGCCGAACTTGGATGTGGTGTGGGTCATGCGGGCGATCCGACCGTCGAGTCCGTCGAGGATCAGGGAGATCGGGATGGCAATGGATGCGTGAATGAAGTTGCCCTGAATGGAGGCGATGATTGCGTAGATCCCCGCGAAGAGGCTTGCCGTCGTGAAGAGATTCGGCAGGATGTAGATCCCCTTCTTCATCTGGTCCTTGCGGAAAAACCGCTCCCTCCGGAGGAAGCGCTCTCGTTTGAACTCTTTGTTCATCACAGGACCCCTATGGGTGTTTCCCCGGCGCGCACCTTCTGACCCGGCTGAACCAGCACCCTTGATTCCAGCGGCAAGACCACCTCGAGACGCGAGCCGAAGCAGATCAGCCCGAACCGCTGACCCCTGACGACTTCCATGCCCTCACCGATCCAGCAGACAATCCGGCGGGCAATGAGCCCCGCGATCTGGATGGTCAGGAACGCCTTTCCGTCTTCCGTCCTGATCAGCAGGCTGTTCTTCTCGTTGTCCGCCGAGGCCTTGTCCAGATCGGCCGAGAGAAACTTGCCGCTGTGATACTCGATCTTCTCCACGCGCCCGGCATAGGGGGCGCGGTTCACATGGACATTGAAGACGTTCATGAAGATGCTGACCTTCCTGAACCGCCCCTTCAGCAGGCCGTCGAGCTGAACCTCTTCGACTTTCAGGATCCTGCCGTCGGCCGGCGAGACCAGGAGGCCATGTTCCCCGGGAATCGTCCTTTCGGGGTTGCGAAAGAAGAACGCAACGAACAGCATGGCGGCAAACGCCACGACCGCCACTCCCTTGAAACCCATCCATGAAAGGGAACCCGCCAGAATGCCCAATCCGACGATGAAGGGAACCCCTTCACGCACGATATATCCGTTGTGTTGGTCCATGCTCTCCAAAATTTAACCCGGCCGTTGCTCAGGCGCTTTTTCTGTATTTCGCAAGGATGGCGTAAATCCGGTCCTTGCTGAAGAGCTTCAGCTTCTGCAGCCGTTTCTTCTCGATCTCTTCCTGGGGTGTGAGGTAAATCCGTTTGTTGAAATCCTCCAGGGCTGCTTCCAGTTTCCGGTGGTCTTCCACGTTCTGTTTCAACTCGCTGTCCTGCTGGATGTATCGTTCGATGAGCATTTCGTCGGTTCGCTCCATACCCACCTCCTGGCTCCGTCGAAAGAGCCTTGCTTATATCATAAACGTCCTGAGCAATGTAGCGAAATTTGAATGCCGGGGGCCTCTTCGCGCCTTCACCTCAGGGCTTTTCCGTGTGCCGGATCTCCGCCTCCGACCGCCGCAGATATCGGGGCGTGAAGCGTGCCACGTCGAGCCTTTCGCCCTTACCGTATTTCTTCACTGCAAGCAGGGCAACACTGGATGCCCATACCCACTGCCGGTTTGGCGGTGCGAACCGGGCACGTCCCCGAAGCCGCTCCCGGATGAACCCGGCGTGTTCGTTGAGCCCGTCGCCCAGGAAAAGGGCTTCCCCGTCGATTGCGTCGAGAAACTCCCCCGGGGTTGTGGCTTGTTCCTCCATCACGACGTCAAAGAGCCCTTCCCCGTTGGCACGGTACGCCGCCGCGTAGACTTCCCCCTTGCGGGCATCGAGCATGGGGCAGATGAGCGCCGGGGTCTCGATGGCATTGTAGGCAAGCGCCTCCAGCGTCGATACGCCGACGACGGTCTTTCCCGTCGTGAGGGCGAGCCCCTTCATGGTGCTGGCACCGATCCGCAGACCCGTGAAGGAGCCGGGCCCGACGGTCAATGCAAAGAGATCCACGCCATCGACGCCGATCCCCGCCAGCGCAAGCCCCTGATGGACGGCCGGCAGGACCGTTTCGGAGTGGTTCACGGAGAGGTTGAAGAAGTACTCGACGAGTACCGTCTCATCGCGAAGCAGGGCAACGCCCGCCGTTCTCGTCGCCGTGTCAATGGCCAGTGTGATCATCTTTTACCTTATGTCTCCTGATTAAAATCCCCCTCAATCCCTCTTTCATAAAGGGGGACCAACGGGGGATTTGCAGGGTCTTTCCCGTCCATCATTCGCCGAATATCCTCATGATATCGTTATAAAACACAAATATCATGAGCATGACGAGGATGAAGAAACCCACCTGCTGAGCCCGCTCCCGCCACTTGATGTTGACCTCTTTGCCCGTGACGAGTTCGATCAGGAAGAACAGCAGGTGCCCCCCGTCCAGAACAGGGATGGGAAACAGGTTCAGGACGGCCAAATTGATGCTGAGCAGGGCCATGAAGAATACAAAGTTCATGATCCCCTTCTTCACATGGGCCCCGGCCATCTGGGCAATCAGGATGATCCCGCCGAGAGAATCGGGCGAGACGACGCCCTGGACCATCTTGACGACGCTGATCAGGGTGAGCTCCGTGATGGTCCAGGTCTGCTCGATCCCCGACCATGTAGCCCGGATCGGGTTTTGCCGTTCGATAATGATGTTGCTCGAGGCCCCCACGCCAATCTTCCAGCTGTCCACGTCCTCCCCGAATACGTTCTTCGCCTTGACCTGCTCCGGTTTCACGCGGACATCCTGCAGGGCCCCCTCACGTTTCAACTTCAGGGTCAGTTCCTGTCCGCCGCTCTTCGTGATGATCTCGGCCAGGTCGCTCCAGCGGTCCAGGTTGTTGCCATCGATGGACAGGATGCTGTCCCCTGCCCGGATGCCCGCCACCTCTGCGGGGGAGCCCGGCTGGACGCTGCCGATGTCCGTTGTGAGACTCGGAACGCCCACCATGAAAATGACGGCAAAAGCGAGGATGGCGAAGAGGAAGTTGAACAGAGGCCCCGCGACGACGATGGCGATCTTCTTCAGGACGTGCTGTTTCACGAAGGACCGCCTCTCATCCTGCGGGAGCACGTCGTCCGTGTCGGACTCCCCGAGCAGCTTGACATAGCCCCCCAGGGGAATGAGGGAGATCATGTACTCCGTCTCACCGACTTTTCGGCCGATCAGCTTCGGACCAAAACCCAGGGAGAACTTGAGAACCCCGACCCCGAGTGATTTGGCAAGAAGGAAATGCCCCAACTCGTGGACGAAGATCAGAACTCCCAGCAGAATGACGACCGAAACGATGTTGACACCCATCCGAATCTCACCCTATTCCTTTTTTCAGGATTTCTTCCGCCTGAAGGCGGGCCCGCGAATCGGCCTCGAGAACAACCTCCAGGGAAGACACGTCTGCCGGAACATGCCGGCTCATGACCTCTTCAATCACACGGGCGATCGACTGAAAAGGGATTTTCTCTTCCAGAAACGCGTTTACGGCCACCTCGTTGGCCGCATTCATGACCGCCGGCATGGTGCCTGCCGCCCTCCCCGCCTCATAGCCCAGCCTCAGACAGGGAAATCGCTCGAGATCCGGCGCCTGAAATTCCAACCGGCCCACCTTCGACAGGTCGAAAGGGGGAAACCCGCCCGGTGTCCTCTCCGGGTAGAACAGGGCGTAGGAGATGGGCCCTCTCATGTCCGGAAGCCCGAGCTGCGCGAGGACCGACCCGTCGACAAACTGCACCAGGGAGTGAACGACGCTCTGGGGGTGGATCACCACATCGATCCGCTCGTAATCGACCCCGAAAAGCCACCGCGCCTCGATCACCTCGAGCCCTTTGTTCATCATCGTAGCCGAGTCGATGGTGATCTTCTTCCCCATCTTCCAGTTCGGATGATTGAGCGCATCGGAAATCCGCACCGTTTCCAGTTCCGTCCGGCCGGCCCTCAGAAAGGGTCCCCCCGATGCGGTCAGGATGACCCGGCCGACACTCTTTTCGCTGTTCCCCTCGATGCACTGGAAGACGGCACTGTGCTCGCTGTCGACGGGAATGATGCGGATGCCTTTTGAACGAGCCCTCTCGATGACCAGCGCTCCCGCCGTGACCAGCGTTTCCTTGTTGGCCAGGGCCACGTCCTTTCCCGCCTCAATGGCCGCAAGCGTGGGGACAAGACCCGCCGCACCGACGATGGCGGACAGCACCAGATCGGCAGTGTTTGCCGTCGCGACGCACCGGTAGCCTTCGTCACCGAAGAGGATCTTCGTCCGGACCGTGGAATCGAGCATTCCTTCCAGCCTGCGGGCGTGATCCTCGTCGAAAACGGAAACGATCTGAGGCCGAAAGCGCTCGATCTGGCCTTTGAGGACACCGATATTCCTCCCCGCGGCCAGGGCAACGATTTCAAGCTCCTCCGGGTTTTTCGACACCACGTCAAGGGCGTTGACCCCGATCGAGCCCGTCGAACCGAGAATGGCGATCTTTTTCACGCGAGTACGTACGTCCTGTAATAGTAAACAAAGGGTACGATGAACAACAGGCAATCCAACCGGTCGAGGATCCCTCCATGACCCGGCAGGATCTCGCCGGAATCCTTCGCTCCGGAGGCCCTCTTGATCAACGATTCAAAAAGATCCCCCAGCTGTCCGATAATCCCCCCCGCCAGCCCCAGGATGACCATATGCACGACGGGGATCTCGGGAAGAAGGAAATACCGATACACGAGACAGCCGGCCACGCTCCCCACGGCAAGCCCCAGGAGCCCCTCCACCGTCTTGCCCGGGCTGACGTGCGGCATGAGTTTGCGCTTCCCGAAAGTCCTGCCCACGTAAAAGGCGGCAATGTCGCCGGAGAAGGCCAGCACGATGACGAAGAAGATCCACAGCACCCCCTTGTCGCCGCTTCGCAGGAGGATCAGGTGCGAAAGCATCACCGGCAGGTACAGGTAGCCCAGGACGTAGCGGCCGAGCGCGTCGAGATCGAGTGCTCCCTCCTTCGTGCCGAAAAGATACAGGATAAAGACCGTGAGCGACGACAGGACGGCAACGGCGAGAATAGCTCCCTGACCGGACAGTGCGGCTGCCAGGGGCACCAGGAGGCCGAACAGCAGCAGCGCCCGCTGCGTCATGATGCCTTCTCGGCCGAATGCGAGTCGGTTGTACTCCAGGACGGCGATGACGGTCACCAAGAGAACGAAGCCGGCAAAGACAGCCTCCGTGCTGAAATAGATGATGGAAAAGAGAATGGGCACGGCGACGATCCCCGTGATCCACCTCTTGGCGTGAGAACTTTTCATCATGCCTTTCTTTTCACCTGATCGCTCGTCAACCCGAAGCGCCGCTCCCGCTTCTGATACTCGGCGATGGCCTCGATGAGCTGCTCTTCCCTGAAATCGGGCCACAGAATGTCCGTAAAATAGAACTCCGCATAGGCCGCCTGCCACAAAAGGAAATTGCTCAGGCGATACTCCCCGCTCGTCCGGATGAGCAGATCCGGGTCCGGGATGCCTCTTGTGGTGAGATAGCCCGCGAAGCGCTCCAGTGTAACGTCCGCCGCAGTGACCTTACCCTGGCTGGCCTCGTCGACCATCCTCCTCACCGCCCCCAGGATTTCGTCATGGCTTCCGTAGTTGAGGGCGAGGATCAGAGTCATAGACGTGTTGCCCGCCGTTCTCTTAACCGTTTCGCCGAGGATAGTGCGCACCTTCTCCGGAAGCGCCCCCGTGTCTCCGATCGCAAGAAGGCGGATGTTGTTCTTCATCATGACCTTGACTTCGGACTTCAGGTACCTCTCCAGGAGGGTCATGAGGGCCCGGACTTCTCTTTCCGGCCGGCTCCAGTTCTCTGATGAGAACGCGTAAAGTGTAAGGTAGGAAATCCCGATCTTCCGGCAGGCCTCGACGATGTTTCGGACCGATTCAGCCCCCTTCCTGTGGCCGGCAATCCGCCCCAGGGAGTGGTTCTGCGCCCACCGGCCGTTTCCGTCCATGATGATGGCGATGTGCCGGGGCAGTTTCGTTTTGTCCAGCTGATCCATTTAGGGTCTATTTATCGATTTTCAATGATGAATTTTCGTTTGACTATCACAGCCCGCCGACATTTTCAAGGGATGTTTCTCCTCCCGCAGAAGCCCCAAAAAATAAGGAGCCCATTGGGCTCCTTTGTGTCTGTTCATGCCGTTTGACAAGGGACATCAGATCTCCATGATTTCCTTTTCCTTCACCTGCGTAACCTTGTCGGCCTTCTCGATATATTCGTCCGTCACCTTCTGCACATCGGCCTGGTACTTGAAAAGCTCGTCCTCGTTGATGTCGCTGTCTTTCTTCAGTTTCTTCAGTTCCTCGTTGGCATCGCGCCTGAGGTTTCTCAGCTTGACCTTCCCCTCCTCGGCCATCTTCCGGACGACCTTGACCAGGTCCTTGCGCCGCTCCTCCGTGAGTTGCGGAATATTGATCCTGACGATCTTGCCGTCGTTGGCCGGGTTGAGCCCCAGTTCGGATTTCTGGATGGCCTTCTCGATGCTGGGAATGACGCTGGTGTCCCAGGGCGATATCTGGATCATGCGGGACTCCGGCACCGAGAGGGAAGCCACCTGGTTGAGCGGCGTGGGCACTCCGTAGTACTCGACCTTGATGCCGTCGAGCAGGGCCAGCGAGGCCCGGCCGGTCCGAAGTTTGCTGAAGGATTTCTCGAGGAACCGGATATTCTTCTCCATGTTGTCCTTCAACTCGGAAAAGACCAGATCCGTCATTTCGCTCATGTCAGCCTCCCACGATCGTCCCTACGGTTTTCCCGCATATGACGGATTTGATGTTGCCTCTCTTTGCGATGTTGAAGACCCGGATGGGGATGTTATTTTCCCGACAAAGAGAAATGGCAGTTGCATCCATTACTTTAAGATTTTTCGCCAAGGCCTCGGTGTAACTTACTTTTTCATACATAGTTGCATTGGCGTGTTTCACGGGGTCTTTATCATAGACCCCGTCAACCTTGGTGGCCTTCAGGATGACATCGGCCTGGATTTCGGCTGCGCGCAGGGCCGCCGCCGTATCCGTTGTAAAGTAGGGATTCCCGGTTCCCGCCGCGAAGATGACCACTCTGCCCTTTTCCAGGTGACGGGTGGCCCTTCTTCGAATGAAGGGCTCGGCCACTTCCCGCATCTCGATGGCCGTCTGGACCCTGCATCGCACCCCGAGCCTCTCGAGGACGCTCTGGATGGCCAGACTGTTGATCACCGTGGCGAGCATGCCCATGTAGTCGGCCTGGGTGCGCTCCATGCCCCGGGCGCTTCCTTCGACACCGCGGAAGATATTCCCCCCGCCGACGACGACGCCGATCTCGACGCCGAGCTTGACCACATCGCGAATCTCCGTGGCGATGGCATTGACAATTTCAGGGTCTATGCCGAAGGACCGGCCCCCCATCAAGGCCTCGCCGCTCAACTTCAGAAGGACCCTCTTGTAGACGGCTTTCTTTGCTCCGGTCATCTCATCTGCAGCTTTCCGGACGATCCCGGCAGTTTCTTACAGGGCGCTTTCCTAGGCTTCGTCCCCGCCAAGCTGGTAGCGCACAAAGCGCTTCACGAGAATGTTCTCGCCCGTCTGGGCGATGGACGCCTTGATGAGGTCCTCCACCGTCTGATTCGTGTCCTTGATGAACTTTTGTTTCACGAGACAGACTTCCTCGTAATACTTTTTGAGTTTTCCCTCGACGATCTTGTCGGCGATCTTCTCGGGCTTTCCTTCGGCAATGACCTGCTTGCGATAGATTTCCTTCTCCCTCTGCAGGGACGCCTCGGGCACGTCCTCGGGCTTCACATACAGGGGGTTCATGGCGGCCACGTGCATGGCAAGATCCCGGGTGAGCGTCTTGAAGCCTTCCGTTTTGGCCACGAAATCGGTCTCACAGTTGACTTCGATCATAACGCCGACCTTGCCGCCCATGTGGATGTAGGAGGTCACCAGGCCGTCCTTCGTGGCACGGGAGGACTTCTTCGTTGCCGCAGACAGTCCCTTCTCCCTCAGAAAGTCGATCGCCTTTTCAAAATTGCCGCCCGAACCCTTCAGGGCTTCCTTGCAATCCATGATGCCGGCGCCCGTTTTGACTCTCAATTCCTTTACGATATCCGCCGAGATTTCCAATTTATCTTTACCTCCTCATCGATCTCATCCGAGATGTGTATTGTTCTATTTAATTCGCGGGCGTCTCCGCTTCGGCCTCGGTCCCCTTCGTCTCAATGCTCTCGGGGACATCGGCTTCAACGGTCTCGGCCTCCTTCGACTCGAGGACCTGGCTCTTGTCGCTTTCCGCCTGGATCTTCTCCTCGAACTTCTGCTTGCCGTCGAGGACCGCGTCGGCAATCCGTGCCGCGAAAAGCTTGATGGCCCGGATGGCATCGTCGTTGCCGGGGATGATGTAATCGACCACATCGGGATCGCAGTTGGTGTCGACAATCGCCACTACGGGAACGCCCAGTTTCCGTGCCTCGTGAACGGCGATATCTTCCTTCTTGGGATCGACAACGAAAATTGCGGCCGGGGGGCCCTTCATCCGTCGAATCCCTCCCAGCACCTTGTCAAGCTTCTCTTTCTCCTTCTGGAAAAGGAGGATCTCTTTCTTCGGGAAGACGTTGATGGACTCGCTGCCGAACAGCGCGTCGAGCTCGTTCAGGCGGTCGATGCGCTTTTTGATGGTCGAAAAATTGGTGAGCATCCCGCCCAGCCAGCGGTAGTTCACGTAGGGCATTCCGCTGCGCTCGGCTTCCTCGCGGATGGATTCCTGGGCCTGCTTCTTGGTGCCCACGAAAAGGATCTCGCCACCGTTGGCTATGGTGTTGACCACAAAGCTGTAGGCCCCCTTGAACATCTCAACCGTTTGTTGAAGATCAATGATGTAAATGCCGTTGCGGGCGCCGAAAATATAGGGTTTCATCTTGGGGTTCCACTTATTGGTCTGATGACCGAAGTGCACACCCGACTCGAGCAACAATTTCATCGATACGGTAGACATAGAATTCTCCTTCCCTGTTTGTTTCCTCCACCCCGTCACCTTGCCGGGGAACTTTTCTTGCGAAAAGCAACAGGCCCGGCAATCCGAGGGTGTGAGTGATAGAACGGGTTTAGTTAGCACAAAGCGGCATAATTGGCAAATAAAAAATATAATCCCCCGGGGGCCTCTTTTCAAGAGAGGACCACGGGGGAGCTTGTCCTTCCCAATACCCTGTACCCTATACCCGATACCCTGGACTCTGGATCTTTTTCATGTCGTATAATGTGCGTTGATCTTGACGTAATCGACGGTCAGGTCCGAGCTGTAAACCCGAAAGCCTTTCGTGCCCTGTCCGAGTTTCACCAGGACCCTGACCTGTTCCTTCTTCATCACCTCGGAAAGTTCCTGCAGGTGGCTCGTAATCCCCTGGCCCTGCCGAAACAGCGGAAGCCCGTCGAAGTAGAGCTCCACGGCATTGCCGTTGACCGGCACGCCCGCCGCTCCGACGGCCGAGATCACCCGGCCCCAGTTCGGGTCCCCGCCGTAAAAGGCTGTCTTGACAAGGTGCGACCGGGCGATCTGGTAGGCAACGGTTTTTGCCTCCCCCGTCGTCTTCGCCCCCTCGACAACGATCTCGATGAGTTTCGTCGCCCCTTCCCCGTCGCGGACAATGGATTTGGCGAGTTCCGTCATCACGTCGGTGAGCATCCCCGCAAAAACGGCATAATCTCTCGTCGCCGTCCGGATCTTCCGATTACCGGCCAGGCCGTTTGCCAGGATCAGGACCGTGTCGTTCGTACTCATGCAACCGTCGACGCTGATGGCATTGAAGCTCTGGTCGACCGCCTCCCGCAGCACCCTCTTCATGGCCGCGTCGTCGATGTCGGCGTCCGTCAGGACGAAGGCCAGCAATGTCGCCATGCCGGGTTCGATAATGCCC
>ENA-ORXD01001888-ORXD01001888.1-sediment-metagenome-genome-assembly--contig:-NODE-1888-length-15428-cov-17.295681_pt1 | contig 15428 bp, 16 predicted proteins | sample MGYA00237862_ERZ511471 | MGnify/ENA metagenome assembly ERZ511471 | reverse complement strand
CCGCAGGCGTAATAGATCTCTTTGCCGGTGGGCAGGCCTTCATGCTCCACAAACACCTCACACACCAGTTGATTGGTGGCCCAGCGCGACATCCACCAGCGGTAATAAGTGGTATCGATGGTCAATTCGGCGCGGCGTTTGGGACCGGCGCTGCCATTTTCGGCGCGCGCCAGGGAAGCCGCTGCTCCCAGCCCGAGAGCGGTCATTAAAACGACCAGGATGAGGAAAAGGGACTTGCGCAGCTTATACCTGCCTGATTGACCTCGGATCCAACTTGAAAAATTCCTGAGCCCAAATGGATTGGTTGTATCCCCTCTGGCTTAATCGCGATCCATTCAAAAATATCCTCTGGGATGGTTTAAGATGGTGATTGGGAACAGGTATAGATTATTTTAGCATCGCGCGGGCCGCATTACCAGTAGTTAGCAGCTTCGTTAGGTGTAATCGTTGGCAGGGTGCAGAGCGATCAAATTATGCCCATTCAACCGGCCCTTTGTTATCACCCAAAACCCACCGTTGATGAGCACCTTGGTGGCTGTAGGGTGGGTGCAGGGCGATCAAATTATTCCTATTCTACCAGCCCTCTGGCATCGCCCGAAACCCACCATTGATGAACTCTACCTGCTCGCTGTAGGGTGGGTGCAGGGCGATCAAATTATGCCCATTCAACCATCCCTCTGGTATCGTCCGAAACCCACCATTGATGAACACCTTGGTGGGTTTCAGGCGGATCAATTCACCGGTTTACCTTTAAATCTGCTTTTCCGCCTTTCACCCACCCTACCGATGGCGATGATTTTCACCGGACAGGTATTCTTAAAAACAAACAGCCGGAACCCGCGTGGCGAAATTTCCGGCTGTTTAAGCAGATGAGCGATTAGCTCAGTTTGATATTCTTGAAAGCCTCAACCTGGCCCTGAATGCCGCGCTCGGTGGGCAGGCGCTCAATGGAAGACGCACCAAAGAAGCCGTGAATACCGGGCATCATCGCCAGGGCTTTCCCCACGTTCTCAGGCTCGTCGAAAGGACCGCCGTGGCAGATCACCAGAATGTCTTTGCGCACTTTGCGCCCGGCTTCGGCGATCTTCAGCACTTTTTCCACCGCCTGTTCCAGGGTAAGCGCCACTGCCGCGCCGATGCTGCCAGCCGTGGTCAGGCCCACATGCGCTACCAGTTGGTCTGCCCCTGCCTCGGCCATGGCCTTGGCGTCGGCTTCATCGAAGACATACGGTGAGGTGAACAGATCCAGTTCGTGCGCCAGGCGGATGCACTCCACCTCTTTGTCGTAGCCCATGCCGGTGCCTTCCAGGTTGGCGCGGAAGTTACCATCGATCAGACCCACGGTGGGGAAGTTCTGCACGCCAGAGAAGCCGATCTCCTTCAATTGTTTGAGAAAAACGGGCATCAAGCGGAAGGGGTCGGTGCCGCACACACCCGCCAGCACCGGGGTGTTTTTAACCACCGGCAGCACTTCCGAAGCCATTTCGACCACGATTCCATTGGCATCGCCGTAGGGCATCAAACCCGCCAGGGATCCGCGCCCGGCCATGCGGTAACGGCCCGAGTTGTAGATAATGATCAGGTCCGCGCCGCCGCGCTCTGCGAATTTGGCCGAAATACCGGTACCCGCACCGCAGCCCACAATCGGTTTCCCGGCTTCCACCTGGGCGTGTAATCGTTTCAACATTTCCTGTCTGGTCACTGCCATAATTTTCTCCTTATCTATTTCTTCCTGCTTTATTAGTGAGCCTATTTATTCAACATCTCCAGCAGCGTCAGGGCTACTTTGGCCGAAAATTCAGGGTCGTTGATGTTGTTATCCATCTCAATCACGGGGATGCCGGGTTTGAGGTTCTTTTTAATCGCGTCAAAGCAGGCTTTATCCGCTTCGGGATCCCAGAATTTCTCACCTTCGCTATCCAGCATGGAGACGCCTTTGAGCGGAAGCACCACGGCCACCGGCGCGGTTGAGGCGTTGGCAGCGCGGGCGATCATCTCACCCATCTGGATGTTTTCTTCCACATTGGTACGCAGCAGAGTTACGTTGGGGTTCCATTCATACAGGTTACGGCCTTTGTACTTCTCCGGTACGGTACCGATGCCCCAGAAGTTCGCCATATCCACGCAGCCGGGCACCAGCACAGCCGGGATTCCCGCGCTGGCAGCCGCCATGCAGCGTTCAGCGCCGGCGCTGAACACGCCCCCGCAGACCTCGTCGGCTAGTTCGGTGGTGGTAATATCCAGCGAAGCGGCGATGTAGCCATCGCTGATCAGGCTTTCCATGGTTTTACCGCCAGTGCCGGTAGCATGGAAGACCAGCACTTCATAGCCTTCTTTTTCAATAATTTCACGCGCCGCGTTGACACAGGTGGTCGTGTTGCCAAACATCGAGGCGGTGATCAAGGGTTTGACAGCGCCCGCTTCACCGGCGTCGGCCAACACCATTCCAGCGATCGCGCCGGCGGCATTGGCATAAATGCGGCGGCTGATGCTGTTGATTCCAGCCACATCCACCACCGAGGGCATGAAGGTGATATCCTTGGTGCCGGCGTAGGCGCTCACGTCACCGCCGCCCACTGTGGAGACCATCATTTTGGGCACACCGACTGGCAATTCGCGCATAGCGCTGGTGGCAATCGAAGTACCGCCGCTGCCGCCCATGCCCAAAATTCCGTCCAGCTTGCCATCGGCATAGAGTTTCTTTACCACCACAGCCAGGCCTTTGGCCATCACTTTCATCGCCTCGTCTTTGTGCGAGCCGGAAGAAAGTTTTGCTAAATCGCCGCCCCCCGCAGAAGCCACTTCTTCGCGTTTCACGTCCGGGTCAAAAGTCGGTTTGCCCATCACGCCAAAATCCACCACCAGGGTTTTCACACCCAAATCCTCAATGATCTTTTTGGCAAAGGCAAATTCTTCCCCCTTGGTATCCAACGCGCCTACGATAACAACCGATTTACTCATTTGGTTTCCTCCCACAAGATGACTGATTGAAGAGACGCTGTATATGTATTATATACACGCTGAAAGATAGATTAATCCACTTCTTTCGGGAAGGTCAGCCAGACGTTGAAGATTCCCAGCAGGACACCAAAGGCCGCCATCACAATCGCCCAAACCGCGGCTACCAGCGGAGCAATGGCCGCGCCCCCCAATTGCGGGAAACTGCCAGTGAAGTAGATGGCCAGCACCATCGAAATACCGTTGAAGAAAGGCAGCGAACCAGCCTGGAAGGTTTTGGAGAACTTCATTGTCCACACCATCAGCGCCACACCAGCAAACAATACCAGCATCACAGATAGGTCACCCGGAACAACCAGGCTGGGCAGAAAACTGAAATAAGGGATTAAGAACAGGGTCACACCAGTGAAAGCGGCGGAGTAAGCAAAGCTGGGCAAAATGGTCTTTGCCACGGAGGGCTTGGCCCCCAGGGCGAAGTACTCGGCCCACACAATGAAGGAACACCACAGGGCAAAGTTGTATTTTCCGAACCAAAGGCTGAATGGGACTGAAACGAAGACGGTGATACCCACGGCCAACCACAATGGGATGGTCTCTTTAATTTTCTTGGCTTGAGTTGTTTCGCTCATTAGTTCTCTCCTGAAGATCGTAAATTGAGAAATTCATACAGCGTCTCAGACTGTTAAGAAAAGGTTAATGAAAAATCCCTCGATCCACATGGGCGAATCGAGGGATTTCCGTTCAGGAACTTAGGACTAGTCCGCATGGACTATGCCGGAGGTCAATGCCAGGCTGACCGCTTCGGTGCGGCTGGTGACGCCCAGGCGGTTAAGGATGCTGCTGACATGATTCTTCACCGTAAATGGGCTGATGTTCAGCTTCACCGCGATTTCAGCGTTGGTCAGACCCTTCACCATCCATTCCAGCACTTCTTTTTCCCGGTCAGTCAGGTCGTCGGGGGTTTTCTTGACCGCCAGCGGCGCGTCAATCAACATGCTGGCCACTTCCGGAGCAAAGGTCGGCCAGCCGGCGTGCGCGGCGCGAATGGCTTCGGCCAGGCGCGAGGCGGAAATATTTTTAATCAAGAATCCACAGGCGCCGCCGCGCAAAGCGTCTTTGACCAGGGCGTCTTCGCCAAAACTGGAAAGGGCAATGATGCGCACCTCGGGCTGGCTGGCATGGATGGCCCTGATCGCCTCCACTCCGGTCATTTCCGGCATGATTAAGTCCATCAACACCACATCCGGCTTAAGGCTGGCGCACTGGCGGATCGCGTCCACCCCATTGGAGGCTTCGCCCACCAGCAACAAATCCTGGTAGGCTTTAAGAAACGCGCTGAGTCCTTCTCGCAGCATGTCGTGGTCGTCAACAATCAAAATTCGAATTGGATCAGGCATATTCCTCCATGGGAACCACGGAATTATCCCGCGACCAGCGCAGATGAATCTGGGTGCCTTTGCCTTTTTCGCTGGTCAATGCCAGCTTGGCGCCGATGCTGTAGGCGCGTTCGCGCATGATATCCAGCCCTAATTGGCGGGCAGTGACTTCACCGGGGTTGAATCCGCGACCGTCATCACTGACGTACAAATCCAGCCCATCAGCCTCACAGATCATCCGCACGCGCACCTGGCTGGCATGGGCGTGTTTCACAATGTTATTGAGCGCTTCCTGCGCCACCCGGTAAATTCCAATTTGCACATCGGGGGGCAGGGCCACCTCTCCCTGCACCTCCAGGTGAATATCCACTTTTTTACGGCTCATGGTAGCCTGCACCAACTGGTGCATCAGATCGCCGATTTTGGCTTCGACCAGAGCGGTCGGGCGTAATTCCAACAGCAAGGTGCGCATCTCTGCCAGCGCGCCTTGCGTGAGGCGGCGCAATTTCTCCAGGCTGAGCAAGGCTTCTTGCTGATCTTGCTGCCAAAGGGTTGGCAGCACCTCGGCGATCAGGCTGGCGGTCCACAAAGTTTGGCTGACCGCATCGTGCAGATCGCGCGCCAGGCGCTGACGCTCTTCCACCGCGGCCAATTCCTGCGCCTGGGCATACAGACGCGCGTTCTGAATCGCAATGGCTGCCTGGTGCGTGAGCACTTGCAGGCGCTCGGCATGCTGCTGATTAAAAAATGCCGGGTGTGAACTGTTCAGATTGATGAAACCGATTACCCGCTCTTCAAACAGAATCGGCGCCCCTAAATACGAACGCACCCAGGGGGTGCTGGGGCGGGTCACCCAATTGGGATAGTGTTGCGTGTCTACAATAATCAACGGCAGGCGGGTGCGAATCATCTCTTCCAGGTTGGGCAGCTCCGCGATTTCATAGCGGCGCTGCGGATCTGGCGGCTGTTGCGCAAACCCCTCGCGCCCGCGGAAGCGCACTGTGCGCGCCTGCTGGTCTTCGATCAGGATGATATTGGCGGTGTCGTGCGGCACCACCCGGTCGATTTCCGAGAGGATGCGGTCGAGCACCGTTTCCAGATTGAGCGTGCTGTTGAGTACCACGGCGATGTCGCGCAGCACTTCGGCCAGGGTGCGCTGTTCACGTTCCGCCAATTCGGCGCGCTCACGTTCCAAGATTTGCTGGCGTAATAACAGATTGGTTTGTGAAAGCTCGGCGGTCCGCTCTTGAACGCGTTGTTCCAGCTTGATATGCGCCTGTTGCAGAGCTTCTTCGGCCGCTTTTCGCTCGGTGATGTCTTCATAAGTTCCCAGAATCCCGACCACATTTCCTTCTGAATCGTGCAAGGGAATCTTGTTGGTATCCAGCCAGGCCAGTTTGCCGTCCGCCTGGCGTTGTTGCTCCAGAATATGGTGTTCGGGCTGGTCGTTGGTCATCACCCGCTGGTCGGTTTGAATAAAAGCATCTGCCTGTTCTGGCGTCCAGGCCAGATCGAGGTCGGTGAGCCCAATCAACTGGTCGGGGTGATCCAGGCCAGCGTCCACCGCGAAGCTGGGGTTGCCGCCCAGGTATACGCTGTTTAAGTCTTTCCAAAAAACGGCTTGAGGAATATTGTTTAACACCAGCTGCAGCATCTGCTGAGAGCGGCGCAGCTCTTCTTCGGACTGTTTGCGTTCGGTGATATCTTCGTAGGTACCCAGCACACCGATGACGTTGCCGAGTTCATCCCGCAGCGGAATTTTATTGGTATCCACCCAGGCGTGTTTGCCATCTGCCTGGGTCTGCGGCTCGATAATGTGATACTGCGGCACGCCGGTAGACATCACTTCCTGGTCCACTTTGACAAAGAAAGAGGCTTCTTCATGGGTGAACGCCAGGTCAAAGTCGGTCTTACCAACAATGTTGGCCGGGGTGCCCGCCCCGGCGTCGATGGCAAAGTTGCGGTTGCACCAGATGTATACGCTGTTGCGGTCCTTCCAAAATACTGCCTGCGGAATATTGTCCATCACCAATTGCAGAATCTGCAGCGCGCGAACCACATCGGGCTTCTCGTCTGGTTCGTTGGAAAACCGCAGGCTGGCCGGCACACTGGGAGAAGGGATTTTCGCCGCGCGCCCCGGCCGGTATAGATGGCTGCGGTTCTCCGATTGCAGGGTTTTTAAGCGCACTTCCAACTGTTCAGAAACCAGGCTGGCCAGCAAATGCAATTGGGACAAATCACTGATTTTAAAATCGGGGTGCGGGGCAGTATCCATGATGCTTAGTGCGCCCAGATGACTCCCATCGGCGGTGGAGATGGGAACACCGGCATAAAAGCGGATTTTGGGCGACTCATTCACCAACACCAAGTGCTGAAAGCGGGGATCTTCCCACGCGTCGCGCACAAACAACCCCGCCTCACTGAGAATGGTGCGCGCGCAGAATGACTCCTCCCGGCTGGCAGCCGGAAGATACAATCCATATTGCGCTTTGGTCCATACCCGGTCATGGTCCACAAAAGTTAACACGGCCAGAGGCACTTCATACTCTCTGGCAGCCAGCTGCACAATCAAGTCATACACCCGCTCAGAGGGGGTGTCGAGAATGCGATACTTGTGCAGGCTCGCCAGCCGTTCCAGCTCGCGATTTGAGGGAATTAAATTCGATCTCATGGATGGAATAATCGCTTGAGCAAAATAAGGGGTTATTGCACCAGATAATAGAACATCATGTGCGTTAAATGGATTAATCCAAAGCCCTGAAAACCAGCAGTGTGAGCCATTTTACACACATCTTCCACATGCAGGCGGTGAGAAAGCGGAGGACCTACCGTCTCTTCGAGGTAGGGCCATTCCAGCACCACCACGCCCCGCCGCGCGATGCGGCGCGCTTCGCGCAGCGCCTGCACCGGGTCGTCGGTCTCGTGCAACACATGCCCTAAAAACACAAGATCAAAGGAGTTGTCCGCCTCGGGGATGGCCTCGGCGGGCGCTTGAATAAATCGCGCACCGGGCACAAATTCACGCGCGGATTCAATCATCAGCGGGTTTACATCCACCCCGGTGACCACCAGACCATCGTTGGCAAATGCTTCGGCAAAAATACCCGTGCCGGTACCTACATCCAGCACCGAGCCAGGATGGAATTTTTCTTGCGCCAGCTGCACCACCCGTTTTACATCCAGCATATTTACCCGGGCTGGCGAGCGCAATTTTTCAATTTTCTCATCGTATCGTTTTTCGTGCATGCTTCCTCATCGATGACAGCGTAAACACGCCGGGGTGTTATTCATTGGTTAACGGCAGCTGCGGCTGCCAGTCGCCTTCAGATAGGGTGTAACTGAGAGAATCCCACCAGCGGCCTTTGAAATACTGGTTGGCAAAGTAGCGTTCCACCAGGTGCATCCCCAGGCGTTCGATCACATTCTGAGCGCGCTGGTTCTCGGCAATCACCTCCGCGCTGACGGTCAACACTCCCAGCGCGGTGAAAGCAAAATCAAGCATGGCCTGGGCAGCTTCGGTGGCGTATCCCAGTCCCCAGTATTGGGGATCCAGCTCAAAGCCCAATTCGGCTTCGCTGCTGATAACCGACATCTGACGGATACCCACATTGCCGATTAACTTCCCGCTCTGGCGCAGGGTAATCGCCAGCTGATATTTCGAACGTGGTTCTTCCTGCTGCCAATCAATGAATAACCCGATAAACTCCTGCACTTCTTGTGGGGTTCGGCTTTCCCACTCATAAAATTTCAGGTACTCCGGGTCATTCTGGTAACGCAAAACCGAGGGCGCGTCAGTAGGCAAAAATTCACGCAAACGTAAACGAGTGGTGAGTATTTCCATGCTTCTATTGTACTGATAAGGGATGATGTTGCAAACAGGTGTTTATCAGGTTTGCGCCCAATCAAAAAAAGGCTGCATAAACTGCAGCCCCAACAAAGCGATTCTCTTTTCCTTTTCTCGCCGAAAACCAACGGCTAGCTGACCCAAAAGCCGATGTGGTCTTCCAGCCGGTCGGGGTCGACGGTCTTCTCGTGCACTACTTTCCCGCGCACAGAAATGCCGGCGGTATGCACGCTTTCGGGGTCGCCGGAGACCAATGGATGCCAGGCGTGCAGCGGTTTACCTTCAGCCAGCAAACGGTAGGCGCAGGTTTCGGGGATCCAGTCCAATTCGCGGCACAATTGCGGGTTAAGCACCAGGCAGGTGGGCACCAGAGTGGAGCGATTCTTGTAGTCTGTGCATTTACACTCCAGCAGGTGCAGCAGGTCGCATACCACATTGGTGTAATAGACCTCATCGCTGTCCTCATCCTGCAACTTGATGATACAGCAGCGCGCGCAGCCGTCGCATAACGATTCCCATTCCTCACGGGTCATTTCTTCAAGGGTTTTGGTTTCCCAAAAAGGTTTGGATTCGGGTTGGCTCACAACTTGCCTCCTGGCGTGGATTGGGCGGGCAGGGTTTTCCGCGCCTGAGGGGCAATTATACCCCAACCTGTTCCTTCCGCGAATTTATGGGTAGGGAACTACGCTGGTGTTGGTCACGGTGGGAGTGACGGTACGGGTACGCGTGGCCGTGCGGGTAGGGGTGATGGTGCGCGTGCGCGTGGGAGTCCGCGTCGGCGAGGGGGTAAAGGTGGGGGTGTTGGTCGGCGTGGGCGAGACGGTCAATTCAGATTGCAGCGTGGCTACATATTCGTTGGGGCTGGCCGGCTGCGACACAAACCCTACCGCCGAGGTGATCATCTCGATCAGCGCCGGGCGATTGGGCAGCAACACCACCGCCGGAGCCGGACCGGGCAGCTGCCAGGGGGTCAGTGATTGGTCGACCATTGAATAATAGGTGACGCGGTCTTCCACCCCCAGGTTGAGCAGCAGTGGGATCGAATCGAGCAGTTGCGGCAGGCTGAGGCTGGTATCCACTCGCGGGGCGTATTCATCGAACAGATCCGGCAGGCGGTTGAGCGTACCGCCCTGCACCAATTGCAGCAACAGACGGCGCATGGCCTCTTGCTGACGGCGATTGCGGCTGCTTTCGTCTGGTCCGCTGCGGTAGCGCACAAAACATAGCGCGCTGCTGCCGTTGAGACGGCGAAAACCGGGCTGCAATCCGCTGCAGATTCCCTCATCCTCTTCTTGAATATTAACGTACAACCCACCCAAATCGTCTACAAGGCCGGAGAAATCATCCAGGTGCAGCAGCGCCCATTCCTGCGGGCGCACCCCGAAATTGTATTGCAGGGTTTCAGCCATCAGATCAAAACCGCCCAACGCATAAGCTACCTGCAGACGTTGCATCGTCTGCCCGGGGATGTATACCATCAGGTCTGGCGGCAGAGAGATGATGCTGGCGCGCGAGTTGGCTGGATCATGCAGCACCAGCACGATCGCGTCTGTGCGGCCCACATACGGCGAGTCGCGGTCGGTGCCCAGCAGCAGAACCGGCACTACCCCTTGCGGCAGATTGATGCTTTGAATCGGCGGGGGGATGGGCGTCACCGGGTCGATACTGGGGGGTGGAAAATCAGCCCAGATGGCCGGAGGCGGGGTGATGCTGGGGGTAACGGTGACCGTCGGCGTATTCGCAGGCGTCGCGGAAAATGTCGGGCTGAGGCTGGGGGATTGTTGCGGGGTGGGTTCGCCTGCTGGCGTGCAACCGCTCACCATCAGCAAGCATAGTACCATCAGCGCTGCCAGAGCGGCGCCAATCACGCGAAGAGGAAGGGGAAATTCAGGATTAGTCATTCAATAAGCGCATTATAGCATGAGGGTCTGATCGATGTTGCAAAATTCGCGGTACTTCAGCCCGACTTGCGGGGATGAGGCCAGAATGGTGCATTTGCCGCTTTTAATTTATCGCGTCATAAGTGGCCAAAAACTGCCAACTTCCCGCGGATTCACGGTTAAAGACACCCCCACCCAGCCTCCCCCGCGCTGCGGGGGAGGTGACTTCAATTCTTCACCCTTCCCTGCTCTGTGGGGAAGGGGCCGGTATTGTGCATTGGCGACTTTTTATTCATTACACAATGAGAGGCGAAAAAATACCAACTTCTCGCGGATTCGCGGTTAAAGAAGCCCCCACCCAGACTCCCCCGCGCTGCGGGGGAGGTGACTTCAATTCTTCACCCTTCCTTGCAACGCGGGGAAGGGTCGCGCCAGCGGCGCGGGGATGGGGCTCTTCCATTCTGCCCACTTTTCGGTACAATATGCCTATGCCCAACCAACCATTCGACGAAAAAACCCGGCAGCTGGTCTACCAGATCAAACGCGACCCGGCCAATGCCGACGCGTGGGAAACGCTGGGAGATCTGCTGGCAGAGCAGGGACAAACCCAACGCGCTGAGCAATGTTACCGGCGCGTGCTGGCCTTGCGCCCCGATGACCTGGAGGCCAAAATCAGTACCCAACATCTGCGCGCTGACGAGGAAGAGTTCACCTTGAACAGCCTGGATGATCTGGTTTCAGAGATTCAAGGTATTTCGCTGGCGCATTTGCCTTTATGGTTTCAGGTTTTTCTGGGTTTGTTCAGCTTCGCGGTCACTTTACTGCTGGCCGCCGCGCAGCGCTGGCAGGTGGTCGACCTGGTCTGGAGCCTGTGGATCTCCAGCCTGACGCTGGGGTTTGCTTATTTATTTACCGGAATCGCCGCCAAAGCCATCCGCGGGGGAATGGGGGAAGGCATTCTAGTCAAAGGCAAAACGATCCGCGGGTTGGACGCGCCGGCCGGATTGCGCTGGGGATTATCGATTGGCGGCGCCTTGTTTATGGTGGCCTTCTTCACCGTGCATTTTGGAATGTTTCACTTTGTCCATTCAGTGTTTCTCAACTTATTCTTTCCGCTGGTGGGGGAACAGGGCAGTTTCCCGAATATGCTGGAGATCGTTCGCGTGTGTGTGCTGAATTACTGGCCAGTGGTGCTGCTCAGCGCGCTTTCGCAGCTGCCCAATTTTTTGCGGGTGGCCGAATCCGAGTTAGACCGTCTGATGACCATTCCCTATCTCAACGTAGTGAAGATGCACATCAGCATCTTCGTCTTTGCCGGGTTGAACATCCTGCAAGTGGACAGCGCGGCGATGGTCTATTTACTGGTGCTGTATTTCTTCCCCTGGAGCGTGATCGGCAATCTGGTCAAACGCCCCCAAACCGCGCCCGAAGAAGCCTGAATTCCAATCTTTGCTAACGAATTTCCAATCGCGGGTCGTCCAGGATATCGTTGATAATCACCATATCGGCGGTTTCACGCGGACGGCAGGATTGTAAATACACTTCTTGCGCGGGGATGTAGCGGGTCAGGTAGCGCTGGCGGACCGCGTCTCCCAGATGCGCGCGGTCGCGTTGTTCGGCGCGTGCCAGGCAGGTTTCAAAACCAATGTGCACAAAAATCCGCAGATCGAACGCGCCAGCCAGTTCCGGCCGCGCCAAAAAGATCCCGTCAAACAGCAGCACAGCATTGGCGGGGATTTTTACTTCAGGGGCGTTGATTGCCCGCTCCTGGCGCACGTTGTAACTGGCGGTGCGTACCAGCCGGCTGCCGCCCGGTCCCAGCGGATCCAGCAATTGCGCTCGCACCGTCTCGAGATCAAAAGAATCCTCAAAATAGCCTTGCGGTGAGTTGGCTCCCTGGCGGTAACGCGTCTCGCGCGGCTGGTGAAAGCCGTCGATCGAGGCGCGCAGCACCGGCCGTCCAATCGCTTCCACCAGGGGTTTAAGTTCGTCGGCCAGGCTGGTTTTTCCAGCCGTGTCAATTCCATCAATTCCCACCCGCAGCGGATGCGCGGGCTGGCAGGCGGCAATTTTCCGCGCCAGCTGTTCCAGTAAATCGGCTCGTTTCATGCTGAGTCGAGTCCTTCCCCCCCGCCATCCGCGGGCGGCTCGGGGAGCTGCAGGATGGCGGGCTGATGGCCGGTCAGGGTGAAGAAACGCTGCAGGTCCGCGCGGGTGAGGATCAACGTGGCAGTGTTGACCAGCGGATGGCTGCGAATATGATCGTTTGCCCATAAATCGGCGTCGATCACCAGTTCCACCCGGCCGCGCGGGTCGTTGACCAGCGCCAGCGCGTCCACCGCGCCAGGCGTCACCCCCAGCAATTCCAGCAGGCGTTCTTCGTTGGCAAATTTCAACTTGGGCGTGTCCAACAGCGCCCCCAGAGATTTCAAATCCACGCGCTTGCGCTCCAACGACAGCACCAGAAAAAAGCGCCGGCCTTTTTTGTCACTGAGGAACAGATTCTTGCCCTCCTCGCCGGGCGCGTGCAGCAGATATGATCCCGATTGAGCGGAGGTATACACCGGGGGATGCTCCACCCGCTCGAAAGGGATGCCGTGCTGGTTGAGAAAGGAAATAATTTTTTCTTCCATTAATGATTTCTCCTGCGCGGATCTTTTCCACCCGATTATACCCGTTTGGAAACCCTCTGAAAACATTGGCGCGCAAAGATCCCAACCAAACTTCGGGTGGCTTTCTGGTCTGCTTTGGAACAGAATAATCTTCAACCCTCATGCCTGCGTGGGTGTACAGGGATAAGGTACAAATCCCCCCCATTTTACCGGTGCGTAGTTGGTCATTCTGCTGTACTATTGTGTTAGCGCCGTTCAACGGGAACGGCCGCCAGTCCCTCTATTGGCACAAGGAGTAACCTTATGAGTATCCTGATCGGAATGCTCATCGGATTTGGGGCCTGGTTTGTGCTGCGCTATGTTCTGACCGCTTTCTACACTGTAGATCAGAACGAACGCGCGGTGAAAACCATCTTTGGCCGGGCAGAGCGGTTGGGTAACGCCACCACCGCTGAGTCCGCCCTGGGCGAGACCCTCACCGATGAACACAAACAACGCTATAACTACCCGATGGTGCGCGTCATCCCGCCCGGCGGACCGTACTTAAAATGGCCGTGGGAGCGCATCTACAAGGTATCGATCGCCACGCAAACCATCAACATGGCTTACGATCCCGATGATCCCAATGCCAATTCGCGCGGCACCTTGTTGGAAGCGGTCACCAAAGACCAGCTCAACACCGGCCTTACCGGTCAAATCCGCTATCGCGTGGCCGAGAGTAACCTGTACGCCTACCTGTTCGGGGTCAAACACCCCATCTCGCATGTGATGGGTTACTTCGTCTCAGTGCTGCGCGAGCGCATCGCCAGCTTCGAAGCCCCGCCTGCGACCGCGAACGGCGGAGGGGAGATCAGCAACGTCAGCGGCGTTTCGATCAACGACTTGCGCAAAAACCTGCGTGACCTGAACGAGCACATGGAGCGTGAATGCGCTTCTTCAGCCGCCCGCTACGGCATCATCCTGGATGCTTCCCTGATCACCGGTATCGACCCGCCCGCCGAGGTGGAAGTCGCGCTGGCGGCAATCAACACCGCCCATAACCAGGTTTCATCGGATATCAGCCTGGCGCAAGCCGCGGCTGATCAGAAGATCGTGCAGTCCAAACGCGCGGTGGAAATTGAAACCCTCAACGCCCAGGCCGAAGTGGAACCGCTGGTAGCCCTGGCCGAACAACTCCAGGCGTTGAAAAAGAGCGGGAAAGGCGCGCTGCAATCGTACCTGCGCAACGTGCGCCTGCGCCTGTTCGCCCATGCCCAAAATGTGGTGCGGGAGGTGGAGTCATGAGTAACTTTACCCAATTCCTGCTTGCCGCCGCGGTCACCTTCGTGGCCATGTGGTTTGTAATGCCGATCTTCCTGTTCACTTTACGCCGCATCGGCCTGTATACGATCGTGCAAGAAGGCACCTGCCAGGTATTCATTTTATTTGGCCGCGTAATCGGCATTTTACGCGAGCCCGGTCTGCATATCCTGCCCTTTAAGCTTGGCCCCAGCGCCTTTTTGGTCAACTGGCTGGGCAGCCGCCAGGTGTTGGATATGCGCCTCGACCAGCAGTACCTGCGCAGCAACCCGGTCAACTCTGAAGAAGGAGCGCCGATGGGTGTGGGTATCTGGTATGAGATGTACATCAGCGACCCGGTATCCTACCTGTTCAAGAACGTCGATCCGCGCGGATCGCTGGCTGCGAACGTCAGCAACGCGGTGGTGCGCTCGCTGAGCAATATGCCACTGGAAGAAATGCTGATCAACCGCCATTTTATGAGCCGCACCGTGCGCGAAGAGGTTTCACCCCGCTCACACGAATGGGGCTACAAATTGGGTTCGGTTTACATCCGCAAGGTGCACTTCCGCGACATCGGCATGATCCAGCAAATCGAAGCCAAGGTGGTCAACCGCCTGCGCCAGGTGACCTCGGCCATCAAGCAGGACGGCGCCAACCAGGTTAACATCATCACCAGCACAGCCGAACGCCAGGCCGCCATTGAGTTTGCCAAAGCGGCCGCCATCCGCCCGCGCATTGTGGGTGAAGCGATGAAAGCCATCGCCGAAGACCCCGAAATCTCGAATGTGATGTTCGAAATTCTGGAAACCCAGCGCATTCTGGAAGGCAAAGGCCAGCTTACCCTGGTACCCCCACGCAGCGAGCTGCTCAACCAGCTCATCGCCGCGCGCAAATCTGAATAGATTCTGCGGAACACTCAGTCAACGATATTGCCTCCCCCAATCCAACGGGGGAGGCTGCATTCTGAATAAAAAGGACCCCCACGCATGACCATCCTGGAAACCGATCGCCTCAGCCTGCGCCCGCTCGTTCCTGAAGACGCACCTTTTATCTACGAGCTGTTTAATGACCCCGATTGGCTAAAGTACATCGGCGATCGCGGAATTCACACCCTGCAAGACGCGGCCAATTACATTCAAAATGGCCCGATGAAAATGATGGCGCAGCATGGGGTGGCCCTGCATTTGGTCGAATTAAAAGGCGAAGGCCTGGCTGTGGGCATCTGCGGGTTGATTAAACGCGACACGCTGCCAGACATCGACCTGGGTTACGCTTTTTTGCCCGCTTACCGCGGACAGGGCTACGCTTACGAGATCTCTCGCGCTGTGCTGCAATACGGGCAGGAGATCTTTGGCTTAAAACGGGTGGTGGCGATAATCGATCCGAAAAACCAGCGCTCCGCTCACCTGCTGGAGAAACTGGGGTTTGCGTATGAAAGCACCTTTCCGCTGGGCGGTGACCCGAATCTGGTGGTGGC
>ENA-ORXD01001885-ORXD01001885.1-sediment-metagenome-genome-assembly--contig:-NODE-1885-length-15445-cov-3.693909_pt1 | contig 15445 bp, 16 predicted proteins | sample MGYA00237862_ERZ511471 | MGnify/ENA metagenome assembly ERZ511471 | reverse complement strand
GGCACCATGGCGACTGAGTGGTAGTTTACTGACCGGTTAAAGTATGCAGCAGCTAACCTTGTAGACGCCGGGGGGCCTGCCTTAGGGCGGGCCCCCCACACGCTTTAGAGGGTTGCTTTGCGCGGTAGGGGCTGCATTTACGCCCGAAAGGAGGGAACTTGGCACCACTGATTGTCTGGTTGGATTCCATTCTGGTCGGATTCACCATCATCATGGTGGCCTCGGGTCTGGCTCTTGTCTTTGGAGTGATGGGCATCCTGAACTGGACTCACGGTCAGCTCTACATGATGGCCGCTTTTATCGTCTTTACTGTCAATGTGCAACTCGGTCTCAATTACGTGGCGTCACTGGCTGTCGCCACTTTGATTATCGTGGGACTGGGCATTCTTATCGAGCGGGTCTTCATCCGTCCGGTGGCCGACAAGGGGTTTCTGGCCGCCAGTGTGGTGACGATTGGGCTGCTCAACGTCTTTCTGGGTGCGGTGACGATGATCTTTGGGCCCAGGGAGAGGGCGGTCCCCATCGCCATCAAGGGCAAGTTCGCGATCGGCGGCACCTTCGTTACTTGGCAGAGGTTCACGGTGCTGATCATCGCGATGGTGTCGTTGCTGGCCCTATATTGGTTTGTCAACCGATCGCGGAGCGGGCTCGCGGTCAGGGCTGCGGCTCAGGACAAGGCAGTTGCGGGGATGTACGGAATACGTGTTGGCCGGCTCTTCATCGTTGTCATGGCCATCGGGAGTGGGCTGGCTGCCCTGGCCGGTGGGCTTCTTGCTCCTGTCTACTCCCTCAATCCTCTGATCGGGGGTAGGCCGTTGAACTTGGCGCTGCTGGCCATCGTCTTAGGCGGGCTGGGCAGCTTCAAGGGAGCGGCCGTCGGAGGACTGATTCTAGGGTTCGCCTCGGTGATGGGATCCTACTACATCGGTGCCTGGTGGGAGTTGGTTCAGTTCATGCTCATAATTGTGGTGATCTTGCTTAGACCGCAGGGGCTCTTTGGCAAGCCACTCGGCAGGGCAGGGTGATGACGATGCTGAAGACGAGACGAAGCAAATCGATATTCATCGGCATCGTCCTGGTGCTGGCCATCGTTCTTCCTTTCATCGCTCCGACGAACATCATCTCCTACGTTATTCCGGCGCTCTTCTGGGCAATCGGCTGTATGTCGTGGAATGCGATAGCCAGAGTCGGTCAGTTCAGCATGGGCCAAGGGGCCTTCTACGCGATTGGTGGGTACGTGAGCGCGATGCTCAGTGCTCCCGCTTCATTCGCATACGGGGGCACGGTCACCCTGGTATTCCAGTGGCCGGTATTTGTAGGCGTTCTGTGCGGAGGTATCGTGGCGGCCATCGTCGCGCTGGTCGTGGGCTCCATCACTCTGCGGATTGGCGGTCTGTTCTTCTGCATTGTCACGCTTGCCTTTGGGGAGCTGCTACGGATTATCGCCTTGAACTGGCCCGCGGCATTTGGTGGCGCCAATGGCATCACCATTAATGCTCCTGCTATCGGCAACTGGATTCTCGGAAGCAAGCCCGCCTTCTATTTCCTGGCCCTCGGGGCAGTGATACTGACGGCGGTCGTGATGTCGCGGATCGACAGAAGCCGGCTGGGGAGGACGTTCAGGGCCATCGCGGCCAACGATACTCTCGCCGCCCACGCGGGCATTCGGCTCATGAAGTATCGGGTTATCGTGTTCACGGTGGGCGGGTTCTTCTGCGGCATAGCCGGTGCGCTGTTCGCGCACTATCTGCGTGCAATAACACCCACCATGTTCGGCTTCACTGAGTCAATCCTCATTCTGCTGATGTGCGCCGTCGGCGGGTACTACAGTGCGGTGGCCGGTCCGATCATCGGTGCGCTGCTTCTTTCACCTTTGGGAGACTACCTCACTGCCATCCTGCAGGGAGGCAAGCCTTTCATTTACGGCGTCGTCGTGCTGTTGGTGGCCTTCTTCCTCGTGAACGGGCTTGTGGACATCCCCAACCTGGTACGAGGGGCCATTGTGCGCAGAAGAAAATCCGCGGTGACGGGATGAAGATGATTCTGCTGATCACGGGTAACACGGACGAGGTTGGTGGTTGCTTTGGCGATACTTGAAATCAAGAACGTCTCCAGGCACTTCGGCAATCTTGCTGCGTTGGATGGCGTGGATCTGTCGGTGGAAAAGGGCGAGATCATCGGCATTGCCGGCCCTAACGGGTCGGGCAAAAGTACTCTGTTCAACGTCATCACCGGCATTTATCAGCCGACGAAGGGCCAAGTGTTCTACAAGGGAGAAAACATAGATCGGCTACGACCCGACCAGAGGGCTGCCAAGGGACTGGTACGCACTTTTCAGGCGAACGTGCTGTTCCGTGATGGCACCGTGTTGGACAATATTCTTAGGGCTTCTCACCTGCAGTTCAAGGCCAACAGTTGGCAGGTGTTTTTCAACACTCGGGCCAATCGCAGGGAAGAGAGAGAGGTTCGCGACAAGGCACAGCAGATCCTCGATTCCTGGGGCTTCTCTGGTGTCGAAAACGTGATGGCGTCAGAACTTGCGCATGGGGACCAACGGCGACTGGGTCTGGCAGTGGCCATGGCCATCAACCCCGAAGTGGTGCTCATCGACGAGCCGGTCGGGGGGATGAGCGGCGGGGAAAGAGCCGCGGTTGTCGAGCACATCGGAAGGCTTCACAATGAGGGAATGACCATTCTTCTGGTGGAGCATCATGTGCAGACGCTGCTCGCCCTGTGCGAGAGACTGATCGTACTCAATTTCGGTCGCAAGATAGCTGACGGCATACCACGCGAGGTGGCTACTGAGCCGCAGGTGATCGAGGCATACCTAGGCTCTGAGGAGGTGGCGTAATGCTGCTGGAGATCAAGAACCTCAGGGTCTTCTACGACCAACTCGAAGCCGTTCACGGTATCGACCTCTCTGTTAATGAAGGTGAGCTGGTCACCATTATCGGCTCCAACGGGGCGGGCAAGACTTCCACACTGAACGCCATAAGCGGTGGGGTCGCTCGGACCGGAGAGATATGGTTCGACGGTGAGAGGATAGATCGCCTCTCGCCTCCAGATATGGCGGAGAGGGGAATCATCCAGGTGCCGGAGGGCAGAAGGATCTTCCGTGAATTGACCGTGCTCGAGAATCTCAAGATCGGATCGTATCGCGACAAGGATAAGAAGGGGTTCGCTGAGAGACTCGAGAAATCGTACGCACTTTTTCCCATCCTGAAGGAACGCAGTCGGCAAAGGGGCGACAGCCTGAGTGGCGGCGAGCAGCAGATGCTGGCTACGGCTCGAGCGCTGATGGCTGCGCCGAGGCTGTTGATGCTGGATGAGCCCTCCTTGGGGCTTAGTCCGATAGCCTGCCAGTTGGTCGAGCACAGGTGTGTGGACCTCCACGCAGAGGGGATGACTGTTCTGCTCGTCGAGCAGAATGCCAAGATGGGTCTGCGTATCAGCGAGCGCTGCTACGTCTTCGAAAAGGGGGAGATCGTCCTCCAGGGTAAGAGCGCAGAGATAGCCGAGAGGGATGAAGTCAAAAAAGCGTACCTGGGCGTGTAGGTGCGACGAATCATAAGTCGATCCGAAGGAGGAAGACGAACGTGAAACAAGCTTTGCAGGGCAAAGTCGCCATCGTGACCGGTGGCGCCAAAGGCCAAGGCCGCGCAGCCTCTCTCTTGTTTGCGGAAGAGGGCGCGAAGGTGGTCGTTGCCGACTGGGATCTTGAGAACGCGGAATCCGCTGTTGCTGAGATCAAGGCCGCGGGCGGCCAGGCGGTGGCCGTAAAGACCGACGTCTCCAAAGAAGAAGACATCAACGAGATGGTCAAGACCGCGATCGACAGCTTCGGTCGCGTGGATATCCTGTTCAACAACGCCGGCATAGGCTTCTCCGAGCGTGGTCGCTTCACCATGGACACCGTCGTAAACACGCCGGTCGAAGACTGGGACGCGATCCTCGGGATCAACCTGAGGAGCGTGGCGATGGGCTGCAAGGCCGTGATCCCTCTCATGATCGAGCAGGGCGGCGGAGTCATTCTCAATAACTCGTCCATCAACGGAATCATCTCCATGCCCGGCGCCGATGCGTACACGGCCGCCAAGGGCGGGGTCGTTGCTCTGACCCGCGTGCTCGCTGATGTATACGGACCCAGCGGTATCCGTGTCAATTGCATGTGCCCCGGTGCCGTTCTCACCCCAATGATCGCGGAGATTTCCGGCGATCCGAACGGTCCGCTGAAGGCCTGGAATGACGTAACACCGCTGCGCCGCGCCGGCAAGGCCGAGGAACTCGCTTCGGCCGCTTTGTTCCTCGTTTCGGACGCGTCGTCGTTCGTGACTGGAGTTATCCTGCCGGTGGATGGCGGTTACACCTGCCGGTAGACTGACGACAGCACGAGACGCGTCTGCCTCTTGTGGTGGCTGCTTCACGCAACGATAGAACCAGACGATTACAGGGATCAGTCAGAAAAGGGGACCGCGGTATGAAGCTTGCTCTTGAAGGCAAAGTCGCCATTGTCACCGGCGGAGCCAAGGGACAGGGACGGGCCAGTTGCGTGCTGTTTGCGCAAGAAGGTGCCAAGGTTGTCGTAGCCGACTGGGATGCTGAAAACGCCGAGTCGGCAGTGGCGGAGATCAAGGCAGCCGGAGGCGAAGCCGTAGCAGTCAAGGTTGACGTGTCGAAAGAAGACGATATTGTGCGGATGATCCAAGCCGCCCGGGACAACTATGGGCGGCTGGACATCCTCTTCAACAACGCCAGCGTGGGCTTCTCTGAACGCGGACGTTTCTTCATGGGCAGCGTCGTAGACACACCCGTGGAAGACTGGGATGCGATTTTGGGCATCAATCTGAGGAGCGTCGCTCTCGGGTGCAAGCATGCCATCCCGGTCATGGTGGAGCAGGGTGGCGGGGTTATTCTAAACAACTCGTCCATAAACGGGATCATATCGATCCCGGGCGCCGACGCTTACACGGCTGCTAAAGGCGGGGTTGTGGCCCTCACCCGCGTGCTCGCCGACGTCTACGGGCCGAGTGGAATCCGTGTCAATTGCATGTGTCCTGGCGGCGTCAACACCTCGATGATCGCCGAGATAATCGCGATACCCGGAATGCTCGACGCCAACGCCGCCGTGACGCCGCTGAGACGAATCGGCGAGCCGCAGGAACTGGCCCAAGCCGCGTTGTTCTTGGTGTCCGACGCCTCCTCCTTCGTGACTGGGGTCATCTTGCCGGTGGATGGCGGTTACACCTGCCGCTAGAGATCCGGTGGATTGGCCCGCAGTCATTTCTGCATCGAGTGCATGACTAGAAAGGTGTTCTGATGGCGAGTAATGAAGTGAAGCTTGGCATATACGAGATGATGAACCGGATGAACATCTGGGAGCAGAGGCTATTGCTCATGATGGAGCAAGGGCTGGTCTCAGGTTTCTATCATTCTGGTAGAGGTCAAGAGGGCGTGCAAGCGGCAGCTGTAGCGACGCTTCGCCCCGACGACTACTTGATGTACGCCCACCGGGGCTGCGGCTACATGATCGCCAAAGGGTTGTCGATGGCGAAGCTCTACGGTGATTTCCTTGCCAACCTCGAAGGCACCACGCGGGGCCTGGGGGCCGGTATCGTCCACATCGCTTGGCCCGAGCTGGGCATCTTGGGACAGAGCGGTTCCATCGGAGGGTGCTTCCCCATCGCGGGCGGCGCGGCCTTTTCGGCCAAATATCGGGGCACCGATCAGGTTTGCCTTTGCTTCTTCGGTGACGGTACCTCCAGCCGCGGAACCTTCCATGAGTCGCTCAATGTCGCTTCCGTGCAGAAACTGCCGGTCGTCTGGCTGTGCGAAAACAATGGCTGGGCCATCTCTACCCCGGCGAGCCGCACGATCTCGGTCGAGAACATCGCCGACCGTGCCTGCGCCTACAACATGCCCGGCGTGATCGTCGACGGGATGGACGCGGTTGCAGTCTATGATGCGGTTGAGGAAGCAGTGGCGCGCGCCCGCAAGGGAGAGGGTCCAACCCTTATCGAAGCCAAGTGCGTTCGTCTACGCGGGCACTTCGAAGGTGATGCCCAGGGCTATCGTGACCCCGAGGACGTGCAGGCGTGCACAGCGAAGGATCCCATCCCAGCGCTGGCGGCGCGCCTGATAGCGGAAGGCATCGCCACCCAAGCGGATTTCGAGGCCATTCGCGCCAAACTCCTCAAGGAAGTGGATGAAGCGGCAGAAGTGGCATTGAAGGCTCCCAAGCCACCGGACAGCAGAATACTCGACGACGTCTACGCCTAGGCAGAGGAGACCGAGATGCCGAGAATAATCAGCTACGCGGACGCAGTCAGCGAAGCCATGATGGAGGAGATGGAGCGCGACGAGACCGTCTTCATCTGGGGCGAGGACGTGGGCGGTTTCGGCGGGGCTTTTGGTGAGCTGAAGGGCGTCTATAACAAATTCGGCGAGAAGCGCTGCATCGACATGCCTATTGCCGAGACTTACATCGCCGGTGCCGCTGTTGGCGCTGCCATAACCGGGCTTCGTCCTGTTGCCGAGCTCATGTACGCCGACTTCATCCTCATCGCCATGGACGAGATCGCGGGCAAAGCCGCCAAGTGGCGCTACATGCACGGTGGGCTCTTCAAAGTGCCGGTGACCTTCCCTCTGCTCTCCGGAGCGGTTGGCGGTGCCGGCCCCGAGCACTCACAGTGTCCGGAAGCCATGCTTTGGGGAGTAGCCGGCCTCTATATCGTTTGCCCCACAACGCCGGCCGACGTGAAAGGTCTGCTGAAGAGCTGCATCCGCGACGACAATCCGACGTGCATCTTCATGCACAAGGCGCTCTTCATGACGAAGGGCGAAGTGCCCGACGGTGACTATCTGGTACCCATCGGTCAAGCCGACGTCAAACGCGAAGGCAACGACGTAACCGTCGTCGCCTGGCAGAATATGGTCCCGCGGTCGATCGAAGCAGCTGAGGAATTGGCCAAAGAGGGGATCAGCGTCGAGGTGATCGATCCTCGAGGCCTGCGTCCTTTCGACATGGATACAGTCCTGAAGTCCCTGGAGAAGACGGGCCGAATAGTCTTTGCGCACGAAGCCCCCAAACCAGGCGGGCCCGCCTCCGAGATCGCGGCGATGATCGCAGAGGAAGCCCTGGATCTGCTCGAGGCTCCCATCAAGCGCGTGGCGCCTCCGTTCGTGCCGGTTCCTCAGAGCATGCAATTGGAGCAGGTCTACATCCCGTCGACCGCGGACATCGTGAAGGCCATACGAGAGGTTGCCTAACCGAGGAAGCGGCTTCCTGCGTGAGGAAGTGGTGTCGTTAGAGGCTTGAGTTGCCGAATCAGGGGGGGCGGTTCTGCGGGCGTGAACGCCGGCAGAACCGCCCCCCACGGTTTTGCACCTTATCCGTGTCCGACTGTGCTTCGAGAAGGAGGAGAAGAGCATGGCAGGTAAGATGAAGGCCGCGGTGTGGCAGGCTCCCCGCCAAATGACCATCGATCTGGTACCCATTCCGGAGGTTGGTCCGAGAGACGTACTCATCAAGGTGAAGGCCGTTGGAATTTGCGGCTCCGATGTACACAGCTACAAGCTCGGATTCTACGTGCAATCGGGACAGATTCTCGGCCACGAATTCTCTGGGGAGATCGTTCAGTTGGGCGCAGAGGTCGACGGGCTCGAGGTCGGAGAACGCGTGACGGCTTTCCAAATCGGGGTCTGTGGTACCTGCTACTGGTGCCAGAGGCAGCAGTACGGTCTTTGCCCCGATCTGTTCTTGAATTCAACCGGGTACGGTCTGCCGGGTGCGATGGCTGAGTACGTCCACATCTCCGGTGCCACGCTCGGCATCAACGTCTTTAAGCTACCGTCGGAGATCGACTTCGAGATTGGGGCCACGATCGAGCCTACCGTCACCGCCTCGTCGGCAGCCAACGAAGTGCAGCCGGGGGACAAGGTGGTCATTCTGGGCGCAGGGCTGATCGGCAATGTGGCCATGCAACTAGCCAAGAGCCGCGGTGCATCCAAGGTCGTGGTCACCGAGGTGTCGCCGCTAAGGCTCGAGATGGCCCGGAGGATGGGGGCCGACGCGGTGTTCAATCCGCTAGCCGGTGATGCCTTGGAATGGGTGAAGCAGGAGATCGGAGTAGGTCGCTACCACTTCAACGAGGGGGCAATGGCGGATGTCGTCCTCGAGATGGCCGGTGCGCCGATGACGGTGACTCAATCGCTCGAGATGGTGCGCAGCGGTGGAACGATTGTCTACGTTGGCCTTCCGGAGAAGCCGGCCCTTATCGACACAACCAAGATCATCCACAAGACACCGAAGATCGTTGGGTGTCTTGGCGGCAGCACGTTCGAGATCGCCATGGATCTTCTCGCCTCGGGGAAAGCTGACACCAGACCGCTGATAACTCACCGCTTCCCGTTGGATGAGGCGCAGGCGGCTCTTGAGATGCAGTTGCGGAGCGAAGAATCGATCAAGGTACTCATCGAGATGTAGTCTTCGAGGAAAGGAGCGTCGGGCAATGGAACCGAACCAGGGCGAACTTGTAAGGAAGATCTGGGAGTATCCTCTCTTCAAGGCGTTGGCCAACCGGCGCGGACATCGTTTCGGGCTTGGGATGGAGCTTAGAGAAGCGCCCTTTCCCCACAAGTCGGACAAGGCCGGAGTGCCCCTGACGGAGCTCGAGATTGCCCACCTTTGCTGGGCAGGGTACGGGGTCACGGGTCTGATCAACGCGGATCTCGAATACTCATCCAACACCTTCATGAATTGGGGAGGCCGCACGGTCCCCGGACCCTGCAACGACCAACACAATGATCTCCTGTTCATGGATGATGACGGCGTGTTTCTATATCGTCCGAAAGCCGGGACCCTGCCGGTCGAAGTGGCGGCCGGTGACGACGAAGGAAAGATCCTCAAGTCCTTCCGCGAGGGCAAAGTCGAGTTGATCAAGGGCCGGGCCGACTTACCGCCAGCGGCGATCATGAAGCTGAATCAGTGGAACTTCAACAAGCCGGGTCAAATTACGTTCTTCCCTATCATCGACCTCACATGGGAGTCCATCAACGCGGCTTTTGTCTGGCTGGTGGATGAACGTTGGCAGATTATTGATGAAAACAGGGGTGGCAAGCCGGCCGGCGTCGGCAAATGGGTTGACAACGGCTATCTATCTGGGATGAAGGTCCCGCTGGCCTTCACCGAGCAGATGATGTCAATATCGGTTTGTGGGATAGGCCACTACATGGCGGCAAACATCGGTCTCGCGGCTACCTCATTTGGCCTGGGCAGCTTCGTCTGGGGAGGGTTCGTCCCCTTGGTACTGCTGGGAGGAACCCCTCTCTCCCAGGGCTTTGGGTTCCGCTTCACCACGGACAAGAAGGGGATGCCGCAGGTCGTTGGCAAAGATGGATTCATCGAGACTGTGGTGCCGCCGTACGTAGCCGACATGGATGAGGCCGTCGACAGAGTGGTGGAATACAAGTACGGTAAAGGCGGCCTCTTCTCCACCGACTGCCAAGGCGAGAAGGCCTTCAAGGATCCGCAACTTGTCACCAAGGTGGACCGGCCGGACAAAGAGGCTATCGACTGCGTCAAGGCCCTATGCCGCTACGTCTTTGAGGAATACGGGCGTTTCCCGTCTTCTCTCGATCCGCTCCAGATGCCGGTGGCCATCACCGCGCACCATATCGATGAGGGCTTCTACGAGACCTACTACAAGCCTGGGGTCATACGCCCGGAACAACGGGATCATATGAAAGTGTGGCACGGGATAGAATAGGCGGAGGAACACACAGGAGTGCATTCACGGACGGAGAAGCCGACGGCTGAGGCCGTCGGCTTCTCCTCACACTCACGGCGGAACTGGGAGGTCAATTAAGTGGCTAAGATGAAGTCTCCCGCAGGAGACATGGAAGTGCAGTTCACGAGTGTCGGCGCGGACAAGAATCAACTCCTCATGCAGGGCAAGTTCGGGGTTTGGGATTCCACCATCATCCTTGAGCCCAAAGAGATCAAGAAGCTCATGAAGATGGTGATGAAGCCGTCGATCATCTGGCTGGTGGTCAAGTTGCCTTTCCTTCGCGGAGAGAAAAGCTAGAGGTTCCGCGGGGCCTGCGCGGCCCCGGGGGCCGGCGAGCCGCTCTCTGAAGAACACGAATGCGCTATCGCGGTCACGTCATTCGGCCCCCCAGCGAGGCCGACAGCCTGATCATCCAGGTAATGTACGGATGCTCGCACGGCGAGTGTGCTTTTTGCGGCTCCTATCGGGGAAAGCCGTTTCGGGTCCGCCCGTTTTTGGAGGTAATTAAGGATATACGGGAGCTTCCGTCGGGAGTAAAGGCGCGTGTTCAGCGGGTCTTTCTTTGTGACGGAGATGCCCTCTCGATTCCCGAACGGCGCATGGTGGAACTCCTCGATCTTCTTCACAACGAGTTTCCCAGGCTTGAGCGCGTGAGCGCCTACGCGAATGCCCATTCACTGTTGCGACTCGAGCCCAGTGCGCTGTCGGACATCCGCAGACATGGGCTTGAACTTCTCTACCTGGGGCTCGAATCGGGTGATGAGCCGACCCTCGAGGAGATCGGTAAGGGTGTTACGGTGGACGAGCAGATAAGGGCCTGCCGGAGGGCCAAAGACGCCGGGTTTCAGCTCTCTGTGACTGCCATACTCGGTTTGGCGGGGCGGGAAAGATCCATTGCGCACGCGCGGGCGACCGGCAGAGCCCTTTCCGCGATAGACCCTGACTTCATCGGTCTGCTGTCTTTGATGATCGAGCCCGGAACGAGAATGGCCGAACGCTATCAAGACGGCGATTTCGTCATGCCGGAGCCTCTGGAGTTGCTTCGCGAGATGCGCGAGATGATAGCGGCGACTGAAGTCACCGAGGCCGTATTCCGCGCTAATCACGCCTCGAACTATCTGCCGCTTCGCGGGACCTTGCCCCGCGACAAAGAGGCCTTGCTCTCCCTCCTCGATCAACTACTGGCGAATCCTGATCGAGTCGCACTCCGGCCGGAAGCCTTTCGGGCATTGTAGAAGCGTTGATTCAGAGCACAATGCCCGCGTGATATGCTGCCCCTATCTTGAACCGCCTGGAGCGTTTCCTAGCGCCGTATTCCGAGAGCGTATCACGCCGGTTCTGGCCGATGTCTCCCGCTTCGATTACTTGTAGAGAAAGGGACTGATTTGGCAGAAGTGACGGGCAGGAAGAAGAAAGACAAACGGATGCAACTGGGAGAAGCCATCCAAGAGTTCGTGAAGGACGGTTGCACGGTTACCTTCAGCGGGATGGGTGGCGGCCAGTGCGTGGCTCACACCTACGAGGTGATCCGGCAGGGTATCAAGGATCTGACCTTGATAGGCGACAGCCCCTGCGAATCCGGCGATATGCTGATCGGTGCCGGGGCAGTCAGGAGGGCCGAGCTCGCGTGGTGCTCGTACGCGGTTGCGGGGCTCGGCTACAACTATCGGCGTGCGATCGAAGAGAAGATCCCGCACCCGATCGAGCTGGAGGAGTACTCGAACTACTCCATCGGCATGCGATTCTTGGCCGGCTCGATGAATCTCCCATTCATGCCGGTTCGGTCTCTCTTGGGCTCCGATCTCCCCAAGTACAACAAGAACATAAAGGTCATCGACGATCCGTACTCAGGGGAGAAGATCGCCCTCGTGCCCGCCGCCTGTCCCGACGTGTCAATTGTGCACGTTTCCAGGGCAGACCAGTCCGGCAACGCCCAGATGATCGGCTTCTCCTCCAACGCGGAGAACCTCGCGCGGGCCGCTAAGCACACGATCGTCACCTGCGAGGAGATCGTGGGAGCCGACGAAATCAGAAGCCATCCCAACCTGACCATCATCCCTGAGTACGCGGTGGACGCCGTCGTCGAGGTTCCGTTCGCCTCCCACCCATGGAACATGCCGTACGCTTACGCGTACGATCTGCCTTTCCACACGGTGCAACTTGCCGCCTTCAAAACTCGCGAAGGATTTCTTGATTGGCTGGACGAGTATTGTTTCGAGGCCGGTAGCTGGGAGGGGTACCTGAGGAAGGTCGGCTACGAGCGCCTGCATACGCTGCAGCGCTTGGAGAGCCGATTCACCAGAGCCCCTTATTAGACGCGAAAGGTTGCTCTGACCATGACCGAGAACGGCAATGTTGCATACAATCTGTCCGAGTTGCTGGTCGCGGCCTCGGCTCGTGAGATCAAGGATGGCGACGTGGTTTTCGCGGGCGTCGGTATTCCCAGCCTGGGCGCTACCGTTGCCAAACTGACCCATGCCCCTAACATGATCATGGCGATGGAGTCCGGCAGCATCGGGCCGCAGCCCTACCGCCTGGTGCTCGGCATCGGCGACAACGCCTGTGTCGAGAACAGCATCTGCACCACGTCGCTCTGGCGCGTTTTTTCAGACCAGCAGCGGGGATTCTTCGATGTGGGCATGATCGGCGGAGCCCAGGTGGACAAGTACGGCAATATGAACAGCACGGTCATCTTCGGTGACGATGGCGACTACTACACGCCGTCGGCACGTCTGCCCGGGAGCGGGGGCGCCAACGACATCGCGAGCTCGGCCGGCCGCACCATCTTGGCGCTGCCCCTGCAGAAGAGGCGGTTCATGGAGCGGGTAGACTACATCACTTCCCCAGGCTACATCGACGGCAAGGGCGGCCGCGAGCGACTTTCTCTGCGCGGCAATGGGCCTGAAGCGATCATCACCAACAAGTGTATCTTTCGTTTCGATCCCGATACCAAAGAAGCCTATCTATATAGCGTCCATCCCGGAGTGACCGTAGATGACGTGGTCAATGAAGTGTCGTGGGATCTCAAGGTGAGTCCCGACGTTCACGAGACCGAAGCCCCCACGGCCGAAGAAGTCCGGATCACCCGAATTCTGGATCCGCACGGCATCTATACCGGCAATGGGCTGAATAACCTCTCCTTCGAGGGATATCAAGCGATGTTGGAAGAGTCGCTGATCGCACTTCGCATGCTCTTTGGATAGGGGAGAAAAGTCTCGGGGAGGACGGGTGATCGGAAGAATGCTAATACCTGGAGTCTTCACCATGGCAGCCGGGGGAGCGGTCGGATTGTCTTTGTGCGCAAGGACGATGAAATGGGGGGAATGAGTGGTTAATTACAGCCTTAAAGCCGCGAAGAGCGCGAGTGATGTTTCGTTTCGTTACATAGCGTGGGGTTGGAACGCGAGGAGACCATGTCAGGCATGAATAAGGCTGAGGCCGTAAGAAAGTACCTAGAGGCTCACTCGGAAGCGGGACCGACTGAAGCGGCCCGGGCTCTAGCCGGAGACGGGGTGAAGGTGAGCGCGAAGTATGTCTCGCGGGTCAAGATAAGGAGCCGCAAGAAGTTGAAGGCGTCGCGGCTACGCCCCTACCCGGCAAGAACGCTCGAAGACGCTCTTGAGATACCCCGGGTGATGTTCGAGTACAACGGGAAAAAACTCTGGTCTGCAGGTGAGGTCGCTCGAGCCTCACTACACGTGACAGAGACGAACAAGACGTATATCTACGCGGCGGCGGCGGCCCGAGACCATGGCCTCGTGGTAAGGGTGCGCGGCACAGGGCAGATGGAGCTGACGGCGCTTGCGAGAGAGATCCTCGCCGCCGTAGACACCGGCCGAAAGAAGGAGAAGCTCCTTGAAGCGTTTCTGGCCGTGAAGCTCTACAGGCAGGTGTTTGAGCGCTACCAGGGACTCTCCCTTCCGGAAGGGGAGGCTCTTTCGAGGGCTCTAGAGAGGGATTTCGGCCTCGAAGCGGCCAAGCACGAAGAGTTCCTCAGGCTCTACCGGGCCAATTGCGCGTATGTCGACCTCGAGAGCGGACTCACTGGGGTAGAGGGGAGAGAAGAAAGAGACCCGCCCACGAGAAAGCCGCAGAGAGCATCTGCCGGCACCTCGCGGCGGGCGAAGGTTCAGAAAGCCTACCTCATCTCCAGAAGCTCGAAAGAACAAGTAAGGCCCGAGGGTTTCTTCTCTGAGCTTCTGCGGGCGCTCATCTCACCGGCCGCAAGCGCAGCCGGACTTACTCTTGAGGACGGCCCCCAGAAGGACGATGAGCTCCTAGCTATGCGGCCGAGCGGTTCCCTTCTTAGCGCGGATCTTGCCATCGTGGAACTAAGCGAGCCCAGTCCCCGCGTCTTCTTCGAGCTCGGACTTGCGGTGGCACGTGGCATTCCCCTTGCCCTCCTAAAAGCCGAAGACGCCGGTCCGGTCTTCGGCGAGGATGGTTCCAAAGAGATCCTCGCCTACAATCCCAAGCTCTGGCCAACGACGCTCGAAAAAGACATTCCTCGGGTGGCGAGTCACCTAAGAAGAGCTCTCCGCGCTCCCGAGACCAGAGACAATCCCGAAGAAATGAAGGCAGGGGTCGCCTAGTGGCCGATGGCGAAGCTGACGGCCTTCGGAGATGCCTCTTTCGGAAAGGAAGAGGCTAGAAGCCGGTGGAGATAGAAGAGAAGGGGCCCGGAGGGTGGACCCCCTCGCTCAGTGGCGGATTCGTCCTTGTGCGAATGCCGATAGGAGTGAGCATGAACGGGACCGTAGGGATGCTCGTCGGCCGCTACGAGCTACCCGGCTTCATCGGCCGCGAGGTTCCTCTGGCCCTCGATGAGAACTCAGAGACGGTTCTTGCGGCCCGCGTTCCCGCTGAACTCCTCGCGCGAGGGGAGACCCTCACGCTGCAGGTGAGACTTCGGAGTAAGGATGGCGGTGAGAGAACCGTTTTTGAGAAACGTCTCACTATCGCCTACCGGGAGGATGGAGATCCACGACTCGAGGCCGTGCGCGAGTGAAGGGAGCTTGCCCGGTGACGGATGTTTTAGTACGCGATTCCCGGAGGATGCACGAGTGACGTCAACCGAAGCCTTCCTGCGGGTGCCCGGCGCCCGCCTCTACTACAGGCTGCAAGGTGCTGGGCCCCTTCTCCTCGTCCTCCAAGGAGGAGCCGGAGATGCTGACGCCTCTGAAGAGATCGTAGACCGGCTCACTGACCGGTTCACAGTTCTCACCTACGATCGTCGCGGTCTCTCGCGTAGCGCGCTTGATCCAGGGACAGAGCCTCTCGTGAGCTTACGCACGCACGCATCCGACGCCCACCGTCTTTTAAGCGCGCTTACGAGCGAGCCCGCCATCCTCGTGGGCCACAGCATCGGCGCCGTCATCGCGCTTGAGATGATCGCCCGTTACCCCAAAGCGGCAAGAACACTGGTGGCCCACGAACCTTCCGTCGCTCAGTTGCTACCTCCTGCCGCCTGGTTCGAGGTCGCGGAGGAGCGTAGGAGAGTATCCGAAACCTACCGCCTCCTGGGCGCAGGCGCAGCCCTCAAGGAGTTAACGACGATGCTCCGCGTGGACACCACCGATCGGGAGCCTGGGGCCAGAAGACCTAAGGTGACTCGCTACTCCGCGGCCAACCTCGACTTCTTCTTCGCCTTCGATGTGCCT
>ENA-ORXD01001882-ORXD01001882.1-sediment-metagenome-genome-assembly--contig:-NODE-1882-length-15478-cov-4.122914_pt1 | contig 15478 bp, 13 predicted proteins | sample MGYA00237862_ERZ511471 | MGnify/ENA metagenome assembly ERZ511471 | reverse complement strand
GATCTACCTGCTGTCAAAAATGTATCTTTTGAAATCAGGAGAAATGAAATACTGGGGATCGCGGGTGTAGACGGTAATGGACAGACAGAACTTGCTCAGGTGATTACCGCGCTGCGACCAGCCACCAACGGTAAATTCTTTGTTCTTGGAAAAGAAGCCACCCATTGCCAGCCCCGCGACATCATTAAAATGAACGTTTCTTATATTCCTCCTGATCGACAGCACACCGGATTGCTGATGGATTTTTCGATCACTGAAAATTTGATCGGAAAAAAACATGCTGATGAACCCTATTCGAGGCGAGGTATTTTTCAAAAGAAACAGGTAAATGAATTTGCAGACCGTTCGATCAGCGCATTTGATGTGAGAACACCCGGCCCTGAAATGGCGGTCAAACTTTTATCTGGCGGGAACCAGCAGAAAGTAATCCTGGCGCGTGAAGTCAGCGGTAAACCAGACCTGTTGATTGCGGCTCAACCCGCCCGAGGTTTGGATATTGGAGCGACGGAATACGTTCATAAGCAAATGATCGAAGCGCGCAATAATGGGGCGGCTATTCTGTTGATTTCCACAGAACTGGAAGAGGTGCTGTCACTCTCAGACCGGATCGCGGTCATGTTTGAAGGGGAGATTATGGGGATTGTTCCTGGCAAAAACGCAGATGTTCATCAAATTGGACAGATGATGGCTGGTGTTTTGAGGTTGAATACAGAGACCAAAACCGATCATAAGGAGGTTGAAAAGGTCTGATGATTAATAAAACGAAAGCCCGTGCAGGAGCCTCCACCCGGCTTCTGGAACAATCCCTTCCCGTGGTCATCCCTGCCATGGCGATTTTGCTAGCTTTTTTGGTGAGCGGTATTTTGATCGTGATTTGGGGTAGTAATCCGATTGAAGCTTATAAAGCCCTGTTCGCGGGAGCTTTTGGCTCGCCAAATTCCTGGGCTGCCACTTTAATCCGTCTTTCACCCCTGGTTTTTACCGGACTGGCTGTTACTTATGGTTACCGGTCTGGTTTCTTCAATATTGGCGCTGAAGGTCAATTGTATATGGGCGCGCTGGCAGCGACCTGGATTGGGATTACCTTTGTGAACCTGCCCGGCATTTTACTCATCCCGCTGATGATGCTGGGAGCCGCGTTGATAGGGTCGGCAATGGCGTTCCTGCCGGGTATTCTCAAGGCATGGAAAGGGTTCAATGAGGTGCTTACCACCTTGTTGATTAATTATATTTTGCTCCAATACTTCGAGTGGGCTATTCGAATTGACCACCCTACCGCGGGTGTGGATCAGGCCTGGGGATGGGTGAACTGGTTGGGTGTGAAAGATCCCACGCAACCATTTCCAAAATCCGCGTTTATCGCGGAACAGGGTTTTCTCCCCTCGATCGGCACTTTAATAAACAGCAAACTGTTTGTTAACCTTTTTGGAGAAGCAGCCTGGTATCAGGAGATGACCAGTGTTTCCGCATTCAACCGCATCACACTGGCCCCGATGCTGGCGATCCTTTTCGCGGTTTTGATCTATTTTGTGCTGTTTAAGACCACCACCGGGTACCAGGCGCGGGCAGTCGGTGTTAACCCGGACGCGGCCAGGTACATGGGCGTGGATATCAAAAAGACTATCCTGACAACTGCCCTGATCAGCGGCGCTCTGGCCGGTATGGGCGGAGCGATTGAGATCCTGGGCGCGCAGCACCGAGTTATTGAGAGTTTCCTGGTAGATGCCGGCTTTACCGGCATTCCGGTCGCACTGATTGGTGATTTGCATCCCTTTGGCGTATTGTTGAGCGCGCTGTTTTTTGGAGCGCTTCGGGCGGGTGCCAACCGGATGCAGATTATCGCGCAGGTTCCCATTGCTGTTGTGCAATTGATCCAATCACTTGCCATTCTGTTCTCTATCGCGGGTACCACAATTGATCTGCAATCTCGAATCAAGAAATCGCGCATGGGGAAATCCAAAGGCAAACCGACACAGGATCCGCAAATTCAGGTTGAAGAGGTGCCGAATGCTTAATAATGTGTTTGGAATTTTTGGGTCAATAGAATTTTATGTGGCCATTATCCGGATGACCACACCGCTTTTACTGGCAGCGATTGGTGGTCTGGTGGCAGAGAAAGCTGGGCTGGTGACTTTCAGTATGGAAGGAATGATGCTGATGGGAACCGTTGGCGGGGTAATTGGCAGTGGATTAACTGGTAACGTGTGGATGGGTGTACTCCTGGCAATGGTTTTTGGGATATTAATGGGATTGGCTTACGCGGTCATGGCAGTTTCTGTAGGGGCGCACCAGATTGTGACCTGTGTTGCGCTCAACATGGGGGCGGCGGGATTATCCGCTGTTCTATTCGCGTTGGTATTTGCTGGCGGGGCCGGCGGAGTGATTGAAGAGGTAATCCAGGTAGAGGGATTGAAGCTGTGGAAGATCCCACTGCTGGGAGATATTCCGGTGATCGGCCCGATTTTCTTCAACCATTACCCGCTGGTTTACCTTGCTTTTCTTATGGTTCCGGTGGTCTGGTTTTTACTGTACCGGACAACCTGGGGATTGAAGGTCCGCGCAGTAGGTGAGCATCCTCACGCGGCGGATACAGTTGGGATCAATGTGATCAAGGTCCGCTATACAACCTTGATGATTGCCGGAGCATTGGCTGGCCTGGCAGGCGCTTTCCTGTCGGTTGCCGCATTGAATAACTGGGAAGAAAATATGACCAGCGGACGCGGGTTCATTGCCTATACAGCGATCGTTTTTGGTAAATGGGAGCCGGTGGGAGTTTTTCTGGGCACTTTGCTGTTTGGTGTGGCGGACGCCCTGCAGCTTCGCATGCAAACTTTGAATATTAATATTCCTTACCAGTTTATGGTCGCATTTCCATACGCGGTAACCCTGGTCGCTTTGGTGCTGTTTGTTGGCAAGGCAAGCTGGCCAGCGGCTTCTGGCTCGCCTTTCAAGCGAGAAGATAAGTGACTGTTATGTAAATATTTGTATTGGATTGTTTGCCGTATTTTTGCCGGCAACCAATCTTTTTTGGATGGTTTTTCAGAGGCGCGGTGTCATGACAGGACAAAGCTATGATTTCATCATCGTGGGTGGCGGACTGGCAGGCGCCGCGCTCTCTTATTATCTCAGCCAGCAGAAGAACCGCGTTTTGCTGCTGGAAGCGCGCAACTTGTGCGGAGGGTCATCCGGAGCATGCGCGGGACGGGCGCAGATCTTTGAATGCGAATCCGAATCCTATCTGGATGTGGTTCTTGCTGGATTTTCAAAACTTGAGAGATTGGGGGAAGAACTCGGCTGCGATCTGGAATGGGTGACTCCCGGCCATCTCTCATTGATTCAGGAAATGAAGGATTGGGAAACCTGCTTCCGTAAGGTTTCCTGGTTAAAGCGCCGGAATATTCCTGCGGACATGCTGGATCAGGGACAACTGCGGAAAGAAGTGTCAATTCTTCAGTCTGAAAGTTTCCTCGGCGCGGCATACGCGCATGAAGGGCATGTGAGCCCATTCAGCCTGTGTATGGGGTATATCCAGGCTGCGCGAAGACAGGGCGCCAGGGTGATGGCGTTTACGCCGGTGATTGGCTTTCAAATGGAATCGGGACGGATCACGGGTGTCCGCACTGCGGAAGATGTTTATTCCAGCGCGCAGGTGGTCGTGGCCGGGGGTGCCTGGTCGCGGGATTTGCTCTTGTTGGCTGGTTTTGACATTCCACTTCGCTTCACGCACGCCGAAGCAATGATCACTGAAAAATTGCCGCCTGTTCTTTCGAGACATGTTGGGATGACAGGTTTTTATGAAACAGTTCACGGCGGGAACCATTCGGTGACGTTGGGGCTTGGCCAGCACCCGAATGGAAGTGTGTTGATCTCAAACGCGATTCAAAGCGCCACAGTGATTGATCAAGAAAGTACTTTTTGGGGAATGCCGGCTCTGGCAAAGGCTTTGAAGGGGTATTTTCCGATCTTTGGGAAGGTGCGGATAATGCGAACCTGGGCGGCTCCAAGCCCATTTCTACCGGATTATTATCCCGCTATCGGGTGGGTGCCGGGGGTGGACAACTTGTTTATCGCGGCGGGTTTTCATCTTGCAGTGCCGACGATACCGATATTGTGCGCGGATATCGCAAAATCGATGTTGGTCGGGGAGCCGGTTGAGAGGATCGTTCCATTTTCACCAGGCCGTTTTGTGGAAAAAATACGGGAGGAAGCTGAATGAGGATTATGAAAGCTGATCGGGCGTTGCCTGAGATCAGGCGCGGTGCCCCGGTACGGATTTCAGTGAATGGAAATTCTGCTGAGGCTTATCCTGGAGAGACAGTAGCCACTGCTCTGATGGCAATGGGCATCCGGCAGTTCCGAAAAACACGGGATAAAGGCGAACCACGAGGTGTGTATTGTGGGATGGGGGTGTGCTATGAGTGTCTGGTGACCGTTGATGGCGTGGAAAATGTGCGCGCCTGTCAGACCTGTGTGCGGGATGGTATGGAAATATTAACCGGTCAGGTGGCAGAACAATGAAAAAAGTAGAGCTGGCGATCGTGGGCGCCGGCCCGGCAGGAATTCACGCCGCGCTACAGGCCAATGAGGCTGGGTTGAACACGGTAATGGTAGACAGCAATCCTAGACCAGGTGGGCAGTATTATAAACAACTGCCACTCGATTTTGGAGGGAAACCACAAAAGGTTGTTGAACAGGAAGGCAGTTTTCTGGTAGGCCTGTTGGAAAGTACATCTGTTGAGATATTTTCCAATACATTGGTGTGGGGTGTCTTTCCGGCTTCGCGGGGTGAGGGATGGCTGTTGAATTTGCATGGCGAGGGCGTGCCAAAACAAATCCAGGCCCATTCGTTGATCCTTGCCACCGGGGCATACGATACCCCAATTCCATTTCCCGGATGGACACTACCGGGTGTGATGACTGCGGGTGCCGGGTTGATCTCCGTCAAGAATCAACGCGTAATGCCGGGAAAAAGAGCCTTGCTAACGGGAACCGGCCCGCTTCAGCTCGCACTGGCTTCTTCTTTGATCCACGCCGGGGTGGAAGTGGCGATGGTGCTGGAAGCTTCCCAACCTTTCCCGAAAGCTTTCCAGTATGCTCCGGTGATGATTAACCAGTGGAGTCGGATCCTGGAAGGGGTAGATTATGGTTTCACCATGCTGCGTGCCCGGGTTCCTTACCGCCTGGGTTGGGCGGTCATTGAGGCGCGCGGCGATGGGCAGGTTGAGGAAGCGGTGATCGCCCGAATGGATAATGAATGGCATCCGCTGAGGGGAACAGAGCAGGTTGTGCAGGTTGACACGATCTTCAGCGGATATACGGTCAAACCCAATAATTTTCTGGGGCGAATGATGGGATGCGAATTCAGACCTGATCACCAGCAGGGCGGACTGGTTCCTGTGCGGGATGAATGGATGCAAACCTCATTGCCGGGTGTTTATCTGGCAGGCGACGCGGCAGGGATTGGCGGGGCGGAGCTGGCCCGGGTGGAAGGAAAGGTGGCCGCGGTGGCCGCCGCGGTTCGGGCAGGACGCTTCTCCGAGAAAGACGCGAAGCCATTTTCCAGACGAATGCGAGGGCAGCTACGCAGGCAGAGGCGGTTTGCCCATTTGCTGAGTGAACTGTTCACACCGCAGCCTGGGGTGATTTCGCTGGCGACTGATAACACCATCATCTGCCGGTGTGAAGAGGTTACCCTGGGCGATATCCGCAAAGTAATTACTGAAGGCGCGCGGACGGTGAACGATATCAAGGTTTTAACCCGTTGTGGAATGGGCAATTGTCAGGGACGTAACTGTGAATTGTCGATTGCCCGGATCCTGGTGCAGGAGCTTGGAGCGAGCGGATTGACATTTGACGAGGTAGGCGTGTTTCGAGTCCGACCACCCCTTCACCCGTTACCGGTTTCTGTTCTGGCAGATTCGCTGGAGGTTGAGGGTTGAATGCCGGTAAAGGATGGTTGAAAGGGCAAAGATAGTGAATTCTCGCGATCGGGTGCTTGCCGCAATCAACCACAGGGAACCAGACCGGGTTCCCTTTGACCTGGGTTCGGGGATGATGACCGGTATCCACAAAGATGCATATCAGAATCTGCGTGCTGCTGCAGGGTTTGAGCGGGAAGATGCTGTGCGGTTCTTTGAACCTTCGATGCAGATTGTCTTTGTGGGAGAGGACGTGTGCGAAAGGCTGGAGGTTGATACCCGGCCGGCATTGCCAGCCTGGTCGGATTCCGAACCTTTGAATATTCAGGAAGATGAGGAATCTTATTTTTACTATGACCCGTGGGGATATGGGCTCAAGATGCCAAAATCTTATCCCATATATTACAGCCTTTTCCAACACCCCCTGAGAACAGCAGAGAGTCTTTCAGACTTGGATCAATACCCATGGCCCGACCCGGTAGATGAGAGCCGGTACAGGGACCTGCCTGGGCAAGCGGAAACCGCGCGCGGCAAGAATAAAGCGGTGGTATTGAATAATATCTGTGCGGGTACTATGGAAGTGGCGAGCTGGCTGCGAGGGATAGACCAGTTTTTTATGGACCTGGGGCTGGACGATAAGTTTGCTGGTTATCTGCTGGATAAAGTGGTGGATATCAAACTGGCGTATTGGGAAAAAGCGCTCAAAAAATTGGAGGGCCTGGTGGATGTGGTGATCGAATCGGATGATCTGGGAGCGCAGAACAGGTTAATGATCTCTCCCCGGATGTATCGCAGACTGATTAAACCAAGACATAAAAAGATCCTGGACTTCATCCATACCCATACCGGCGCAAAGGTGTTTTTTCATTCTTGTGGCGCGATCCGGCCGCTGATCCCCGACCTGATTGAGATTGGTGTAGACATTTTGAACCCGGTGCAGTTTAATGCGGCTGGAATGGACGCGAAATCCCTCAAAGATGAGTTCGGCAGGGATATTGTGTTTTGGGGTGGCGGGGTGGATACCCAATCTGTTTTAGGCAGTACATCACCGGCCATGGTCAAAGCGAATGTACGGCAGCAGGTTGAGGCGCTGGCGGAAGGTGGTGGCTTTGTGTTTGCAACGGTTCACAATATTCAAGCCGATGTGCCACCCGAAAATATTCTGGCGATGCGCGACGCTCTGTTTGAATATGGAATATATTGACCCTGTTGCAATAAGTAGGTTTTTATTCAGTTCTAGATGAACTGAGTTGAATTAACTACTAATTTACTGAGAGGTGACAATATGGAAAAACGATTTGAAGGCCAGGTAGTTCTGATCACAGGAGGCGCGCGGGGAATTGGTATGGCCTGCGCCCAGCGCTTTGCGGAAGAAGGCGCGAATATCGCAGTGGTAGATATTTTGGTGGAAGAAGCGGAAGCAGTTGCTAAAGAATGTCAGGAAAAAGGCGTGGAAGCCATTGCCATGAAATGCGATGTAACTGATGAAGACAGTGTGAAAAGCGTCTTTGACGCGGTGATGGAAAAATGGGGCCGGTTGGATACCGTTGTGGCTTCAGCCGGGATACACACCGGCGCTCCAATCGATCAGGTTCAGTTGAAAACCTGGAAGAAAGCGATTGATATTAACCTGACCGGCGTATTCCTGACGAATAAATACGCCGCGGCGATCATGAAAGAACAGAAATCCGGAAGTATCATTAATGTATCTTCTATGGCCGGGGTAATCAGCTTCCCGGCAACTTCCGAATATTCCGGTTCAAAATCGGGTGTGATCGGGTTAACCCGCTCGGTAGCGCAGGACCTGGCGCCTTATGGGGTAACATGCAACGCGATTTGCCCGGGTAATACTCTCACCGCGATGGTAAAAGACGTGGCAAAGACCGTAGGAGCTGGGTTGGGCTTGACCGCTGAAGAATGGCTGCAAATGCGCGCCAATGACTGTCCGATGAAACGGCTGGCGGAACCCTGGGAAATGGCTGGTGTGACGGCTTTTTTGGCGTCAAAAGATTCACGGTACCTCACAGCGCAGGCGCTTGTCATTGATGGCGGGATCACCGCGACCGCATAGAAAATCTATAGTTTAGAATATTTTATCCGCACACAAAAGCAGCCGGTCGCCCCCGGTTTGGTTGATACCAGCGCGGTGCTGGCTGCTTTTGTGTGTTGGACAGCATGGTTGGGAAGAGGTCGTTATGAAGGTGCTCGATCTATTCAGTCTGGAAGGGAGAACCGCGCTGGTCACCGGGGCGGCACAGGGTCTTGGGCAGGCAATGGCTATTGCGCTGGCGGAAGCCGGGGCGGATGTGGCCTGTCTGGATTACAAGCCGTGTGAGGAAACCATCGCGGCAATTGAGGCTATGGGATGTAAGTCAGTGATGGTTTTGTGTGATCTAAAGGCAGCCCGGGTTTCAGAACTGGAAAACGCACTTATGAAAGTTTGCAAAGCGTTTGGCAAACTGGATATTTTGGTGAACAACGCGGGCATCACCCGGCCAAACTCAGCGGTGGATATTCGGGAATTGGATTTTGATGATGAATTGGAAATAAACCAGAAAAAGCTGTTTTTCCTGACCCAGATTGTTGGCAGGCAGATGATCGCGCGGGGCAGTGGGAAAATTATTAATGTGGCTTCTACTACTTCCTTCAACGCGGGGGTGCGTGTGGCCTCTTATGTGGGGACAAAAGGGGCAGTGGCAGGTTACACCCGGGCCTTTGCGGCGGAATGGGCTGCATTGGGCGTGAATGTGAATGCCATTGCGCCGGGATTTATGAAAACCGCGAACACTACAAATTTGCTGGAAGTCCCTGAAGTGTATCAGGAAACCCTGCGAAATATCCCCGCGAAGCGCTGGGGAATCCCCGCAGACCTGAGGGGAACAGTGGTTTTTCTGGCATCAGCCGCTTCGGATTACCTGCATGGCGTGATTATCCCCGTGGATGGTGGACTGTTGATCTTATAATATCCCTGAACAGAGACCTGAAGCAGACTTGTTTATTAAGGAGAAAGAAAATTTATGGAAATTAAAGATTCAGTCCTTTTAATTACCGGCGGCGCGATCCGGGTGGGTAAAGCGCAGGCGCTGCATATGGCACGTAAAGGCGCGCAAATCTCTTTCAGCTATATGCCTGGGGAGCCGTGGGGAGAAACCAAATCAGAGCTGGAGGCTTGCGGGGTGAAAGTGCTGGCCACAGAGTTGGACGTGCGCGACACAGAGAAAGCGCGCCAATGGGTTGACGACACAGTTAGAGCGTTTGGCAGAGTCGATGTTCTGATCAATAGCGCGTCGGTGTGGCTCAAAAAACCTGTTCTGGAAATCACTGAGAAAGAGTATGATCTTGCGATTGACGTGAACATGAAAGCGCCATTTATACTTTCTCAGGCAGCCGCAAAGTATATGAAGAAGCAAGGCCGTGGAGTGATTATCAATATCACAGATTGTTCCGCGTTCCAGGTTTGGCCGGAATACGCGCCGCATGGGGCCAGCAAAGCGGGCCTGGTGGCTCTCACAAAGTCGATGGCCTGGGAACTGGCGCCGGAAGTGCGGGTGAATGCGATTGCGCCCGGAACCGTCCTGCTGCCGCCCAACTATACCCCAGAGGTGGAGCAATGGGCGAAAGATATGTCTGTTTTGGGGCGAATTGGAGAACCTGAGGATGTCGCGCGGACCTCCGCGTTTATCATTGAAAGTGAATACGCGACTGGCGCGGTATATTATATGGATGGCGGAATGCGGTTGATTGCCAAATAAAAAGGTTGTTCAGCAAGTTAACAGCCCTGTGGATCTATTTGGACTCACAGGGCTTTTTTATGTCTGGTTGGAAGGGCAGCATACGTAAAACTCAGGAAACAACTTTCCGGTCCGGAGAGAAAGGGCTGATATCAAGGTCGGTCTTCCCGGTGGTGATCAGTTGGGTGATAGTCTGCCCGGTGAGAGGGGTCACGATCACAGTTGAGCGGAACGCCGTAGCCAGGATCAGTCCGGGTAGATCTGCGACAGGGCCAAGATAAGGCAGAGAATCGGGGGTATAAGCGACCGGAGAAGCCCATCCACGCAGGACGCGCAGGTTTTTAAATTTCGGAAAAAAGCGCTCGAATTGTTCCGCAATGGCCTGTGGCGCACCGGGAGTGGCATGGCTTGCCAGGTCTTCGCTGGGAAAACTGGCCTCACCCAGCAACATGTTGCCGTGCCAGGCCTGGGCAATAGCAAGGATAGCGGAATCACCGGAGGCGATCTCCTCCTGCATATCTTCGAAAAAAAAGGCGGATGAAATGTGGTTTTGGAAGGTGTACTGAAGGGGCTCTGTCACCAGCGACTGGCCATGAACGTGGTATATCGCCCAGTCTTTCTCTATTTTTTTTCCCAGCTTGCGGGTCCATGCGCCTGTTGTCAATATCACATTTCCGGTGCTGATCTCTCCCTGTGTGGTGTGGATACCTGTCAGGCGCCCGCTCTGGATCTGAAAGTCAATCGCTTCTGTGTTGGTGAGAAGCGTAAGTCCGAAGGTTCTCGCGCGGCGGATATAAGCCCACATCAGGTCAAAGGGAAAAACTTGAGCTTCGTCAGGATGGTATAACGCGCCCATTGTTTCACCAGGGTTGATCATGGGCTCAATCTCATGAAGGTGTTCTGAGGGAACCAGTTCCGCGTGAATACCTGCCGCTGCCAGCTTTTTCTGGCGCGCGGACATGATCTCCCATTGTTTCGGATTCTCGATAACCAGCAGGCTGCCCAGTTTGCGCAGTTTTACCGGGTGGGCTAATTCTTCCTCTATCTGTAAGCATTCCTGGTATCCTCGCAGGATCATCGATAGGCTGTACTCTAATTCCGCGTCCTGGATCTGAATGTTGCCGTAATTTGCGCGGGATGCCCCCGCGGCGACCTCTCCCCGTTCGACCAATGCAGTTTTCAAACCAGCTTTGGAAAGATAATAAGCCGTCGCGCAGCCGATGTAACCGGCTCCGACCACCACCACATCGAAGGTTTTGTTCATGGAGAGAGAACTCCTCTGTAAAGATAAGCGACCTGGAAAACCACTTATTGTTAATTATAACTGTACAATACTTCATGTACAAGAGCTAAAAACTCGGATTAATGAAGTGTAATTAAATATAATTAATTAATACTTGAAACGTGTTGGTCTCCATGCTACAATGACGTTACGTAGACGAGGATAGGATGGTTCTCTGAGATGGGGCAAACCATTGCTGAATCGCCGCAAATAGTACTGGGAACGGCGCTCTGACTGTGAGCGAATGCTTAGCCATCAATTAATTGAACAGGAGATGATTATGGGATATGTTTTCAATTGCCCTACCAGGCTCAACTTCTCGGATAACGCGGCGCAGGATCTTGTGCTGGAATTGAGCGGTGCTGAGAACGGAAGCATTTTTGTACTGACTGACGCCGGTCTCCTGAAAGCCGGAATCGCCAGGCCGCTGGTGGATGGTTTGCGGAAAGCAGGTTTTAAAACCACACTATTTACGGAAGTTCCGGGAAATCCGGGTGTGATTGATGTGGATAAGGCGCTGGATTATGCAAAATCTGTTGGCGCAACGCATCTGGTGGCGATAGGGGGCGGCTCAGTGATCGACACCGCCAAGGCGGTGGGGGTGTTAATGACTCATGAGGGCATAAGCTGGGAGGACCTTCAATGGGGACGGGCCAGGATATCCCGGCCTTCACTGCCTATGATCGCGGTACCCACCACCTCTGGGACTGGCAGTGAGGTCACCCATGTGGCTGTAATTGGAGACAGCAAAGGATTTAAGAAAGGCGTGGTTCACCCCACCATCTTTCCGGCTACTGCCTTGATTGATGGTCATCTTTCGCTTTCCCTGCCACCAAATCTGACCGCGGCGACGGGAATGGACGCTTTGGTGCATGCTGTAGAAGCTTATCTCGGAAAACGGCATAACCCTATCACGGATTTATACGCTCTTGCAGCAATCCGGCTAACTGCGCGCTGGCTGCCGGAGGCCACCCGCAACGGCCAAAACCTGGAAGCTCGCAACGCGATGGCACAGGCAGCTTCCCTGGCGGGGATCGCGATGGACCAGGCCGGGTTAGGATTGGTGCATTCTCTGTGCGGGCCACTGGCGGCATCCTATCATGTTCACCATGGGTTGGGGGTCGCGGTTTTATTGCCTGCAACATTGGCCTTTAATGCCCCCGAAATACTGGGTGAGCGCTGGGAAAATCTCCGCGCCGCGATTGGATTGGATGAGACTGAAACAGCGGACCAACTTTCAGTTTGGGCCAAAAGTTTATTGGAGCAGATTGGTTTGCCGACCAGGTTGGGCGAACTGGGCGTTGAAAAAGAAGCGATCGAAAAAATGGCGGAGGACGCTGTCCGGATGGTGATGACATCAAACAATATCCGAACCGCGACTGCTGCAGATTGCGCATTTATTCTGGAGACTGCGCTATGAAAATTTTAATTGTTGATCTGGAAAAAAAGAAAATCAGCGAACGCCAGCTTGAAGATAAGTTGGCCGGTGGGCGGTTACTGACCGCGCAACTGATTAGTGAATTTACAAATCCGCAGGTCGACCCTCTGAGTCCCTGTAACGCCCTGGTGATGGCGGCAGGACCCCTGGCCGGTTACCGGGTTTCCACCGGCAGCCGATTCTCAATTGGCACCAAAAGCCCGCTGACAGGCGGCATAAAAGAGGCTAATGCCGGAGGGATGGCGGGAGACAGCCTGTCCGCGCTGGGTTACCGCGGTTTGGTGTTTTTAAATGCTTTTCCTGAGAACGAACCTGGTTTGTTTGTCCTGGATGAAAACGGCGGACGGTTTGCAGCAGCTCGGCGTTATTGGGGGCTTAATAATGAAGCTCTGGCAGAAGCGCTGCGAGCAGATTTTGGAGAAGATTATGTCCTGATAGGGATTGGCCGCGGCGGTGAGCAGCAACTAAAAGCCGCAGGAGTCGCGGTTACCGATGCCAATGGACAACCCTTCCGTCTGGCAGCACGAGGTGGGGTGGGGGCGGTGATGGGCAGCAAATATCTTAAAGCAGTTCTTCTCCGGCGGGGCCGCCGCGTTCCTAATGAAAACCCCACAGCGCGGAGCGCTGTGAAAGCGTTTAACAAATTTGTGGCTACAAACGCGCGGGTTGAAGTGCTGCGTGATTATGGCACAGCTTCTACAGTCATGCCTGTGCAGGCGCTGGGTGGTTTGCCAACGCGTAACTTCGGCGCTGGACAGTTTGAGTACGCAGAGAACATCAATGGTGATCGGATGCGAGAAATGATCCTGCAGCGCGGTGGGGTGGGCACACCTACCGAAGCGTGCATGGATGGTTGTGTGATACGATGCAGTAATATTTTCCCCGATGAGAATGGAGAACTGGCCGCGGCACCGGTTGAGTTTGAGACGTTGGGTCTGTGCGGATCGAATATTGGGTTAAAGACACTGGATGAGATTGCGAAGATCAACCGGCTGTGCAACGATATTGGCCTGGATACCATAGAGGTTGGCGCGGCACTCGGTGTATTGATGGAAGCCGCAGAAAATGGCCAAGACCTTCCCGCGCCTTTTATCCGTGAGATGCTGCCGGTGTTTGGAGACGGCGCACGAGCCGCAGAAATTGTGCAGGAAATAAGCGATGGAACGGGTTTGGGCAGGCTGGTGGGCAATGGGGTGGTTGCGGTAGGCAAGGCTTTTAATGTCCGGCATATTCCCGCGGTAAAGAATCAGGCAATGAGCGCCTATGACCCCAGAGTGGTCAAAGGGACCGGTGTAACTTATGCCACCACGCCGCAAGGCGCTGACCATACTGCGGGTCTGACTGTGTTCGCGCCGGTGGACCATGCCGACCCCGCGCTGGCGGTGCCGCTATCAAAAGCCAGTCAGATTCAACGCGCGGCTTATGACGCTCTGGGTTTGTGTGTGTTTAACATCGGCGCGACAGGTCGCAATCCGGAAATGATTATTGAGATGGTGCAGAACGCTTATGGAGTGGACCTGCCGGAGAATTGGTTGGATGAACTGGGACGTAAGGTGATCCGGCTGGAGATACTCTTTAACCGGGCGGCAGGTCTGACCAAAGCGGATGACCGGATCCCCACGTATTTTGCCGAGGAGCCTGTCTCTCCCACTCAAAATATCTGGAATGTTTCCCAGATAGAGATCGACCATATCTGGGATGATCTTTTTTCATCGTGAGTGAGCGGCATCGTTGAAATGGTATTCAGGAGTCGGGGTTGGTAGGGAGCGCTTACCAGGAAGGACTCCAAGGGGATTTTGTGATAAAGATATGGCAACCACAGATAAGGTAGGAGAACGCATCCGCCGCCGGCGGATGGAGATGGGATTGAACCTGCGGCAGCTGGCAGAGAAGACAGGGGTGTCCGCGTCATTCTTAAGCCAGGTTGAGCACGGGAAAGTCAATGTATCCCTTGGCTCGCTTCAGAATATATCAGAGGCACTTAATGTGCCATTGCTCTACTTTGTAAAAGAGCAAGTCAGTGAAAAAGAAATGGTCTCGAGCCGGGGTTCGGAAACTCATGAATCTGCTCTTGCGTACCAGCCAGTTATCCGCGCGGACGCGAGACCGCAAATGTTTTTCCCTTTTTCGGGAGTATCTTATGAGCTCTTGGTGCCCGGCTTTGGGCAGAAAATGGTCGCTTTCCTGTGCAAGTTTGCCCCGGGTACAGAGAATGTCGTCCGGCAGCTAAGAGAACCAACCGAAGAATTTATCTATGTTGTTTCCGGAAAATTGTTGGTGAGACTTGATTCCGGAAGATTTGAGCTGGACGCGGGAGATACAATTTATTTTTCGGGCAATGAACTCCGGGAAATCCTGTGTGTCTCCCCGGAAGAGGAGGCCGTGTGGATATCGGTGATCACTCCTCCGGTGTTTTGAGAGTATTAAATTATTGAAATTGAGGAATATTCTAGAGGAGCGGATGATATTATGAAAGAACGAAGACTGAATCATATTTTCAAACCGGATGGAAAGACTTTAATTGTCGCCATGGATCACACGGCTATCTTTGGCCCAACCAAAGGTTTGCAAAAACCCGGCGAGACGATCCGGAAAATAGTGGCAGGCGGGGCGGACGCGATCATGACTTCTTTTGGAATCGCGAACCACTTTGCCAGAGAGCTGTCGCCTGTTGGTTTGATTCTAAGAGCGGACGGTGCGACAACCATTATTGGTGAGGACGAGCAGGCTCCAATTTTCTTTGGAATCAATGAAGCGCTGCGCCTAGGCGCGGACGCACTGTGCGTATCCGCCTACCCCGGCGGCATTGGTAAGGAGTTAAAGTCACTGGAAGGTCTGGCGGTGGTTTGCCGTGAAGCGCATGCCTGGGGTTTAGGTGTGATGGCTGAGATGGTTCCTGGTGGAATGAACGGCGGACCGGAATTTATTACGCGGGAAAACGTGGCACTGGCTGCCCGCCTTGGGATGGAATTGGGCGCAGATTGGTCCAAAGTCCCTTATGTGGATGATTTCAAGTTTGTCACAAATTCCAGTTATAAACCGGTCGTGATCCTGGGTGGATCGAAACGGAATGATGTCGCGATGCTGAAAGAAATGCGAGAGGCGATGG
>ENA-ORXD01001881-ORXD01001881.1-sediment-metagenome-genome-assembly--contig:-NODE-1881-length-15500-cov-8.470596_pt1 | contig 15500 bp, 12 predicted proteins | sample MGYA00237862_ERZ511471 | MGnify/ENA metagenome assembly ERZ511471 | reverse complement strand
ACGGGAGAATGAGGCCATCGCCTGTATCAACAGGGGCATTGAATACGCGTGCGGGAGGTAACACAACATTTTCCTCATCGTACGAAAAATCGCACGACCACTCATGACGGGAACACTCCCGTTACCTCTTCTTCCGTTTTGAGCAGATTTTTCATGCAACAAGCATCCATATCATCCCCCCGATGATAATAGGGGAGAAACCGGCACGAAAACCTTATAAGATCTGATGATTTGTTTTTGATTGCCCTATGATAGGGTAAAGAGAGGTTAAGTATGAAACGAATCATGTGGGTTTTGATACTCCTTATCCTGGTAACGCTTGCAGCAGCCGGCTGCACCCAACCGACACCTCCAGCAACGCCAACCCCTACCCCAACACCGGCACCTACGCCCGAACCGATGAAGAATATTGTTGAAATAGCCGCGACAGACGGAAGATTCACCACCCTGGTAGCTGCCGTCGGGGCTGCAGATCTCGTTGATACACTCAGCGGACCGGGTCCCTTCACCGTCTTCGCCCCAACAGACGATGCCTTTGCAAAACTGCCGCCTGGCACAGTTGAGACTCTTCTCCAGGATCCAAAAGGGCAGCTGACCCAAATCCTCCTGTACCACGTCGTACCCGGGAAGTACATGGCTGCTGACGTGGTCAAGGAAACATCCCTGATGACCGTTCAGGGAAGCCCCCTGGAGGTTAAAGTTGACGGGAGTACTGTCATGGTGGATAATGCCACCATTGTCATAACCGATATTGAGGCCAGCAATGGAGTCATCCACGTCATTGATGCGGTGATGATACCTCCCTGACCAGCCACATGAAAAATACTGAGCTCTCTGCTGGAGCAAAGAGCTCAAATAAGGTTTTTTTTCCAAGCCTCAGGCGAGATTTGAACTCGCGACCTCGTCCTTACCAAGGACGCGCTCTGCCGGCTGAGCCACTGAGGCGCAGTGCACCACTAATCTTAGAGGTGAATCCTTTAAAAGATTACGGAAAAGACCCGGGAAATGGCGGAAAAAACGAGTGTTCCCGGTATCATCTGGTTCCGAACCGCGTTATCCACGGGTCATGCGTGACAGGACATCAAGGCTTTCGAGCACCCCTTCAAACGACCCAACCTCGATAATCGGGGTTGCATTGTTCTCTTCCACTGCCTTCAGTACTGGCCCGAAATCGATCGAACCTTGCCCCACGGGAGCATGAGCGTCTTCAATTCCGTTGTTATCATGGAGATGGACATGGCAGAGCGGGAGGCAGAGGAATTCATCAAGGCAGTGATTCAGGTGTGCATGGCCGACATCGAGTGCCAGGTCAAATTCTCCGAGCTGGTCGATCTCATCCGGGCTCTTCAGGAAGAAATAATCCCAGTTCCCCATGTTCTCGATATAGAATTTTACCGAGTACTCTTCTGCCAGGCCATTCAGTTCGGCCAGGGATTTCCGGAACTGTCGGAGTGCTTTCTCCCGATCTTCTATCCAGGCAAAGTATCCCGGATGAACCACCACGTCTGCAGAAAGCTCACCTGCAAGAGAGAAGCAGTCCCCGATGACTTCCACGCAACCCTTCCGGACAGGTTCATGGATGCTGGAGATATTGATGCTCCTTGATGGTGCGTGGACGGCATACTGGCAGGAGTATGACTCCAGCAGTTCGGTTGACTCGAAGAAGTGCGCACCGTCATCCATGACCTCTACCAGATCGGTGATATCCGACAGTCGGTCGAGTGCGACCTCGAGGGGCTCATGGTGGAGGCAGAAGGATGAGATCCCGAACATACAGGGAACTCTCCCGGGAGCACGATAAAATATGGGATGATACACGCCAGCTGCCAGAAATGAAGGAGAGAAAATTTCAGGATTTTTTCATGTGCACATCCATCTGGGGGAAGGTTCTAATTGAGAAAACCTATCTGGGAATATTTATCATATCATAGCGGGTATTCCTAGCTATGAAGACACCGGTAGAGGTCATACACTCGTATGGGTTCCCTCCCGACGTGTGTAAACTGATTGAGGGGTATATCGCTGACCGGAAAGCGAAGCGGGATCTTAAACCCCGGACCGTCCGGACCGACGCGGAGATCCTGGTGGTCCTGCATCGGCTCCTGGAAGAGCGGGGAGGATATACCACTGAGGGGATGGTCCGGACAGCGGGGTATATCCGGGAACACTATTCCCCCAACACTCAGCGGACTCACATTCTCACCCTGAAACGGTACGCGGCATACCTTCAGAAGAAAGGGTATCCTATCGACATGAAAGAGATCAACGATATTAAACCCCCCAAGCAGCAATGGGACAGCAAGAAGTCAGATGATCTCATCACTGAAAATGAAGTCCGGCACATCATTGACGTGTGCGAGACTGACCGGGACAAGGCAATAGTGGCAATGCTCTATGACGGGAGCATGAGGCCGGGAGAGATCCGGACCCTGAAGTGGCGGGATGTGGTCTTTGATGAGTACGGTGCCCGGCTGACAGTGAAATTTAAAACAAATTTTGAGCGGCATATCCGGCTCACCATCTCCGTTCCCTACCTGAACCGATGGAAGGAGCAGTACCCGGAGCAGATCCGACCCGACGGGCATGTATTTCTCTCTCTCCTGAATGTGGATGGAAAGCACCATCCGCTCACAAAGATGGGTATTACTATGCTGTTCAGACGGCTGAAAGCCCGGTCCGGTATCGAGAAGCTGATGCCCTCCATATTCCGACCCTCAAAGATCACGGCCGATGTGGAAGACGGGTACAACCTAACATACGTTCAGATGAAGGCATGGGGAAATATGAGCAGTCAGATGATGCGGATATATGCGAAACCCTCAAAAGAATTTCTTGATCGGGAAGCCCTGGAACGGTCCGGGATAGGGGAAGACCTGGCCCAAGCTACTGAACGGAAACGGCAGTACCGGACCCAGAAGACAGCGGAGTTATGGAAACCCCAACCATGTTCCCGCTGCCAGACATTGAACCCTCCCGGTGTGAACTATTGCCTGATGTGCCGTATGCCATTGACCGCAGAAGCACAAGAGGAAGCAAGCAAGGCCGAGACACTTACCGATGAAATATATCTGAAAATGCTATCACCAGCTGACAAAGACAATCTGATGGACCGGATTGCCGAGAAGGTTGCCCAAAAGATGGCAGCTCAGCAGCAGGGTGCCGCACAGTAACCCTGTCAAACATACAATTTTACTTTTTTACGCCGGTCCACTGGTATATCCAAACAATTATATAGAAGTTTCAGAGAGCATATAAACCATCGAACTTTTTTCCAGAGTTTAAATACCCTCAAAATACCGGTTATTTCTCAAAATACCGCTAAATTACGTCTGAACCGGAGGTTTTATCTCGCCTCTTTTCCACGATGTTAGTATGCCTACCATAGTCAACAGCCGGGGAACGGCAATCTTCGCAACGTCGATTTACCTCCCTGCTGATGTAGCCTTTGAGGCAAGAGAACTGGGGATCAATCGATCCAAAGTGTGTACTGCAGCGTTGAGGCAAGAAATTGCACGACTGAAGAAAAACCAAGCAGAAGCCCGTCAGGTTGGCTCCCAGAAGGCTCCTGCTACCTCTCGCGAGGCGATCAGTTTTGAACGCGGTTCGACATAACCCTACCTCTCCTTACGTCATCACCAGAGGGGCATACACCGCCCAGGATGTCTTTCATCAGGCCGTTGCAGACATCGCAATCGAGAAGGGACTTTTGATCATTCAAGAAGAACCGGAAGAGGCAGAGAGCCGGGCCGGAGCCCGGCAACGCGAAACGGATCACAGCCCCACAGACGGAGCAGGAGAGAGGCGGCGATCATATGAAGATTAGTTCGTATGATATAAAACTATCGGTCTCCTCCATCTCCCGTGAAGTCAGCCTGCTTTATTTCCTCGCCCGACGGGAGACCGTCAGAACGTTGTGCTTCTGGAGGGGCCGGAGATGACCCGGCAGCCGAAACCGATCCCACCACGGCACCAGGAAGCGATTGATGCCGCCCTAAAGTATGGGAAAGCGATTGGTCCGGGCCGTGGTCTTTACATTGCACACCAGAAAGGGCGGCGTTTGCAGAACCGGCAGCGTATCGTAAGTTTTTGCTGGTTGTGTTGTGGGATGATGGCCGACGGAGACCCGGCGGGAGCCTGTAATGACACAACTTGCCCTCTCTTCCCGGTTTACGAGGAGACCTACAAGAAGGTAAAGAAAGAACCTGCTGAAAAGCCTCTAGAGAGGCCTCACAGCAAAATGGGGGGAACGAGACGGTGAATCATACAGGGAAACCCATCCGTTTTGCTGCTGATGGGTGTAAAAGTGCCTACCAGAACTTTTCCGGGCACTTTGTGGGGGTAGCGTGACCGCGATCCAAGCTGAGCTGACCGCAGGGGTTTGTTTTTTGTCCGCGATCATTTTGGTTATGGTGCTGGCAGGGGTGAGCGGATGATCGATATATCCCCGGAGCTGGCCCGGTTCCTGCGGATCGGGTGGAAAATTTTTCCCGTGTATGGTTTCCATGATGGGATCTGTACCTGTGAGCACGGCGCGAAATGCGAAAGTCCCGGCAAGCACCCCCGGACGCCGAACGGCTTTAACGATGCCAGCGGAAACCACGACCAGATCCAGAACTGGATCGACAGGTTCGGGCGTACGAACTGGGGTGCAGTTACTGGAAAGAAAAATGGTATCTTTGCTGTCGATGTTGATCCCAGACATGGGGGGGATAAGACCCTCGCAGCCCTCGAAAACGAATACGGGAAGCTCCCGGAGACCCGGTTGCATCGGACCGGCGGCGGGGGGTTGCATTACGTCTATACCGTTCCGCGAGGAGTAGTGATCCCCACAGGAAACAACTTGTTAGGGGATGGTATCGACGTAAAGGGCGAGGGGGGGTATATCATCATTCCACCGTCCAGGGGGATTGACGGAACACCCTACGAACCATTGAACGATCTACCATCGAACGACGCGCCACAATGGATGATTGATAAGATCCTGGCAGCGGTAAAAATTCAGAAGAAAGACACCCCCGCAGCGAGAGGGCCGACAAGTCCGGGGTTCAAATCGCCGGAAACTATCAAGAGCGGGGCACGAAATACAACCCTGTTTTCCCTCGCCCGGTCCCTCGCTATGAAAGGATTAGGGGAAACGGCGATATTTTCTGCCCTGGCAGCGGAGAACGCCGCGAAATGCACCCCTCCGGTATCCGAGAGTGAAATTAAGAGCATTGTAAATAGTGCCATCAGCTATGACCGGGGAGATCTGGCCGTTCAACCCACCCGGACTGAGACCGTATCACATGCCCGGCGGGAACACCCCCGGCTGACCATTGATCTTGAACCGGATAATTTTGTGGTCATGTATTCCCGATATGCCGGTTTGAATCAAGCCCCATACCCGGACTATCACTTTGCGAGCTCGATCACTTTGCTATCCCTCGCAGCGGATCGGAAATGCTACATTCAGACGGCAGCGAAACCGGTTTATCCGAACATCTGGGCGATGCTGTTAGGCGAGAGCACGATCTCACACAAGTCTGATGCTATCGAGTATCCCCTGCAACATTCCCGGGTAGCGTTCCCGGAGAAAGAAATACCCGGGCATTGGTCAGCGGCGGGGCTGTTCCAGGAGCTAGCCGATAAACCACGGGGATACCTGATCAAAGACGAGTGTGCCAGTATCCTGTCGAACATCAACAACAACAAAGAGGCCGGGGCAGCTCGTGACCTGCTCATGATGGCGTATGACAGCCCGGACCGGATCACGAAGACCCTGACGAAAAAGAAGGGATCGGAACAGTATTCCTGGACTATCGAAAATGCGTATGTCACGTTCCTATGGGCGACCACGCCGGACAATTTTGCCAAGAATACCACGGCTCTTGATGTAAACTCCGGGTGGTTGCTCCGGTTCCTTTTCTTCCACCCGAATTACAAGAAGCAGCCGGTCCCGTTCTCATTCAAAAATGGAAAAGCAAACCAACTGGCGGCGGCGGCGTATGCCCGGTATAAGAAGATCCGTGAGGTTATCGATGCGAGGGGGTCGTTTGAGTTTACCATGTCCCCCGAGGGGGAAAAATACTTCCAGGACTGGCAGGTATCGAAAGAGCTTGAAATTCAGGAAAGCGACCGGAGCACCGAGGGGAAAGTGTTTGGCCGTCTCCTGGTGGCAGCTTTGAAACTGTCAATGCTCTTTACTCTCGGATCGGCGGCGTTCGTATCAGCGCAGCCGAGACCGGGGGGGGAGGTGCAGATCCCCCTCGCGTATGTGAAAGAAGCTATCCGGCAGGTGGATGAATATTTCATACCGATGGCACGGGCTGTTATCGAGACCGTGGAACGAAATGAGACGGCCAACGTGCAGGACAAGATACGGGGGAAGCTTGAAACTGACGGGGGAGAAACCGGGCGGAGCGAACTAATGCGGTATGTCCGGGTAAAGAAAAACGACTTTGATGAACATATCAAGACCATGCTGGAATCCGGGGAGATTGTTGAAATTTTAAAAACCCGGACCGGCGTTAATGACCAGAATTATCAGACGGTGGTGTATCAACTTGCCTAATACACCTTTCACATTTTGCTCATCCTCCCCTTATATATACAGACACACACTTTTCACATATTTCACATATTTCACACACATAAAAGAACGAATATACGGGCGTATTTGTAGTTCCATATCATGTAGAGGTGTGAAATGTGTGAAACGTGCTCCCCAACACCATCTATACATCCATCCATCCACATGCTGGATCCGTCCTGGTGGGTGATCAGGCATGGTCAATCAGAGGATCCGAGCGATCCGACCGAGCAAGATCCCGCAGCATATCAGGGAAGTGGTCAGCAAGAACCCCGAATGGAAATGCCAGCAATGCGGGCGCGAATTGTGTTTCGACAACTATTATGGAAGATATGAAGGGCCATACTTCCATGTGGCCGGGTATCAATGCCCGTCATGCCTGCATGCATCGTGCAAAATATCTGGTGAATCGGGAAACGAGCGGTTCAACTGGCGGCGATTGCATTGACAACCATGAGCTTCATTCTGGAACAGTTCGGCGGGCCGGTTGCGGTCCTGGCAGAGTATCACCGGCGGTTCAATGCCGTCCCGAGTGATCTAACGACTGCCATTCAGGATCAGTTATTGAAGATGCCGCCGACGGTGGGGGCGGCGTTCTATGCCTGGCTGCTGCGAGACTATCCCGAGCTTGCCGATCACTTCTGCGACGATGACGGCGACGAGGGCGACACGGGAAGACCGGATACCGAGCTGACCAGCAAACCCGAGCTCAGGCACCGGTCAGAGGTAGAGCCGACGCATTATCACAGTTGATTATCAATTGTATATACCAACTGGTTTATGGATACCACCCCCGCCCGCACTATATATAGTATAACCCTTCCCATGAGGAGCAGGCCAGCCCAGGGCACCCAGTCCCCATCCCCAGGGCAGCACAACAGGCATGCCATCCCTAACAAGATTGATCGGGGCGCAGGGGGGACCGTGTATTTCTTTTCGATGTGAATATTGCTGACCGCATCCGGGCAGAAAACGATTACCCCCACCGATCCCCCTTAATTAATTCAACAGCTACCTCCCATTCCGCACCCTAGCAGGGACCTATCCCCACCATACCCCACCTTCCCCCTGGAACCCCCATCCTAAGTTAGGGTACTAGGGAAAGACCCGACGTGAAAAAAGGTTTGAATGATTGATTCAATCAGTCCGGCCAACCAGGATGAAGAGGGTGCCAAGAATCGCGACAGCGGCAAAAACAATTAACGTAATCCCGAGGAGACCATATCCGCTGGATGCGGTCGAAGTCAAAGTTGCTTGTGTGGCATACCAGCCTGATGAGTTGCTGATGGCAGGGGTAGAGGTTTCGACATTGTAGAGAATGAGTACGCCAATAGAGAGGACTACTGCAAGGACTATGAACCCGATGACCGCAGCCACGTTAGCCCGTTCAGCGTCCTGCATGCCCATTCTGGCAGCCCGTGCACGGATTGCGTTTAACAAAGTGTCTGATCACCTCCACTTGATGGGAAAATGCCCTGACTAAGTATTTAAGGCTATTCTGTCCGTATTTCAGCGCATAACGACGGAAGGGAAAAGGGGGGTGGGGGGTCGTGCTAAATAACTTAGCTGTCCCCCATTGGTGAAGCGGATAGTGCCGGGACCAGGGCACCCTATCCCATGACCGGCTAAAAAAATGGTTGAATTAAGGTTCTCATCATGGGATCAGGAAAGTGCTAATCACATGAATCAGTAACACTTCAATGAGAACGTCCTCAATACTAATTTTAAGATACTTCCGAACGATGATGCTCGTTAGTATCAAAATTAATATAAGGATTTCAGATAACGTGTATAACAACTATGGAGATCACCTCCTAGTTACGCATCATCGGAATGTTGTGCTTTGGTAGGTTCACATTCCGGTGATCTCACTTTTACATTGATTATCACTGTTTGAGGTAATGGTATTATCCGTATCGGGATTCCTGCTGATAAATCCGAGGCATACATCCTGAAGGTTTAAAAAGGATCGCCTTTCCATATTGATGTTCACTTTCACCCTTTCCGCAGCCTCAGGTTTTACCCCTCCAAAGGGACGGTGATCCTGCCTCACCTTACCGTACAACATGAGGTGCAGGCGTGCCCGCGGAATCTTTGTGCCGGTCTTAGTGCTGAATGGGACCGGCTATCAGGGGATGAAGAAGGTGGTTGAAGTGATAACAAGCGTCCGGGTAAAATGCCCCCGATGTGGCACCGAGCGGACCTACATGGGATCGAAGGTTGCTGTAATTGAAACATCAAAAAGGCCGATTCGGATTAAATGCTCAAAGTGTTCAGCGAGTATAAGGCTGAATTAACAGCTTTTTGAACAATTCCTCTACAAACCACCGGACCGGGAATGAACCGATCCAGTGGCTATCCATGCCATGCCTCACCGGGCCATACCAGGCCGTGCCCCACCGTGCCATGTCAGACCGTGCCATGCCCCACATCGCCGTGCCACGCCTTGCCTCGTCACGTTCCCTCATCCAGTTTCCCAGAATCATCGGGAAATCTCTAAACCACCGAACCGGGGGTGAACCGATCCGGTGGCATCCTCGCCACGCCCAGCCTTACCGTGCCACACCGTGCCTTGCCGTACCAGGCCGCGCCTAACCGTGCCCCACCGTGCCATGCCAAGATTGGGCTCATCGCAAAGGCAAGTCATCGCCCACTATTAGCTGATTGTTTCAACTGTAAAACGACCGAATTTAGGTCTCCAATCCCCGATGCCGACCCCCATTCCTGTTATAGTCATTATTTCAGTGACTTTTTGCGGATCCAGCACCGTATCATCGAATTTAACTTCAGCTTCACACCACCAATCTTCAATACGTGGCCGAGTTCGCATGACCCTATTTCTCTGGACGCGGACACCGGTGGTAAAACGATTATTGCCCCGTTCCCAGAGATCGTCTATTGACAGATTATCCCCATCAAAATGCAGAATCGCATTTCTGGTCACGAATAAAGTTGATTGAGTTTGCTTCCCGAGTTTCTGCTTTTTTGCACCATCTACGAGAGCAGCTTCCAATACTTCAGCGGGGATGCAAAGCTTACCATTATCGACATAAAGGGATGCATACCATTCAATCCTGGCCATCTCTGCGAAGTCGGCATCGGTTTTTGCTCTTTTACTGGAAACCCGCTTCAAGTCTTTTGTATACTTATTCAGGGGGTCTGCCAGTTGTCCGTTGTGCATAAGTAGGGGTGATTCTGCGGTGAGTTTGAATTTCATAGTTTGTAGGGCCATCTTCATTTTCCTCCTTCTTCATTGATGGAGTGATTCTCATCACTTCACTAGGTTCGTATGTATGATTCTGGTATCGCCGATTACGAAACACGCTGGTGATTGCTTCATGACATTCATGACAGAGGGTAACAAGGTCATCTAAATCCTCATTACCAAAACGCTCGTATGTTCGATGGTGAACTTCCAAATCCGATGTGGAAGGGCATGTTCGACATTCATGCCCATCCCTTTCTAACACCATCTCGCATTTTTCCCTCCACCTTGAAGATGCCATGTATTCTTCATAGCCTATCCTCGATTTCTCATTCGGTGATGGTGGAGGTGTGGACATAATGATGAATGCCTGTATTCGATTAGTTAAATTCTGGATAGTATATAACTTCAACTAGACTTCCCGATAAAAAAGTATCAAACACCCACCTAGCAACTAACGGAACGTATAGGTTGACCATTATTAAGTTCAGTAAGTTGGATAGTATCGGACCATATAGTATATATTCATTTTAAAATAAAAGACAGAAGAAGTGAAAAAAATTGTCGACTTTAGAATTATTAACGATAATTATTGCTTCAATACCCATTTTAATAAGTGGATATATCATTTGGGCAATAAATGTCAGTTTTTCACCAAAAGTTGAATTAATTATCAATCCGTCTTGGGTGGATGAAGAAAAAAATTACTTGCTTGTTAGAATTCAAATTCAAAATATCTCTAATGTCAGAATTTGGGTTGATGAAATATTACTTCAGATTTTAAAATATGATGCAAGTGAAGGTAGATCATTATCAGAATGGGTACCTTTTACCATCGACAAAATTCCATATGATGAAGAGCCGATTGAATTTGAAGAACCATATCCAATCAATCAAACAACTCAATTTATCGAACCTGGACAATCATTAAAAACTGATAGAATTCATTACACCCCCGAAAGGAACATATTTTTTAAATTAGGATTACAAATTTACATCAAATTCAAATTTTGGGGCAGTATTTTGGCATTTCTTAAAAAAAGTCATAATCAATTCACAACAACTTCCATAATTTACAAGAATTGATATTACTTTTATTTCTTCATAAAACCGAGGTGCAGCCGCATCAGATTTTTATTCATCACGCTATACATCTCTCGAAAAACCACCACACTCAGGGCATACCCAGTGGTGCGGGATAAACTGGGCACCCTGTCGGATGTATGCCCGGAATGTGGAGATGTAATTCCCTCCGATCTTCCAGGGTGCGGAGCGGAACATCGCGTTCAGGATGGTGTAAAGCAGCCCTACCAGGAGTAGGGCACTCATCCCGCTGAACACGTACTCGATCAGCGGCAAGGGCAACCCCATGCCCCGGGCCACTTCACAAGGAGATATCACAGGATCCACAGATTCAATCCGATGCCAGCCAGCGCGATTGGGATCGGGCCATGAGCGCTTACGACTTTGGATCAAATCAATTCTATTATATAACTGAATTTTTTAAACGTAGTTTATTTCTTGATAGGGAGGAATTAGCTTTGTTACTAACAAGAATTGGTATAATAATTGCTATTCTCGTTACTTTTTTAGCAATTAGCATTGGAATAGATAGCGCAGCATCACCAGTTGCTAAAATAAATATTACGAATCCCTATTGTGTAGGATGTAATGTTACCTTCGACGCGAGTGAATCCTATGACCCCGATGGTAATATTGTTTCATATGATTGGCATTTTGGGGATCAAAATTTGTATCCACTAATTTGTTCGGATATAAAATTTAACTATACATTTTTTGAGTATAGCCCGCTAGTATCGATTTATCTTGATGTAATAGATAACGAAGGGAATACAAACCAAGCTTTAAATTTTTTTTCAGTATGTAATTGGCATGATCCTCAGCCCATTTTTTCTATCTCCAATAATAATCCTCTTATTGGAGAATCTGTAATTTTCAATGGAAGCGCCTCAATAGATTATAATTCCTCAAATTTTTTGGGTCATGACTCAATTATTGATTACGAATGGGATTTTGGTGATGGTAATGTTGGTAACGGGGAAGTATGTACCCATACTTATTTTCAGGGAGGAATTTTTACTGCAACATTAAAATTAACAGATGATGAAGGAAGATGGGCTCTTCGTCAATCGAATATTACAGTTATTTCAAATTCAAAGATTGCGTTTAGTTCTGATAGAGATAACGATGATGAAATTTATATTATGAACACGGATGGATCGTGTCAGACACAATTAACGTTTAACAATTGGAGTGACATTCACCCATGTTGGTCACCCGATGGAACTAAGATTGCATTTGTATCAGATCGGGATGGTGATAATGAAATCTATGTAATGAACACAGATGGTTCTAATCAAACCCGGTTGACAAATACTTCAGGAGATGAATGGGATCCGTGTTGGTCACCCGATGGAACAAAAATTGCCTTCATGATTAACACGTCAATAATGAAAATGAATGCTGATGGTTCGGATCGGACAGAACTTGTTCCCGAATCGATGAATTACGATCCTTCTTGGTCTCCGGATGGAACAAAAATTGTTTTCAGCTCTGAACATTATCAACCAACCGAACTCTGGATTATGAATGCAGATGGATCCGATAGAAGCCGATTAACGATTCATGATGACATGTTCCTTCTTGATACTTGCCCATCGTGGTCCCCTCTTGGGACAAAAATTGCATTTGTCTCAAATGAAATAGAAATGTCGAATTATTATAATATTTTTACAATAAATCCTGATGGATTTGGCCGAACGAAATTGACAAACACTTCTGAAAACGAATGGGATCCATGTTGGTCATTCGATGGAACTAAGATTGCATTTGTATCAGATCGGGATGGTAATAATGAGATCTATGTGATGAACGCAGATGGTTCTGATCAAACTCGGTTGACAAACAATCCTTCAAATGACGATTTTCCTTCGTTTTCCCCGAGAATAATTCCTTCATCAGATGTCATTCCTTTGGATAAATGTTCATTTGGCTTGGTAGAACAGGGTGCTAAACCAACAATTATGTTTGGGGTGATGACCGGTCTTGATGAATGGATAATATCTGATATTCAAATCGATTCAAATATTGTGACTGCACGAAGTTCTTATCCAATAGTAGTTCCACCTCTCGGCACTGCTGATATACCGTTAGAAATTGACACCGAATCGTTATCTGGTTTCTATGAAGATACCGTTCGGTTAACTTTCTTCTCCAATAGGCCGACTGAAACGATGGATTTGAAAATTGGGGGAGAGGTTATTCCAGATTATGGTAATGGAGAAGGTCCCTTAAAAATTACGCATTATTCTTTGACTCCTCAAATAATAAACAATGAGAAATATTACGACATATCGATTACAGTTGAGAATGATGGGCCCGGATATATTTGGATTCCAGCAGCAACAAAAAATGGTGAGCCAAATATTATTTTTTCGGGAATTAAAAAGCAAAAAGAACCAGAAATCGCTGTTACATATAGTGCTTTTCATGAATCTTTAATAACATTTAGAGAATGGTATGACTCTCCTGATGTTCAGGCGTCTCTTTACCTTATATCATTAATGACAATAACAGAACCTACCACAAGTTTAGAAGGGATAAGTACTCTTTTCGAAATAACAGCACCTATGATAATACCAGTTGATCCTGATATCAAGGGATTAATTTTGGATATGTACATCGAGCAATTTGGCACCGAAGTTGAACAAAAACAAAATGTATATGCCTATTGGTACCTGAATTGCTTGGAACCGATGAACGCGCTCCGTTCTATTCCTCCTCCGCATTCTTCGCATTTATATTATAATGGAGTGTATGGGACGAATGCAGATATTATTGCAAATGATATTGAAACACGAAACATAAGAATAACTGGATACTGGACACATGGGTATTGGCCACCTGAATATGGAAATCATGAAAACTCTTATTCTCAGTATAAAACCTTATATGATTTACCTAAAGAAGAAGCTGGTTTTGCGCTTCCTCCCAAAACAGCAATTAAAATTACCATCCCCTGTGGTCCACAAAATTGTGGATTAACGATACCTCCTGTTTGTCAACCAATTGAAGAGCTAATCAATTTTGACGAATTTAAAATCGGTATAGTAGAATACCAATATCTCGCGACTACGGCAAATTATCCTGATTACGATGATCCAGCAGAAATTGCAGATTATGTTGTTGTCGGATTTCCAAATACATATTATAATACTGCACCTTTGACAGCAACCTTATCATTAATATATAATGGCAATTGGTGGGGAAACCCCGTCGGGCGGATTGGTTTCAAAGGAACTACATTTTACTATTATTCTTTTTACAGTGAATATAATGAATTTAAAGATAAAAATAAAATATTTTGGGGCTTATTCTCCCCTGTGAATATGACATTAACGGATGACAATGGAGGAATAATTAACCGGGATACTGTTTCTATTCCAGGAGGAGCCTATTTAGAGACAGATATAGATAAAAACGGAGAAATTGAAAAGTATTTATCTGTGCCATATACCGAGGATACTACATATAAATTATATTTGACACCTGATGGGAACGCACAGGGAGATTTTACTTTAATTATGTATACTGACAATAATGAGATTCCTATTGAAGTTGATACCCCTATTGAAGATATTTCCTCATATCCCTATTCAATACATGTCGAACAAAACGAATCTGGTGTGCTTCAGTCAGACGTCGAAACGCCTTATGATAATCTTTTAATTTTTCCTGGCTGGAACTTCATCTCTATTCCACGATATCTTTCTAATGATAACAATACGGCTGCGATATTCTCCGTGATCGATATGGCAGGAAGACCAATCCTTTCTTATGAGAATACAAACGGCCAATGGAATCTCGTTGACTCCGCCACCATTCTTGAACCTCTCGAAGCGTATTGGGTTTATTCTGTTGATTTTACCGAGATACCGATGAATTATTTAAATGAACCTGCAACTCCTCCGGTCAAGCATCTCACTCAAGGATGGAATGCGATTGGACTGGGTTATATCTACAGTATAGAAACAATAAAAGCGCTTCGGTCAATTTCCGAAGGTTATGTTATAAGTCCATTTGAACCTGCTCACCGGAAAATTTGGAACGTTCTCCTCGAATATGATAATGGTCTGCAGATGTATTTACCACCACAAGTGAATGGGATCAATACCTGGGATATGCAACCAGGAAAGGGATACTGGATCTACATTAAGGAACCTGGCGATTTGGTGGCGATGACAGGATGATCGAGGTCCCAAAACCAGAAATGAACATAAAATTAAGAATTTATAAGCTGGTAGGTTTCACGCTTTATATCCACTACTTATCCGGCAATATATCCGTTTTGATACGAAAATACGCCCATAAGACCTTTCTTTTCATAATGTGAGGCTCAAAGCTCCTGCATGCCCTCACCCCAAATGCCATGCTCGCATGGTCCGGGCATACATCCGGCAGGGTGCGGGCAATGTGGAGCATATACACGCATGGGTTAATGTATACATAAAGAGGTGAAAATAAGTCTTTTGCGGGAAGATCCGGCCATCAACCAGATAAAAATTATTTCAGATGGGTTTTTAAGGTCACGTCCATCTGGGGGAACGGGATCTCGATTCCTTCTTCGGTGAACCGCTCGCAGATCCGGGTATTCATGGCATCCTGGACATCCCAGATCATGGAGAAATCGCTTGTCCAGACCAGAAG
>ENA-ORXD01001880-ORXD01001880.1-sediment-metagenome-genome-assembly--contig:-NODE-1880-length-15510-cov-3.216095_pt1 | contig 15510 bp, 17 predicted proteins | sample MGYA00237862_ERZ511471 | MGnify/ENA metagenome assembly ERZ511471 | reverse complement strand
TTCAGGAATGGAAAGTGCTGGATGTCGGCTGCGGCACAGGCATTCTCGGCATAACTGCCGCTAAACTAGGAGCTCAGGATGTCATTTGCCTGGATATCGATAAAAAAGCGATCGAGATTGCCCGGGAAAATGCCGCCATTAACCAGGTGGAGGAGCGACTGCAGATTATTAATAAAGATGTGGTGACAATTAATGAACCCCGCAATTTAATCATTGCCAACCTGACCGCGAAACTGCTTTTAAGCATGAGCCGGCATTTGACTCAATTGCTGTTACCGGAAGGCTACATGATCATCTCCGGTATTATCGCTCAGGACATAAGCGATATCGAAAAGACTTTTTCCGCTGCGCAACTGATCAACAGCAAAATGATTACGGAAAAAGAGTGGGTTTGCTTTGTGCTGAAGAAAAACTCCGCTGCCCATCTGAGCTGACATGATTTTTGACAAACATCGTGTTGCGGCGGATATTTCCTCATGAGGAAATAAGCCTTGACTATCCCCAGAATTTATAGCCCGATTGCCCTGGAAAAAGAAATTTTTTGTCTGGCGGGACCCGATCATTACAAATACCTAAAGCATATCTTACGCCTGGAGCCGGGCAGCTACATTAATATTTTTGACGGTTTCGGCCATGAATTTGCCGCCGTAATTAAAAGCTATACGGCTGATAGTGTAAACCTGGAATTAAAAGAAAAGATAACAGCGGCAAGCAAGAAGATAAAAATCACCTTAAGCCAGGCGCTGCCGAAAGCCAATAAAATGGATGCCATTGTCCGCAGTGCCGCTGAGCTCGGAGCTGATGTGATTGTTCCTTTTATTGCCGAGCGTTCTGTCAGTCGTATTGCCGATGAAAAAAAAACTTTAAAAACATTACGTTGGCAAAAAATTGCCCGTGAAGCAGCCCGCTGCTGCCGCAGCATACAAATTGCGGATGTCTTGCCGGTTGTTTCTTTTGCCGAGATGCTCAAATACGCTGCCGAGCAGTCCGTAAAATTAATCTTTTGGGAAGAAGAAAACCAAAGAAGTATTAAAGATGTTCTTACTGATCCGGCGTGGGGGAAAGTCAAAGACATTTTTATTGCCGTTGGACCGGAAGGCGGTTTTTCCAGCAATGAAATTTTGCGGGCAAAAATGGCCGGATTTATTTCGGTCAGCTTGGGCCGGCAAATTCTCAAGGTAGAAACAGCGGCTATGGCTATAATTTCCATTATTCAATACGAAAAAGGATTATTCAGCAATACTTCCAGGAGGTAAGTATGGCGGTTTACAAATTTGCCGGTTTCTGGCGGCGCCTCGTTGCCTATACCATTGATACCGTTATCATCAATATAATTTTTACCGTTTTATTCCTCATCGCTTCTGTTGCCCTCTTTACCGGGGTCATTTCCGGCGACAGCGCCAAATGGCTTACCGATTTAATGAATCCGACCAAAATTTCCGGCGCAATATTAGTAGTCAGCGCCTTATATCTTGCTTTAACTATTGCCTACTTCACTTATTTTCACGGGATGAACGGCCGGACACCGGGCAAAATGATCCTGGGCTTACAGGTTTTATCAACAGATGGTAAACAAATAAGTTTTGGGATTGCCTTTCTGCGCTCGGTTGGTTACCTTATATCCGGCCTTGTGCTCAATATCGGCTTCATCTGGGCTGCTTTTGACCGCAGAAAGCAGGGCTGGCATGATAAAATTGCCGGAACCATTGTCATCATCAGGCCAGGTGAAACTCAAGCCGCCGGCATTGACATTCAGGAATCTCCGTCTGCTTTAGCGGAAACAAGGTTCGGCAATCAACAAAATGACTCCGACCGACCGGCCGCGGTGCAAACGGTCGCAGAAAAAGAAGGTAAAGAGATTACCGTCCCGCCCGGAACAAATACTTAAAATATACCTTGACAAAATAATTCATATTTTATAGACGAGTGCCTGCTTTGCGCAGGCACTAAATTGGGAGGGCCGGTAGCTCAGTCGGTAGAGCATCGGACTGAAAATCCGAGTGTCGACAGTTCGATTCTGTCCTGGCCCACCATTCAAATCAAGGGGTTAGCCAATTAAGGCTAGCCCTTTTTTTGTTATTTGTGACCGACTGTAACCATTTTGTAACCGTTCTGCCTGTGAATCATTGTAAATTTGTCTTTTCTTGCCGCTTCCTCAGTCTTTTTGAGAAAGATTATTATACCGATCAAACAAATCCCGGATCAGTGGTGGAAAGGGGCCAGTGAAAGGTTTCATATCATTGCCTCTATTTTGCAATAATAGAGGGAAAATATGATGGTTACCGGCAGAGTCCTAATCCACTATGCCATGCAAAGCAGCAAGAGGGTTCATGAACAGGTTAAGTTTTATGGCGTCACAGCCGGGACGGCATAAACTCAGACATTCCTGCGCCACCTATCTTTTCAAACCCAGATCCCCCTTGGAAGTTGTTCAAAAAACACTTAACCAATCTCAAATAAATACTACAAAAATCTATGTGAAAATGTTAGAAAACACATTCAAGAATGAAATTAACAAATTGAGGTTCGGGTGATTAATTTATTTCGCAACTTATTCGGATTAAAAAAACAGGAGTCGATTGACAGCAAGAATTTCGTCTATACCTGCCCAAAGTGCAAAAAAGCATTAGCGACGATGCCGAATCTCTGTGTTCCTTGTCAAATGGGATGGAGAGATAGAGAGGCTGACAAGGATAAGCAAGACGTGACAACTGCGGTACAGCCCAAGGCTGGCGATTGATTTCATTTGATAAATGATTCCTTTGGGGCAACCTGACCGGATCATTGTGTCATAAGTTAAGTCAAAATTCTGCCATTTCTATTCTCCATAAAATGCTGGCTGTACTTCCTGTAAAATTGCCGGCGGAGTAATCAATTCATGGAAAATACTGCCCCTCTTCCGGAAAGAACATATGGTGAAATTAACCTGAACAGGCGCAAACTCCTTCAGGAAGCCTACCTTTCTTATCCGGAATATATCTACTGTGATCCGGACAAATATAACTGGCATACACCTGCCGGTCGGATGAATATTTTTGACCTCTACTATCTCGCTGATTGCAATTATGTTGACCTGATCGGCGCTACCAACGAATCGCACCGCAGGCCGGAATTTTTTATGCTCACCCCTAAAGGCGCCGACCTCCTGGAAATACCGGGCAGACTGGAAGAAAGATTCCCTGTCTGTTAAACAACGAGCCATAAATATATTATTTTCATATTTTTATTAAAAACGCTTGACAACAGATCATTAATCGGATAGAAGCCGGCCATACTCTGTACCGTTCCATGGTCTTTTGTCAACGAGGTACAGAAAAAGTTGAGTTACAACGATTTGAAGTGCAAAGGCGGCCACCATGCTCTTTAGAGATTTGGTGGCTTTTTATTTCTGTCAGATGGGAATTCAACTTTTGGTAAATTAGAGGAAAGGAGGATGCTCATTATGTCAGAAGGTAAAGTGAAGTGGTTTAACGAAAGTAAAGGTTTCGGGTTTATCGAGAAAAACGACGGCGGTGACGTCTTTGTTCATTTCAGCGCGATTCAGGCCAGTGGTTTCAAAACGTTAACAGAAGGCCAAGCGGTCAGCTTCGATGTCGTCCAAGGCAAAAAGGGACCGGCGGCAGAAAACGTCGTACCGCGTTAATTAAATTTTAACGAAACTATGAAGAGGCGCTCCGGAATGCTAAAAAGTATTGGAGCGCCTCTTTTTTTCAGCATATTCTTTACGCCTGCCGTATAATTAAACCCCAATACTAATCGGCTTTTGATTTGTTAACCCCCAAAAATGGCCTCGCGGGATAAATTCAAGACCTAACAATCCTTATTAAGGAAGTAAAAATTAAACAAAGCACTTCTGCCATAACAGCACCAGGACTTGTCCGCTGCCAAAACAAAATACAGGACAAATCAGTATTCTTTTAATATCCTGCCGGATTCTTCACGATATGGACAAAGGCCATAAACTGCTTTTAACATCTTTTTTACGGGCAGTGTATGCCAGGGATCAAGCATTGATGTCGAATTAAACTGCACGGAGCCGGTACCTTCCCACATTTCCGACCACGGCATGTCCGCATATATATTAACCAGTTGCACAAGAGATGGCTGCCCCCCCGGTTCCGGATTAGGTACAATTTTTAAAGCACATCCGTCACGCCCCTTCTTCTGGCTTGGTTCCATGCGTCTTTCCGGCCTCATCACTGCTGTACATATCCTATTTCCCCGCGGTCGCTCCGCCGTACCCATAATAATATCATTTTCTTTGGCAAAAGTTATCGAGGCCATCTTCTTGGGCTCACCGTAAAGTTCTCTGCCCCAGGCCATCGCGGCATCATTATCCACAAAAATATGGGTTACATAGAATTTCGGTTCTCCTTTCCAGGTACAATTTATGCATTGAGTCGCCTCTTTAAACGGGCCAAAGCTGCTGAGCTCAAATGTCAGAAAGGATAACATAACTGTTGGACGGGCTGTCAATTCCAGTCCATCCGGAAGCAAAGCTAAAGCCGCATCCTCGTCGGTTTCATAAAGCAGAGTAATACCTTCCATATTTTTGTAAAACACTGGCGGTTTTTGATATAAGGGCGCATCGGAAGGCATGCCAAACCCCATCTTGTCTTTAGTCAGTCGACCCATCTTAGCCATCAGTAACCTCCTCTCCCCTCAAAATTTTTAAAAAGCATTTCTTATGACAAAAATATAAGAAAAGTAATCTTTTATGTCAAGAAAATCATGGCCGCAGCCTAACCAAAATTCCATTTCGTCACAGCTTCACGATCATCTTGACATCCGGTGACAAAATTTTTAGACTCACGACACGAGAAAAGCAAGCTCCTCTTGAATATTTCAACCCTCTCGTCCGGCAGCTTAAGTTCCTGCCGTTGCAAAAACGGAAAATCAGGAAGGAAAGGAGATGCATGATTAATCCACTGACCAGCCCTCTTTTGACCGATTTGTATCAGTTTACCATGATGGAGGCATATCTGCAGACCGCCATGGACAAAACGGCCATCTTCGAGTTTTATGTCCGGGACTTACCAAAAAACCGCGGATTTTTAGTAGCCGCGGGTTTGGATTCTGCCCTGTCCTTTCTGGAAAATCTGCATTTCACTTCCGAGGAAATCGCCTGCCTGGCTGCAACCGGCCGGTTTTCCCGCAGGTTATTGGACTATCTGTCTTCTCTACGCTTTTACGGTGATGTCTATGCCCTGCCCGAGGGGACGGTTTGTTTCGCCAATGAGCCTTTGCTTCGGATTGTGGCGCCGTTGCCCATTGCTCAGCTTGTGGAAACCCGCCTGATCAACCTTCTGCATTTGGAGACAATCATCGCCAGCAAGGCCGCCCGCTGCGTTCTGGCCGCCGGAGGAAAGATGCTTGTCGACTTTGGACTGCGGCGCGCTCACGGCGCAGAAGCGGGTCTGCTGGCTGCCCGTGCGGTTTATCTCTGCGGTTTTTCTGGTACAGCGACCGTGATGGCCGGCACCAGCTACGGGATTCCCATTTTCGGCACCATGGCCCACTCTTATATCGAAGCCTTCGGCAATGAGGAAGAGGCTTTTGTTGCCTTTGCCCGCGCCAATCCGAACAATGTGACCTTCCTCATTGATACTTATGATACGATCCGAGGCGCCCGGCATGCCATCCAGGCGGCCAGGCGTTTGCTGAAAGAAGGCATCAAAACGCAAGCAGTTCGGCTGGACAGCGGTGATCTGGTTGTTTTGGCCAAAAAGGTACGCTTTATTCTCGATCAAAACGGTTTTTCTGATATTAAGATTCTGGCCAGCGGCAATATCGATGAATACATGATCCAGAAACTGGTTGCAAGTAAAGCTCCCCTGGACGCTTTTGGTGTGGGAACAAAGCTTGATACCTCCGAGGATGCTCCCTATCTGGAATGTGCTTATAAACTGATGGAATACGACGGCCGACCCCGGCTGAAAAAATCTGCGGGCAAGGCGACGCTGCCCGGCCGCAAGCAGGTCAGGCGTTGCTTCCGGAAGGGAATCATGGTGCAAGATACGGTCACACTCGAAGATGATATCGCAGAAGGCGCCCCGCTGGTGGAGAAAGTCATGGATCAAGGCAAACGTTTGTCGCGTTATCCTGATTTGTCCGCAGTAGCCGCTTATACAAAAGGCCAACTTCAATCCCTGCCGGAGTACCTGCGGCAGTTGGCCGAAACGCCGTCTTATCCTGTTATTATTGCACCGGTCCTCATCCGCCTCAAAGAAGAGGCAGAGCGTTCCCTCGGTTAAGCACCTTCAGCTGAGCAGTCCGGATTGTCCGGAAACAGCTGCCTGCCTTTCCGGTCATGTTCCGGATCAGAGCAACGCATCACCATGATTCATAATGCGGATGCCCCGCTCTTTCATCTTCTGCAAGGCGGCGGTCACATTTCCCGCCGGCACATCAACACCGCGGCACGCATCCTGGATCACACTAACATGAAAGCCCATTTCTCTGGCGTCCAGAGCGCTGTAATAAACACAGTAATCAGTGGCGAGGCCGCAAAAGTATAAATCGCTTATCTCGAATCCCTGCAGATAATAGTGAAGGCCGGTCAAGCGCTTTTTGTCGTTATCCATAAAAGTTGAATAGGAATCGATATGCGGGTCATTCCCCTTGCGGATAATCAGATCGACTTGACGCAAATCCAAATTTTTATGAAAATCGGCGCCGAAGGACCCGGCAACGCAATGCACTGGCCACAGAACCTGCTGTATGCCAGCTATGGTGATCATGTCATAGGGCTCCTTTTTGTGGGTAGCGGCAAAAGAAACGTGCCCGGGCGGATGCCAATCCTGGGTGGCGACCACTTTATCGAACTTTTGCACCAGGGCATTCACTACCGGAATGATCTGGTCACCCTCTGCAACGGCCAGCGCCCCACCGGGACAAAAATCATTCTGAATATCTGTCATGATCAGACAATTCTTCTCCCGCACCATTTTTGCCTCCTTCATCGACATGTTTCCAATAAATAACATTGTGCTCCTGCCCATCCAAGAAATCATCAGATCGGCTGAGGAACAAAGGCTCTGCGAAATTTTTAGCCCAATACAATTTACTTTTCCCCACAACCTATTAGTCGCCGTAATGATCTTTTATTTGAGTTGCTGATCCAGCGCCTTGCGCATGGCTTTCGCAAGTTTGGTCGTGGTGAAAGGTTTCATGATAAATTCGCGAATGCCAATCTCTTTTGCTTTCTTTTCATTAATGAGGTCGCTAAATCCGGTACACAATATAACCGGAATATCCGGCCGGATAGCCAGGATTTCCTGCGCCAGAGCGCTGCCGGTCAGGCCGGGCATGGTCATATCGGTGATGATCAGATCAAAGGTTTGCGGTGCGGCAAGAAATGTTTGGAGAGCCTGCCGGCTGTTTGTCTCTGTCTTGACGCTGTAACCAAGAGATTTGATCATTTCCTGAGCCAAATCAACCAGTGTTTTTTCATCGTCAATAAAAAGAACCCGCTCATTACCGGTGGGGAGCGCTTCACGCGGCACCGCTGTAGTTGGGATTCGCTCCTCAAACCGCGGCAAAAAAACTTGAAATGTAGACCCTTTGCCGCGATCACTCTCTGCACCAATAGCCCCATTATGACTCTTGACAATGGCGTGAACCACAGCCAGACCAAGTCCGGTTCCTTCGCCCGGACTCTTTGTGGTGAAATAAGGATCAAAGATCCTTCCCTTAATCGCTTCATCTATCCCCTGACCTGTGTCGCTGACGGCCAATCTTAAATAAGAACCCGGTTTCAAACCGGGATAACGCAGCACAAAATGATCGTCCGCATCGATGACCGACAAATGTACAGTCAGCACTCCTCCTTCCGTGCGCATGGCATAGGAGGAATTGGTGCAAAGATTCATTAAAACCTGATGAATTTGTGTGGGGTCAGCCAAAATTATATCCTGTCCTTCCGGAACGACCAGCTGCTGGGCAATATCGATAGTGCTCGGAATGGAAGAGCGAATCAGTTTGAGGGCTTCCTTGATCAAAGGAACCACCTGTAATGGTCTGCGCTCCTGTTCGGTCTGACGGCTGAAAGCCAGAATCTGTTTTACCAGGTCTGTTGCCCTTGCCCCCGCTTTCAAAATCTGATCAAGATCGTGATACAGGGGATTATTTTCCGTAACTTTGTAAAGAGCCATTTCCGCATAGCCGATAATGGCCATCAGGATATTATTGAAATCATGGGCCACGCCGCCGGCCAGACAGCCGACTGCTTCCATCTTTTGCGATTGCAGAAGCTGCGCCTCCAGGGCCTTTTTTTCTGTCATATCCATCATGGTTCCTTCATAGCAAAGGAGCGAGCCATCTTCATCCCTGACGGCATGCACATTGATGGACACCCATCTGGTGCTGCCATCTTTGCGGCAAATCTGTGTTTCCAAATTGTTGATGGCCCCGCGGAGCTTCAACATCCCCATCAGTTCATTAAACCTGTTTTGATCAAGGAGCAGTTGTCCGGAAATATCTTTAACTTCCCGTATCAGTTCTTCCGGGGAATCATAGCCATAGATCCGGGCCATGGCAGAATTGGCGCTCCGGTAATAACCTTGCGGTGCCGCCTGAAAAATGCCTTCCGCCGCGTTTTCAAAAATACTGCGGTACTTTTCTTCAGCCTGTTGGAGCGCCTTTTCGGCTCGTTTTCTTTTGCGAATGTCCTGCTGGAGTTTTTGATTGATCTTGGTTAAATCCTTTTCCGATTCCTCCAGCTTTTTTATATTTGCTTCCAGCTCGTTATTGATTTTTTTGTTGCTTTGGTAAAGCGAGAAACTTTCCAGCGCATCGGCTGTTGTAACCATCGAAATCGTAAAGAGAATATGGGCAATATCACTGATAGTGTGCTTGTCCTGATCCAGGATGCCGACAAACATACCTCTTGTTCTCGACATCGTCAGCAATGGATGAAGCATGATCTGTGCTGATTTGTCCGATGAGGTGACGATAGTCGGTTTATTTATTCTCAAGGCCAGGGAAAAAGTTTTGTCCTCAATCAGGATATTCACTTCATCTTCAATGACGGATGCAGATTTTTCCGGCTCACAGTAAGCCTGATAAAAGCTCGAATCCTGCTCATTAACCAAGTAAAAGGAGATTGCTTTAAATTGAATGACTGTTAGGACCCTGGCGGCTGTGGTTTTTAAAATCAGTTGGGGAGAATCAATTTTATTCAAGCTTGTCGCGAAGTTACTCAAATTGACGGCCATATTCATGGCTTTGAGAAGGGCTTGCTTCTCTTCGCCGAGAAGGTGAAGTCGTTGTGTGCTCAATTGGGATTTTTTCTGATTATCTGCTTTCTTATTCATCGATAAAATCTTTGACAATTTCCTTAACTAATCTTTCCGTTTGGCTGATGGCCGGAGCCAGGACACTGGTCGATGCGGAGATGAGATTCCAAGCCTTGTCGGCAAGGGAAGGGACGAATATTTCACCGCTGCTGCCGAATTGGCAGGCAATAGTGGTGAGATTGGCAAAGTGAATGATCGAGGCATCTAAAAGATTGGGCGCAACCAGCGGATGATGATGGAATTCCACCATGTGTATCAATTCCTCCGGCAAGTCCCATTTTTCCAAAAGAAGAGCAGCAATTTCGGCGTGATCAAAACCGAGTATCTCTTTTTCCGCTGAGTGCAAGGGAATCAATCGCTTTTGCGCTTCCAAGATAGCCTGTTTTGTATGTTCCGGCATGGCCATAGCAATAACCAATCGCCCAATATCGTGAAGCATGCCGGCGACAAAATATCGCTCTTCTGCCAAGTCGGTCTTGTTGCGCACCAGAATGCTCGCCAGAGTGCCGCAGGAAATGGAGTGGACCCAGAAATCCTTCATATTGACGAGCTTTTGAGGAATACCTTTAAAAAAACGGATCGCCACTACACCCATCGCCAATGTGCCGATTTCATTTAGTCCGATAACAGTAATAGCTCTCGTCACGGAATCTACTTTTGCGGGCAGGCCATAGAATACACTATTGGCTAGTTTCAGCAGTTTGGTCGACAAGCTTGTATCCTTGCTGATGACTTCAGCCAATTGGTAAGCGGAACTGTCCGGGTCATTTAAGATTCTGGTGATGCGATAATAAATATCAGGAAAAGAAGTGAGCTGAGCGTTGCTCAATAGATCATCTATGGACAGAAGTTTTTCCCGTCGGGGAGAAATCTCCTCAAGATCAGCAATGCGTTTAAAAACATCAATTTCCGGCAGCTTTTCTCCGGCAGACAGTTTCTTGGCCAGAGAAAGAATTCTTAACCTTTTGAGTTCGCGGATAGCCTCATGATCGCTATTCGAACACTGAAACAGGAAAGCGGCATAGTCTTCGCTCTTCTTCATGATTTCCGGAGAGATTTGAGGCATGGTATCCTCTGCTGCTTTTTCCCGATTCAATCCCCTAATATCCGCTTCGGTGATGCCCCATATTTTCAAGGTTTGGATGTTTTTATCCTGGAGTACGGCCCCTTTCCCGAGAAGAAACCTGCCTTTGGGGTCCAACAAATCACTGTCCAACACCATACCGCTTTTCAAATCATCAACATTTACTTTTACCATGACAATTCCCTGAATAAACCAATAATGGTAATGGACTGTTGAGAGTTACTTATGCCTGGATTGCAACTTTCATGCGCGACTAATTTAAAATCGTTGGTTATTATATACAAAAAAACAGCGTGATTATAAAGGAAATAATCGACTAATAGAAAAGGCAATGATTACATAATGTTCGATGTTTTTTCTTTGTCTTGGCCGGCGGAACTTAGTTTTTCTGGTTAATTTCATTATCTGCGGCCGGCGGGAATCGAATTCGCATAAATTTAACAAATATGATAATTTGCATCCATGAAAAAAATGATACCGGTGCTTTTGACATCTATTATTCTCTCGGGGGCTTTTTCTCTGTCCACATCGCCGGATATTAATGCGGCGACAAAAAGCCCTGAGGAAGAATTCTCAAGCAAGCGAGAGAGTATGGTGCAAACACAAATTAAAGCAAGAGGGATAAAGGACCATTCTGTTCTGGCCGCGCTCTCCAAAGTAGAGCGGCACCGCTTTGTTCCCGCAAGATATCTGGATTTGGCTTACAGTGACCAACCACTGCCTATCGGGGAGGGCCAAACAATTTCCCAACCCTATATAGTGGCCTTGATGACCGAACTTTTGGCACTCCAGGGAAGAGAAAAAGTTTTGGAAATCGGAACTGGTTCCGGCTATCAAGCGGCCATTTTAGCCGAGACGGCCAAAGAAGTCTACTCCGTCGAAATTGTCGAGGTCCTCGCCTCCCGTGCCGGAAAACTGCTGTTGGAACTTGGTTATCAAAATGTCAAGGTGAGAACCGGAGACGGGTATTTGGGCTGGCCGGAAGCAGCTCCTTTTGATGCCATTATCATTACCTGCGCTCCCGATCATCTTCCCCCTCCCCTCATTGACCAGTTAAAGGAGGGAGGCCGGCTGGTCGTGCCCCTGGGACACAGACACGCCCAGGGATTAAAATTAATTACCAAACATGCCGGCAAGCTTCATTCAACCAATATAATCCCGGTCTTTTTTGTCCCGATGACAGGAGATGGAATAAAAAAGAAGCAATGAAGAAAGTGCTTTTTCTTTCCATCATTTTTACTTGACGAATTTTATCACCATAATCTCCGCAACTGATTATGACCATGCTGAATTTAAAAGCTTCCTTGGGAAAAGTCCGAAATATTTTTCTTGTCCGTTAAATAATCAACGAGATTGCCGATCTTAAAGAGGCCAGCCCTCGCCAAATCAACTTCCTCCGGGAACTCCTTGCCGGTCAAGTCGGTTAATTCCATTATGAAAACAATTCCTTCCAACGAATCAAGAATTTTGTCCTGCAATAAATCAGTTTGCGATGAGAATTCAACATCACGAGTTTTCAGAGCCTTCTGCACAGCAGTTGCTATATAATTTATTGCGTCCTGTGTTGTCATTATGCACCGTCAAACCTGAGTATGTTTGTCGCCCAGGAAAGGCCTACTCCAAAGCCGGATATCAGGACTGTTTTTTTCGCCAGCAGGTTTTTCTGCATAAAGCGATGCAGTAAAACAGGAATGGAAGAGGATACCGTATTGCCGACATCTTCGATCGCAATAGGAGCTTTATGTTCTTCCAGATTTAGTTTCTGCCGCAGGTTTTCCAGCAGATATTTACTGGCCTGATGAAAGAAAAAATAATCGATATCGGCTAATGACAGATTATTCTTCTGCAAACAGAAAGCAACGGATTGAGGGATGCGCTTCATCATGAAATTAAAAATTGCCCGGCCGTTCATCTTAATGTGAAAGTCATCTGCATGGTAAACATTTTGCTGTTCCTGCCAGATATGATAAAGAGGATAGGCGCTGCCCCCCGCTTTCACCATTAAATGATGCGCTCCGGAACCATCGGTACCGCAATCGAGCAGACCGATTTTTGCTCCCCGTTCGGCCGACAGCCAGGTAGCCGTGGCGGCATCTCCAAACACACTGATTGTCTCGTAATCAGTTTTACCCATCACTTTGGAGTAAGGGTCACAAGTCACCAGAATTCCCTCTGTGATATCTTCAGCAGACATCAGGGCTTTTGCCACCGACAGGGCATACACATATCCTGAACAGCCGAGATTAATATCAAAACAAGCGGTGCGCACGCCAAGGGATAACAAATGTTGCAGGAGAGCGGAACTATGGGGCAGCTTATAGTCCGGATTTTGGGTGACCACTATCAGCAGGCCAATTTTATCCCGACAGAGGGCGGGATTATGTTGAAACAAATTTTCACAAGCCTGCTTTGCCAAATCGGCAAGCGACTCATTTTTGCCTAGAAAAGATCTGCGAACAACGCCGACTTTTGTTTTGATGAAATTCTCATCTCTCCCTGTCCACCGGGCGATTGAATTGTTATCTACTATGGTTGCGGGCAGTGCAACGTCAATAGCACGAATATTCATGATTTTTTACTCACCTACTAAATTCCCAAATAAAAAAAGTTTGCACCATATATCGTCTTTTACAGCTCATGTCAAACTCAGGAGTATGCCTTGGTTCCGGCCGCCATTGCCAATATCTGCAACCGGATATTTATTCGCAATTGACTTGGCAGAAAGATTTCATTTATTATTACAAAATGGATGATGAATTAATTTTCAGCCAGCTTAGTGAACTGGCCGAAAAACTGGGCATTTTAATACGTGATGAAAAGATAAATATTGAAGAATCGTTTTGTGTGGGCGGCCTTTGCCGCCTGAAAGGCAAATATATTTTGATGTTGAATTCCCAAAGTACGGTCCAAGAAAAAATTCAAGTTATGCTAAAAGCGCTGCAGCAATTTGATTTTAGTGACATTTATCTGAGGCCTGTTATCCGGGAATTGCTGGAAGGGGATCAACAATGAGGTCATCTTCTTGGGATAAAGAAACTGGAGAATAGCGAATGTACCGGCTGATGGCAGAGGCGCTTGTGCTGCTGCATTTCCTTTTCATTTTATTTGTAGCCGGTGGTGGATTGCTGGTCATCCGCTGGCCTCGTCTGGCCTTTGTGCATCTTCCCGCCGCCATTTGGGGGGCCGTTGTCGAAATAGCCGGCTGGATTTGCCCGCTGACCCCGCTCGAAAATCACTTTCGTCGCTTGGGTAGCCATACCTCCTACCAGGGTGATTTCCTGGCCCAATACCTGCGTCTCTTGATCTATCCGGAAAGCCTGACCGTCACCGTGCAGTATGTCCTGGGCGGGCTGGTAATTGTCTTGAATCTTATTTTCTATGGCCTCGCTTTTAAAAAACATCACTTCCATCAAGCCGGGGAAAATAAGCACAGAAAATCAGCAACGCTCCTTACCCTGCTTTTACTACTTTATTGACAGGCAAGTTTATTCCTTTTATACTATTCTTAAAAAAGCAGAAAGGATAATGGATTTGCCGGAGATAAAAATAGGACAAACCGTAGACATTGTTGTCGAAACCGGTATAATTAGACCATCTTCTGTTCAGGATGTTGCGGATAATCGCATTGTTTTTCTGCAAATTACACCACCACTTTTACCAAGCCATATCGGTAAGACTATTCTCATAACTTATCTGACCAGGGAAGATCGCCATATTCGCCTTTGTTTCCAGGCACGAGTCGTTGATATTCGCGAGGGATACGTCACGGTGGGCCGCGGGTTCCCGGTTATTATTGCCACCCCTGTTTCGCCGATCGAGGTCTGCGATCTGCGGGTTCATGAGCGTCACCCGCCACAGCCGGAAATGAAAATCCGGTTGGGCGCTGATCATCTCGAATTCATTGATGTATCCAACAGTGGTGCTCATCTTGTGCGGACGATCGGACAAAAACCGCCCCTCAAGGTTGACGATATCATCTTTCTAACATTTGAGAACGGTACTCAGGAATACCAAAGGCGCGCCAGGATTATCCGGAAATGGCACACCAAAGGAACAGATGGCCCTGAGCATCTGGCTGTGATTTTTACGGAAGGGAAACCGAAGGGCACCGCTTAGCTGATGAATAGTTCCTTTAGGTTTACCTTCTGTCAGTCGAAATTACCCGGAGCTTTAATCCACACCGGCAAATTAAACAGAAGATTCTCTTTTCGGCAGCGTTTAATAAAAATGGCCGCGCATTACAATTCAGCATTATCGTTGCGAGGAGAAAATCAGTCCTTAATTAAAAGCAAGCCCGACTTCATTTTATCTTTTGCAGCATTTCGCCCATCATTTTGTGTATCAGATTTATGGCTTTGAGGGGCCGAAGCATGACCTTAAAGTCGTAGATTCTTTCATCTTCGTTCCAGGCAAACATGTCGATTCCGTTAATAGAAATGCCGTCCAGCATGGTTTGAAACTCCAGAACGGCATTGTTCCCCTGGACAACTTCTCTTACGTATTTAAAGTGTTCATTGTTGAGGACATGAAAGGCGGCAGTAAGATAGAGCGTAGTGATCTTTTTGCCTTCTTGCGGTGTGTGAACAACCGGTGAATGGAAAACGACATCGTCTGCCAGAAAGTCGTCTAGTCCGTTCGCATCGGAACTTTCAATTAATTGGTGCCATCTGTCGATTATGTTCGAACTCATGAACCCCCCCTTTGAAATTTTTGGGCATTATACCAAGGCGCTCAACTATTTCAACTATTATCATTTTTCATGTTGAAGAAGTTCGCAGGTGCATAATTGAACTTTTTCAAGCATCAGCACGTTTTGATCTTGACAAAGTGGTCTTGCTGTGTATTTTTCCAAGATGCATTGATCCAAATCAGGTTAATCTCAATAAATTCGTAATGAGCTGAAAAGGAGCGACGTATGGCCGATCTCGTAACAGTTTCAATTGAAGACCATGTGGCGGATGTCCGTTTTAACCGGCCCGACAAGTATAACGCCTTAAGTCTTGGCATGGTCGACGCCATGGCAACGGCAATCAATGGGCTTGCTGAAGAATCCTCAGTAAGGGCCGTCGTGGTTTCCGGCGAGGGGAAGGGGTTTTGCGCCGGCCTCGATTTCGGGGAGTTCGCAGCGAT
>ENA-ORXD01001878-ORXD01001878.1-sediment-metagenome-genome-assembly--contig:-NODE-1878-length-15517-cov-4.439443_pt1 | contig 15517 bp, 15 predicted proteins | sample MGYA00237862_ERZ511471 | MGnify/ENA metagenome assembly ERZ511471 | reverse complement strand
TGAGGACGATTTCACCAGGATGGCCGCACAGGTTATTTTTAGCCGATCGGAGTAGATGTTCATTTTGCAAGAGGCTCGACAGTTACCGCTGTGCATTCAGCGCATACCATACCCGTCACACGATTCAACCAGAGGAGGAAAAAATGGGTTTATTTGAAAAAATCGGCTTTACGGCAGATGTCACTCCCACCATTGACTGGCAACTGATCCCTGCGGAAACCTTTGCTATCTTCGAAAGCTGGGGTGGCCGGGAACGGGTCAAGAGCTCCAAGGAAAGATTCTACTATTTCTTTATTGATACCTGGGAAGAACCGGCCATCCTCTGCCTGATGGAACGGGGCATCAAATTTGCCCGGGTGCTGGCACGGATTGACGCCCCCCAGGAACTGATAGACAATGCGGTTAAATCCCAGGGGAAAACCCAGGGACTTGATAAAAGTTATGCCATTGACGAGGCCCTGAAAAAATGGCTGAAGGAAAATGTGGTCTACACCGACGACGACTCCAGGGTGATACCCTTTGCCGACACCATTGAAAAAGAGGATATGGAAACAGCATTGCCGGGCCGGGATGCCGAACTGCCGGCCGGCCTGACCGGAGTCACCCTCAACAGCGCTCCACGGGACTTGGGGGAAAAGGATGTGGACGCCATCATCAGGGCGGGCAATTTTTTTGACACCCAGTATAACGCCCAGGGGAAATTCACCAATTTTCTGGTTGACGACAATGACGGGCTGACCGTAACCGACAGGGTCACGGGAATCATGTGGCAGCGGGGCGGCTGCGATATTACCAGCATCCGCAAAGTGCAGCGTTATATCAAGGAGATGAATGACAGCAGCTTTGCCGGCTACGATAACTGGCGGCTGCCCTCCATGGAAGAGGCCCTTTCGCTGATGGAAAGCGAACAGAATGCCAAGGGTCTTTACCTGCACAAATGCTTTTCCGCCGAGCAGCCGTTCATCTTTCTGGCCGGCAGACGCGATCCCGGCGGCTACTGGTTCTGCGATTACAAACAGGGCACGATCTACTGGGCATCCGGCACCATTCCCGGAGGATTCGGCCGGCTCTGCCGGACAACATAGGCAAGACAATCAGCAGGTATCGCAATGCCGGGCAGGTCAAAGTTCAATCAATGCCTTGCATTGCGGATGCCTTCTGCGGGCAGGAATTTTCACGCCAGCAGTCCAGCGACAAGTCTGACGATATCATCGTTGCTGAAAGGCTTGTTCAAGCAGGCGTCGGCTCCCAGCGGTCTGGTCATGGGCAGGTAATCACATCCCTGGCTGTCTCCGCCGGACACGGCAAGGATCTTCACGGCCGGATAATCCCGCTTTATCTCGATGATCGTTTCCATGCCCTCCTTTTCCGGCATGAAAATATCGGTAATTACCAGGTCAAACGGCTCCTGGGCCATCATCTTGAGTCCCACCGCCCCGTTATCGGCAGTGATGACCCGATGTCCCTGGTTTTGAAAAACACGCTTGAGTAATCCGCGTATCTGCTCTTCATCATCTATGACGAGGATCTTAGCCATGCACAAACTCCACCATATAACTAAAGGTTGTTAATCAATTCTCATTTGACGGGCCGGCCAGAGGCCGCCACGATCATCAGCAGGTCGGAAACTACTTTATTCTCTCGCCGGTCAGAATATCTATAATCCCATTTTCCTCATCCCCGCCACCTGCCTTCTTCCTGTCCGGCTGGGGAGCTTTTTGCGCAACCGGCGTGGTTTTCACATGAACCGTCAGATCGGCAAAGATGTTATCCGGCGCTTCGACTACCGTACTTTCAGCCGGTGCCGCCTCAGCGGGCCGGTCTTCAGCCGCATCTCCGCCCATATCAGCCAGGCCGCCCTCGAGAACCAACTGCGAAAAGGCGCCCAGGGCATCACTCACCTTTTCCATCCGCCTGGCAAGGCCCGGGTCCACGCCAAACAATGCACCACGGGCAATACTGATTATTTCCAGGCAGGCAAACACATCTTCAATACGGCGCAGATCGTAAACCTCCCCACCGTTGCTGTCTGATCCCATGCAGCGTCCTCACCCAGTGGCAGAAAAAATCACGGCCGTCCAGCAGGCCGGAGGGTTAAACACCTCGTTCCTGACATAATAATACAGATACTAGCATGAAAAAACTTGATTTGTTATTTTTTTCTCATCACTATGCACAACCACGACACTCACAGGTTGCCGGCAGACAGGATCGTTTGCTAAAAAAATACGCAACATTTCCGGGGGAAAAATGTCTACCCGTTAAAAAATAAAACGGATAAGGGGTCGAGCAAAAATAAATTGGACAAAATTGCGCTCAGATTTGAGTCAGATTTGGATGCAGCGATTGAACAAAACCGCAGGCATAGCAGGGCTACGTCGAGGATTTTGTGATTGAGCTGCGGCCAAAGATGGCTCGAAGATGAGATGCAAGATATTCAAGTTATTTTTTCTCGACCCCTAAGGAGAGATAATGACGACAGATGTTCAACAGCTGACCAGGGAAATTGAGACGGAAGCACTGCTTCTTGACCAGATACGCAGAGAAATCGGCAAACTCATCATAGGACAGGCCAGACTGGTTGAACGGCTGCTGGCGGCCCTGCTCTGCAACAACCATGTGCTCATCGAGGGGGTGCCGGGCCTGGCCAAGACCCTGACCGTCACCACCCTGGCCCAGGCCATTGCCGCCTCGTTTCAACGCATCCAGTTCACCCCGGACCTCCTGCCGGGCGACCTGATCGGCACCCTGATCTATAATCCGAAAACCGGGGATTTCACCACCCGAAAGGGACCTATTTTCGCCAACATCATCCTGGCGGACGAAATCAACCGCGCCCCGGCCAAGGTGCAGAGCGCCCTGCTTGAGGCAATGCAGGAACGCCAGATCACCATCGGCGACCACACCTTTCCCCTTGATGACCCCTTCATGGTGCTGGCCACCCAGAATCCCATTGAGCAGGAAGGCACCTACCCCCTGCCCGAGGCCCAGGTAGACCGCTTCATGCTCAAACTCAAGGTCACCTATCCCTCCAAAGACGAGGAACAGCAGATTCTGCGGCTCATGGCATCCGCCGCCGAGCTGCCGAGGGTCACGCCGGTCATCAGCCCCGAGGACATCCGGCGGCTGCGCCGCAAAACCGAACAGATCTATCTGGACAGCAGGATCGAGGAGTATATCGTCAATCTGGTGGACGCCAGCCGCAATCCCGCAGCTTATAAAATGAACATCCGCCATCTCATTCAGTACGGGGCGTCCCCCAGGGCCACCATCTTTCTGGCCAAGGCGGCCAAGGCCAACGCCTTATTGTCCGGCCGCGGCTTTGTCACCCCGCAGGATGTCAAGAGCGTGGCCATGGACGTGCTCCGCCACCGGGTCATCGTCACCTATGAGGCGGAAGCGGAGGAGAAGGCCAGCGAGGATGTGATCCAGCAGATCCTGGACACGGTTGAGGTCCCATGATCAGCAGTGAACTGGCCGCAAAAATCCGCACCATCCGCATCTACACCAACAAGGCGGTGAACGACATCCTGGCCGGCGAGTATGAAAGCGTCTTCAAGGGCCGGGGCATGGAGTTCGATGAGGTGCGGCCCTATCAGCCGGGCGACGACATCCGCGCCATTGACTGGAATGTCACCGCCCGCACCGGCCACCCATACGTGAAGCAGTATGTGGAGGAAAGAGAGCTCACCATATTTTTTCTCGTTGATCTTTCCGCCTCCGGCGCCTTTGGCAGCGGGCAGCGCCTCAAAAACGAGGTGGCGGCGGAACTGTGCGCCCTGCTGGCCTTTTCCGCCATCAAAAACAATGACAAGGTGGGGCTCATCGCCTTTACCGACACGGTGGAGATGTTCATCCCCCCCAAAAAGGGGACCACCCATGTCCTGCGCCTCATCCGGGAAATTCTCAGTTTTGCGCCGGAACGGGGCGGCACCAATATCGCGGCAAGCCTCCACTTATTCGGCAGAATAACCCATAAGCGCGCGGTGGCCTTCCTGGTCTCGGACTTTATTGACCGGGATTTTTACCGCCCCATGCGCATCATCGCCCGCCGCCATGACCTGATCGCCGTGTCCGTTACCGACCCGCGGGAGCAGGAACTGCCCGATGCCGGGCTCATTGAGCTGGAAGACGCGGAAACCGGCGGACGGCTGCTGATCGACAGCAGCAACCCTGCGGTGCGCCGCGCCTTTGCCGCCGCCGCCGGCAAGAGAGCAAATGAGCTGGCCGGCCAGTTCGCCGCCATGGGGGTGGACCATATCCCCTTGCAGACAAGCCAGGATTATGTGCTGGACCTGGTCCGATTTTTCCGGATGCGGGAACGGCGTCGGCGGTGATGGCCATGTTACGAAAAGCGATCCCTCCAAGGCTTTTTCCCATCATCTGTGCCCTGTGCCTGCTGCTCCCCGGCTGCCGGGACAGGCAGCCCGCGGACTGCACCACCCCTGCAGCCCCACCCGTCACCGTGGAACTGCGCAGCGGACCATTAAACGTGCAGCTCGCCCTTTCCAGCCTGCAGATCTCCATTGCCGAGCATCTGCAGCTCACCCTGACCGCCTCGGCGCCGGAGGATTTTGCGATCAGCTTCCCGGAGTTTACCGATAGCGTCGGGGATTTCACCCTGGCCGGCGTCACATCGACGCCCAAAGAGCTGATCGGCGCCCAGATCAGGCAGAGCCGTACCCTGACCCTGTCCCCCTATCTGCCGGGGGAATACTCCATCCCGGCAATAAAAGTCAGCGCCCAGGATAAACAGCACCCTGACCGCCAGACCGAGGTGACGATTCCGGCCCGCACCATCCCGGTTACCTCCCTGCTGGACAGAGATGAAACAGATCCGCAGCTCGCCGATATCTACGCCCCGCTGCCGCAACCGCTGCCAGTCCTTTACTACCTGCCGGCCGTTGGTGCCGTGCTTTTGCTCTGCGCCCTGCTGCTGTACCTTTACCGCCGGCGCGGACGCCATAAACCGCCACCCCCGCCGCTGCCGCTGCATGTGGCGGCCCTGGCGGCAATCGACCGGCTGTTGCAGGAGCAGGGCCAAGGCGATGATTTTGCCGACTTTTACGGTGGACTCACCCTCATCCTGCGCCGGTACATCGAGGCCCGTTTCGGCCTCAAGGCCGCGGAACAGACCACCGAGGAATTCCTCGACTCCCTGCGCCAGTCCCCGCTGTTTACCGGCGACCAGCAGGCGCTGTTGCGGGACTTTCTCCGCCGCTGCGATCTGATTAAATTCGCCCGCCTCATCCCGGCCCGGCAGGAAGTTGCCGCCGCTGTCGAACTGTGCCGCGACTTTATCCGAACAAGCGGTGAAAAAACCGGGCAGAGCAGCATGCCGGAGGGCGCACCATGAGACTTGCCACCCCCTGGGCCTTGCTGGCCCTGCTGCTCATCCCGCTGCTGCTGTATTACCAGCTTGGCCGTAAGCGGCCGCAGGCCCTGACCTTTTCCGCCATCGAGCTTTTTCGTCCGGCGGGCATCTCCTGGCGGCAGCGGCTCGCCGCTCTGCCGCTCGTGCTGCGCGTGCTTGCCCTCATCCTGCTGGTCATCGCCCTGGCCCGGCCCCAGCAGGGCATCGAAAAAACCTATGACATCAGCCACGGCATTGCCATTGAAATGGTCATCGACCGCTCAAGCAGCATGGGTGAGGAGATGCTCTTCAGCAACCTGGCAACAAACCGCCTGGAGGTGGTCAAAAAGATCTTTGCGGAGTTCGTCAACGGCAACGGCAAAGAGCTGGCCGGCCGGCCCAGCGACCTCATCGGCCTGGTGAGCTTTGCCCGTTATCCGGAGACAGTGTGCCCGCTGACCCTGGCCCACGAGGCGCTCTCCGGCTTCATGGCCAATATCCAACTGGTGACCAGCAGGGCCGAGGACGGCACCAGCATCGGCGACGGCATCGCCCTGGCCGCCGCCCGGCTGCAGAAGGCGGAGGAGGACGTGGCCCGGCAGCAGAAAAACGACGCGGCCGGTCATTATGAAATAAAAAGCAAGGTCATCATCCTGCTCACCGACGGGGCGCACAATGCCGGCACCCTCACCCCGCTTGCGGCGGCCAAACTGGCCGGGCAGTGGGGCATCAAGATCTACACCATCGGCATCGGCGAGGATATCGACCCAAGCGGCATCCAGGGCTTTTTTGCCCGCATGAACCGGCTGGCCCGGGGGGTGGACCGGAAAACGCTGGCGGAAATCGCGGAGACCACCGGCGGCATCTTCCGCCTGGCTGCCGATGCCGACAGTCTGCGGGCCATTTATGCAGAGATCGACCGGCTGGAAAAAAGCGAGATCGAAAGCATCCGCCATATCGATTATGCGGAACATTTTCCCGTTTTCGTCATGGCGGCCCTGGCCCTGCTGGTCATGGAAACGGCCCTGCGGGCCACGGTGCTGCGGAAAATACCATGAGCGACATCCACTTTACCGATATCCGCATGTTGCTGCTGCTCTGGCTGCTGCCCCTGCTCGTGCTGCTCTTTCTCCATGCCGCGGCCCGCCGCAGCAAGGACATGGCTGCCTTTATCGACCCGGCCCTGGCCGGCAGATGCGGCAAGACCGGCCGGCCGGCCAAACGGGGGAGCCGTTTTCTGCTGTTCTGCCTGGCGCTGACCTGCATGATCATCGCCCTGGCCCGGCCGGCCTGGAACCTGCAGGAAACCACGGTGAAACGTTCCGGCCGGGATCTGGTTTTCATGGTTGACGTGTCGAAAAGCATGCTGGCCGCTGATCTGATGCCCAACCGCCTGGAGCGGGCCAAACTGGCCATCAGGGACTGCGTGGAAAAACTGCAGGGCGACCGCATAGCCCTGGTGGCCTTTGCCGGCACCGCCGCGGTAAAATGCCCGCTGACCCAGGACTACGGTTTTTTCCTGATGATGCTGGACGCCATCAGCACGGACAGCATCGCCCTGGGCGGCACCCTGATCGGCGACGCCCTGCGCGCCACCTTCGATCAGGTCTTTGACGATCAGGAAAAACAGTTCAAGGATATTATCATGATCACCGACGGTGAGGACCACGAGAGCTTTCCGGTGCAGGCCGCCGAGAAAATCGGCGAGGCGGGCGTCAGGCTGCTTATCATCGGCCTGGGCGATGATAAGGAGGGGCGGCGTATCCCCGTTACCACGGCTGACGGCAAAACGGGCTTTCTCAAATACAACGGCCGGGAGGTATGGAGCAGGCTGGACGGCCAGACCCTGCGCCGGATGGCGGAGGCCACCCCCGGCGGCCGCTATCTGCCGGTGGCGACCGGCACGGTGGATCTGGGCGAGGTCTATCTCGATTTGGTTACCTCGGCCGACCAGAAAGAGCTTGAAGCAAAGACCATCAAACGTTATGAGGAGAAGTTCCAGATCTTTCTGGCCGCCGCTGTTCTCCTGTTGAGTGCTGAAGGGGTGATCGGCCGCATTTTGCTCATCGCGGCCCTCACCCTGCTGCCCCTGCTGCAGCCGGCCCCCTGCCTGGCCTCAGCCCGCTCGCTGATCAATGCCGGCAATGAGGCATACAGCAGCGGCAAGTTCAGTGAGGCGCAGACCCTGTATGACAAGGCGCTGGCCACTCGGCCCGATCACCCTGTTGCCGGGTTCAACAGAGGGGACAGCCTTTATCGCCAGGAAAAATTCGCCGAGGCGGAGGAGGCTTTTGCCCAAGTCATTGCCGAGGAAAAAAATCCGGCGCTGCTGGCCAGAAGCTGGTTCAACCGGGGCAACGCCCGTTTCATGAGCGCCGAACAGAAAACGGATCTGCAGGAAAAACTGGTCGATCTTAAAGAAAGCGCCGGTTTTTATGAAAAATCCCTGCAGCTTGAGGCAAACCTCTCCGGCGCCGGCCGCAATCTGGAAATCTGCCGCCGCAGGATAAAGGAAATTGAACGCCAGCTTGACGAGCAGGAAGAAAAACAGCAGCAAGAGCCGCAGCAGGGAAATAAAGAACAGAACCAGCAGCAGCAGCAACAGCCGCAGCATGAACCGCCTCAGGAGCAGGGGCAACAACAGCCGGACGGTGAACAAAACGAGCAGCAGGCGCAAAACCAAAAGGAGCCCCCTCCAAAGCAGGAGCAGGACCAGCAGCCCGGCGGCGAGATGAACCGGCAGGAGCAGAGTCCGGACAAGACAAACGGTCAGGAGCAGGCCATGGGGCGGGAACAGCCGGACCAGGCAAAGGAAGGCTCAGAGCAAATGGTGGAAGCCATCCTGAACGCGGAAAAAAAACTGCAGGAAATGCGCATGCAGCGGCTGCGCCTGGCGCCGGGCGCGGTGGACAAGGACTGGTGAGCGGATTCGCCGGCAAGATGGTATACGAGACGATGACAAATTACCCCAAAAAAACCAAACCCCTTTTTCTTACCTTGGTCCTCCTCAGCCTGCAGTTGCTGTTTGCCGTCTCGCTGCCCGCCGCCGCGGACATCTCGGTGGAAATCGTGCTGGACCGCCGGGAGGCAGCCATCGGCGAGCCGCTCGCCATGCAGATCCGGGTCAACGGCGCAAGCGAAGCGAGCGCGCCGGATCTCTCGCAGCTGGTTGATTTCCATGTGCAGGAGCGGGGCGGACAGGGCACCAGCAGTACCTCGGTCACCAATGTCAACGGCAAATGGGAACGCATCGCCCAGCTGGCTTACTTTTTCAACTATACCATCACTCCCAGACGGGCCGGCACTCTCACCATCCCGGCCATTGCCGTTGAGGTCCAGGGCAGTACCTTTCGCACCGAACCGGTGACCATCAGCGTCAGTCAGCCGGAAGAGACGGATGAGCTGAAATTACGGATCTTCCTTTCCACCGCCAAATGCTACGTGGGTGAACCGGTGACCATGACCGTCACCTGGTTTGTCGGTATGGATGTCAATGGTTTTGAGTTCCAGCTGCCTGTTGTTGATGATCCCCGTTTTGAACTGGTGCCGCTGGATAATCGAGCCGGCGGGCCCGGCCAGGATGAAATAAAAATCCCCATCGGCACTGATGCGGTTGTCGCGGTGAAAGGCAGAGGGGAACTGGCCGGCAGGGACTTTCTCACCGTCACCTTCCAGTACCTGCTGCTGCCCAGGGAGGCGGGCAGCTTTACCCTGCCCCAGGCAACCGTGGCCTGCCAGACCGTTTCCGCCTTCCGCCAAGCGCCGAGGCGGGCGCCGTTCAAGGGTTTCGGCAATTTTGATGATTTTTTCGGCAACAGCAGCCAGCCGGTTTACCGCACCCAGGTGGTACCCTCCAATACCCCGGAGTTGACCGTGCTCCCGTTACCGGAACAGGGCAGACCGGCGGACTTCTCCGGCCTGGTGGGTGATTATGCCATCCAGGCCGATGCCGCCCCCCGGGAAGTGAACATCGGCGACCCGCTGACGCTCACCGTGACCGTCAGCGGCCCCTATGCCCGGCAGGCCAGGCTGCCTGATCTTGCCCGGTTTCTGCCCGCCTCATCCTTCAAGATCCCGGAGGAGATCGCCCCAGGCGATATCAAGGGCAACAGCAAAATCTTCACCCAGACCATCAGGGTGAAAGACACCGCGGTCACGGCCATTCCGCCCATTGCCCTTGCCTATTTTGATCCGGCCAGCAAGAGTTACCGGCTGGCCAGCACCGAGTCGATCCCCCTCACCGTCCATGCGGCCCGGGTGGTCACGGCCACGGATGCCGAAGGCAAGGCGGCCGGCCTTGCCCAAACAGAACTGAAGGCCGCAGCAAAAGGCCTGGCCCCCAACTATGAAGGGGAGGAGGCGCTTATCGACCAGCGGGCGGCGTCTTACCGGCTTGACCGCTGGCTGCTGCTGCTTGCCGTACCGCCGTTGTTGTTTTTCCTGATTGCCTTTGTCCGTTTCATGAAAAAAAGAAAGGAGAACGGCAGCGACCGGCGCCGGGTAAAACTGGCCCTGGCTCAGCTGGAACGGCAACTTGCCGATGCTTCGCTGTCTCCGGAGGGCCTAGCCTCTTCATTCAAAGAATACCTGGCGGTGAAACTGGACAAAAAGGCCGGCGCCCTCACCTTCCATGACGTGGAGCCGGCCCTGCGTAAACGGGGTGTGGATACGGCCTTGGTGGCCGAAGTCGAGGAGCTGCTGACCCGCTTCGAGGCCTGGCGGTACGCAGGCCTGGGCGGCGTGGCAACCGATCTTGCACTGATCAGGGGAAAAACCCTTGATACGGCCCGCCGGCTTGAAGCTTTTTTCTCCTGAAAAAACACATCACTGACAGGCTCCCCTCATAATCTCGACAAGATCAACCTGCGACATGATGAAGGACGCCGGCGGCATCGATTCTCGATTTGCGGGGCATATGACACGCTTATCATCAACGACCCCACAACGCAAAAAACTTATAAGGGAAGCACCCTGTGCCCGATCAAGGGGCAATTACCCCTGATTTCTGGCCTGTCTCCGGCGCAGCCCGAACAACCAGAGCAGCCCCGTGCCGAACAGCGGCAGTGCCCCGGGCAGGGGCACCGCCTGGGGGGAAGTCTCCCAGTCGATCTTCGCCCCGTCCACCGTAGGCGTCACCCCGAAGGCGAAGGTATTGGCAAAATCGGCCAAGGCCTCCGCGTCCTGGTTGGCGTTGACATAGGTATAGATGTACGCTTCAATATCCAGGGGGTTGCCGACAATCGCCTCAAATTCGAGGGTCAGCATGCCGGTGTCAAAGTAATGGCCGGCCTCGTAATGCATGGCATCGCCATTCTGGGTTTCCTCCCATGAATCGCTGTGGGACGCATAGTCGCTGATGTTGCTGGAGGTTTTCCAGTTTTCCTCCCAGTAAGCTGCGTAGGAGTAGCCCCAGTAGTCGGCGTTAACATCGTAGGCCTCGAGTTCACTGGAGGCGCCGAAAGAGGCCTGGGCAGGCGACCAGCACCCTTCGCCGCATTCCTCGATGCTGTAGTCATAGATGCGGAGTCCCGCACTCATCTCGGCGTGGGCCCAGCCGGCTCCGGGGTAGGAAGTCGCCTCGCCGTGCAGTGTGCCGTCCAGCCTGATTTTGAGCTGCAGGGTGGTCGTATCGCCGATCTTAAGCCCCGAGGTCCCCGGCAGAACCATAAAGCGGTTCTCGGCCTCGGTTTCCATCCAGGAGTCGGTGAAAACCGTGTTCGTCGGGGTGGAAAAGGCCTTGGCAGAGGCCCGCAGATTCAGGTTGGCGGCATCGGCGCTGCCGGCGGACCAGGCGAAGGATTTACCGTTTTCTATCACAAAATAATCCCCCGCCACGTTGGACGTGTAATGCACGTAAGAATCGGCTTCGCCGTACGAACTGTAATCCCCATCGTTGTAATTGCCCCAGGCATTGTATGCTGCAGAGCCGAATGCCTGCGAACCCTGGCCCAACACAAAGGCCAGTGCCGCCGCGCCCGTCACGAAACGGAATCTTTTCATCATTTTTTTCTCCCCAGGTGAATGGAATAATCAAATTGCCCTGTTTCCGGCAGTTGGCGCCATAAGGGCCATCATGCTGGGCTCTCTCCCCCGGCGTTTCCAGTCGCCGTCATTGCGGAGACACCTTTTCAGACGCATGGGCGCATATTTTTTCGATCTTGTTATCAGCAATTAATGCGCCATGATCTTGGCAAGACTTAAAGAATCGATAATTCAATAAGTTATGTCATACATGAATAGGTGAAGGTATTCATTTCCCGGATAATATTTTCGGATTTCCGAATGGTTTTGTCCGGAATTCTGGATTTGCAGACCACGGCTGCCGGTTACAGGCCCGCGAGCCCCAAGCTGCTGTGGATGGCATCGCGCTCCCCGGCGGACAGACCAAGCCTTGTACCAAGGGTCTGCAGATAGGCCCGCTCCGCCTCGGTATCAACGGTAACGGCAAGCAGGGAAACCGCGTAAATCCGCCTGGCCGTCTCCACGGCATGGGCCTCGGCGGTCAACTGCTCGACTCCGGCGGGACAGAGCAGTTCCCCGGCCAGAAAATTCTGTTCCTCCGGGCTCAGGTTCGCGCCGCGATACTTGTCCAGAATCCGTTGCCGCTCCTGCTGGTCGATAACGCCGTCCGCGCTGGCCGCGGCGATCATGGCCCGGATCAGCAGCACGGCATCGTTCTGCCGGGCCGGATCGCCGGAAGAGACAGGCGGAGGACCAGGCGGCGGGGGCGGCGCGGTCATGACCGGCTGTATCGGCGGAGGGGACGGCGGCATCTCCGGCGGCACGGCTCCGGGCATTGCCGGAGAAGGCGGAGGGACCGTGCCTCCCGGTTCATACTGGGCAGAAGGCGGCCGTGCCTGGGATTTGCTGGTATAATGTTCCACCGCCCCGATGGCCAGGCCCAGCAGCCCCAGGCCGACCTGGGCCTTCATGTTGCTTCCCTTCCCGCCTCGGGAAAGACCGCCTTTCAGCAGACTGCCCAACAATTTTTCCGGATTAAACATGGCGTCATTCCTTTATGTTCCGTTAAAGTAAAATAAAAGCAACTCCTCAGGTGGCGGGTGCGCCATATACATTAGCAGCATGCGCGCCGGTTTTCAATATTCTCAGCAACAGAGAGAACAGGGGCGTTCAAAAAATTATAATTTTCTTGTTTTGGCGAGGGATGTCGCCGGCAGACTCAATTGTCGAACCGCCCAGTAGCTGAACAAACTGCGAGGTTGAACGATCCGGTAATCCTCCTCTTCAGGCAGAAGGGTTCGTCGGCTGCCAAATGAGGTTGACTTTGGCTGAAAAGGGTCAAGGGGGGGCAGGTCTGCTTTTGGCTTTTGATTAGCCTTGTTGAGCTCGAAAAGTCAACGGTAGACTTGACCCTTCCCGCTTCCCGAATCCCGAAAACACGCCCCACGCGCTGTTCGGACCGTTCGCTTAGGTGGATGAAGACCAGCAACCTGACGGGTTTGTGTCAGGAAAGGCCACCGGATCAATGGCCGGGTTATGCGGCTTTATATGTTTTTACTTCTGCCGGTAAGCGACCAGCAAGCCGGTCCTCTTCCACGTCAAGGTCGTAATCCATTTGCAGTCCAAGCCAGAACTGCGGGGACATCGTGAAATAATGAGCCAGGCGGAGTGCGGTTTCCGCGGTTATTCTTCTTTTCCCGTGCACGATTTCATTTATCCGGCGGGGCGACACGCCTATGTCCGTGGCGATTTTATTTTGACTGAGGCGCATAGGGATCAAGAACTCCTCCAGCAAAATCTCACCCGGATGTATGGGGTTTATTTTTTTCATCTTCACAGCCTCCTAATGATAATCAACGATCTCCACGTCATATGCATCACCGTTTAACCACGTAAAGCAGACTCTCCACTGGTCATTGATTCGTATGCTGTATTGTCCTTTTCTGTTGCCTTTCAATGGTTCTAAACGGTTGGCAGGGGGAACGCTCAGATCGTTTAGAATCGTGGCACGGTTGAGCATGCGAAGCTTTCTCAACGCAATCTGCTGGATATCGTTCGGAAATTTCTTTGAGAAAATCCTGGTAAATATTTTCCCCGTCTCTTTGCATTTAAATGACTGGATCATATAGAAGAGATTAAAGTATGCAACGTATAACGTCAAGCGTTATGCGCTGATTTATGCATGATCTGAGAATCAGCATGCCCAAGCCGGCGTGAAGGATTGCCAGCTGGTTACTTTTCAACACCCTTTTAAGTTATTAAATTAACACCGTCCCCATCGCCGTCATAAAGCTCAATTATTTCGATATGTTATTAGATATTTTCCCGTTATTAGGAAAATCTCCAGTCATTTTGCAAGAGGCTCAGTAGAGAGCTGGTTATGGCCGCCGGCATATTTACCAGATAAATCCTCCCCTGCTATATCAAGCAGCACCTCGGGATGACGGGAAGCAATCCGCAAGAGAACACGCGCCGGGCCTTCCGGTTTACGACGGCCCTGTTCCCAGTTACGCAACGTCCCCACGCTGATACCCACAAGGTGCGCGAATTTATCCTGTGAGAGACCGAACTGCTCACGGAGCGCGCGCACCTCGGTCTCGGGAAATTCAAACGAGCGGGAAGGCGGCATTGTCCCTTTCATGATTGCCGCTCCCTGCTTCACGCTTTCCAGCAGTTCCTTAAAAAGTTCGTCATTCATGATATTCCTCCTCAACGACCTTCTTGAGCTGCTTAAGCTGGTCGGTCGTTAAATTGTCCTGTACGTTCTTTGGATAGATGAACAGGAGCATAATAGTACCTCCTGCAGTGAACCAGTAATAGATCACCCTCAGGCCACCTCGCTTGCCGCGTCCTTCCGCTGTCAAGCGTAATTTGCGGAGACCGCCGCTGCCGGGTATGACCTTGCCGGCATCAGGCCGTTCCAGTAACATATTTTGGAAAAGACGGTATTCATCATCCGAAAGCGTAGCGAGAAGCTGCTTGGTGAATATGGGGGTTTCGATGATAATCATGAATTATATATACGTCATTGGCGTATCTATGTCAAGGGGGGGCAGGGTTGATATTTCAAGACCCTTCTGACTTGAAGTGTATGTATTCGTTTATGCATGATCTGTGAACCAGCATGCCCAAGCCGGCGTGAAGGATTGCCAGCTGGTTACTTTTCAACACCCTTTTAAGTTATTAAATTAACACCGTCCCCATCGCCCTACTTTGTGCGATTTTGTGGTCCGTACGCGATGAATTGGACATATGAAGGATGGTCTTTTGGGGGAGCAGTGGATGGTTCGTGAAGCAAGTTAATTCTGGCACATAGCTCATGGTGATGTATAGCAATCGGATCGAAAACGTCACGGTATTCAATTAAAGCCCAAATGAAGATTACTGTTTGGCGATTCCAGTTTTCTTTCATTGTTGCGATTGGAATACTTTTATAAGCGCTCTTTCCCGTGGAACGCGGCCCTAGTATGGCAGTAGCGCCTGCTGGATCCCACTTATTGAAATTTGGTTCACGATTTTCGGCAATCGGAAAAGTTTGAAAGTTAATCCACGATTGAACATGAGTGGCTGGAGTAATTCCGACATTCTCCCAATCAACCCAAAAGATGTAATTTTCGATTTTGTTGTCAACAAAATTTGGAGCGCTGTTAAATCCTCCGAACACGAACGCTCGTTGAGATATGGTAAGGCTTTTGTTGGCTATATCAGCGCTTCTTTCGGCGGCTTTGGCGGATTTCTCTGCAATAATACTATTGGCTCTAGTTTCCTCCCAAAGCCGATGAGTAGAGTGCCACAATAGACCAGTAAATACCGCGAGGACCGCAGTAAACAACACAAGAAAAGAATCTGTAACTTTGAGTTTGAACCCAAGAACCGGGGGCCAATATTCGTTTTTCTCATCATGTTTATTCATAATATCCTCCTTTGCGGCATTACGTCTATCGACCATAGTGCCGTCCGTGGATGATGATTGCTTTTTAGCCTGATTGGAGTCTTGCTGATCTTGAGCGGAATCTTTTGCTTCCTGTTTAGTTGCTATTTGTGGGGTCTCTTGATTTGCGTGTGATATTGAGTTTACGCTTATCGATAGAGAAATAGCTAGAAACACGACGGAAAATACGGTGGTTTTCATGATCTCAAACCATTGGTTATCAGTTAATTTACCTTAGCTAAAATGATAATCCATGATAACTGCTTAAAAAT
>ENA-ORXD01001877-ORXD01001877.1-sediment-metagenome-genome-assembly--contig:-NODE-1877-length-15527-cov-3.411392_pt1 | contig 15527 bp, 10 predicted proteins | sample MGYA00237862_ERZ511471 | MGnify/ENA metagenome assembly ERZ511471 | reverse complement strand
TACAATTCAATCAGCGGATTGGAAGATTGACCCGGCGGGCAATGAAGCGTTTTTTCGGATTAGAGCGAAAGCTTTTTTATATCATATGGTTCGTCGTATCGTTTATGTGCTAGTAAGAGCTGGGCAAATGCGGATCGATTTAGATGATATCCAGGCTTGTATTGAGAAACAAAGCGAACTGCCCGCGGGATTAGCTCCCGCTAAAGGATTGATTTTGGAGCAAATTATTTATTAATGGAGTACAGATTGTGGAAAAAACATATGTAATTAAAGGACAACCTGAGAGCAAATGGGTTGTGGTTGATGCAAATGGTCAAAAATTAGGCCGATTGGTGACCACAATTGCATCCATTTTATTGGGTAAGAACAAACCTGATTTTACTCCCGGTGTTGCGATGGGCGATTCTGTGATTGTGATCAATGCGAAAGGCATCCAAGTGAATCCAACACGGGTAAAGGAGAAAGTCTATTACCGCCATTCGAATTATCCTGGCGGATTAAAAGAAGTAAGCTATTCGCATCAGTTAGAAAAACACCCGGAAAGAATTATTAAGTTTGCGGTCAAAGGGATGCTGCCGCATAACAAATACGGAAACAAGTTGATGAAGCGTCTGCGTGTTTATGCAGGAGCTGAGCATCCTCATAAAGGGCAACAACCCGCAGAAATAAAATAGGCAAAACAATTCAGGAGAAAAATTAGTATGTCGGGACAATATTATGAAGGCATCGGCCGTCGCAAGGAAAGTACTGCCCGCGTTCGCATTATGCAAGGAGAGGGCAATTTTACTGTCAATGAAAAAACCTTGATAGAGTACTTTACCCGTTTAGGCGATGCACAAGCTATTCTGGAACCTTTCAACAGCACAGGTGAAAACCAAAGTCAATATGATGTGACGGTAATCGTGAAAGGCGGTGGGGTGACTGGACAGGCAACAGCTGTGCAGTTAGGTCTAGCGCGCGCTTTCACCAAACTCAATCAAGACTACATCACAGCGCTTCGCAAGGACAATTTGCTTACTCGCGACCCACGCGTAAAAGAACGCAAGAAACCTGGACTTAAACGGGCGCGCAAGGCACCAACCTACACCAAGCGTTAAAAAACAATAATTCCCATATTGATTAATTGCTACCCACTTAGTCTCGATTAAGTGGGTAGTATAATTTTTCGGCAGCTAATCCCTCTTAACAAGAAAGGTTTCATGAATTATACCCATCTAAAAGAAGTCCTAGAGGTTATTGACCCTGATGGCAAGCTTCTCAATATCCAAATAATTGATGGAAGGACTTTACAGGGCAAGCACATTTTTCTGCATGAGAAGGACCAGGCAGCGTTGTATGGTTTTGAGGGAAAGGCAGCCTGCCCGCAATTCTTTATTGAAAAACTTTCACGGGAATACCCTAAATACCTCTTATCCCTGTTAAGGAAAGAAAAAAATCACTGGCGGAAATTAGAGTTTGAAGGAAAAGAAGCTGAAAGAATTTTGAATAACTCTACAGTGGATTTTCTTTTTATCCCGGCGGTCAAATCAAATGCATCCTTGCTTGCTTTTCGAGAACTGGTGGCGCATCTGCGAGCGCCTGAAGGCTGCCCTTGGGATCGAGAACAGGACCACCAAACGCTAAGAACCAATTTGCTGGAAGAAACCTATGAAGTATTGGATGCCATTGATTGTGGTGAACCCTCTGCATTATGTGAGGAGCTCGGAGACCTTTTGCTACAAATCGTGTTGCATGCCCAAATTTCAAATGAGGTAGGCGAGTTTGGCATGCAGGAGATCATAGAAGCGATCCATCGCAAAATTACTTTCAGGCATCCACATGTATTTGGAGATCTAGATGTGGAGGGCGTCAGCGGGGTTCTTCATAATTGGGAAAATTTGAAATCTCAAGAACGCGTGCATAATCACATCCTACAAGAAAGTATTCTGGATTCCATTCCTCGCAATCTACCAGCTTTGGCACTAGCGCAAAAATACCAAGAGCGGGCTGCTCGGGTAGGTTTTGATTGGCCAGAGATTGCACCTGTTCTAGACAAAATCAGAGAAGAGATCGAAGAATTGAAAAATGCGAAAGACAAAGAGACACAACAAGCTGAAATAGGTGATCTGCTTTTTGCAATGGTCAACCTTATCCGCTGGTATGGATTAGATGCTGAAAGCGCATTGCGTAAAATGACCCGCCGATTCTATGACCGATTTCGTGAAATTGAAAAAAAAGCCTCCAGTCAAGGCCAGAAAGTAAGCGACCTCTCACTGGAGGAAATGGATGCCATCTGGGAGTTGGCGAAAGCAAGCGAAGTTAAAACTGCGCGAAGCGAGCGGTAAAATGCCGCAGTAATTCCGGTTTGAATATGATGCGATAACCACGAAAAGCAGAGTGATTCTTCTTGAGGCATGAAAATCCTCTTGATGATGTTTGAAAAACTTTCTTTCGTTGAACCACTCAAAATAAACAGATATTTAGCTTATTGAATGTAATGATTTTTGACCGTTCGCATGCATAGACATAAAGCTCGTTTTTTATTCATTTTCTTGACGATCCTAATGGTCAGCATATTCCTCTGGTTAATATGGCCATTGCCTACGGCAACCCAATCCTTATGTATAAATCCAGATTACCTGAATCGAGAGGCTTTACTGGCGTGCCCAACTCTAAAATATATAGAATCGTATGATTTTATTATTCAATCACCAAAAAGGACTTGGAAGGCGGAACCGGCCTATCTTTGGTTGATGCTGAAACAGAGGGAAGCGCCACTATTTGATGAAACAGCAAGTACCATTGTCATTGAAACGCAATTAGATCTTCCCAGTGTTGTCGTTCAGCCGGGTTCGCGTTTGATTACACCTTTTCAAGGCGCGGAAGACCAAACAATCCTCTATTCCATAACGGCTTATCAAGAAGGAACAGTAGAGGGAACTTTATGGATAAGAGCGGTGCGCGGTGCCGGAACTGAATCGAGTATTGATGCGATAACTTTGTTCTCGGTGCCAATTTCTCTGCATGTCATATCGATACTAGGAATGCCGCCTGTTTTGGTGCGTTATCTCTGCCTGCTGGGTTTGCTGCTGGTGCTGGCAGTTGGGCTGCGGAACAAGCTAAAGGGGCAGGAATGATATAATTCCAGTCGATGAACCCTGAATCCCAAAAGAAGATCAAATTAACTAAAGCTAAACAGGAGGAGCTCAACCGTAAGCTTACACCCGTTTATCGCAGGACGGGATTCATAACCTTCGCAATCGGGCTGGCGGCTATTTTGATCGGTTTGGCCATTGACCGTACCAACGAGACTACCCCAATCGTTACTGTAGCCTTGCTGGTGGTAAGCGTACCGCTGGTGTTATGGATTAACACGCGTATGATCCGTAAAGCTATCCAGGAAGCCGCTGAAGAAATGCGATCCGAAAGTAAGTAATCTTTTCAATTTAGTTAATACATGCTCCTGAACGACCTAGTTAAATCTGTTCCGAAAATTCCTCAACCCGCACAAAGCTTACCGAGGGTAGAAGTGCGGGCGATACATTTTGATTCACGTCAAGTCATTCCGGGCAGCTTGTTCGTTGCAGTCCAGGGCGGCAATAAGGATGGGCATGCTTATATTCCAGATGCGCTTGAAAAAGGTGCCTGCGCGGTAATCGGTAGTCAGGCGTTAGATTTGGGAGAAGTGCCCTACCTGCAAGTGGAGAATCCGCGTGAAGTGCTGGCCTTTGCAGCGGCAGCCTTTTATGGATTTCCTGCCAGGCAACTGACAGTGATCGGTGTGACCGGAACGGACGGCAAAACGACCACCGTCAATCTTATTTATCACATAATGCTGGCGGCTGGATTGAAAGCCGGCATGATCTCAACAGTCAATGCGGTCGTTGGCGAAGAGGTGATCGATACCGGTTTTCATGTAACCACTCCTGAGGCGCCAACCATCCAAGCGCTTCTGCGTAAAATGGTGGATGACGGCATAACGCACGTAGTGCTGGAAACCACTTCGCACGGGCTCGACCAGCAACGCGTGGCAGCCTGTGATTTCGATTTGGGCGTGATTACGAATATCACGCATGAACACCTAGATTACCATGGAGATTATGAGGGCTACCTGCAGGCAAAAGCACACTTGCTGACGGGTTTGGTTGAAACCCCCAGCAAAAGCCAAGGCCACTATACTGTGGCAGTACTCAACCGCGACGATATTTCCTATGCGCGCTTGAAACAAGTCCTGGCGAATGAACAATATCAATCTATCCGAACGGTGACCTACGGCATGCAGAGAGGAACTGACTTGACAGGACGGAATTTGCAGACAAACATCAACGGCATCCGGTTGGAGGCGTTGCTGCATGGGCAAGCATTCCCGCTGCGTTCGGATATGCTGGGCGATTACAATGCCAGCAATATGCTGGCAGCCGCAGCAGCCTGCAGATTGGGGTTGGGATTAGATATGCGGTTTGTTCAGCAGGGCATCCAAGACATGCCGGGCGTGCCTGGGCGTATGGAGCGCATTCATTTGGGGCAAGATTTTTTAGCGATCGTGGATTTTGCCCACACCCCCAACGCACTCAAAGTGGCATTGGAAACAGTACAGCGCATGAAAAACAGCGGCAAAGTGATTGCCGTGTTTGGCTCAGCGGGGCTGCGCGACCGACAGAAGCGGCGGTTGATGGCGGCGACCGCTATTCGCCTAGCAGACATGACTATCTTGACAGCCGAAGATCCGCGCACAGAACAATTGAATGATATTCTGGCTGAAATGGCGGATGAAGCCAAAAAAAATGGCGGAATAGAGGGGAGCAATTTCCTGCGCGTGCCAGATCGCGGGGAGGCAATACGCGAAGCGGTCAGGTTGGCGAACAGAGGCGACATTGTGATGGCTTGCGGCAAGGGGCATGAACAATCCATGTGCTTCGGTGAAACGGAATACGCCTGGGACGACCGCACCGCCATGCGTGCAGCGCTGAGCGAACGCTTGGGGCTGACAGGTCCTGCAATGCCATACCTGCCAACTCAGAAATAAAAAAAAGAGCTCGTTCATTGTGAACGGCTCTTTCTATTTGTGTTTTTCCAGAAATGACTGGCTAACGGCGTTGTTCGCGGTTCGGGCGTCCACCACGGTTGCTGCGCCCGCCGTGCCGATCCCCAGAGCTTTTTCGATTGGGCTGGTCATGTTCGCGCGCTTCTTCCGGGCTCCAGCCTTCCAGCACTGCCTGGCGCGAGAGGCGGATCTTGCCCATGGGATCAATATCTGTGATCATAACCGTCAGATCCTCACCCAGGGAAGCGACATCTTCCACTTTATTGACGCGCTCGCTGTCAAGCTGGGAGATATGCACCATGCCATCTACACCCGGCATAATCTCAACAAAGGCTCCGAAATCGGTAATGCGCACCACCTTGCCGGTATAAATACGGCCGATGACCGGGCTTTCAGTCAACTGCATGATGCGCTCGCGGGCTTCATTCTCATTGTTGCGGTCGGTGGCGGCGATGTAAACGGTGCCATCTTCGGCAATATCAATGTGGGTGTCGGTTTCTTCCTGAATTGCACGGATCATCTTACCGCCTGGGCCAATGACCGCACCGATCTTTTCGACCGGAATATGGATGGTTACAATGCGCGGAACGAACTCCTTCAGTTCAGGACGCGGAGCAGGCATAACCGTTTTGATCTTGTCCAAAATGAACAGGCGCGCCTCTTTGGCTTGAGCCAGGGCTTCGGACATGATCTCGGGTGTAATGCCTTTGATTTTGATATCCATCTGCAGGGCGGTGATGCCGTTTTCAGTGCCGGCGACCTTGAAATCCATGTCGCCCAGATGATCTTCCAGACCTTGAATGTCAGTCAACACTTTGTACTGACCGGCTTCCTTGATGAGTCCCATAGCAATGCCTGCTACGGGCGCCTTGATGGGTACGCCAGTATCCAGCAGCGCCAGGGTGGAGCCGCAAACGGAGGCCATGGAAGTTGAACCATTGGAGGACAAGACCTCGGAGACCAGGCGCATGGTGTAGGGGAAATCTTTTTCGTCTGGCAGAACAGCCATGAGGGCGCGTTCCGCCAGAGCGCCGTGCCCGACTTCGCGGCGCGAGCGAAACGTTCGTCCGACTTCGCCAGTGGAGAAGGGCGGGAAGTTATACTGGTGCATGTAACGTTTGGAATCGTTGGGGCCGAGATTATCCAGTTCCTGGGCTTCTTTGGGAGTGCCGAGGGTGGCGAGGGTGAGCACCTGTGTTTCGCCGCGTGTGAACAAACCGGAGCCGTGCGCGCGCGGACTGGTGCCTACTTCACACCAAATGGTGCGGATGTCACTGGTACCGCGCCCATCCGGGCGGAGGCCTTTTTCTAGAATGCGCGAGCGCACCACTTTTTTATAGGCATCCTCAAAGGCTTGACTGACGGGTAGCAATTTACTTTCGTCCTCAGCGGCCAGGGCTGCCAGAGTCTCTTCCTTTAGAAGGCGAATGCCCTCATCCAGTTCGGCTTTCAAATGCGGCTGTTCCAACAGCGCGGTCATGCTGTCCTTGCAGCGCGCGTAGACTTCGCCATTAAGGCTTGTATCGGGTTGGGGGATTTCCATGACACGCTTGGGTTTGCCCACCTCGGCCGCCATCTTTTCCTGAATATCGATCAGGGGCTGGATGGCCTGGTGCGCCAGACTGATGGCAGCGATCATGTCACTTTCGCTGGTTTCATCCGAGCCGGATTCAACCATGAGGATGGCATCGCGCGTGCCTGCCACCCGCAGGTCAAGAGCTGATTCAGCCATCTGGTCGAAGGTGGGGTTGACGACAAACTCACCGTTGATGCGGCCAACGCGCACTGCCCCGACAGGACCGCCCCAGGGGATATCCGAAATGACCAGTGCCGCAGAGGCGGCGTTGACGGTCATGATATCCAGCAGGTTCTCAAAATCAGCGGACAGGGTGTAGGCGATGATCTGCACTTCATTGCGCATGTTCTGGTCGAACAGCGGGCGCAGAGGGCGATCGGTGAGGCGCGCGGTGAGCACAGCCTCGTCATCCGGGCGGCCTTCGCGCCGGAAGAAAGAACCGGGAATGCGGCCGCCGGCGTAAAGGCGCTCTTCATATTCCACGCTGAGCGGGAAGAAGTCGATGCCCTCGCGGGTTGAATTTGACATTACGGCTGAGGCGAAGATGACCGAATCGCCTACGCGCGCAGTCACTGCCCCGGAAGATTGACCGGCCAATTTACCGGTCTCGAATGTGATGGTTTGATTGCCCACCACGGTTGAAAATTGTTTTCCTTGTGGATCCATGTTTCCCTCATTTCTTCCCCACTGCGGTCAGGGACTGAGAAGCGCCAAGGAGGGGCTCATTGCCGCTTCTCAATTCCCAACCAGGGGATAGGTTGATTATGATTGAACAAGCTGATGGAGGAAAAGCCATCAGCTTGTTATCCAAACATTATTTGGTCCTCAGATTCAAGCGCATGGTCACCGCCTGGTAGCGCGGCAGACTTTTCTTGCGCAAATACGCCAAGAAGCGCCGGCGCTGCCCGACCATTTTAAGCAGACCGCGGCGTGAAGATTCGTCGTGCTTGTGAATCTTCAGATGCTCGGTGAGCTGCAAGATGCGCTTGGTGAGCATGGCGATCTGAACCTCAGTGGAGCCGGTATCCGACTCATGGACCTTGTATTCAGTGATAATGCTTTCTTTTTCTTCTTTAGTTAACGACATGACAATGCTTTCTCCTTCTATTCTTTATGTTCAGCAAGTCTCCTCACCCGCAGCCAAAGCCGCGGGAGGGACCAGTCAGGAAAACCATTATACCAGAGAAGGAGGGGATTGGTTTTGAAAGGGGTTTGGGAAGTTTGGGGATTCGTTTCGGACAAAAGTTGACAGTTTTTCAAAACGAATGGATTCGTTTCTATGAAACGAAAGAGTAAAATCCCCCAAATATCCCTATTGAGAACCAACCTGAATAAAGAGTGGTTTTTCGCTTACTCACTGCATACGTTCAGGATGAGGCGTGATCAGCCATAGCCAGCAGGGCGATTTTGATGGAGTTGGTGACGGCAAGCTGGTAGTCGGGCAGGAAAGTATCATCGCGGCGGTTGGCGATGGTGGTGCAGATGGAAGCAGCCGGGTAGCCAAGCCCGCCCATGAAGTGGGTAAGGAAGCTGGTTTCCATTTCCATATTCTCGACGCGCTGACCAACCAGGTTGGGATCGTAATCCGCGAGCAGCTGATCGAGGTCGGGCAGGCTGGGCGCGACGCGGGCGATGTTGCGCCCCTGCGCGGCAAAAAAACCGCTGCAGGAGACAGTGAGACCTACCTTGACAGAGACATTCAGCCGCTGAGCAGCGCTTTGCAGCGCTTCCAGCAGGGCGGGATGGGTGCGGGAGACATAAGGCTGAACCTTGCCGGCGTAGCGCGAATCCCGCGGCAGGTGCGCGGAAAACAGATCTGCCAGCTCTTTTTCAAGCCGCCGGCAGGTCGGATCGGGGTAGGGGACATTGTAGAACAGACCGGAGTTATCCATGCCGATGGCGTACGAGGTGATGATGGGCGTGCCGAGGGCAGTGGAAGACTGCAGCCCGCCGCAGGTACCCACGCGGATGAGCTGAAGCGGTTGGAAGGACGCTTTGGGCGAACGGGTGCGGAAGTCAATTTCATTCAGCGCGACCAGCTCCTGCAGGACGATCTCAAGCGAGGGCGTGCCCATGCCGGAAGTGGCAACGGTGGTGCGCATGGACGGGAAAGGGGCTGCTTTTACGTCAGTAAGGCGCGCGCTGCCGGTCACCGTGACCAAACCGCGGTGCTCATGAATAACGGCATTCGGCTGAAAGAATTCTTGCGCGATCATGTGCGCACGCCCAGGATCGCCCACCAGCAGGATGTTGGGCGCGAGCTGTTCGGGCTTGATCTGCAGGTGGTAGATGCGATCATCCGCATCTATGGGCAGGTCGGAGGCAGTGAAGGGCAGAGCGCGATCAGCGGATTCTTTTTTAAAGGTTTTCATGGGTGATTTCCTTTTCGGTTCATCCAGATGTGCGTTTAATATACCCAAGAATCAGGGAAAAGGCAATCAAAGGAAAAATCGCAAAGGATTATCATTGAGTATTGTTCACACGCAGGCTCAAGGGGTGGAATGCAAAAGATGGTTATTAGGATATAAATCATCCCCTTTTTTTTAAACATTCACAACTACTCATAGAAAAATGGGTTTAACACAAAAATAGAGATGTTTTCAATCTTAATTGATTAGACAATATCGGAAGTTCATTTCTGAGGATATGATGAGTTCGAAAATAACCAAGAATATAAAAACAGGAGCATCAGCCCCTACATTGACACCGATTGCCATTATAGGTATGGCAGGCATTTTTCCCGAGGCGCAGAATCTTGAACGTTATTGGGAAAATATTCTAGGTGAGGTAAACTGCATCCGCGAAGTGCCTGCATCCCGATGGAACGTAAATGATTACTATGATTCTGATCCTTCAGTGCCTGATAAATCTTATAGCAAGTACGGCGGCTTTATTCCGGATATTCAATTTGACCCAATGGAATTCGGTCTTCCACCTAACATTCTGGAAGTTACTGATGTTTCTCAGCTTTTAGGATTGATTGTTGCCAAGGATGCACTTGTGGATGCTGGATATCGGGAAAATGACAAAGAGGTTTTTAACCGGACTGGTGTGATCTTGGGCATGGTGGGTATGTCATCCAAAGTTATACACCCATTGTTAAATCGATTGCAGTATCCTGTGTGGGAGAAAGTTTTGCGTTCTAGTTCGGTTCCTGAAGAAGAGGTCCCCGCAATCATTGAGAAAATGAAACTGGCCTATATCGGTTGGAATGAGAACGCTTTTCCAGGCGCAATCGGTAATGTCGTCGCCGGTCGCATTGCTAATCGTTTCGATCTGGGCGGCACAAACTGTATTGTGGATGCCGCCTGCGGCAGCTCGTTGGCAGCAGTCAGCATGGCTGTGAGTGAGTTAGCACTCGGCCGCGCTGACATGATGATCACAGGAGGTGTGGATACCGATAATTCGATTCTGACCTTCCTGTGCTTCAGCAAGACCCCGGCTTTTTCCAAAGGTGACCGGTTGCGCGCTTTCAGCGCAGAATCGGACGGCATGCTGACGGGCGAAGGCATTGGAATGCTGGTGCTCAAACGCCTGGCGGATGCAGAAAGAGACGGCGATCGAATCTACGCAGTCATCCGCGGCATAGGCACCTCAAGCGACGGATATTTCAAGAGCATTTACGCTCCCCGGCCGAGCGGCCAAGCCAAAGCCATTCAACGCGCATATGACTGCGCGGGTTATTCGCAAAATACTGTTGGTTTGATCGAGGCGCATGGTACCGGCACGAACGCCGGAGACCCAGCAGAATTTGAAGGCCTGCGCCAGGTGTTCAGCCGAGACAACCCGCAAAAGCAGCATATCGCATTGGGCAGCGTGAAATCCCAGATTGGCCATACGAAGGCTGCTGCGGGCGCCGCGAGTCTGATAAAGGCATCCCTGGCGCTGCACGACAAAGTGCTGCCGGCAACTATTAATATATCCAAACCCCATCCTGGCATGGAGATCGAACAATCGCCATTCTATCTCAACACGCGTACACGACCTTGGTTTAGGCGAACAGACGGGAAGCCACGGCGCGCGGGTGTCAGTTCCTTCGGCTTTGGGGGAACCAACTTTCATATTGCTGTTGAGGAATATAACGAAAATAAAGAATTTGTACGAATTCACCCATCTCCATATACTATTCTGCTATCCGCGCCGACTTTGGAGGAATTAAAGAAGATCTGCCAGTCCGCCACTGATGACCTTGTAGGCGAGCAAGCCGAAAAGACACTCACCCAATTGGATGAAGCTTCATTCGATAAAGGCATTCCTCCTGAACATTCTAGGGTGGGTTTTGTAGCCGAGTCTGTTGAGGATGCGCGGGAAAAACTGGCTGAATCATTAAAGTTACTTAAGGCAAATGAAAGTCAGGAACATTGGTCACATCCCAAAGGGATATTCTTTCGATCGTCTGGAATCGAGACGAGTGGGAAGACCGTCGCGCTATTCCCGGGTCAGGGTTCGCAATATGTGAACATGGGTCTGGAATTGGCTATCAATTTCCCGGAATTCCGCAACGCCTTCGAGCATGCAGATACACAAGCAGCAGAGATGGGTGGAGAATTGCTAACCAGTGTTGTTTTCCCCATCCCGGTCTTTTCGGACGAGGAACGCAAGACGCAGCAAGAGAAACTCACCGCCACCGAAAACGCCCAGCCTGCGATCGGCACCTTCAGCATGGGGCTTTACCAAATGCTGGAGTCTGCCGGTTTTCATGCGGATTTCTTCGCCGGGCACAGCTTTGGCGAGCTGACCGCACTATGGGCTAGCAGCATGCTGGATGATGATGCTTATCTGCGTTTGGCTTTCGCGCGCGGTCTGGCGATGAGTACGCCGGCTGCTTCAGGCAAGGATACCGGCAGCATGGCAGCCGTGAAGGGCAATGTCAGCCAGATCAGAGATCTGATCAAGGTATTCCCGGAAGTCAAGATCGCCAATTTCAATTCGACTTCCCAGGTAGTGCTAGCCGGCTCCACTAAAGGAATCAAGGATGTTCAACCCATCTTGGAAAGTGCCGATTTGTCGGTTTACCCACTGAATGTTTCTGCGGCCTTCCATACCAAATTCGTTGAACATGCCAAAGAACCTTTTTCGAAAGCCATTAAGAAGGAGAAATTTCATCAAACTAAAGACAATGTCTACTCCAACACAACCGGTCAACCTTATTCAGTGGATGCAGCTGCAGCGGCACAAACACTTTCGGACCATATTCTGAACCCCGTCAGGTTTCAGGAAGAGATTGAAAATATATACAACAATGGCGGAAGGATCTTTATCGAGATAGGGCCGAAGAATGTGCTCAGCAACCTGGTGAAGGACATACTGGGAGAAAAACCGCATGAGATCGTTACCTTCAATCCGAACACAAAGGGAGACAGCGACCTGCAATTCCGCCAGGCGGTGCTCCAGTTACGCATGCTGGGCTTTGAATTCGGGAATATCGATCCGCATAAATCACACAAGACAATCAAAACGCAATCAGCCAGCAAAGTAGCAGTGATGCTGAATGGCGGTCTTTACACAACCGATGCATCCAAACTGAAATTCGATCAAGCGCTTAAAGAAGGATCTTCTCATAGGATGTTGAAAGTTTCAACTGCAACTTCGAGGTCTATCGTTAATAATCTCGGGAGGATTGAACCCGCTCCTGTTAGCCAACCAAACAATTTAATCCCAACAACAAATTTGCCAAGGGTACCATCAGTAATTAGTAGCAACGAAATTGAGAACCTTATCCAGAAACTGCAAGCCCACCAATCAGGTCTTTTAAAGACCCATGAGCAGTTTCTACAAAACGACAATACCTCCAAAGCACTACTGCAGCAGATCACCGATACAGAGCTTTCGATGCTTTCGAGCAATAATGGGAATCAGCCAGATGAGCATGCATTGAACGTGATTGAAAAATGGGCTGAGACCATCGCCAGCCAGCATGAAGCCACGAGCAACGCCCACCAGGCATACATCCAGTCCCAGACAGATTTCACACGCCGGTACACTGAACTGATCCTGGGATTGATGAATGACGTGACTTCATTACAGCCAACCGCACAACCAGCGGAATCCAATGAGATTGTCAACGAAATGATCATTGATGCCCCTGTTGAAACGTCTGTGCCGGCAACGATTGCGCCAGTTGAGCCATCTTATACATCGTCAGAACCTGCCGCCCAAGCAAAAAGAGCGTATTTGGTTGACGAACTCAGCGCATCCTTCCTGACCATTGTCAGCGAGAAGACCGGATACCCGGTGGACATGCTGGAATTGGACATGGATATGGAAGCCGACCTGGGCATCGATTCCATCAAACGCGTGGAGATTCTGGGCGCGATGCAGGAACAATACCCTGCACTCCCCACTATCGAAGCTGAAGAACTGGTGGAACTGCGCACACTGTCACAGGTTATTGGTGCATTCAAGGTGGATGCGACAGCTTCACCAGCCCCCGTGAGCGCTAAAGAATCAACCGCTGTTGAAGATTCTTCCGCTGCAGTGACAATTGATCTTGATGTCAGCAGTGACGAGATCAAAGAGGCTTTCCTCGAAATTGTCAGCGAAAAGACGGGCTATCCGGTGGATATGCTTGAGCTTTCCATGGACATGGAAGCCGATCTAGGCATCGATTCGATTAAGCGTGTTGAGATTCTCGGAACGGTGCAGGAGAAATATCCTAAACTGCCCACCATCAGTGCGGAGGAATTGGTCGAACTGAGGACCCTGGCACAGGTTATCAGCGCTTTCAAGAATGGAAGCTCTGCACTCGAAAAACCCCAAGTAATTCAACCCACTCAAGCGTCAAAGGCGGTGAAAGATGTGGCGTCTCAAGCATCGGAAAACCAAACAGATGAGATTAAGTCATCATTTCTGGAGATCGTCGGCGAAAAAACCGGTTACCCTACCGATATGCTGGAATTGAAAATGGACATTGAAGCCGATCTGGGAATTGATTCCATCAAACGGGTCGAGATCCTGGGCGCCGTGCAGGAGAAATACCCAGACCTTCCATCCATCAGTGCAGAAGAACTGGTAGAACTGCGAACATTGGGTCAGATCATTGCCAAATTCAGTGCAGGTGAAAAAACTGAAGTGAAATCAGCATCTATGGTATCAAAAGAACCAAAACCTGCAATTACAGCGCCCATCGCGGTGATGCGGGTTACTTTACAGCCGCTGCCAAGACCTGACCATGTAGTGCTTGATTTTCCCGAGGGGAGTACGGTACTAATCACTGCTAAAGATAGTGAAAAAGCCAATCATTTGGCGAAGAGTTTTATCGATAAAGGTCTGAATGTCGGGCTGATTTACTTGACCCCGAATGTCAAACCAGCCAATTCTGCAAAGACAAAAGGAATTATCGACTATACGCTCGAAGATACCAGCGATGATGCCATTCAAGTCTTGATGCAGCATGTGATCACCGATCATAAAAAGATCGTTGCTTTCTTTCATCTAGAGTCAGCCCGCAATGGAAAAAATAATAAAACGATTGATATATCCAATAAAGGTGAGCAATCCCTTAAATCAGTATTCCTGATTGCACGCCACCTAAAGGCACCCCTCTCTGAAGCGCCTGCGGAAACACGCCCGGCTTTTATTACAGTTACCCAAATGGATGGTCAATTTGGTCTCAAGGGATATAGAGCTGCCGACCCGCTGCCCGGTGGTTTTGCGGGGTTGGTGAAAACCCTGCGCCAGGAATGGCCGAATGTGTTCTGTCGGGCGCTGGATTTCCATCCGGAAATTGACGCGCAGGAGATGGCAGAAAAGATACAAGATGAACTCCATGATGCAGACTTGCGCCTTGGTGAAGTGGGTTACACACCCGAGGGGCGTTTTACGCTTGCGCTCAGCGAAGAAAGATAGGATGATGGCTGAAAGAAAAAATAAACCAACGTTCACCAATAACTCTGTGCTGCTCATCACCGGAGGCGCCAAGGGCATCACAGCCCAATGCGCCATCCGGCTGGCAGAGATGGCAAGATGCAAATTTATCTTGGTGGGAAGATCAGCAGTTAGCGTTGATGAACCTGACTGGGCGAAAGTGTCCTCAAATTCTGAAGACCTGCAGAAAAGTGCGATAACTTATTTCAAGGAAAAAGGCGATAAATTATCTCCAATGGAACTTCATCGTATAGTGGGCAGCGTACTCTCTTCGCGCGAGATCAACGCAACCCTAAATGCGATCCAATCGCATGGCGGGCAAGCCCTATACATTTCCGCGGATGTGACCGATGAAAAAGCCCTGGCTGAAAAAGTGAGATCTGCTGAAGAGCAAATGGGCTCGGTCACTGGTGTTATCCACGGCGCCGGTAATCTGGCGGATAAACTAATCGAGAACAAGACTGAAAAGGATTATGACCTGGTAGTGAACACCAAGGTCAAAGGCTTGCATTCTGTGATCAAAAGCATCGATCCAAAAAAGCTGGACTTTCTGGTGCTATTCTCGTCTGTTGCTGGATACTTCGGTAATGCAGGCCAGGCGGATTATGCGCTGGCCAACGAGGTGCTGAACAAGTCGGCCTATATTCTGCGCAAATCCCTTCCGAACTGCCGGGTGATTGCCATCAACTGGGGACCGTGGGATTCAGGCATGGTGTCACCGCAATTAAAAAAATACCTTGAAAAGCGCAATATCCCGCTGATCAAAACAGAAACGGGCGTCGAAATACTGGTCAAGGAGATCATGGATGAAGACATGCCGGCACCACAGGTGGTAGTGGGAAGTCCTATTTTCGGTGAATATGAAGTCAATATCAATAAGGACCGGCCGGTAGTCATTCAAAGGAAAATCAGGCTGGAGGAAAATCCTTTTGCTATGGACCATAAGATCGGCCCCACTCCGGTGCTTCCGGCTACCTGCGCAACCTCTTGGCTGATCAATTCTTGTGAAGCATCCTTTCCAGGCTGGCATTTCCATCGCATGGAGGATTTCAAGGTCCTGAA
>ENA-ORXD01001874-ORXD01001874.1-sediment-metagenome-genome-assembly--contig:-NODE-1874-length-15542-cov-3.592305_pt1 | contig 15542 bp, 10 predicted proteins | sample MGYA00237862_ERZ511471 | MGnify/ENA metagenome assembly ERZ511471 | reverse complement strand
CCCTGTCCAGCAGGTACTCCGCGAGATGGCCGCCTATGAAGCCCGCCCCACCCGTGATGAGACTGATCACGTTCTTCCTCCATTCTGGGCACGTCCCGGGTGATCCGTTGCCCGCCCCCTGCTGCTTGCTCCCGAGCGGTCGCAAGAACGCAGGACAACGGCAGCGGGACGCCTCCAGTATACCGACCCCCGCGGAGTCGACCGCACGACTCCGCTGATCCATGAGCAGAACCGCCTGCGGGGCTGGACGCCCTTGTCGCGCCGAGGAGTCAGGAGCAGCAGCGTCTCATCACCCTCCTGCCCCGATCACGGGCAGCCCGCTCTCCGTCCCACGCAGCCAAGGCCCGGATGGACACGCGTCGAGCCGGCAAGTCTCGGCCGTTCAGGTGGCTGGTGCTGCCGTCGATCCGCTAAGGCTGTGTCGGCAGCCGTACGGGCAGCTTGTTGGAGTCGTGGATGCCGCCGTTCCCCGAGGTCCAGTACCCTGCCGCCGTCTTGGGGATGTGCAGGCCGCCGTGCCTGACGTACCCCGTGATGGTGGAAGTCGAGAAGTCGTTGTAGAGGTTGGTGAGTGACCACCCCGTGGGAAACCCGGGCTCTCCGGTGTACCCCGCGCTGTCCGCGCAGATCGTTGTGTCGCCCGTGTCGAAGGCACACCTCGCCCAGCGTGAGTACTTCATCCCGTTGCAGCCGAAGATGTTGGAGTAGATCCACGGTGGCCTGGACTGGTACAGGTGCTCCGAGTCGAAGTAGACCCGGACGTTGGCGAAGTACAGGTGGCACGGACCGAAGTAGCTCGGTCGGTTGACGTTGAACGGCGAGCCGCTGCCCGTCCAGATCTCGCAGTTGCGGGTCACGATGTGGTGGCTTCGGGCGACCTCAAGACACGCTCCGCCGAGGCGAGCGAGGTTGGTGCCGTAGCCCTTGAAGAGGCATCCGGAGACCACCGAGTACAGGGGGTTCCGGCCGCCCGACCACGAGATGCATTGGCTGCCGGCCGGCTCGAAGACGCACCTGTACACGGCGAAGTTGTAGGGATGATTGTCCGGGCTGTCGTCCGACCAGGCCTCGATGCTGAACCGCGAGAACTCCTCGAACGTGCAGCCGTCGAACGTGATGTCGTGGACGCCCCAGACCGCCTTCACACCGTTGACGCCGCTCCACGCCGAGCCGCTGCCCGCCCCGACGTTCCTCTTGAAGGTGCAGTTGCGGAAGGTCAGGTTCCGGTTACCCGCGGTCACTCCGATGGTCAGCACCCCGGCCAGGTCGCCCGGTATCTCCTGGTTGGTGGCCTCGAAGGTGCAGTCCTCGAAGAGCACGTTGCGCGTGTAGGCGGCGAGGTTCGAGCCGTCGCCGCTGTCGACCCCGATGACGTTGCCCAGCCGCGCCGCCGTGCTGAACGTCTGCCCGGTGACCGTCACCACCGGGTCGATACTGAACGGGTAGGAGTTCGACAGCTTCCCGCGGACCGTGACGTAGACCTTGTGCAGGCCGGGAGACATGGCCGGCACTCTGACCCTGATGGAGGTGCTGCTCCACGAGATCACCTTCGCCTTCTTGGCGCACGGCGCCCACCGCTTGTACCCGGTGGGACTCGGTGTCGACACCGGTCGCTCGCCGAAGGTGACGGTCGACGTGCCCTGCGTGGAGCCGAAGTACTTGCCACGGATCGTCAGCAGCACCCCGATGTTGGCGCTGGAGCGCGAGAGCGACGTGATCTTCGGAGCCTCGGCTCGGCAGGTCGCCGGGAACAGCGCGACAGCCAAGAGGGCTCCGGCAACGAGGGTAAGGGCGACGACGGCCAAGGTCTTGCGTGTCATCCTGCACGTCCCTTCTGCAGTTGCGCACTGTCGGCTTCGAGCTTGCCAGCGTTTTCGTCTCGCACGCCCGGACTCCTCGGGAGTACGGACTTGGGGAGAAGAGGAAAGCCGCGTCGGTTGGACCTGAACGTCTGCGCCGCCGGGTGTTGTCTGGCGTGTAAACGCCGACGACCCTGACGGCCTGGCTGCGGCGCGTCAATCCGGGGGTGGCCGAGCCTGTCCCGTCCCGTTGAGCGCGGCGCGCCTCTCGGGAGATGGCTTCAGACGGGGGATGTCTCTTCGGCCGTGGCGGTCAACGGCCGAGCGTCGGTCAGTACGCCCCGCGCCGCCCCAGCACCGCGGGCACGGTCTGCAGCAGCAGCTTCACGTCCCAGCCGAGGCTCCACCCGGTGACGTAGAGGTAGTCGAGCTTCACCATCTCGTCGAACGGGATGTCGTTGCGGCCGGTCACCTGCCAGAGGCCGGTGATGCCCGGCGTGATGTCGAGGCGCTTCTGCGTCCAGCCGCGGCACTGCTTGGCCTCTTCGACCCAGAGCGGGCGCGGCCCGACGAGGCTCATGTCGCCCTTGACGACGTTGAAGATCTGCGGCGCCTCGTCGATGCTCAGGCGCCGCAGCCAGGCGCCCAGCCGCGTGATGCGCGGGTCTTCCTTCATCTTGAACATCGGGCCCGAGTACTCGTTCTGATCGGCGAGCTCGTGGCGGCGCTTGTCGGCTCCATCGGTCATGGAGCGGAACTTGTACATCTGGAAGGTGCGCCCACCGCGGCCCATGCGCTCCTGGCGGAAGAAGACGGGGCCCGGCGAGTCGAGCTTGATGAGCACCGCGATCACCGCGAAGACCGGCAGGGCGAGGAGCATGCCGAGGCCGCCGACCACGATGTCGAAGGCGCGCTTCACGGCCATGTTGAAACGGCTCAGCTCGACATGGCCCACGTCGAGCAGCGGGATGCCCTCGACGTCGTCGACGCCGGCCTGCGAGCTCACGACCTCGAAGAGGCGCGGCACGATGTTGACCTTGACCCCGTGGTCGGCGCAGAGGCGCACGAGCTGCAGGAACTCCGGGTGCCGCCCCTGCGAGAAGGCCACGATGACGCGGTCGAGCTCGTGACGGGCGATGAGCTCCTCGAGGTCGGTGAGCGTGCCGAGCACCGGCACGTCGGGGCCCTTGCCGTTGGGCCGCGGCTCGCCGTCGTCGATGAAGCCCACCACCTCGAGCCGGTACTCGGGGTGATTGGCGATCTTCGCAGCAAGGGTGTGACCGACGTCGCCGGCGCCGACGATCAGGGTGCGCTCCACGAAGGCGGGTCGCGACCAGACCGTCGCCCGCGCGACCCAGCGGCCCAGCGGCACGACGACGACGGCCGCGAGCCAGAAGGCGATGAGCGCCGACACAGGGGCCGTGGCCCCGTCCACGAAGATCATCCCGACGAAGACCAGCCAGCTGCCCGCAGTCAGCGCGGAGAGGCCGCTCAGGGCCTCGAGCGACGTGGCGCCGCCGATGCTGCGCCCCGGCTCGCGATAGAGGCCGAAAACGTAGAGCATGACGACCCACACCGGCGTGAGGGCCAGCAGGAGCCAGAGGCTCGGCACCGCGGCGCTGGGGAAGGCGCTGAAGAGGCGTCCGACAAGCGGCGCCGTCTCGAGCGCTTCGACGGCCCACACCGCGACGAAGGCGCTGAACGCCAGCGCGATCGCGTCGGCGGCCACGGTCGCCGCCTGGCGCAGCCACGCGGGCCGCCGCCGCTCGGCCGCCTGCGCCCGGGCGCGGGCAGCGCGACGCGCTGCCAATTCGTTGTGCAGAGTGCGTTCGCCCACGTTGACTGTATCGGCAACAGCCCCGCTCGACACAACGGCCGCGTCAGAGAGCAACGGCACACTGGAGACGAAGGCCACGTGGGACGTAGTCGTCCCGTCCGTGACCAAGCTGAGCGAACGTGTGGAGTCGTGAGAGTCGTCGGCGACGGCCGCGCCCGCGGCGGTCAGGTCATCCGCTTTCAATTGTGGTGCCCCCAAATCTGGCCGTCAGGCGGCCTGCAGTGCCGCCCCGTCCCGCTTACAGCCTCCGAGTACCCGGGACCGGATACATCAAATCAGTAAAAGGGGTCTCAGGACAAAAAGGCTCCGTATACAGGGCTGGCAACGAGCACGCCCTTCCGGCCACGTACGAGAATAGAAGGAGGACGGGACGGAAAACGGCGGCTGTCACCGGCGCCGCGACAGGCGACGCAACGGCCTGCACCGGCGCCGCGAACGGTGGCCCGCAGCAGCGCCGCGAGAGGCGACGCGGCCGCCGGCCGAGGGTGAGCCGGGCCGTGGCCGCCGGCGCCCAGCGCTGACGCTCAGACGATCGTCTCGATGGTCTCGATCGAGCGGGCGCGGCCGCCCTCGACCGCGACCAGCACGGCGTCGATGCGCACCGGCCCCTCGGCGACCTCGAACTGCACCGGCATCTCGGTGAGGAAGCGGCGCAGGATGATCTCCTTGCTCACGCCGATGACCGACTCGGCCGGGCCGGTCATCCCGACGTCGGTGATGTACGCGGTGCCGCCGGGCAGCACGCGGGCGTCGGAGGTCTGCACGTGGGTGTGCGTGCCGACGACCAGCGTGACCCGGCCGTCGAGGTGGTGCCCCATGGCGACCTTCTCGCTGGTCGCCTCGGCGTGCAGGTCGACGACGATGGTCTCGGCCTGCCTGCGCGCCTGGTCGACCAGACGGTCGACGATGCGGAAGGGGCTCAGGCCGGTGTCCATGAAGAGGCTGCCGGCGAGGTCGATGACCGCGACGGCGCTGCCGTCGCGCGCCGGGCGGACGGTGAGGCCGCGGCCCGGCGCGGCCTCCGGGTAGTTCGCCGGCCGCACGATGCGCTCGTCGCGGGCGAGGAAGTCGAAGACCTCCTTCTGCCGCCACACGTGGTTGCCCGTCGTGATCACGTCGACGCCGGCGTCGAGCAGGCGCAGGGCGATCTTCGAGGTGATGCCGGCGCCGTTGGCGGCGTTCTCGCCGTTGGCGACCACGAAGCCGACGTCGCGCTCGGCGACGAAGCCCGGCAGCCAGCCCAGCAGGGCGTCGCGCCCGGGCCGTCCGAAGACGTCGCCGACGAAGAGGAGGTTCACGAGGCAGCCCTCGGAGACACTGGCGGCGGCACGGTCAGAGGCAACGAACGGCCCACGGCTCGCCCTGCCCGCGCCGGCTCACGGCCGCCGCCGTCAGCCGCCGACGACGACGCGCAGCGCCGCCTCGGCGGCACGCAGCACCGGCTGCGGGTACAGGCCGACCAGCAGGACCCCGGCGGCGGCGAGGCCCAGGGCGACGTTGACGCCGAGCGAGCGGCCGGCCGGGTCGGGCACGACCTCGTCGAGCTCGTCGGGCCGCTCGCGGAAGTACATGAGCCACACGACGCGCAGGTAGTAGTAGGCGGAGACGGCGCTCATGAGCACGGCGATGATCGCCAGCCACGTGTACCCGGAGTCGACGACCGCGGTGAAGAGGTAGAACTTGCCCCAGAAGCCGATGGTCGGCGGGATGCCGGTGAGCGACAGCATGAAGAGCGAGAGCACGAGCGCCGCCCCCGGCATGCTGCGGCTGAGGCCGGTGATCTCGTCGAGGGTGTAGCCGAAGGCGCGGCGGTTGCGGACCCAGACGAGCACGCCGAAGGCGCCGAGGTTCATCGCCGCGTAGGCCGCGAGGTAGAAGAGGATCGCGCTCGAGCCGGCGCTGTCGCCCGAGCCGCCGACGGCGATGAGGCCGAGCAGCAGGTAGCCGGCGTGGGCGATGCTCGAGTAGGCCAGCATGCGCTTGAGGTTGCGCTGCGGCAGGGCGAGCACGTTGCCGACGATCATCGTGATGATGGCCAGGATGATGAGCGCGTTCGTCCACGGCTCGGCCTCGGCGCCGGTGGCGACCGTGAAGAGCTTGAGGAAGCCGAGGAAGGCGCCCGCCTTGACCCCGACCGACATGAAGGCGGTGACCGGCGTGGGGGCGCCCTCGTAGACGTCGGGCGCCCAGCTGTGGAACGGCACGGCCGAGATCTTGAAGGCGAAGCCGACGACCACGAGCACCAGGGCGACGATGGTGAGGCCGCTGGTGCCGTCGCCCAGGCCGGCGAGACTCTCGGCGATGCTCGCGTAGTTGGTCTGGCCGGTGGCGCCGTAGAGCAGGGCCAGGCCGAAGGCGAGGATCGCCGAGGCGAAGGCGCCGTTGACGAAGTACTTGATCGAGGCCTCGCCCGAGCGCGGGTCGGCGCGCAGCGAGCCGGCGAGCACGTACGTGGGCAGCGACATGAGCTCGAAGCTGATGTAGAGCATGATCAGGTCGGTCGAGACCGCCATGCCGATCATGCCGACGATGACCAGCAGCAGGAGCCCGTAGAACTCGCCGTGCGGCTCGTGGTGGCGGGTGATGTAGGCGTCGGAGAGCAGCACCGTGACCACGCCGATGCCGCAGAAGAGCAGGGTCGCGTAGAGGCCGTACTGGTCCATGGCGATCATGCCGTGGAACCCGGCCTCGGGCTCGCGGGCGTTGAAGCTGAGGGCGCCGTCGGCGACGCGCACCCACTGCCCGAGCGCCACGGCGGCGGCGGCCACGAGCCCGGCGCAGGCCACCCAGGCCAGGATCGCCTTGCGCGTCACCACGAGGTCGACGGCGAGCACGACCAGCGCGGTCCCGACGACGACGAGGGCAGGCAGGATGAGGACGACGTCGTGACCGTTCATCAGAAGAGCCCCTTCGCCAGCTCGATGACCTGGGCGAACCCGCCGGCGCCCGCCTCCGGCAGCGCCGGCGTGACCCGGTCGAGGATCTCCTGGACCGGCACGTGCAGGAACTCGAGGAACGTCTGCGGGTACACGCCCATCCAGACCGCGAAGACGACCAGCGGGAGGAGGGCGACGATCTCGCGGGCGCCGAAGTCGCGCAGCGGCTCGCGCGGCATGACGTCGTCGTCGCCGCGGTCGTTGAAGAAGACGCGCTGGAACATCCACAGCAGGTAGCAGGCGGCGAGGATCACGCCGAGGGCGGCGATCGCCGCCAGCCAGCGCGAGTAACCGAAGACGCCGAGTAGGCTGAGGAACTCGCCCACGAAGCCGCTGAGGCCGGGCAGGCCGAGCGAGCCGAGCACGAAGAAGAGCATGAAGCCGGCCGCCACCGGCAGCGGCTTGGCCAGCGTGCCCATGGCGGCGATCTCGCGCGTGTGCGTGCGCTCGTAGACGAACCCGACCATGAGGAAGAGCGCCCCCGTGAGCACCCCGTGACTCAGCATCACGAGGATCGCGCCCTCCATGCCGGCGGCGTTGCCGACCAGGGCGATCGAGGCGAAGATGCCGGCGGTCACGAAGCCCATGTGGCTCACGCTCGAGTAGGCGACGAGCTTCTTCAGGTCCTTCTGCACCAGCGAGACCAGCGCCCCGTAGATGATGGCGACGACCGAGAGCGCGACCACGACGGGGATGAAGTCGACGGCCGCGTCGGGGAAGAACGGCAGGCAGAAGCGCAGCATGCCGTACCCGCCCATCTTCAGCAGCACGCCGGCGAGGATCACCGAGCCCGCCGTCGGCGCCTCGACGTGGGCGTCGGGCAGCCAGGTGTGCACCGGGAACATCGGCACCTTGATCGCGAAGGCGACGAAGAAGGCGAGGAAGGCCCAGAACTGCAGCCTGTAGGGCAGCACCTGCTGCCCGAGCTCCTGGATATTGAAGGTCAGCCCCCCGTTGCTCGAGTCGACGTAGTACACGAGGGCGATGATCGCGACCAGCATGAGCAGGCTGCCGACCAGGGTGAAGAGGAAGAACTTGATGGCCGCGTAGACGCGCCGCGGGCCGCCCCAGATGCCGATCAGGAAGTACATCGGCACCAGCATGGCCTCCCAGAAGATGTAGAAGAGGAAGAGGTCGGTGGCGCAGAACACGCCCGCCATGCCGGTCTGCAGGAGCAGGAGTGCGATGAAGAAGCCCATCTCGCGGTCTTTGACGTAGTTCCAGCTGCCGACGATCACGATGACGCCGAGCAGGGTGGTCAGACCGAGCAGCAGGGCGGCGATGCCGTCGACGCCGAAGCCGTAGCGGATGTTGAGCTGGCCGATCCACTCGAAGTCCTCGACGAACTGCATGCCCGGCCGGGCGCGGTCGAAGGTGACCAGCATGACGACGCTGAGCACGAAGGCAGCCAGCGTCGTCAGCAGGGCGATCGTCTTGTAGACCACCGGCCGCCCGCGCGCCGCGAGCAGGATCATGAGGACCCCCGCCAGGGGCAGGTAGGTGATCACGGAGAGGATCGGGAAGCCGATCTGTTCGCTCCAGCTCATCTCGCCTCCCCTCTCAGAACCAGCGCACGACGACGACGAGGACGACCATGCCGACGAAGATGCCGAGGGCATAGTTCTGCAGGCGACCGGTCTGCAGCGGCCGCAGGCCGGCGCCGGCCCAGGCCCAGAGACGGGCGAGGCCGTTGACGGCGCCGTCGATGACGGCCTCGTCGAAGCCCCTCCACAGCGCCTGGGCGAAGTAGATCGTGCTGCGGATCGGCACGACCTCGTAGACCTGGTCCATGTAGAGCTTGTTGAGCGAGGCCGTGTAGGCGGGCCCGCTGCGCTCGGCGATACGGGCCGGCAGCTCGGGCCGCTTGAGGTACAGCACGTAGGCGAGGTAGACGCCGAGCAGCACGACGACGCTCGAGAGGACCATGAGCGCGCCGCCCTCGCCGAGCCAGACGAACTCCTCGTGGTGCACGTCGAAGAAGACGGGCTCGAGGAAGGTGTGGATCCAGCCCGCCTCGGGCGGCCACCCGGCCAGCGCGCCGAGCAGGGCCGACGGGATCGCCAGGGCGACGAGCGGCAGCGTCATGACCAGGGGCGACTCGTGGACGTGCGCCTGGACCTCCTCGGAGGCGCGGTTCTCGCCCCAGAAGGTGAGGAACATGAGCCGGAAGGCGAACACCGCGGTGAGGAAGGCGGTGATGATGCCGACGACCCAGACGACGTAGTAGCCCTCGAGGAAGGCGCCGCCGAGGATCTCGTCCTTGGCCCAGAAGCCGGAGAGCGGGAACACGCCGATGAGCGCGACGGCGCCGATCAACATCGTCCAGAAGGTGACCGGGATGCGCGTGCGCAACCCGCCCATCTTGCGCATGTCCTGCTCGCCGCCCATGGCGTGGATCACCGAGCCCGAGCAGAGGAAGAGCAGACCCTTGAAGAAGCCGTGGACGAACAGATAGAAGACGCCGGCCACCCAGGCGCCGGCGCCGAGCGCCAGGAACATGAAGCCCAGCGACGACACGGTCGAGTAGGCGATGACCTTCTTGATGTCGTTCTGGGTGATGGCGATGTAGGCGGCGTAGATCGCCGTGAACGTGCCGACGATCATCACCACGAGCATGGACGCCTCGGAGTGGATGAAGAGCGGGTAGGCGCGCGCCACCATGTAGACGCCGGCGTTGACCATGGTGGCGGCGTGGATCAGGGCGCTGACCGGGGTCGGGCCCTCCATGGCGTCGGGCAGCCACACGTGCAGCGGGAACTGGGCGCTCTTGCCGACGGCGCCGGTGAAGAGCAGCAGGCAGATCCAGGCGAGCGTGCCGGAGCCGATCGTCTCGGCCTCGCCGAACACGCCGGTGAACTGCAGCGTGCCGGTGGTCACGAAGATCAGGAACATACCGAGGGTGAAGCCGAAGTCGCCGACGCGGTTGACGAGGAAGGCCTTCTTGCCCGCCTGACTCGCGCTCTTCTTGCGGAACCAGAAGGCGATCAGCAGGTAGGAGCAGAGGCCCACGCCCTCCCAGGCGAGGAAGAGCAGGAGGAAGTTGTCGGCGAGGATCAGCACGAACATCGCGAACATGAAGAGGTTGAGGTAGGCGAAGAAGCGGTAGTAGCCCTCGTCGCCGTGCATGTAGCCGATCGAGTAGTAGTGCACGAGCATGCCGATGACGCCGACGACCACGAGCATGACCGCCGTCAGCGAGTCGACGTAGTAGCCCCACTGCACGGTGAACTGGCCGGCCGTCACCCAGGTGAAGAGGCTGACCTCGAGCGGCTCCTCGGGGTGCTGGAAGAGCTGGGCGAAGACGATCAGCGCGAGCACGCACGACGCCGTGACGAGCGCCGTCGCGAGCAGGTGCGCCTGGCGGCCGAAGAGACGCTTGCCCAGCAGCAGCGTGACCACGAAACCGACGAGCGGCAGCACCGGGATGAGGGCGATGATCGTGCTCACGCGGGCTGCTCCTGTAGCCGTGGGTCCACGCCTATCCCTTCATCTCGCTGAAGCTGTCGGCCTGCACGGTGCGGCGCGAGCGGTAGTTGGCCACGACGATGGCCAGGCCGATCGCCACCTCGGCGGCGGCGATGGTGATGATGAAGAGCGAGAACATGAGCCCGGCGGCCGGCGAGCCGGCGCGGAAGTTGGCGATCGCGACCAGCGCGATGTTGACCGCGTTGAGCATGAGCTCGAGGCTCATGACGATGAGGATCACGTTGCGCCGCGCGAGCACGCCGAAGGCGCCGATACAGAAGAGCATGATGCTGAGGGCGAGCCACCACTCGAGGGCGGTCATCGGCGCTCACCCCCCTCCTGCCGGGCGAGCAGGATCGCGCCGACCATCGCCGCGAGGAGCACCAGCGAGACCAGCTCGAAGGGCAGCACGTAGTAGTTGAAGATCAGCTTCGAGATCTCGCGCAGGCTCAGGTTGAGCGAGACGTCGCCGACGCCGGCGACCCCCGAGCTCACGATGGCCACGGCGACGACCAGAGCGCCGGCCACGGCGAGCGGCGCGGCGAAGACGGTCTGGCGATTGAAGAACAGCCCGTAGCGGCCGTGCTGGGCCTCGGTGAGCATGATCGCGAACATGACGACCACGGAGATGGCCCCGACGTAGACGAGGATCTGGATGACGGCGACCAGCCCGGCGTTGAGCAGCGCGTAGGCGAAGGCCACGCCGAGGAAGCAGAAGATCATCGCGATCGCCGAGTAGACGATCTTCCTGAAGAGCACGACGCCGAGCGCGCAGACGATGATCCAGAAGGCGACGATGAAGAACAGCCAGGGGTGGAAGTCGCCGCCCGGCATCAGCCCTCCTCCTCCGCCGCCTTGCCTTCGGCCGGCTTCGCGGCGGCCTTGCCGTCGCCGCCCGCGCCGTCGCCGCCCGCGCCGTCGCCGTTGCCGCCCTCACCGCGCACGTAGGCCTCGAGGTCGACCGGGTCGTCCTTGATCGGGTCCCAGGTCCAGCCCTGCCCGAGGACGGCGTCGCGGACGTGCGGCACCAGGTCGGGCACCTTCTCGCGCAGCGGGTCGGCCGCGCCGGTCTCGCGCACGAAGAGCGACTGCCCGGCCATCGCCGTGCGGCTGAAACCGGCGAGCTCGAAGAACTCGCTCTGCTCGAGGGCGTCGTACGGGCAGACCTCGACGCACTCGCCACAGAAGATGCAGCGGCTCTCGTCGAGGTCGTAGCTCCCCAGCACGCGCGGGTTGGTCACGATCGAGCCCGTCGGGCAGGTCTCGGCGCACTTGCCGCAGGAGACGCAGCCGACCATCTGCAGGGGCAGGTTGTCGGCGGTCGAGACGATCGTGTCGTAGCCGCGCCCCATGTTGTCGTAGCAGCTCGCCCCCACCTCGAGGCGGCAGACGCGCACGCAGCGGCCGCAATTGATGCAGCGGTTGGGCTCGCGCATGATGAAGTCGTGGCGGAAGTCGGCCTCGTAGGTGTGCGCCGCGCCGCCGTGGAAGCGGTTGCTGAAGACCTCGTACTCGATGCTGTAGCGCTGCAGGTCGCAGGTGCCGTTGGCCGGGCAGTAGCAGTCGAGGCAGAGGTCGGCGCCGCGCACCGCCTCGTCCTCGGTGAAGCCGAGCTCGATCTGCTTGAAGTTGGTCTTGCGCTCCTCGGGCGAGAGCTTGGGCATCTCGGCGGGCGGCGACGGGTGCGAGACGTCGGTGGTCATGTCGATGAAGACCGGCGGGATCTCGGCCATGCGCTGGATGGTCGGGTCGAGGTCCTTCTTCGCCGAGAGGGCGTGGAAGAACGGCGTCGCCTTGAGCTCGCGCAGGCTCGCCGAGACGGCGGCCATGTCCTCGCCGCGCAGGAACGCGTCGATGCTCCAGGCCGCCTTCTTGCCCTGGGCGATGGCCTGGATCACGGTCTGCGCGCCGAGCACGCAGTCGCCGCCGGCGAAGATGCGCGGGTCGGCGGTCTGGAAGGTGAAGTCGTCGACCTCGACCGTGCGCCACTTGGTGCGCTTGACGCCCTGCTCCTCGCTCGTGCCGTCGAGCTTCGGGTACTGGCCGATGGCGCTGATGACCTGGTCGCACTCGACGACGAACTCGCTGCCCTCGACCGGCACCGGCCGGCGGCGGCCCGAGGCGTCGGGCTCGCCGAGCTCCATGCGCTGCATCTCGATGCCGGACACCTTGCCGGCCGCGTCGGTGAGCACGCGCAGCGGGGCGCAGAGCAGCTCGAGCTTGACGCCCTCCTCCTCGGCCTCGTCGACCTCGGTGTGGTGCGCCGGCATCTCCTTGCGCGAGCGGCGGTAGAGGCAGGTGACCTCCTTCGCCCCCTTGCGGATCGAGGTGCGGCAGGCGTCCATGGCGGTGAAGCCGCCGCCGATGACGGTGACCTTGTCGCCGACGTGGACGTGGCCGGTGCGCTCGAGCTCGCCGAGGAAGTCGACCGCGGTGACGACGCCGTCGGCGTCCTCGCCCTCGATGCGCATGTCGTTGGAGTTGAAGGCGCCCATGGCGAGGAAGACGGCGTCGAAGCCCTGCTCGAAGAGGTCTTCGAGCTGGTAGTCGACGCCGAGGCGCGCCTCGGTCTGGAGCTCGACCCCGAGCCGCCAGAGCACGTTGAGCTCCTTCTCGAGGAGGTCGCGCGGCAGGCGGTAGCTGGGGATGCCGTAGCGCAGCATGCCGCCCGTCTTGGGCTGGGCCTCGAAGATCTTGACGGTGTGGCCCTCGAGACGGGCGTAGAACGCGCAGGCGAGACCGGCGGGGCCGCCGCCGACGATGGCGATGCGCTTGCCGCTGTCGGCCTTGGGCTCGACCGGCAGCAGCAGCTCGCCGGTCTGCTCCTCGTCGATGCACTGGTCGGCCATGAAGCGGTGCATCCAGCAGATGGTGATCGGGTGCTCGACCAGCTGCCGCCGGCACGGGCCCTCGCAGGGGCGCGGGCAGACGCGGCCGAGGATCGCCGGGAAGGGCAGGTCCTCGCGCAGCTTGCGCACGCCGTTCTTGTAGTCCTTGTGGGCGATGTACTCGAGGAACTGCGGGATCTTGATGTGTGTGGGGCAGGCATCGCGGCAGGGCGGCGTGCAGAACGAGTTGTGGTCGCTGAGCAGCAGCTCGAGGTAGAGGTGGCGCATCGCCCGCACGCGCTCGGTGTTGGTGCGCACGACCATCCCCTCGGTCGCCACCGTCGAGCAGCTCGGCAGGGTCTTGCGCGCACCCTCGACCTCGACCATGCAGATGCGGCAGGCCGCCGTGGCCGGCAGGCGCGGCTCGTAGCACAGGGTGGGGATGTGGATGCCGACGCGCTGCGCCGCCTCGAGGATCGTCTCGCCGAGATCGCAGACGACCTCCTGGTCGTCGATCGTCAGCGCGACCTGGTCGGGGCGCACGGTCTGCTTCGCGGTGAGGTCGTCGGCCGTCGTCGCCATACCTGTCACACCTCCGCCGTCTCGGCGATGCCCGAGCGGATCTTGACCGCGTCGAACTTGCACACCTGACGGCAGGTGTCGCACTTGATGCAGACGGCGACGTCGATGACGTGCGGCTGCTTCTTGTCACCGGTGATCACGTTGGTCGGGCACTTCTTGGCGCACAGGGTGCAGCCGGTGCAGGCCTCGGGGTCGATGTAGTAGGTGATGAGGGCCTTGCACTTGCCCGCCGGGCAGCGCTTGTCTCGCACGTGCGCCTCGTACTCCTCGCGGAAGTACTTGAGGGTGGTCAGCACCGGGTTGGGCGCCGTGCCCCCGAGGGCGCAGAGCGTGCCGTCGATGATGTAGTGGGAGAGCTCCTCGAGCAGGTCGAGGTCTTCCTCGCGGCCGTCGCCGGCGATGATGCGGTCGAGCGTCTCGAGCATGCGCTTGGTGCCCAGGCGGCAGGGCACGCACTTGCCGCAGCTCTCGCGCTGCGTGAACTGCAGGAAGAAGCGCGCCAGGTCGACCATGCAGGTCTGGTCGTCGACCACGACCATGCCGCCGGAGCCGACGATGGCGCCGGTGGCGGCGAGGCTCTCGTAGTCGATCGGCGTGTCGAGGAGCGCGGCGGGCAGGCAGCCGCCCGAGGGGCCGCCGAGCTGCACGGCCTTGAACTCGCGGCCGTCCTTGATGCCCCCGCCGACGTCGAAGATGATGTGCCTGAGGCTCGAGCCCATGGGCACCTCGGCGAGGCCGCCGTTGACGATCTTGCCGGCGAGGCTGAAGGCCTTGGTGCCGCGGCTCGTCTCCGCCCCCAGTTCGGCATAGGCGGCGCCACCGTGGGCGATGATCCAGGGGATGTTGGCCAGGGTCTCGACGTTGTTGATGTTGGTCGGCTTGCCCCACAGGCCGCGCACGGCCGGGAACGGCGGCCGCGTGCGCGGCATGCCGCGCTTGCCCTCGATCGAGGCGATGAGCGCCGTCTCCTCGCCGCAGACGAAGGCCCCGGCGCCCTCCTTGATCCGGAGGCGGAAGCTCCGGCCGGAGCCGAAGAGGTCGTCGCCGAGCAGACCGTGCTCCTCGGCGGCCGCGATCGCCAGCTTCAGGCGCTTCACGGCCAGCGGGTACTCGGCGCGCACGTACACGTAGCCCTGGCGCGCGCCGATGGCGTACGCGGCGATGATCATGCCCTCGATGACCGCGTGCGGGTCGCCCTCCATGATGGAGGCGTCCATGAACGCGCCGGGGTCGCCCTCGTCACCGTTGCAGATCACGTACTTGGTCTCGCCCGGCGAGTCGTGGGCGAACTTCCACTTCATGCCCGTGGGGAAGCCGGCGCCGCCGCGACCGCGCAGCCCGCTCGCGAGCACCTCTTCGATCACGCTCTCGGGGGTCATCGTCGTGAGGGCCGTGCGCGCGGCCTCGTAGCCGCCGCGCGCCAGGTACTCGTCGAGGCTCTCGGGGTCGATCACGCCGACGTCGCGCAGGGCGATGCGGTGCTGCTGCGCGTAGAACGGGATGTCGTGCGCGCAGGTCACGCGCTCGCCGGTCGCCGGGTCGACGTACAACAGGTCCTCGACCACCGCGCCGCCGACGAGGTGCTCGTCGACGATGCGCGCGACGTCTTCGGGCCGCAGCCGTGGGTAGTAGACGTCGCCGTCCGAGACCACGGCGAGGGGGCCCTGCGAGCACAGCCCGTGACAACCGCTGATCGCGACCTCCACGCGGTCGCCGAGCCCCGCGGCGCGGACCTGCTCGGCGAAGGCGTCGTAGACCTTCATCGAGCCGGCGAAGACACAGGCGGTGCCGGCGCAGACCGAGATGCGGGTACGCCCCTCGGCTGCGCGCCCGACCGTCACCTTGACGCCGCGCTTCGGCGCCGTCCGCTCCTTCGCGGCGCCCGTCCGCCGCCCGGCCTTACGCTCGCCGGAGGTGCGCCGCTCAGCCATCGTCGCCCACCTCCAGGACGGGCTCCTTGAGTCTGGGCGCCCCGAGGTCGCGCGGCTCGAGGCCGAGCCCGCGCAGCACGCCGCGGATGATCTTGCGCGTCTGATCCGGGGTCAGGTTCCCGTAGGTCTCTTCGTCGACGCGCATCACCGGGGCCTGCGAGCAG
>ENA-ORXD01001873-ORXD01001873.1-sediment-metagenome-genome-assembly--contig:-NODE-1873-length-15550-cov-3.799845_pt1 | contig 15550 bp, 13 predicted proteins | sample MGYA00237862_ERZ511471 | MGnify/ENA metagenome assembly ERZ511471 | reverse complement strand
GACAAGTTCAAGTTCGCCATGTACTGGGCGGGCAGCTGCGGCGGCTGCGAGATCGCCGTCCTCGAGATCAAGGAGAAGATCCTCGAGGTCGACGCCAATTTCGACGTCGTCTTCTGGCCCGTCGCCGCCGACTTCAAGTACAAGGACGTGAGGGGTTACGACGACGGCTTCATCGACCTCTGCCTCTTCAACGGCTGCATCCGCAACTCCGAGAACGAGGAGATCGCCCGGCTGCTGCGCGACAAGAGCAAGGTGCTCGTCGCCTTCGGCGCCTGCGCGACGATGGGCGGCATCCCCGGCCTCGCCAACGAGGCGAGCGCCCAGGAGCTCAAAGACCTCGTCTACCGCGACAACCCGTCGGTCGACAACCCCGAGGGCGTCTACCCGCAGGAGCGTTACGAGGTCCCCGAGGGCGAGCTCGAGCTGCCCCACCTCTACGACACCGTGAAGACGCTCGACCAGTGCGTCGACGTCGACTACTACGTGCCCGGCTGCCCGCCCGAGGCGCACCAGATCGCCGCCGTCCTCGACGTCGTCACGGCGGCGCTCAAGGGCGAGGGCGCCCTGCCGCCCAAGGGCGCCGTCATCGGCGTCGCCCCCAAGACCTGCTGCGACGAGTGCGAGCGGGTCAAGGAGGAGAAGAAGATCAGCGGCTTCAAGCGCCTCGCGACGTCGATCCCCGAGCCCGAGAAGTGCCTGCTCGAGCAGGGCTACATCTGCCTGGGCCCGGCGACCCGGGCCGGCTGCGGCGGGCGCTGCACCGCGGTCGGCATGCCGTGCCGCGGCTGCTACGGCCCGCCCGAGGGCGTCGTCGACCAGGGCGCCAAGATGCTCAGCACCCTGGCCTCGATCGTCGACGCGCCGACACCAGAGGAGATCGCCGAGATCGCCGCGACCGTGCCCGACCCGGTGGGCAACTTCTACCGGTTCGGCCTGGCGAGCTCGCTGCTCAGGAGGTCGAAGGTCTGATGAAGAAAGTCACCGTCGATCCCATCACCCGCCTCGAAGGTCACGGCAAGATCGAGATCTTCGTGAACGACGCCGGCGAGGTCGCCAACGTCTACTTCCAGATCCCCGAGCTGCGCGGCTTCGAGCGCTTCTGCGTCGGCCGCCCGGTCGAGGAGCTCGCGCGCATCACGCCGCGCATCTGCGGCGTCTGCCCCGAGGCCCACCACATGGCGGCGAGCAAGGCCATCGACGCCGTCTACGGCGTCACCCCGGCGCCGACCGGCGTCAAGCTGCGCGAGCTGCTCTACAACACGTTCTTCGTCACCGACCACGCGACGCACTTCTACGTGCTCGCCGGCCCCGACTTCGTCGTCGGGCCGACCGCCGACCCCGCCGAGCGCAACATCCTCGGCGTGATCCACAAGGTCGGCCTCGAGACCGGCGGGGCGGTCATCAAGGCGCGCGCCGAGGCCGCCGAGCTCATCAGCATCATCGGCGGCAAGCAGATCCACCCCGTCTGCGGCCTGCCCGGCGGCGTCTCCAAGGCGCTCAGCGCCGAGGAGCGCGATCGCGCCGTCGAGATCACCGCATCGCACGTCGAATTCGCCAAGTTCTCGCTGCAGCTCTTCGACGACATCGTGCTCGGCAACAACGACTACGTCGACCTCATCAAGAGCGACGCCTTCACCCACTCGACCTACTACATGGGCCTGGTCGACGACAACAACCACGTCAACTTCTACGACGGCAAGGTCCGCGTCACCGGGCCCGACGGCGCCGAGCTCCTCAAGTTCGAGGGCAAGGACTACCTCGAGCATCTGGCCGAGCACGTCGAGCCGTACAGCTACCTCGTCTACCCGTACCTCAAGGCGGTGGGCTGGAAGGGCTTCGTCGACGGCAAGGACTCGGGCGTCTACCGTGCCTCGCCGCTCTCGCGCCTCAACGCCGCCGACGGCATGGCGACGCCGCTGGCCCAGGCCGAGTACGAGCGGTACTTCTCGACCCTGGGCGGCAAGCCCGTCCACGCGACGCTGGCGACCCATTGGGCGCGCCTCGTCGAGATGCTCTACGCGGCGGAGCGCGCCCACGAGCTGGCCACCGACCCCGACATCATCAACCCCGACGTGCGCACCCTGCCGACGGGCATCGTCGGCGAGGGCGTCGGCGTCGTCGAGGCGCCGCGCGGCACGCTCTACCACCACTACAAGACCGACGACCAGGGCATGGTCACCAACGTCAACCTGATCGTCGGCACGACCAACAACAACGCCTCCATCTCGATGTCCCTGAAGAAGGCCGCCGAGGGCCTCATCAAGGGCGGCACCGAGATCGGTGAGGGCACGCTCAACATGATCGAGATGGCGTTCCGCGCCTACGACCCCTGCTTCGGCTGCGCCACGCACGCGCTGCCCGGCGAGATGCCGCTCGAGGTCACGGTGAAGAAGGAGCGCACTCAGGAGGTCGTGACCACTGTCCGGCGTTACCTGTGAGGTGACGTCGACGCTCGTCCTCGGGATGGGCAACCCGATCCTGTCGGACGACGGGGTCGGGCTGTACGTCGCCGAGCGCCTGAGGGCGACGACCCTGCCGGACGGCGTCGACGTCCGTCAGAGCGAGGTCGCGGGGCTGCGGCTGCTCGAGCTGCTGAGAGGTTACGATAAGGTCGTGATCGTCGATGCGCTCCAGAGCGGCCGCGAGGCCGGTGAAGTCGTGCGCTACGAAGCGCGCGACTTCACCGGCGGCCACCGCTACAGCTCGGCGCACTCGATCGGCCTCGAGACCGCGCTCGAGCTCGGGCGCACGCTCGGCTACGACATGCCGAGCGACGTCACCGTCTTCGCCGTCGAGGCCGTCGACGTCGAGACCTTCGCCGAGGAGCTCTCGCCGCCGGTGGCCGAGGCCGCCGAGCGCGTCATCGCGCTCGTGCGCGCCGAGGTGGGGGCGGCGTGAGCGGCCCGGCTGCGCACGGCGACGTCGGAGTCCCGCGCGAGAGCGACGATCCGGTCGTGCGACACGACGGCGACCGGGACCCGCGCGACTACGACGGCGGGGCGCCGCTCCCGGCCGGCGACGGTACCGCACGTGTGGCCGTCGCGCTGTTCGCCACCCACGGTCTCGTCCCGCTGCGGCGCACGTTGGTGAGCCTGCTCGAGGGCGCCGCGGGCGGGGCCGAAGTGATCGTCTTCGCCCCCGGCGCTCCCGAGATGGTCGCCACGTACCTCACGCGGCAGTACATGCGGGGGCGCATCGCCGGCTTCGAGCTCGTCAACTGCGAGCCCGACGACCGCCATTGCGGCCTCGACCACGCCTACCACGCGACGGGCGCCGAGTATCTCGTCCGGGCCGAGGACACCCTCGAGTTCGAGCCGTCCTGGCTCGCGACGGTGCTGACCGCGATGGACGGAGACGCGGACATCGGCCTCCTCACGCTGACGCGGCCGGCCCAGCCGCGGCGCCGCGGCCGGCCGCCCAAGGTGCGCTGCGAGGTCGAGGTCGTCGACCACGCCGACCTGCACGCCTTCGTCACCCGGCGCGAGCTCTTCGCCCGGCACGAGAGCGAGCTCATGGGCGAGCAGCGGCGCGACGGCTGCCCGTACCAGCGCCACCTCAAGTCGATCCACAAGAAGCTCGCCTGCCTGCCGGGTCTCGTCCACGCGCTGGACCGCGAGGTCCTGGCCCCATGGTACGACCCCCAAGAGGCGCTCGAGGCCGAGTTGGCCGCGCACCAGGGCGCGGCAGGCGCTCTGCAGCACCTGCGCCAGGACTACCACCTCGGCGACGACGTCCTGCTCACCTGCATGGCCTGCGGCGCCACCACTCTCGAGGTGCTGGCCGCGCGCCTCAAGTTCTGCGCCCAGCACCGCGTCGCGATCGGTTTCATGTACGAGTTGCGCTGTCCGGAGTGCGGCGAGCTCCACTACAAGGACGACCTGCAGCTGCGATGCCCCCACTGAACCCGCGAGAGCACGACGCCCCGTCCGCCGCGCGCCTCTGGGCGCGCGGCGTCGTTCAGGGCGTCGGTTTCCGGCCCTTCATCTACACGCTGGCCCAGGGCTGGGGCGTGTACGGCTGGGTGCGCAACACCTCGGCCGGCGTCGAGATCCACGTCGAGGGCGACGCCGGCGCCGTCGACGGCTTCGTCGACGCCCTCCCGCGCGAGGCGCCGCCGCGCTCGTACATCGCCAGTCTCGAGCGGAGCGAGGCGGCGCCCGAAGGCCACGCCGCCTTCACGATCCTCGAGAGCAGCGTCGACCCCGACGCCTACCAGCTCGTCTCACCCGACATCGCCACCTGCGACGACTGCCGCCGCGAGCTGCTCGACCCGGCCGACCGGCGCCACGAGTACCCCTTCACCAACTGCACCAACTGCGGGCCACGCTTCACCATCATCGAGTCGCTGCCCTACGACCGCGAGCGCACGACGATGCGTCGCTTCCCGCTCTGCCCCGCGTGCCGCAGGGAGTACGAGGATCCGCTCGACCGCCGCTTCCACGCCGAGCCCAACGCCTGCCCGGTCTGCGGGCCGCGCGTGCGGCTGCTGCGGGTCGGGGGTGGGGAGGAGGCGGGCGAGCACGCGGGCGGCGCGCCTGCGGACGGCGCCGCCGGCGTCCCTGTCGACGCTGCGTCCGGGGCGACGGCAGCAGTGCCCGCGGGCGGCGCGGTCGTCGAGCTCGCCGCCGGCGACGAAGTCGACCCGGCGGCGCCGATCCGCGCCGCCGCCGAGCTGCTGCGCCGCGGCGAGATCCTCGCCATCAAGGGTCTCGGCGGGTTCCATCTCGCCTGCGACGCGACCGACGGCGAGGCCGTGCGCCGTCTCAAGCGCCGCAAGGGGCGCCCGCACAAGCCTCTCGCCGTGATGGTCGACGGCCTCGACGGACTGCGCCGCCACTGCCTCGTCGGCGAGGCCGAGGCGGCGCTCCTCGAGTCAGCCGAGCACCCGATTGTGCTGTTGCGCTGGCGCGAGATCGACGGACACGGAGTGATGGGGCCCGAGCTCGGAGGCGACGGCACGTCCCGCCGGGCGGCGGCGAGAGCATCGGCGACGACGCCGGACGGGGCCGTCGCGGCTGCGTCCGCCGACGCTGCGCCCGCCGACACCACGTCCGCCGACGCTGCGTCCGCCCCCAGCGACGCCGAGATCGACCCCGAGGTCGCCGTCGGCCAGAGCTACCTTGGGGCGATGCTCCCGTACACGCCGCTGCACCTCCTCCTGCTGCGCGCCGCCGGCCGGCCGCTCGTCATGACCAGCGGCAATCTGGCCGAGGAGCCGATCGTGAAGGGTTGGGAGGAGGTCGACCGCCTCAGCGGCATCGCCGACGCCTACCTCGTCCACGACCGTGAGATCGCCGCTCGCTACGACGACTCGGTGGCCACGGTCGAACGCGGGCGCGCGCGCCTGCTGCGCCGCTCGCGCGGCTACGCACCGTTCCCCGTCCACCTGCCGCGCGCCCTCCCTCAGGTCCTCGCCTGTGGGGCCGAGCTCAAGAACACCTTCTGTCTCACCCGCGACACCAACGCCTTCCTCAGCCAGCACATCGGCGACCTCGAGAACCTCGAGACCCTGGAGCACTACGAGAGCAGCATCGCCCTGTACGAGCGTCTCTTCCGCGTCGATCCCGAGGTGGTCGGCTACGATCTCCACCCGGAGTACCTCGCGACCAAGCACGCGCTCTCGCTGCCCCAGGAGACGAAGCTGCCGACGCAGCACCACCACGCGCACATCGCCGCGCGGATGGTCGAGCACGGCGTCACCGAGCCGGTCATCGGCGTCAGCCTGGACGGCCTCGGCTACGGGGACGACGGAGTGCTGTGGGGTGGGGAGGTCTTCGTCTGCGACCTGCTCGGCTACCGGCGCGTCGCGCACCTCGAGCCGCTGCCGCTCGCCGGCGGCGCGGCGGCGATCGAGCGACCCTGGCGGACGGCACTCGGCTGGAGCCTCGCGACGCTCGGGGACGAAGGGCTCGCGAGGGCCGCCGCACTGCTCGGGCGCGGCGGGTCCGCCGACGACCGGCCGCCGACGCCCGACGAGATGTCGGCGGTCGCCGCCCAGGTCCGCGCCGGCGTCAACGCGCCGCCGACGACGAGCTGCGGCCGCCTCTTCGACGCCGTCGCCGCGCTGGCCGGCGTGCGCGGCGCGGTGACCTACGAGGGCCAGGCGGCGATCGAGCTCGAGATGATGTCGCGCGACGGCGCCGAGCCGTACCCCTACACGGTCGAGGGCGACGTCGACGCGGCGCTGTCCTCCGTCTACGTCGACGTCGCCCTGCTCGCCGAGCACGCCCCCGGCTCGGCGCCGGGCACGCCGCGCGACCCGCTCGTCGTGCGCCTCGCGCCGCTCCTCGGCGCCGTCCTCGACGACGCCGAGGCGGGGCACGCTCCCGGCCTCATCGGCTCGCGCCTGCACGCGACCGTCGCGGCGCTCGCGCTCGAGCTCAGTCGCCGGCTGCGCGACGCGACCGGCATCGGTCGCGTCGCCCTCTCCGGCGGCGTCTTCCAGAACCGCCTGCTCAGCGCACAGTCCGAGACGGCGCTCGACGCCGCCGGCTTTGCCGTCCTCGCCTCCGGCCTCGTGCCGGCGAACGACGGCGGCGTCGCGTTGGGGCAGGCCGCCGTCGCGGGCTATACTGAGCTCAGACGCCGCGGCGACCTCGATTGACCGCCGCGGCCGACGTCGCCCGGAGGCGCCGCTGTGCGTCGCTGCCCCGGCGGCGGGGGCGCAGCCGGTATCGCCGCCGCGACGCGCCGCCGACCTGACAACGACAGACTGAGACCGTTCATGTGCCTCGCTCTCCCCATGCGTATCACCGCCGTCGCCGACGACGGCACGGCGACCCTCGCTCTCGAGGGTCTCGAGCAGCGCGCCAGCCTGGCGCTCCTGCCCGACGCCGTGATCGGCGACTACGTCCTCGTCCACGCCGGCTACGCGCTCAGCGTGCTCACCGAGGACGAAGCCGAGGAGACCCTCACCCTGCTCGCCGCGCTCGCTGAGAGTGCGGCGGCTGAGGACGCGGAGGCCGCGTCGGGCCGGGCGGCCGGTAGCGAAGCGCCCGGCCGGCCGGCTGCGGCTCCGGAGGCGTCCGTGAAGGACGCGGAGGCCGGTGGCCGCGCCTGACGCCGCCGCCCGCGTCGTCGACGCGCTGCGGCACGAGCTCGCCGCCGTGGCGGCGTCGCGCCCGCCGGCCACCTTCATGGAGGTCTGCGGCACCCACACCATGGCGATCGCGCGCTTCGGTCTGCGCGAGCTGCTGCCCGAGAGCGTGCGCCTCGTCTCCGGCCCGGGTTGCCCCGTCTGCGTGACGGCGCACCGCGACCTCGATCACATCGTCGCGCTGGCGCGGCTGCCCGAGGTCACGCTGGTCACGTTCGGTGACCTCGTCCGCGTGCCCGCCTCACGCTCCAGCCTCGCCGCCGAGCGCGCCGCCGGCGCCGACGTGCGCGTCGTCTACTCGCCGCGCGACGCGGTCGAGCTGGCGGCCGCGGCCCCCGAGCGCCAGGTGGTCTTCGCCGGCATCGGCTTCGAGACCACCGCCCCGACGGTCGCCGCGGCCGTCCTCGAGGCACGACAGCGCGGTCTTGCCAACTTCAGCGTCCTCAGCCTCCACAAGACGATGCCGCCGCCGCTGCGCGCGCTTCTCGATCTGGGCGAGACACCTCTCCAGGGCTTCGTCCTGCCGGGGCACGTGAGCGTCGTCACCGGGCTCGACTGCTACCGCTTCCTCGCCGACGACTACGGGGTCGGCGGGGTGGTCACCGGCTTCGCCGCGCACGACGTGCTGCGCGCCCTCATCCAGCTCCTGCAGATGGACGAGCCGGTGATCGCCAACGAGTACACGCGCGCCGTGCGCCCCGAGGGCAACCCGGTCGCGCGCGGTGTGCTCGACCAGGTCTTCGAGCCCGGCGACGCCGACTGGCGCGGGCTCGGCGTGATCCCCGGCTCGGGGCTTCGCTTCAAGGACGAGTTCGCGGCCTTCGACGCCGCCCGCCGCTTCACTGTGGATCCCGGCGAGGCCCTCGAGCCCGCCGGGTGCCGCTGCGGCGAGGTGCTGCGCGGCGTCCTCGACCCGGCCGAGTGCGCCCTCTTCGGCGCGCGCTGCACGCCCGAGGACCCGGTGGGCGCCTGCATGGTCTCGAGCGAGGGCGCCTGCGCCGCCCGCTACCGCTACAGGGGGTTCGATGACTGACGCGACCGGCCGGCAGCCGGCGGAGCGAGGGCCGGCGAAGCCCGCCGCCGGCCCCGACGCCGCCGCGGCGAAGCCCGCCGCCGGCCGCCTGCGCGGCGACCGCGTCCTGCTCGGTCACGGCAGCGGCGGGCGCCTGTACCGCGACCTCGTCGCCGAGGTCTTCGTCGCCGCGTTCTCCAACCCGGTGCTCGAGCGGCTCGACGACGCGGCGATCCTCGTGTCGCCCGGCCGCGTCGCGGTCACGACCGACAGTCACGTCGTGCAGCCGCTGCGCTACCCGGGCGGCGACATCGGCCGCCTCTCGGTCGCCGGCACCGTCAACGACCTGGCGACGGCGGCGGCGCGGCCGCTGGCGCTCGCCGCCGCCTTCATCATCGAGGAGGGCTTCGCCCTCGACGAACTGCGCGCGATCTGCCGCACGATGCGGGAGACGGCCGACGAGGCCGGCGTGCCGATCGTCACCGGCGACACCAAGGTCGTCGAGCGCGGCGCCTGCGACGGGGTCTTCATCACCACGACCGGCGTGGGCGAGGTCGTGGTCGACCACGAGCTCGGCGCCGCCGCGGTGCGTGAGGGCGACCACGTCGTGCTCAGCGGAGGGATCGGCAACCACGCCGTCGCGATCCTCGCGGCACGCGGCGAGTTCGACCTCAAGACCGACGTGGTGAGCGACTGCGCACCGCTGTGGGAGATGGTCGAGGGCGTCATCACGTCGCTTGGCGGCGGGGCCACGGGCTCGGCCGGCGCCGGCTCACCCTCCACGACCGCCCTGAGGTTCCTCCGCGACCCGACCCGCGGCGGCCTCACGACGGTGCTCGCCGAGCTGGCCGAGGGCGCGGGCCTCGGCGTCGAGATCGTCGAGGACGCCGTGCCGGTCGCGCCCGGCGTGCGCGCGGTGTGCGACCTGCTGGGCTACGACCCCTTCGCGCTCGCCAACGAGGGCAAGATGCTCTTCGTCGTCGCGCCCGAGGCGAGCGAGCGCGTGCTCGCGGCGCTGCGCGCTCACCCGTACGGTCGCGACGCGGCCGTCATCGGGGCCGTGACTGCGGCCCACCCCGGCCGCGTCGCCCTGCGCACGCCCTTCGGCACGCGCCGCGTGCTCGACATGCCGGCCGGGGAACTGCTGCCGCGCATCTGCTGACGACTGCGGCATCGCTGCGGCTGCGCTCGTGCCGCCGCGGCTGTGGCTGTGGGGGAGGCATGGGCGATGCGGGCCAGGCGGCGGTAGCTGCTCCCGGGTGGGGTGGCGGGGCAGTAAGCGAAGTCGCTATCGTCGACCCCCGTCTTTGGCGGAACGCGCCATTGTCATCGGTTGACGACGGCGGGATCCGTCGATCGAGAGCTTCCAGCCGACAGACGAATCGACGGACGCCGACACCGGGACACTACCCGGGACGGTCTTGCGCACGCCCTGCGCCGAGGCGCCGCGCCCGTTGTCTCGATGCCCCTGCAGCGTCGTCGACGCGCCGCCCGCCAGCATCGTCAACGCACCGGCGCGTCAACGTCACCCATCGCCCTGCGTCGTCTCCATCTCTCCCGGCGCTCTCGTTCGCTTAGGCTCTGCTTTGTGGGCCGCCAGGGGGATGTCCCATGGCAGTGACTGAGTGCGTGCATCTGTTGCAGATTGCAACCAAAGGGGGTACCGTGGGCGCGAAGGAGGCGATCGTCATGCCGATTCTCCACGTCCGCAACATTCCCCAGAGCCTGTACGACGACATCAAGCTGCGCGCCAAGCTCGAGCGTCGCTCGCTGACCGCGGAGGTCATCGAGTTGCTCGAGCGCGGCCTCAAGGCGCCGAAGCGCGAGTTCTCCATGGACGAATGGCTGGAGAACGCCCGCCGCTTCCGGGAGGAGCTGGCGCGTGACCTCGGCGGGAAGTTGGGTGTCGACAGCGCCACGCTGATCCGCGAGGACCGGGACTCGCGTTGAAGGACTCTTGCGGGGCCGGCGTCGTCGCTGCGAGTGCGATCCTGCCGATCGTCGACCTGGAGCGATGCACGCCTCGAGCAGAGGAGTGGCTCGCCACAGCACGTGGGAGAACGGAGGAATCGATCACCGTCGATCTCTTCGATGTCGAGTGCGCGAACGCCCTCTGGAAGCGCGTCCGGCGTGAGCTGTGGGCGCCGCAGCGAGCCGAGCAGGCGCTGTCCCAGATCCTCGAGCTTCCGTTTCGGAGAGTCCCGCTGGGGACCGTGGTCAGCGACGCACTCCTCATCGCCCTGACGCACGGGCTCAGCGCGTACGACGCCTGCTACGTCGCGCTGGCGCGCATCAGCGGCCTGCAGCTTGTGACGGCGGACCGCCGCATGGCCCATGTCGCGCGCGCGATCGGCTGCGAGGCCCTGTGCTTCACGGAGGACCTCGACGCGCCCTGACGCGGTCCCTTCTGCCGCGCACCCGCACGGCGCCTGCACGGTGACGCAGTGCAGCCGAGACCCTGGGGCGGTGACCAAGGGTGACCAAGGGGTGACCAGGAAGGGGCTGGAGCCCGGTCGCGGACTCGAACCGCGGACCCCCTCCTTACCATGGAGGTGCTCTGCCGACTGAGCTAACCGGGCCTGGTGGGGGAGCTAGGATTCGAACCTAGGTAGGCTGCGCCAACGGATTTACAGTCCGCCCCCTTTAGCCACTCGGGCACTCCCCCGGGAGCCTTGGAATGGTAGTGGAAAGAGGGGTGGCTTTCAACCGACGCCGAGGCGGCCGGCGAGCGTGCTCGCGGGGGGTCGAAGGGCCTCCTGCCGAGTGTGCTCGCGGGGGGTGGAAGAACCTCTCACCGAGCGTGCTCGCGGGGTGACCGAAGGGGCCGCGTGCCACTGCCGCGAGCGCGGCCGATGCGGGAGGGGGGACCGGCCGGGACTGGGGGGCAGTCCCGGCCGGTAAGGGTCATCACGCTGGGGGACATGACGACCAGGGGACATCTCGTCCTCGCGTCTCGGCTCGCCCTCGGGGGGCTCGGGCGGGGCCTTGTGACGCAGTTCTCATTATACGTGGATTAGCTCTCCAGGCGACCGCTGGAAGGCTGAATGTGACCGCCCAGACTAGGACGGATTGGCCAATCACGGCACACTGCGGGAGATGACGACAGGCCCAGACGACCATGAAATCACACAGCGTCGGGCGCTTGTCAAGGGCGCTCTCGCGCCTGTCGACGAGGGCAGAATCCGCGTTGAGGGCGGTCCGCGGGTTGTGGTACCCTACTGCCCGCGTCGGCGGCGTAGCTCAGCTGGTCAGAGCAGCGGAATCATAATCCGCGTGTCGGAGGTTCGAGTCCTCCCGCCGCTACCAGCCCTTCCGCGGTACGACCGACCCAGCCACGCGTGACCGTCTCCCCTGTGACGTTGCCGACCCCCCTGCGCCCTGACCCCGCCACGTGGGCGCTCACCGTCCCCTCGCGTGTGTGGGTGCGGCGTGCGGTACGATGAGCCCGCCATGGGCTTCACGCCGTCCAGCCATCGAGGGCCGCGCCTGACGCGCCCGCATGAGATCCTCGATCCACGTCGCTCACGTGCCGACGGCGGGGCGGCCGGCGCGCCCGCCGCAGCGGGCGGCGCGCCGGTCGCTGCCGGTCTCGTCTTCGCCCTCCTCGCGGCCGTCATCCTCTGGCTCGACTGGGCGTACACCCGCACAGGCGGGGAGGCTGCTGCGCTTGCGGCCGTGATCGCCGTGATCGGTGCCGCCCTCGCGCTGTTCGGCTGGCGGGCCACGCGGGCGCGAGGCGCCCGGGGCCGCGGGCCGCTGGCCGTGGCAGCCCTTGCCCTCGTCCCCCTCGCGCTCGCCGTCGCCGGACTCGTCTCCGCGTGAGGCGCCGGGGTTCGGCCCGGTCTGGTGGCGGCACGCGGCTCGAGCCACCGGCCTGACGGCGCCGTTCGACGATCCACGCGGGTGCGCGCATCCTCGCGGTCGTCTCGGGCGTCCGCCGGGCGGACATGGTAGCGTCCGCAAGAGACGCCGGGGGCGCTCCAGCGCTCCGGCTGGGCCGGTAACGAATGGGGAGGCACGATGACGCGCACGTTGTCCACGAGGCGCCTGGCGGCGCTGGTCATCGCGATCGCCGCCGCGGCGGCACTGCTCGTACTCGCCGGATGCGGGGATGACGGAGTCGACGGAGGGACGGATGGAGGCGGCGGCGACACCGACACAGGTTCCGTAGAGACCGACTCGGCCGCACTCGACGGCACCGACTGGAGTCTCGTGCGCTGGCGCGAGACCGGCCTCGACCCGGCCGACTTCACCATCACGGCGAGCTTCGCCGACGGCAGCATCAGCGGCACGAGCGCGGTCAACACCTACAGCGGGTCGTACACGACCGGCGGGGTCAACGACTTCTCGGTGGGGGATCTCGCCGGCACGATGATGGCCGGGCCCGAGCCCGACATGGAGGCCGAGGCGGCGTACATGGGTCTGCTCGAGGACGCCGCGTCGTTCCACGCAACGGACACCACCCTGACCCTGTTCGGCTCCGACGGGGCCGAGTCGCTCATCTTCACCGCCGGCACGGGGGAGTGACCCGGCGCTGAGGCAGAGAGCATCGGGAAGCGCCGGGGGGCCGCCGATATCGGCGGCCCCCCGGCGCTTCCGGCGTCACTCCCGCCGACGGCCGACCGAGAGCGCGCGGGTCGCGGCGGCGGCCCGGCCGGCGTCAGCCGTCGCTCGCCGCCGCCGCGAGCAGGTCGAGGATCACGCGGCAGGCGGTGATCGCCGTGATGCCCGCCGGGTCGTACTGCGGCGCCACCTCGACGACATCGAAGGCGCTGTAGCCGCGCGCCCCGACGACGCGCAGGGCGGCGAAGAGCTCGCGGCTCGTGAGCCCGCCGGGCTCGGGCGCGCCGCCGGGGTTGTATGCCGCGTCGAGCACGTCGATGTCGACCGAGACGTAGACGCCGGCCGCGCCGCGCCAGGCGATCTCCATCGCCTCCTCGGCGACGGCGACGACGCCGCGGCGCTCGATGTCCGCGATCGAGAAGATCGTCACTCCGCGACGCTCGGCCCACTCGCGCTCTTCGCGCGGGTTCGCCGGCCCGTGGACCCCGACGAGTACGGTGTTGGACGCCGAGAAGGCGTCGAGGTCGAGCGTGCGCGAGACGGGGGCGCAGTAGGTGAGCTCCTCGCCGCCGATGTCGGTCGCGGTGTCGAGGTGGGTGTCGAAGACGACCAGGCCGAGGGGGCCGGGGGCGCGTGCGGCCAGCGCTCTCGTGCCGGCGATCGTCACCGTGTGCTCGCCGCCGAGCAGGATCGGCATCGCCCCGACGCTCAGGATCTGCGCCAGATCGGCCTGTGCGATGTCGAGCGTCCGCGCGGCGTTGCCGGGGATGGCTGCCGCGTCGCCGCAGTCGACCAGGGCACAGCGCTCTGCGAGATCGACATCGTAGTCGTAGTGGTACGGCACGAACTGCACCGAGGCGTCGCGCACTGCCTTGGGGCCGTGCATCGAGCCGGTGCGGTAGAGCGTCGTGCTGTCGAAGGGCACGCCGTAGATGGCGTGGGTAGCGCCGGCGGCGCGCAGCGCGCCGGCCTCCGGCGCGACCAGCGGCGCGCGGAGAAAGCCGTGGACGCCGGCGTGCAGCACTCCCGACCAGGTGGGCTCTGAAGTCATGGTGTCCTCTGTCGTCGTGGGGCCTCTGAGGCATCCTAACGGCTCGGCTGCGGCGGGGTAAGGAGCCGGCTGAGAGGCCGCGAGGCTCCGACTCGGGCGGAGTGACGGCCCGGCCGACCCCGCGCCGCCGTCGCGGTGCTGTGGGCCGCCGCTCTCCCGACGTGCGGCACCGCCTCGTCCCCGACGTGCGCCACGGCCTCGTCTCTGACGTACGACCCGGCTTCGGCGGCGACGCTGCGATAGAGTCGCCCCGACGGCCGCGACGGACGGAGGGATGATGACAGCGCAACTGATGGTCGAGGGCGTACCCGCGGTCGAGCTGGCGGAACGCTTCGGCACGCCGCTCTTCGCGATCTCGGAGGACTCGATCCGCGAGCGCTACCGGCGCACGCTGGCGGCGGTGCGCGCCGCGTACGACCCGGTCGAGGTCTACTACGCGGTCAAGTCCAACCCGATCCTCGCCGTGCGCCGCATCCTCGCCCAGGAGGGCGCCGGCGGCGACGCCTTCGGCCCCGGCGAGGTCGAGACCTCGCTGCGCGCCGGGGTGCCGGGCGAGAAGCTCGTCATGAACGGCCAGGCGAAGACCGAGGAGTGGCTCGAGCTCGCCGTGAAGCACGGCATCACGGTGACGCTCGACAACCCCGGCGAGCTCGAGCTGTTGCTCGAGGTGGCGGGCCGGGCGGGCGTGCGGGCCCCGGCCTTCATCCGCCTCAAGCTCTCGATGGACGAGGTGCGCCTCGGCGTCGCCCCCGAGGGGCCGCAGATCGCCGACCGCGTGTTGTCCACAGTGTGGGGGTTCACCGAGGACGAGGCGAAGGAGGCGGTGACGCGCGCCCTCGGCGCGCCCGACCGCCTCCTCCTGCGCGGCTACCACCACCACATCGGCTACTTCATCAATCGCCCCGACTACCATGCCGCCGCGATGCGCGACGTCGTCGGCGCCATCTCCCGCCTGCGCGACGCGACCGGTTTCATCCCTGAGGTGCTCGACGTCGGCGGCGGCTGGGCCTACCCGTCAGACCCCGAGTCTGGCGACGAGCGCCCGCACAAGGTCGCCCCGCCCGAGGACTTCGCCGCGGTGCAGCTCGGCGCCCTCGGCGAGGCCTTCGACGCCGCCGGCCTGCCGCGCCCGCTCGTGATCTTCGAGCTCGGGCGCTCGCTCGTCGGCGAGTCCACCGTGCTGCTCGCCCGCGTCCAGTGGGTCAAGGAGCAGTTCGGCCGCCGCTTCGTCATCACCGACGCGCAGAAGCACCTGCTGCTGCGCGCCTGCATCGAGGGCTACAAGTACCGCTGGGTGAGGGCGGACGACATGGATGCGCCGAAGGCCGGGCCCGCCGAGCTCTTCGGCCCGACCTGCACCGACGACGAGCTGGCGCTCAGCTACGACTTCCCGGCCGTCGCGCGCGGCGACGTCGTCGCCGCGCTGGCCTGCGGCGCCTACGCGCAGACCTTCAACGCCAGCCTCAACTCGATGACGCGGCCGGCGGTCGTGCTCGTCAACGGCAGCGACGCAGGTGTGGTCGTGCGTCGCGAGACGGTCGACGACGTGCTGGCGCGGTACGAGCTGCCCGGCTGGCTCTTGTAGCCGCTCGTACCGACAGCCGGACCATCTGTCTCAGTACGGCGGCACGGACTCGTCGCAGTCGTTCAACGCCTCCGACGACGGTGTCTCCCAGCGCGAGCCCGGGTGAAGGGTGCACCAGGCGAGGGTGGCGCCCAGGCCGTGGGGCGTCAGCAGGGGTCCGACCTGGACGAGTGTGTCCAGGAGGCGCTGTTCCTGGCTGTCGTCGAGCGCGACCCCGTCGCGCTCGAGTCGCCATCGCAGGCG
>ENA-ORXD01001871-ORXD01001871.1-sediment-metagenome-genome-assembly--contig:-NODE-1871-length-15560-cov-11.190854_pt1 | contig 15560 bp, 13 predicted proteins | sample MGYA00237862_ERZ511471 | MGnify/ENA metagenome assembly ERZ511471 | reverse complement strand
TCCTGCTGATGGTGCTGCTCGAAAACGTCCATGTGCTGAACTGCCGGTCCGAGTACCGCTCGGCCTTCCGGGTTCCCTTCCGGAACAATGTCCTCCTGATCGCTGGCATCCTCGCTGCCCAGGGGGTGCACATTGCCGCCATGCACATTCCGGTGATGCAGGAGATTCTGGAGATCGGGCCCGTATCTCTCACCGACTGGGGGCTGCTCCTGCTGCTGGCAGCCCTGATCCTGGTGGTCATGGAAATCTTCAAGTATTTCAACGGGAGATCCAGTCCGGTGCAGGCAGGAACGGGTGTGACGCATGGGTAAGGGTGGCTGCACAAGGGCTGTCCGGAGAGGGTACATCCGTCCTCGCCACCGGTGCGGAGCACACTCATGACTCCTCCGCCCTTCATCGCCATCTACTTCACCGGCTTCATCGTGGCATCCGCGATACGGCTCGTATACACCCGGGACTACCGGGAACGGGTCAGGCAGGAGGGGAAGCGGCCAAGGGTTGATACCCCGCTGGTCTACCTCCCCGCCCTGGGTTTCTGTATCATCCCGCTGGTGTACGTGCTGACCCCGCTGCTCACCTTTGCCGATTACACCCTGCCCTCCGGGGCCGGCCTGGCAGGGACTGCGGTCTTTGCCCTGGCCCTCTGGCTGCTCTGGCGGTCCCATGCCGACCTCGGCCGGAACTTCTCACCGGTGATAGAAGTCGTGGAAGGACAGCAGCTGGTTACGGATGGGGTCTACCACCGCATCCGCCACCCCATGTACACCGCCCACCTCCTCTGGGGCCTCGCCCAGCCCCTCCTCCTCTGGAACTGGGTGGCCGGGTTTGCCCTGCTCGCGACGATCATCCCGCTCATGCTGGTCCGGGTTCCCGCCGAAGAGCGGGTGATGCAGGAGCAGTTTGGAAGAACCTACGATGAGTACATGGAAACGACCGGGCGGCTGTTTCCCCGGATGCGGTAGAGAGCGTGGGAAGCGCTTTTTCCGTCCCTGCTCCCGGAGAACCAGGCTGTCATATACCCCCTTCCGGATCAGCGTAGGCCATTATCCGGTCGTGCACACCGGATTCCCCGGCCGGCCATGTGCCAATGATGGCAACGATTAAGATGCTGGGCTTCCAGAGCCCCTGTTCATGAGATACCTTCTGCTCGTGATCATCCTTGCCGGGCTGCTCCTCGGGGCAGGCTGTACCGGCCAGGGACCGGTCCCACCTGCTCCTCAGCCAACCCCCACGGGGACCGCTCCGCCGACCATCCCGTTAACCACGGGGGGAACGACCGCCCCGGCCGATGCCACGGTTCCCGCAACTCAGCCCACCACCACACCCGGGCCGGAATGGAAGGCGGATGGCGCCATCTCTGCCGGCGAGTATGACGGAGAAGCCACGTTATCGGACGGACGGATGACGGTATACTGGAAGAATGACGGCGATATACTGTACATGGGGCTCTGGGGCCAGGTCACCGGCTGGGTAGCCATCGGCTTTGAACCGGCAACGGCCATGAAGGATGCCGATATGATCCTCGGGTACGTGTCCGGCGGAAAAACTATCGTACTCGACCAGTATGCCACCGGGACCTTCGGGCCGCACCCCTCTGACACCGAGCTTGGCGGCACTTCTGATATCCTCGATGCCGGCGGATCCGAATCCGGAGGAGTGACGGTGATCGAGTTCTCCCGGAAGCTGAATACAGGTGACCGGTTCGACAAGGAACTTACTCCCGGGAAGACGGTGCGGTTCATATGGAGCATGGCAGATTCCGATTCCCCCACGGTCCAGCACAATATCGGGAGGGGATCCGGGCAGTTTGTTCTCTAAAACCGGAAGGGAGATTATTCTCCTTTCTCATCGACCTGCCCGTTCCCGACGCGTCCCCTGTTCTTACCCGGATCCTGATATCTCCATCGCAACCTATATCACTCGTCCCGATTGAAATTGTGCCGGATTCTCTGGTATGCCGTTCTCCTGTCAGCAGTGCGGGGAGTGCTGTACCCGGATGGGGTACGTCTTTGATATCATCGCTGACCACGGGGAGTGCGCGTATACCGTCCGGAACCAGTACCTCGGTGAGCTGACCGAGGTACGGGTTGCCCCGGAGATGATACCCCTCTTCCTGGACCGGGGCATTTTTGACCGCTTCCCGCAGGCCTGCCCGTTCCTCCGGTTCGACCATGAAGAAACTGCATTCTGCACCGTCCACCTCACCCGCCCGGAGCTCTGCCGCATGTACGGGTGCTGGAGTCTGCTGATCCAGGATGTGCGGGGCCGGCGGGCAGGGCGGGTGATGCAGGGCGGGCATGTCTCTTTTGACGATGAGCTCCTTCGCCACATCTGGGAAAACCACATCCGGCCACTCGACCGGACCGATGGGAAGGAGTGGCAACGCAATGTCATCCGCATCCTGCAGCGGTTCGGGTACACCGTGATCAAGTGACCCGGATGAAACTGCCCGGAGTATCATCGAAGCGGAAGGGTGAAAAACTCCGAACCACCACTTCCGTTCTATGAGACTTCCCCCCTGGGCCTGGATGGTCATCGTCATCCTTCTCGTGACTGTCGCGGACCTCATCCTCTTTGCGCACCACCCCGTAACCGCGGGCACCGCAATCTCAACCCTCCTCCTCTGGTGCCTGGTGATCGGGGTCGGCATCGGGGGTATCTATGCCTTCATGGGCCATTTCTTCAGGGCGGATGAGGTCGCACAGCGGATCGGCTGGCCGGCAGGCAACCCCTTCCAGCGGGAGATTGCGTTCACCAACCTGGCTATCGGCGTCGCCGGGCTCTGCTGCTTTCTTGTCAGGGACGGCTTCTGGCTGGCAACCATCATCGTGGCTGCAGTCTTCCTGACCGGCGCCGGACTCGGACACCTCCGGGAGACGCAGACCACCGGGAACGTGTCGGAACTCAATGCCGGGGTCATCGTTGCCTGGGACATCCTGTTCCCCATCGTGCTGATCTTCCTCTGGATCGGGCGGGCGCTCCTGCCCGGGTGACGGCCCCCACCCCCGCTCTGGCCCGGGGTACTCCGGCCGGGGAAACCAGATCCTCCTGACAACCGGGTGGGTGGCCTGCCGGGTGCAGATGGATACTCTTTTGAAAAATGAGACCAACCATAGTGCAATGGCCTCCCACTGCGTGCTGTGCACCACCGGGTCATGGAAGCTGCCGCTCATCGTTGGCATCCTTGCGGTCCTCGCCGGGAGCCTGCTCCTGCTCTTCCCGGACCGGTCGGTCGAGCTCATCCTCGCCGTCTTCGGGTTCATCGCCCTGGTCATCGGCATCCTGCTCTTCTGGAGCGCATGGACCATCCGGCGGGCAGGCAGCGCAGCATTCACGGCCCCCCTGATCCTCGGCATCCTGGCCCTGGTGCTGGGGCTCGTGGCCTTCCTCAACCCCGGCCTCATCCGTGCCTTCCTCGCCGTGATCTTCGCCCTCTTCTGCATCATCGGCGGACTCGGGATGCTGGCCGCGGCGTTCTCCTCCTGGGGGTCGATGGTACGAAAGCTCCTGATGGGGAGTGGAGGCATCATTCTTGCCGCCCTCGGCATCCTCATCCTCTTCTCTCCCTACATCACCGCAACGCTGGTTGTTGAGCTGATCGGCCTCTTTTTCCTCGGCGCAGGGCTGGTCTCGGTGATCGGGAGCCTCATCCTCTGGTGGCGGGTCCGGACCTGTGTGATCAGTGAGTGGGAACGATACAGGCAGTCCGGGCAGTGACCGTTCTCACGTCTCCCGCCTGACCATACCTTTATAGGTCCATCGGGCGATCGATTGGCTGGGAGTGAATCCATGAATCTGTGCAGGGAGTCCAGAGGAGGTTTTAGACAGTGATCGAGGTACTGCCCGAATCATCGGGAAACATCTTCGGGTTCAGGTTCAGCGGGATGATCAGCGAGGAAGACCTCACCGAAGTCCTGATCCCTGCCCTGGACGAGGCGAGTGAAGAGTACGGGATAATCCGGCTGGTGGTGGAGATCACCGATTACAAGGGAGAAGAACTGGGTGCCCGCCTCGAAGACCTCCTCGACCCGGACCGGAAGATCCTCCACATCGAGCGGGAGGCGGTCATCGGCGAGGAAGGCTGGGACCAGTTGCGGACCGAGTTCCAGGACTTCTTCTTCGTCTTCCCCAACACCGAGAGCCGGTTCTTCAGCCATGACCGGCGGCAGCAGGCCTGGGCCTGGATCCGGGAAGGGATCACGGTGGAAGAGATCTGATCTCCGCATCATGCACATCGCTATCCTCGGCACCCGGGGAGAGGTAGAGGAGTCGGCCCCGTTCCATTCGTTCTCCCGGTTTGGAGCGTGAATCAGCGTGCACCCTCTCCTCGACCAGCTGACCGGCGAGCAGAAAGTGCAGCTCACCGAACGCGACCAGCCGGACTGGATGGAGCCGATGCTCGCCACCCTGACCGACCGGCGGTTCTCTGAAAGCGGCTGGATCTTCGAGCGCAAATTTGACGGTGAACGGTGCCTGGTGTTCCGGAAGGAGGACACGGTCAGGATGCTCTCCCGCAACCGGAAACGGCTCAATGATACCTACCCCGAGCTCGAGCAGGCTCTCCTGAAGGTCGGGGAAGAACGGTTCATCGCCGACGGGGAGATCGTGGCCTTCGAAGGGGAGGTCACCAGCTTCTCCCGCCTGCAGCAAAGGATGCAGATCCAGGAGCGGGAGAAGGCAGAGAAGAGCGGGGTTGCTGTCTACCTTTACCTCTTCGACCTCATGTACCTGGACGAATACGACCTCTGTGGCCTCGACCTCCTCACCCGGAAGCACCTCCTCAGGCAGATCATCCCCTTCCACGACCCGCTCCGCTATACCGTGCACGGTAGCGGTGACGGGGTGGCGTTCTACCGCGAGGCGTGCCAGAAGGGTTGGGAGGGGATCATCGCCAAGCGGGCCGCCAGCCGATACATACACCGGCGGTCGACCGACTGGCTCAAGTTCCCGTGCCTCACCCGGCAGGAGTTCGTCATCGGCGGCTATACCGATCCGTCCGGGAGCCGCATCGGGTTCGGGGCGCTGCTCCTCGGATACTACGAAGGAAATGAACTCATCTACGCCGGCAAAGTGGGCACCGGGTTTGATGACCGGACCCTGATGCACCTCTGCGACGGGCTCTCGTCACGAGAGCAGGAAACATCCCCGTTTGCAGACAGAAAGAGGCCGGAGAAGGGAGAGCACTTCGTCACCCCCGACCTGGTCTGCGAGGTGGCCTTCACCGGATGGACCGACGATGGGAAGCTTCGCCACCCCAGGTTCCTGGGGGTGCGGCAGGACAAGCCGGCAGGCGACGTGGTGCGGGAGAAACCCCGGTGAGGAGAAGACGTGGCGGTCCGCGGTCATTGGATGGAGGGATGAGATGACCGCGGATAGCACCGTTCCCTTCGATCCCCTCGAACGGGCACGGGAGATAGAGGAGCTCGTTATGAAGGACGGCATGCGGAAGTACTACCGGTTCCGCGCCTCCCGACACTACGGCGGGATCGTGACCGCCGATGCCATCGGGTGCTGCCTGCTGTGCGCCTACTGCTGGAACTACCAGCGGAACCTGTGCCCCGGGGAGTACGGTACCTTCTACCCGCCACAGCAGGTGGTGGAGAAGCTCCGGGCTATCGCTGCGAAGAAGAACATTAATCTCTACCGGATGAGCGGTGCCGAACCGGTGCTGGGAGAGCGGTCGTTCCACCACCTGCTGGAAGTACTGCGGGCCGGCCGGTTCATTATCGAGACCAACGGCCTCATCCTCGGCCACCAGCCCGGGCTGATCGATTTCCTCGTGCAGCGGGATGTATCGGTGCGGGTGAGCATCAAGGGATGGAACCCGCAGACCTTCGAGAAGATCACTGGTGCCCGCGGGGAGTTCTTTTCCCTGCCGATCGTTGCACTCGCACGACTGGAAGAAGCCGGGGTCGGCGCCTGGCCGGCGGTGATGGGGGACCTCTTCGGCCGGCCCGGGGTGGAGGAGCTGACCCGCGTCCTGCGGGAGAATGGTATTTCAGCCCGGATCGAGGTCGAGTATCTTGAGCGCTACCCGTTCGTGGTGGAGAACCTGAAGAAGCGGGGATGGAAGGGTTAGTCCTGGAACTGTGTGGTGCACCGATTGGAAGAAAGGTGCCTCGATAGCCGGCATGATAGTTGTCGCTCACTGGTACGTGGGGGAGCGGTAAATTATTGGTCTGCTTTTGGGGAGACCTCCCGGACCTCCTGACGACCTCTGCTCCCGGGGATCCGGATGATACTCTCCTTTCCGCCCCGCATCACAGGAACTAATCCTCGAGCGTGAAGAAGAAGGTGGCACCCTCGCCGACTTTACCATCTACCCAGATCCTGCCGCCATGCCGCTGGATGATCCGGTGAGCAATCGCCAGCCCGATTCCAGTCCCCTCGTAATCCTTCTCGTCATGGAGGCGCTGGAAGACCGAGAAGAGCTTGTCTGCGTACTCCATATTGAACCCGACTCCGTTATCCCTGACAAAGTAGACCGTTCTCCCCTCCTCCCGGCAGGATCCAATCTCAATCCGTGCATTTTCACGGGTACGGGTGAACTTCAGGGCATTGGAGAGGAGGTTGTGGAATACCTGCTTGATGAGGATCGGATCACCATTGCAGGGAGGCAGAATCCCCATGGATATATCGATTTTACGGTCTTTCTGGAGCGGCAGCAGTTCATTCAGGACCTCCCTCACGATCCGTGCGGGAACGATCTGCTGCTTCTGGAGGGGCTGACGGGACATCCGTGAAAAGTTGAGGATTGCATCGATCAGGTTCCCCATCTTCTGCGCATTGAGCCTGATTCGCTCCAGGTATTCCCTGCCTGCCGGATCGAGCTGGTTGTGGTATTCATTGAGGATAAGGAACGAGAACCCGTCAATGGCGCGAAGAGGAGCACGGAGATCATGGGATACCGAATAACTGAATGCTTCGAGTTCACGGTTCGCGATCTCGAGATCCTTTGTCCGATCCACCACCCGCTGCTCCAGTTCCTCGTTCAACCTGCGGATATCTTCCGCGGCCCGCTTGAGTTCGGTGATATCAATGAGGATTCCCCTGATGCCGGTCACGACATCGTCCCGGATAATGGGTGAGGAATAGACCATGCCCTCAAGGGTACTGCCATCGCTCCGGGATAACGTATACTCCGAACCCTCGATCATTTCACCCCTCATGACTTGCTGGAAGCGCATCATTGCTATGGGATGCTGATCGGGTACAACTACATCCCAGAGGGCGATGCCTCGCTCTAAATCTTCATTGGTATAGCCGAACATCTCATAGGCCGGATAGTTCACATAGGTGATCTTTCCCGACAGATCGGTCTCGAAAATGACCTGGGGGAGCAGGGTGGCAAGGTCGCGGAATCGACGTTCGCTCTCGATCAGGCTTGCTTCGATCTCTTTTCGCCCGGTGATATCCCGGCCGACGGACTGAATTTCCAGTAATCTTCCATCAGGGGCAAAGATAGCACGGTCATGCCACTGAACCCATCGGATTTCATTGTCAGAAGCGATAACGCGGTGCTCGATGGCGCCATCCGGGTTGTCGGGGGTCAGGCTTGCGAAGTATTGATCGAGATCTTCCTGATCTTCGGTGGGAATTCGCGGCCTGAATATATTCCCGATGATCTCATCACAGGACCGTCCGAAGTACCTGCAGTAGACCTCGTTTGCATAGACATGGGTACCGTCCGGGAGGAACCGTGCAATCATCTCGGTCTGGCTCTCCACAACTGTCCGATACCGTTCCTCGCTCTCCCTCAGTTCTTCTTCACGTTCCCTGAGCCGGTCGATCATCCCCCTGAGTTTTCCCACAAGCGAATTCATGCTCTGGGAAATCTGGTCGAACTCGCGGGCGTACCGGGATGAAATGGTATGGTTGAGGTCACCCTGCTCCACCTTTTCAATATCGTTCACGATCTGTTGCACCGGCTTTGAAAGCTGCCGTGATGCTACCATAGCCAGACCTACGCTCAGGAGAATAGCAACGAACGCAACCATACCATGGAAGAAGAGCAGCCGGTTCAGGGCTTCAGATATTCCGCTCGTATCGTACGTGAGTTCAAGAATCCAGCTGGTGTCAGAAGCATATTCCTGATCACTGGTATCAATGAAAAGATACCGGGTTTTATTCCGCGAACCTGGCGTGGTAATTTCCACGGTCCGCCGTTCAGCAAGGACCTGGCCGAGAACCGGCCGGATACCCGCGTCAGCCGGCGTGCCATTCCCGATCTCACGTCCGATGGTATCAAAGGCCCGTATGGCAATGATGTCCGGGTTATGACGGGCAATGGCGAGGAGGGATTCACGGTATTCCATGGTTGACCGCTGGCCCATTTCCTTCTCCACGAGCCCCAGTTCGAAGATATACCGGTGATCGGACGAAGGCATGTAAGCAAACTTCCGGAGATCCCCGGTCGACACCTCCTTCACAACCCTATCGGGGAAGAATCCGTCCTTGTTGATAATATTCTTTAAATAATTGTACGAAAAAGGCCATTGCGAAAAATCAAGACCGAGATCCGGGGGGTACGTCGTATACTGAATCATCATTGATTCGTTGATGATATACAGGTCCATCACTCCACCGAGTTCCTGTTTCACCTCCTCAAGATCCATCCTTGAGGGATCATGACCGGCCTGCTCATATTCAGCAGTAAACTTTTCGAATGCCTGTGCCATGCGGATGTTCAGGGCTTCATCATAGATTTTGAAACCGGCGTCAACAATCCGGATGGACTCGATGAGGTCCTGTTCTGTCTGCTTCTGCATGCTGAGAGCATTGCTCTCGTAGGTATCGCGGGCCTGGTGGTAATCCACGATGGTGATCCCGGTTGCGACAATGAGGGTGATCAATATCATGGAGAAGAGAAGGTAGCGGGAAAAAGGGGCGGGGTTTTTCCTGGGATTCCCGGAGTTCTCTTTACCCGGTGATGTATCGTTCTTCATGGAACCCCGCGACCCGGCCTGGAACATGTATCCTGCAGGGGGGACGATAATGGACAGAGATAGTATTCTGCCGTATTGCAGTGGGCAGTATCAAAAACGCTCTCAAAATATCCACCGACCCCCCTGATGTGTAACCTCTCCATGGCAAGAAATAAAGATTTCGCGGAAACCGTGTGCCGGTTCAGGGAGCAGGATGAGGATGAAAAATAAGATGCCCGGATGTGACCTCTCCTATCACATCCGGGCATTCCCCCCATGCAAGTGGCAGGAATCACACCCCAGAACTCACTTGGATAGTACCCGGAGCCGGGACCGGTTCCACCTGTCTCACGTTTCCATAACAGCACAGGAGTACAGCCCTGTAACGATCTCGCCATTGTGAGTCTGCCCGATACACGCACGATATGGCAAAAGAGATAACCCTCTTTCTGTCAAACGTACCCGTACTTCGTGAGGCACGTCTCCATGGCAGCAGTCATCTCGGCATCAGGGCTCTCCAGACACTACGGCGATCTGAAAGCAGTCGACCAGGTCTCGCTCGAGGTGGAGGAGGGATCGCTCTTCGGCCTCCTCGGCCCGAACGGGTCGGGTAAGACTACCATGATCCGGATGCTGACCGGGCAGGTGCGGCCAACGTCAGGCACGGCATGCGTGCTCGGCATCGACGTGGTCGCCAACCCCGTACAGGTGCGGCAGCAGATCGGGATCATCCCGGAGCAGGAGACCCCGCCCAGTTTCCTCACCGCGGAAGAGTACCTCGCGTTCGTCGGGAATGTCAGGAAGATCCCCGAAGTGGAGGAGAAGGCGGACTGGTGGTTCGAGTTCCTCGAATTCTCCGACAAAAGGGATGTCCTCTGCAAGGACCTCTCCCGGGGCACCCGCCAGAAGCTGATGTTTGCCCAGGCCTTCCTGCACCGCCCCGTCCTGGCCCTGATCGATGAGCCGCTCATCAACTTCGACCCGGTCATGCAGAAGACGGTCAAGGGATACCTGAAAGAGTACGTCCGGGACGGGGGGACCATCTTCCTCTCCACCCACATCCTGGAGATCGCCGAAGAGATCTGTTCGGACGTTGCCATCATTCACCACGGCGGCCTGGTGCATACCGGGCCGGTGGCCGGGATCCTCGGGAAGCAGCAGCACCTGGCAGACTTCTTCCTCGAAGCGGTGGGGAAGGCTACCCATGCGTGAGCTCTTCTCTGCCATGATGAAGGAGGAGTGGCGGCTCCACGCCACGATGTTCGGCAGCCTCAGCTTTGCCCTCTTCCCGGTGCTCATCGGAGCCATCACCTTCATGGGCTCCCTGATCCTCCCCTTCCTCGGAGAGATCATCCCCGGCCAGACCCTCTCATTCCTCGTGCACGCCCAGTTCCTCCTGCTCGGGGTCATGGTCGGTGGTTTCGGACTGCTCGGACAGGAGGTGATGAACCGCCGGTTCGGGCAGGCAAGCCTGCTCGCCTACTCCTCGCGGACCCTCCCTCTCTCCGACCGGCACATCTTTGCCGTGTTCGTGGTAAAAGACACCGTCTACTACGTCATCCTCTGGGTCCTGCCCGTCATCGCCGGGATAACCCTCGCTGCTCCATGGTCAGGCCTCTCCCTCCCCTTTATCGGCACCCTCGCCCTGACCCTCTCTCTCTCCTTCCTCACCGGGCTTGCCGCCATCTTCCTCCTCTCCACGCTGTATTCCCGGTCAATGATGCTGCTGGCCGGAGTCCTGGCCGCCGGAGTTCTCCTCTCCGCTCTGCTGCTGGCCGCCACCCCGTTCGACCCGGTGCTCTTCTTCCCGCCCTACGCCCTCTCCCGGTCCTTCACCCTTCCCCTGCTGCTGTATTCCCTCGCGGTGATCGCAGTCCCCTTCACGCTTGCCATCCTGTTCATGACCACCGAGTTCCCCGGCCGGGAGAAGCATCTCCCTGACCGGTTCAGCCCCCTGGCCGGACGCCTTGGCAGCTTCCGTTCCGGGCCGATGGTGGCAAAGGACCTCCTCGACCTCCGCCGGAGCGGGGGGCTGGTCGGGCAGACCCTGTTCTCGTTCGCCCTCCCGCTGGCCCTCATCTGGGTCACCCTGGTGGTGCTTGCCCGGGTGCTCCCGGATACCCGGCTCCTCATCACCTTCGCCGGGGTTGCCGGGATCATCGGGGCCACCATCTACACCTGGGTCACCGAGTTTGATTCGATTGCGACCTACACCTTCCTCCCGCTGGGCACCCCGGACCTTATCCGGAGCAAGATGACCAGTTTCCTGCTCCTGCAGCCCCTGACCCTGCTGGCGGTGCTGGCCGGGGCGATCGTCTCAGGTGACTACGGCAGTTTCCTTCCGGCGACGGTTCTTGCTCTTTCGGTCTCGGTCTATGCCGCATCGGTCATGGTCTGGCTGACAGGGCTCTGGCCGGCGGTGATGGTCTACGACGTGCGGGTGCTCGCCGCATCGATGCTCCTCATCGGCCCGGTCCTGCTCTGCCTGATCGGGGCGGCATCGATCAGTGTCCTGTATGCCTTCGGAAGCGCCCTGCTCCTGGTGCCGGCATACCTCTTCATACGAGTGTCATACCGGCGCTGGGAGACCTGGGAGAAGGCGTTCTACTGAGCCACGGGCGGTTGAGCGGGAGAGCGAGCAGCACCGGCAGGTTTTTTTGTTCCTGGCCGGTCCCGGATTTCCCATCAGCCCTCCCTCTCTTTGCGGGTGTGAGGGTCCCTGCCAGGACCCGGGAGGAGGTTCGCTGTCGACAGGCGTGATGTACCCGCTGATGTCTGGATCACCGGGTATCCCCCTGAGGTGGAGCCGGCCAGAGTGACGTCATTGGGGAGGGGTATCTGCGAGGCTGTGTAGTTCATGAAGGAGTCTTGCCAGTACGACGGAAAAGTTGGTGATACGGAAGGCTCTTCACCCGTACAGGGAAGGATCGGAAAGAAGGCCTCCCCGTTTCTCCCGGTCAGGGGAACGAGAGGGTGTGCCGGACGGCATACCCCTGCGCTTTCAGCGTGGTATCGAGGTATTCGATGGTTGCCGGCACGATCCTGATGACGTGCAGGAATTCAGGCAGGCTGAAGTCAGGATCACCCTTCCGCTCCCGGTAGGCCGCCTCACCTTCGCGGAACACGGGAGACCCTGCCCCCCCTATCTCTGCAACGCCGGAAAGCTGGATCCCTTTGATGCTGTCCCACCCGGTGAACTGGGTATGAATGGCCACGGAAATGAGCGGGTTCTCCGAGAGATTCCTGACCTTTCTTCCCCCCTCGGTCAGGACGTACAGGACAAACCCCTGGGGGAAGAATTCCACAGCCGAGGCCCGGGGAATATTGTCCGAGCAGGTGGCAAGCACGCACATCTGCTGTCCGGCAAGAAAATTCAGGATCAGCCGCTCCAGCTCCTGCCGGGAGAGCTCTGCCTCTGGCATGACAGGAGATGTATGGGAGGAGGGAATAAGGTTGTCCCTTCCGGCTGATCCAGGTCCGGGACAATCATGGGAACAGCGATGTTCCTCATGACCGGTTCCGGATCAGGACCGCCCTGGTAACGGTGAATACAAGTATCCCTTTTGACGGGTTTTGGATCAGGACCGCCCCGGTACCGCTGAATACGGGTGTCCTGTTTGGCGGGTTTTGGATCAGGACTGCCCTGGTAACGGTGAATACAAGTATCCCTTTTGACCGGTTCCGGATCAGGACCGCCTGGTACCGCTGAATACGGGTGTCCCGTTTGACGTGGTTTGGAATGAGACCAACCTATATGTGGAGTGAGCGAGCAGGAGTTCCCATAGACAGGAGGAGTTGAGATGGCGGATGTTCACGAAAAAGACAAGGTGATCTTTGCGGCCGCCATGGCCGCGACATTTGAGCCCGATTTGATGACAAACGACAAGCTTGAGGCGGCTACCAAGGGGCATGGGGCGCTGGTCATCCCGGTGTTCGCCGCGGCGAACTCGCTTGCCGAGGATATCTTCTGCCCCATCGGGGGCGCGGAGATGGCGCTGATGAACCGGATGACCGTGGTCGATGCAGCCGCCCCGGAGCTGCCGCTCGACATGGTGATCGACAAGGCGGTCAGGGCCTCGATGAGGGCAGGAGCCTCACCGGAGAACGCTGCCCTGATCGTTGCCGCGCTCGCCTACTTCTCGGGCTCCTGCGCCCGCTCCGGGGTGCCGCTCGGCAACCGGAAGCTCGGGGCCATCGCCCGCATGCATGCGGGGGCCCCGCGGACCAGTGCCATTGCGCTCGTGACCGGCAAGTTCACCCACCGGGTACCGGCCTTCCCGGCCTACCTCGCGGTGTACGAGGCCCTGATGGCAAAGAAGCTCACCAACGTTGACGGGGCCATCCTCCCGCCGTTCATTGCCGGCGGGGCCATCTACGGGCACTCGGCGCTCGGGGAAGATTACAACATCCCGGAACTGGCCTATAACACCGCAAAGGTGGGAACTGAGGCCATGATGCTGAGCATGGAGGGGGCCGGTATCACCCCCTATGCCCTCTGGCCGGCCCTGATCGGGTCTGCGGTGGCCATGGAGATCGTGCACCCTGATGCCATGCTCGGCGAAAAGTTCGGGAAGTTCGGGCAGGTTGACTCTGCAACCCTTGCCGGCCAGGGCGCCCGTGATGCTGCGAAGCTCCCGGAGAAGCTGCACATCCGCGGGACCCATGAAGAGTTCGACACGGCAAAGGTGATCGGCGATTTCGGCCTGATCCTGAAGGACATCGGCGGCCCCTCGGTCATCGGGTCGATGGCCCTCTCCGAGATCTTTGCCGGGTTTGAAGAAGCGGCCATGATCGGGGCGGGCTTCTCCGGAGGGCCGGTCAACCCGCCGCTTGGCCACCTGGAGGGAGACAGCGTCCCGGCCATGCGGCTCCTGCTGATGAACGGAGGTGATGTGTTCGCCGTGGCCGATGCTATCCGCGACTACAAGATGAACTCGTTCATCGATCCCGAGATGGCCCTCTGCGGCCTCAACACCATCTGCCGGAAGGCAGAGCAGGTGACCCGGGGGTCGATTACCAGGGCCTGCATCCTGGCCAGTGAGGGGGTCCGCGACCGGGCTGTCTACCGCCGGGCCTCCACCACCTACGACCTGATGAAGGCGGGAAAGACCGTGGCCGAGGCCACCCGTATCCTTGACGAGGAACGAAAAGCATTCGTAGAGGAGCGGGGATCGGCTATCCTCTCCGGATTCACCGGGAGGAAGATCGCCCTGAAATTCACCGCCATCAAGCCCCACGGCAGGCGGACCGACAGGTTCACCGCCCGGTACTGGGGCTTTGACGCCAACGCCTCGTATGATGTGACCATCGATGGCAAGACCTACCACGTAGAGAACCTCTCCGGAAAAGAGGTGCCGGCTTTCGTCCTTGAAGGAAAGAACCGGGACAACCCTGACTGGGGCACAGCCCTCTTTGCCGGGGCGGTCCTGACCCAGGAGCTCATGTACATCGGTCATACCATCATCAACATCACCGTTCCGGCTGCGGTTGCAGCCCTCTTCGGAATGGATCCGAAGAAAGCGGCACAGGATGCCGAAGACGGCGCCTACCTGACCAGGGCCATCCCCGGTGCCGGGGGCAAAGCCCACCAGGTTGCGAAGGTGGCCGGAAGCGTGTACGAAAAGCTCACCACCCCGTTTCCCTGAGATCTGCAACCCCTATGACCTGAAGGACAAGATCCCTGGCCGGCGATCATCGCGCCCGCGGTGCTCATCATCGGGGAACTCTCACCCGGGACGGGACCAGCGGCATCCTTGCCTTCGGACTCGCTATATCGGCAGGAATCGCAGCGATCTCAGCGTAAATCCGGGCGAAGCACCGGCCCGTGCCTCTTCTTTTCCTGGAAATCTTCCTGAGGCCGGGGATACCTGACCTTCTGGAGCGGGTGCTTTCGTATCGCTCAGGCATTGGAGCAGAAGGTAGCGATACCGGTGAACGATGAATTTACCCTGCCTGCTTCTGGATAATGCTCACTTCCATCGTCGATGAAGAGATCTCTATCCCTTTCTCCTTCTCGATTGCTTCAAGGATGAGCCGGCTCAGCCGGGCATGCGTGATCCGCCGCTCCCGGGCATTGGTGACATACCGGACCGAGAGCAGGATCCAGTTGTCGGTGAGTCTGATGTAGACGGCCGGTTCGATATCCCGCCTGGGCAGGTAGTACTTCTCCCCGATCTCCCCGATCTCTTTTTCCGCCAGCCGATTGATCTCTGCGGTCTCGCGCTGTGCAATGGAGCTGATAATCTCGACCGCCCGCTTCCAGTCGCTCCGGTAGGTGACCGGGACCTGGATCTCGTCCCAGATGAAGCTGTGGTCCTTGGTGTAGTTGTTCACTGCGGCGGTGATGACTTTCCCGTTGGGGACGATCGTCAGCCGCCCGGTTGCCTGATCACCGTCAACCCACGACCTGAGTTCCATCAGGGTTGTATTCATGATCCCGATGTCCATCACGTCGCCATAGCGGCCGTCAATCTCGATCCGGTCCCCGACCGTGTAGGCCCCGGAGAGTATAATGCTGATACTGCCGGCAAAGTTCCTGACCACGTCCTGCAGGGCGATGGCCAGGCCGGCCCCGATGATCCCGAAGAAGACCACCAGGGTGCTGAAGTCCTGGATCCAGATCCGGGCGATGATGAT